>Ga0209486_10000212_pt1 | contig 27844 bp, 24 predicted proteins | sample NCCompost_FD_187518 | JGI IMG/M metagenome (GOLD analysis project Ga0209486, IMG submission 187518) | Agricultural soil microbial communities from Utah to study Nitrogen management - NC Compost (SPAdes) (version 2) | ecosystem: Environmental > Terrestrial > Soil > Agricultural land | place...
GCGGCGCAGTGTTCCCGCAGCAGCCGGTGATTCAGCTTCGGGATGCCGGCGGCAATCCGGTGAGCCAGGCAAACGTCACGGTCACCGCGGCGATCGCCTCGGGCGGCGGGACGCTGGGAGGAACCGCTACAGCTATTACCGATGTGAATGGGACCGCGACTTTCACCAACCTCTCGATCACCGGGACCGCGGGCGACCGGACGCTGGGCTTCTCCGCCACCGGTCTCACCGGGGCAACGTCGGGTACCATCAGCATCACAACTCCAGCGCCCGCGCCAACACAGCTCGGTCTCATTCAGCAGCCGGTGGGAGGCGCGAGCGGCTCGGTCCTGGCCACCCAGCCTATCATCGCAATCCAGAACGCCCAGGGCGGCACGGTCACCACCGACAACAGCACCCAGGTCTCGGTGGCGATCTCCTCAGGGGCCGGTGGGGCGCTGGGTGGAACCCAGACGGTGACCGCCAGCAGCGGGATCGCGACCTTCACCAACCTGACCCTCGCGGGCACGGTAGGGGTCAGCTACGTGCTGCAGTTCACCGCGTCGCCGGCACTCACCCCGGTCAGCTCCGGCAGCGTGACCGTGACGTCGGGCTCGGCGACCAACATCACCATCACCACCGAACCGGGGAATGGGACGGCGGGCGCAACCCTGAGTGCAGTCGTCGTTCAGGTCCGGGATGCCAACGGAAACGCAGTCCCCACCTCAGGAATTCCGATCAACGTGGCCCTCAACCCCGGAATGAGCGGCACCGGCTCCCTCACCGGAACCCTCACCGTGGACACCGACTCCTCGGGCGCAGCTACCTTTTCAGACCTGGTGATCACCGGACCGGGTAGCTACAAGCTCAGGTTCACTTCCGGAAATCTGAATCACGCCATTTCGGTCACCATCACAATCAGCTGATCGCGACCTCGGCGCTTCCCCCTGAGATCGGTTTCTCGCAGGGTGGCGGCGCTCCTGATGAGGGATCCGAGCAACAACCGGTGAGCAGTGCCCCCATCCCGGCCACGATTTCACCCCCTCCAGCAGCGACAACCCGGTCGGAACCGTCACCCCGGAACCCCGTTCGCCCGGCATCCAACTTGATTACCCCCCTCGCATGACCACGCTCGAGGGCGGGATGCAAAAATCCGCAGCGTGTCCAAAGCCCCCTTCCGGCCGTCTCCATTCGCAGCCACGGCACAACCGGAAGGCTCTAGCTCTCCCATGACAGCTCGCTGGACGCTGGCGGGGCTCGCGGCGTTTGTCGCGCTCACCTCCTGTGGCAAGGGGGGCGACGGCATCGCCGATGTGCTCCTGGTCGCCACGGTGGAGGTTTCGCCCTCCAGCGGCTCCCTGGTCCTGGGAGGCACCGCCCAGCTCACCGCCACGCCCAAGACCGCGAGCGGCCTGGTGGTTCCCGGACGCACCGTGGCCTGGTCCTCCAGCAATGCCGTCGCAGTCTCGGTGACCCCGTCCGGCGTGATCACCGCCAACGCCCTGGGTGGGCCGGTGCGGATCACCGCCACGGTGGACGGGGTGAGCGGCGAGGCGCTGATCACCGTCCAGCCCTTCCCCATCTCCCGGATCGAGATCACTCCTCCACAGACCGCGGTCCTGGTCGGCGCCTCCACCGAGCTGGTCGCCACTGCCTACGACGCTCAAGGTCAGCCTCTTCCGGACCGGATCCCCGTCTGGACCTCGAACGCTCCCGCGATCGCCGCGGTGACCAGCACCGGCATCGTACTCGGCATGGCGGAGGGGGGACCGGTCACCATCACCGCGTCGGCGGAGGGCAAGTCGGGGACCGCACTCATTACCGTGACACCCCGGCCGGCCACCCGGCTGGGTTTCCTGCAGCAGCCGGGAAACACTACCGCGGGTCAACCCCTGGCCCCGCCGGTCCGGGTGGCAGTTCAGAACGATCTGGGCGGTACCGTCGCGAATGGGACCCAAACGGTCACCATCGCGCTGGGCTCCAACCCGGGAAACGCGACGCTCAGCGGCACTACCACTGTCCAGGCGATCAACGGCGTTGCCACCTTCTCGAACCTTTCGCTCGACAAGGCCGCGGCCGGCTACACGCTCACCGCCACCGCCGGCAATCTCACCGCTGCCACCAGCACCAGCTTCAACGCCAGCGCCGGCACCGCCAGCCAGCTGGCGATTACCAGCGCGCCTCCAGCTTCGGCGACCAGCGGCCAGCCACTGGCACCCCAGCCGGCTCTGCAGCTCCGGGATGCCTTCGGCAATGCCGTGGGCCAGGCCGGGGTGGTGGTCACGGCAGCCATTGCCTCGGGGAGTGCCACCCTGGGGGGAAGCACCACCGCGACGACCAATACGGCCGGCCTCGCGACCTTCGCCACCCTGACGCTCACCGGAACCGGCAGCGGCGTGACCATCGGGTTCAGTGCGTCGGGGCTCACCCCGGCGACGTCCGGTCCCATCTCGCTCGCGCCCCCTCCCCCGTCGGCACTGGTCATGGTGACCCAGCCGTCGGCGACGGCGCCCAGCGGGATCCCGTTCGCGGTGCAGCCGGCGGTGAAGCTCAAGGATGCGAGCGGCAACGACGTGCTGAACGCCGGGGTAGCGATCACGGCGTCGTTGGCATCGGGACCGGGCGGAGCCACCCTGTCCGGCGGCACGGTGGTCCAGACCTCCAGTACCGGCACAGCGACCTTCGCCAACCTGGCGATCACCGGCCCGGTGGGGAGCTACACCATTCAGTTCAGCGGCTCCGGCCTCACTTCGGTCACCTCGGCCGCGATCGCAGTCACGGCGGCGCCGCCCAGCCAGCTCAGCATCACCACCCAGCCGGGGGCAACCGCTGCCAATGGGGCGCAGCTCTCGCCCCAGCCGGTGCTCCAGCTGCGGGACGCGGCCGGCATCGCGGTGGCGAAGAACGGAGTTCCGGTCACCGTGGCCATCGCAAGCGGCGGCGGCACCCTGGGAGGGACCATCACCGTGAGTACCAATGCCGCCGGGGTGGCGAGTTTCACCGACCTTTCGATCTCGGGGCTGGTCGGCAGCCGGACCCTGGCGTTCTCCTCGCCGGGCCTCTCCGGTGCGACCTCCACGCCAATCGGCCTCACCGCGGGGCCCGCCACCAAGATCGCCATACTGGTCCAGCCCGCGGCCCTGGAGCTCTCCGGAATTCCCATCCGCCAGCCGGTCCTTCAGATCCAGGATGTCAGCGGGAATCCGGTCCCCATGGCGGGCGTCCTTGTGACGGTCAGCATCGCATCGGGACCGGGAACCTTGAGCGGCAACGTTGCCGTGAGCACCAGCGCCGCAGGCACCGCGGCATTCTCCGGTCTGACAATCAACGGAACGGGAGCCTATACCCTCAAGTTCACCGCGGTCGGCTTCCCGGACGTGAGCTCGGTGCTGTTCTTCGTGCTATGAGCGTGTTGCCTTGGCCCCTTCCCGCCGTCTCCTTTCGGCGATAGGGTGGAGAACGGGAAGAGTGCGGATTGCATATTAAGAGGTCACCTGATCTCTCAATACGTAACCGTTTGCAATTTCATCATTTGAAGCGACTGGGGAGCCCTGCTCTCTCATGACAAATAGTTCCAGATGGGCGGGGCTTGTAGGGTTGGCAGCGTTGTGCTCCTCCTGTAATGGGGGCGACGGCGTTGCCGATGTCCTGTTGGTGGCGTCGGTGGAGGTGACACCCAGCAGCGGCAGCCTGGTGCTGGGTGGCACCGCTCAGCTCACCGCCACCCCCAAGACCGCAAGCGGACTGGCGGTCCCCGGCCGAACGGTGGCTTGGTCCTCCAGTAATGCCGCGGCAGTCTCGGTCGCCCAGGATGGGACGATCACCGCCAACGCCCTGGGCGGACCGGTGCGGATCACCGCCACCGTGGACGGGGTGAGCGGCGACGCGCAGATCACGGTCCAGCCCTTCCCCATCGCCCGGATCGAGATCGCGCCCCAGACGACCGGCGTGCTGGTCGGCAACTCGACCAACCTGGTTGCCACGGCCTACGATGCCCAGGGCAACCCCCTGCCCGACCGGATCCCTTTCTGGACGTCCAGCGCTCCCACCATCGCCGCGGTGACCAGCACCGGCATCGTGCTGGGCATGGCCGAGGGTGGCCCGGTGACCATCACCGCGACCGCGGAAGGCAAGACTGGCACCGCCACGGTCACCGTGGCGCCCCGTCCAGCCACCCAGCTCGGCTTCGTGCAACAGCCCGGTACGGCCACCGCCGGCAAGCCGATCAGTCCGGCGGTCCGGGTGGCGGTTCGGAACGACCAGGGCGGCACCGTCACCGCCGCCACGAACCAGGTCACGCTGGCGCTTGCCGCCAATCCGGGCGGGGCCACCCTGGGCGGCACCACCACGGTCGCGGCGTTGAACGGTGTCGCCATATTCACAGACCTCACCCTCGACAAGGCCGGGGCGGGCTACACCCTGGTCGCCACTTCCGGCGGTCTGGCTGACGCCACCAGCACCACATTCAGCAACGTGGCCGCCGCGGCTAGCCAGCTGAGCTTTACCACCCCGCCTCCGGCCTCGGCCACCAGCGGACAGCCGCTGGTGCCCCAGCCGGTGCTTCAGCTCCGGGATGCTTTCGGCAACGCGGTGGGCCAGGCGGGAGTGGTCGTCTCGGCCGCGGTGGGCTCGGGCAGCGCGACACTCGGAGGAAGCACCACCGCCACGACCAGCGCCGCGGGAACCGCGACCTTTGCAAATCTGTCGCTGACCGGAAGCGGGAGCGTTACGATCGACTTCACCGCCCCCGGAATCACCTCCGCGGTTTCGAGCACGATCGCCGTCAGCTCGGCCGGGCCGACTGGACTGGCGATCGTGACCCAGCCGTCGGCGGCCGCCCAGAGCGGGGTTCCGTTCCCGGTGCAGCCCGCGGTGCAGCTGCGCGACGCCTCAGGGAACGTGGGCACCGCGGGAGTGCCCATCACCGCCACACTCGCCAGTGGACCGGCGGGCGGCGCGCTCAGCGGCGGGACGGTCGCGCAAACCGCGGCCGGCGGAACCGCCACCTTTACCAATCTGGCGATCACCGGGCCGGCGGGAAGCTACACCATTCAATTCAGCAGTCCCGGCCTGAGCCCGGTCACTTCGGCCACCATCGTCGTGGGCACCGCACCGCCCGGGCCGGCCACCCAGCTCACCATCACCACCCAGCCGTCGAGCTCAGCCACCAGCGGAACGCCGTTTGCCCAGCAGCCGGTGCTCCAGCTCCGCGATGCCTCCGGGAACCCGGTCTCCCAGAGCGGAGTGACGGTCACCGCCGCCATCGCCAGCGGCGGCGGCACCCTGGGCGGCACCACCACCGCGACCACCAACGCATCGGGAGTGGCGTCGTTCACCAACCTCTCGATCACCGGGCCTGCCGGCAGCCGCACCCTGGGGTTCAGCGCCGCGGGGCTGACCGGCGCGACCTCGACCCCGGTCACGATCGGCGGGACAACCGCGAGCCAGCTCGCCATCACGACTCAGCCGTCGAGCTCAGCCACCAGCGGAACGCCGTTTGCCCAGCAGCCGGTGCTGCAGCTGCGCGATGCCGGCGGCAACCCGGTTTCCCAGAGCGGAGTGACGGTCACCGCCGCCATCGCCAGCGGCGGCGGCACCCTGGGCGGCACCACCACCGCGACCACCAACGCATCGGGAGTGGCGTCGTTCACCGACCTCTCGATCACCGGGACAGCGGGTAACCGGACCCTCTCCTTCAGCTCGGCGGGACTCAGCGGCGCGACCTCCGCCGCCATCTCGATCACGGCGGCCCCGCCCTCGCCGGCGACCCAGCTCTCGATCTCCACCCAACCGTCCAGCTCGCCGGCAAGCGGGGTTCCTTTCGGCACCCAGCCTTCGATTCAGCTCCGGAACGCGCAGGGCGCGGCGGTGAGCCAGGCCGGTGTGCCGGTCACCGTATCGGTTGAAAGCGGCACCGCCACGCTGAGCGGCACCCTCACGGTGAACACCAATTCCAGCGGCCGGGCAACCTTCAGCGGCCTCACTCTGAGCGGAGTGGTTGGCGCTCACACTCTCCGATTCAGCTCCCCCGGTCTCACCGATGTGGTCTCGGCCACCATCAACCTTGCCGCCGGCGCGGCGACCAAGCTGGTGATCGTCACCCAGCCGTCATCCACCGCCCGAAGTGGACAGGAGTTCAATACTCAGCCCGTGGTCCGGCTCCTCGATGCGTTCGACAACCTGGTGCTGAAGAGCGGGGTGACGGTGACCGCGACGCTGGCCAGCGGGCTCGGAACCCTGCGGGGCGACCGCACCGAAAGCACCAACGGGCAGGGAGTGTCGGACTTCGATGATCTGGAGATAGTGGGGGTGGGAACCTTCACCATCCAGTTCAGCGCAACCGGACTGACGTCGGTGGTGTCGGCAACGATTACGGTGAGTCCGTAGAACCGGGGAAGACCAGGGGAAAACAAGGGGAAAACAGGGGGAACGGGAATGACTGGGGACACCCGTTCTCCCGGTTTTCCCCGTTCCCCTTCTTCCCCGGTTCTACATCCCCGGCGTAAACATAAGGTGCGCTTTCGGCGTCCCGGGGAACATGACCCAGGGCGCCTTGCCGAAGGGCCGTTCCGCGAGCCCGGTGCTCTTCCCGGTGGCAAACGGGATGTAAATGACGTAGAGGGTCTGGGGCTTGAGGACTTCGTTCTTGGCCGCATCGTAGGATTCCCCGAAGACCTGGGAGAGCGCGGCCGGGGCCTTGGGCATCTTGATCTTGCCTTCCTTCACTTCCTTGAAGCGTACCGTATCCACCTGGCCGCCGGTGACTCCGCTGGCGCGGAGCTCCCTGCCCCGGGCCATGAACGGCTCCATGTCGTTGTGATAGCAGGAGGCGTGGAACTCCTTCTGCTTCGGATTGGTAGCCAGACAGGTCATCTCCCCGGTGCCCTTGCGAAGCAGGGTCATCTTGCCGTCGGCGCCATAGCCCAGCACGGTGGCGGTGGGGCGGAGGTCGGGGGGAAGCGGGAGCACCGCGCCGGCGATCTGCTCGGCGGGGGGAGGAATCACCACCACCGGCTGGGCGGCCGGCGCCTGGGCACCGAGGGAAGCGGCCTGCACCAGCAGCATGGGTACTACGGAAATCCGGATCATGGACAGCGTCCTGGTCGATGGGCGTGGAATCACAGGGCCTCGTAGGTACAGCCGCGCTCCTGACAAATCCCGATCAGCATGGTGTGCGCCGGAACCACGATGACGCCGGGATTCAACCCCGCCCGCAGCTCGGGATAGATCTCGGCGGCGGGGCGATTGACCGCGCCCCCGATCCGTCCGGCGACGTTGAGCAGTGCGTTGTTGCACTCCCAGAACACGGTGCCGCGAGCCTGGAGCGGACGAACCTTCGCGGGACTGCCTTCCATGAAGGGGTTCCGCTGGGCCGGCTTCCCGGTGGCCGGGTCGTTGACCTTCCAGAGCTCTCCGATCGGATACTTGGCATAGAGCGCATCGGATGCGTTGATCGGAAATGCCCGGCCTGCAATGCCGACCACCGCGTTGACCTCGGGATGCTTGAGGCCGTACACATCCTGCCAGGCATCGAGCCAGTTCTTGACCACCAGCAGGCCGATCTCCATGTCGGAGAGATCGAACACCTGCTTGTGTTTCCCGTTGAGCCCGTCCAGCCAGGTCATGTCCCAGTTCTGCGCGGCCTGGGCCGACAGCGTGGTTCGGGGCCGGAGCGCGGCGATGCCGGCGAAGGCGCTCAACGTGGAGAGGAAGGTACGGCGTTTCACGCTCATGTGAATGATCCTGTGGAGGTAGCTACCCATCCGCTATCCGCTATCCGCTATCCGTCAGGCTATCAGTCGACACTTAGCGTGACCGATAGCCGACAGCTGATAGCCGATAGCGTGTTCCTAACAATACCTACTCCTCATGCACCGCCGAAACCAGAGCCCCCGGCGACAGTGCCCCCGCCAGCGCACCGCCCCCGGTGGTCATCCGGCGATGGTAGTCGATCTGGCCGAGGTGGTAGGCCAGATGACCCTCGAGGTGCACCAGGAAATCCCCGCTGCTGAGCCGGACCTTACCCACCCGCTCCGGGTACTGCCGTCGCAGTACCTCATCGGTGAGGCTCCGGAACGTCTGAGTGAGTGACCCAGTGGCCTGGTCGATCAGGTTGACCACTTCGGCCCGGGAAAGTCCCCGGACCGAAAATTCGGCATCCCGGTCCCGGATATAGCCACTCGACCCGAGAACCCCCCCGATGAAGTGCTGGAGGTTCCCGGCCAGGTGAAGCGCCAGCGTCCCCCCGGAGTTGCTGATTCCGGGCACCACTTTCCAGAGCGATTCGTCGCTGGGGTAGGCCTCGATTTGCTTCCGCAAGGTCACCAGCTCGCGCAGCATCATGGTGCCGATCGCGCCGACTAGCGATGTCATGGCTCCTCCGAAAAAGTGCGCAGCAGCGCCGCATCCACCCGGTGCCCGCCATCGAACCGGTGCACCGTCGGGGTGAGGCCGGCCGCCGCCAGCCGGGCCTGTTCCCGGTCCACGTCCGCCTGAGAGATGTACTTGTCCCGGTTCCCGATCGCGAGGACCAGCCCGCTCCGGGTGAGGGTCGGGCCGTAGCGGTCGAGCGGAAGGTCGGGCGGAACTCCTCCACCCCAAAGCACCAGCCGCTCGGTCCGGAGTCCGCCGAACGATACCCAGCGGCAGGCGGTGGCGGTCCCCTGGGAGAACGCGTGGACCTGAACTCTGGGGGGTTCGGGGACCGCGGCCAGGATCCGGTGCGCCAGCAGGTCGAGATAGCGCACGTAGTCCTCGATCTCCACCTCGCGGTCTTCCCGGGTCATCCAGGAGGCGCCCACTCTCCGTCCCCCGCCTTCCTCGAAATACGCCCGGGACAGCGCCTCGGGCGCTACCAGCAGGCGGCCGGGTCGGGCCGCCGGCAGGAACCACTTGAGGAACACCGAGGCCAGCATGCTGTAGCCGTGGAGGAGGAACCAGACCTCCTCGGCGCCCTCGAACTCGCCCAGGGTGAGATACCGCGCGGTGCGGGTGACCGCGAGGTGATGGGTGACGGCGGTCACGGGCGGTACTCGCCCCAGGCGTCGCGGAGCGCGTCGCTGATTTCGCCCAGGGTGGCCCGGGCGCGCACCGCCTCGACGATGACCGGCATCAGCGGTCCCTCGCTCCGGGCCGCGTCTCCCAGGCGCACGAGCGCTGCCTTCGCCGCGGCGGCATCGCGCCGCTTCCGCGCCTCGGCCACCCGGGCCGCCTGGCGCGCCGCCAGGTCGGCGTAGTCGGGGATGTCGATCCGGGGCGGCGGCTCGGGAATCACGAACTTGTTGACCCCCACCACCGCGACCTCTCCCGCCTCGACCGCCTTCTGGAGCTGATAGGCGCTTTCCCCGATCCGCTTCTGAAAGAAGCCCAGCTCGATGGCCCGGGCCGCACCGCCCTGGGCATCCACTTCCTCGATCAGCGCCCGCGCCTCGGCTTCGATCCGGTCGGTAAGGGCTTCGACGTAGTAGCTCCCGCCCAGGGGATCCACCGTCCGGTCGAGCCCGCTTTCCCAGGCGAGAACCTGCTGGGTGCGGAGCGCCAGGGTCGCCGCCTCCGCCGAAGGAAGGGCCAGCGCTTCGTCGTATCCGTTGGTATGGAGCGACTGGGTGCCTCCCAGCGCGGCGGCGAGGGCCTGCACCGTCACCCGAACGACGTTGTTGAGCGGCTGCTGGGCCTGGAGGGTCACCCCGCCGGTCTGGGTGTGGAAGCGGAGCTTGCAGGTCGCGTCATCGGCCTGGAACCGCTCCCGGGCCAGCCGGGCCCAGAGCCGCCGCGCCGCGCGGAACTTGGCGGCTTCTTCGAAGAGATCGTTGTGGGCCGCGAAGAAGAAGGACAGCCGGGGTCCGAACTCCTCGATCCGGAGCCCGCGGTCCAGCGCCCGGCGCACGTATTCGCAGGCGTTGGCGAGGGTGAATGCCACCTCCTGGACCGCGGTGGCGCCCGCCTCCCGCATGTGGTAGCCGCTGATCGAGATCGGATTGAAGTTCATCCCTTCCGCCGCCACGAACCCGAAAATATCCGCGATCAGCCGGAGCGACGGCTCGGCGGGAAAAATGTAGGTGCCCCGCGCGATGTACTCCTTCAGAATGTCGTTCTGGACGGTGCCGGACAGCTTGCGCCGGGCAATCCCCCGCTCTTCACCCACCACCACGTACATCGCGAGCAAGATGGCCGCGGTGGCGTTGATGGTCATCGAGGTCGAGACCCGGTCGAGCGGGATGTCTTCGAACAGGCGGGCCAGGTCGTCCACCGTGTCGATCGCGACTCCGACCCGGCCCACCTCGCCCGCGGCCATCGGGTGATCGGAGTCGTAGCCCATCTGAGTGGGCAGATCGAACGCGGTGGAGAGGCCGGTCTGGCCGGCGGACAACAGGGCACGGAAGCGCCGGTTGGTCTCCTCGGCGGTACCAAACCCGGCGTACTGCCGCATGGTCCAGAGCCGGCCGGTGTACATGGACGCCTGGATGCCGCGCAGATAGGGCCAGGCCCCGGGCTGCCCGGGGTCCCCCTGCCGGTCGGAAGGCTGATACAGCGGCGCCACGGGGAGCAGTCCGGGATTTTTCCGGGGAGGATCGGTCACGCCTGATCCTCGATCAGCATCTGCCGCACGAACTCCACGTCCCCCGCGGAGCCGATAACCAGCGGAGTCCGCTGGTGCAGCTGGGCAGGCTCGATGTCCAGGATCCGGCGCAGGCCGTCCGTGGCCGCGCCCCCGGCCTGCTCCGCGACGAAGGCCAGCGGGCTCGCCTCGTAGCAGAGCCGCAACTTGCCGTCGGGCCGGGACCGCTCGCCGGGATAGAGAAAGATTCCTCCGGACACCAGGTTGCGGTGAAAGTCGGCGACCAGCGCGCCGATGTACCGGCTGTTCTTGCCGGCGATCCGGTCGGGAAGGTCGCCGTGAAACCCGCGTACCGCACGTTGCATTCCCCGGGACCAGCGCGCGAAGTAGCTCTCGTTGACGCTGTAGTACTTGCCCGACACCGGGGTCTGAATGCCCGGATGGGACAGCACGAATTCCCCGATGGTGGGATCGAGGGTAAAGCCGTGGACCCCCTGCCCGGTGGTGTACACCATCATCACGCTGGAGCCGTACATGATGTAGCCGGCCGCAATCTGGTTGCGGCCCGGCTGGAGCACATCGTGCAGGGTCCCGTGCCCCTCCAGCGAGGTACGGCGGTAAATGCTGAAGATGGTTCCGACCGGATTGTTGTTGTCGATATTCGACGAGCCGTCCAGCGGATCGAACAGGACCGCGTACTTGCCATGAGGAATGTGCTCGGCGATCGGAATCACCTCGTCCTCCTCCTCCGACGCCATGACGCACACCCGCCCGGTGTGGTTCATCGAATTCTTGAGCGCTTCGTTGGCAAAGACGTCGAGTTTCTGCTGCTCCTCCCCCTGGATGTTGATGGCGTGGGCCGAGCCCAGGATGTTGATGATCCCGGCGCGGCGCACCGCCGACGCGATGATCTTGGCGCCCAGCGCGATGTCGTAGAGGAGATTGGAAAGCTCGCCGGTGGCCTCCGGGATCTGCCGCTCGCGGTCCATGATGAACCGCTCGATCGTGATGACCGAAGTATTGGGCAGGGTCATGAGCTCTCCTCAGGGCCGAATGGCGTACCCGCGGGTGCCGCGACGGCCGCGGAGCACCATGGTCGTCTCCTGCACGGTCACCTGGATGCTGCCGTCCCGATCGGTGCGCCAGACCTCGGCGCCCGCGTCGGCCAGCCGGGCCAGTGCGGCGGGCGCGGGATGGCCGTAGCGATTCGGGCCCACGCTGATCACCGCGGCCCGGGGCGACAGCTCGGTCAGCCAGGGCACCCCGGTCGAGCCGGCCGAGCCGTGGTGCCCCACCTTGAGAAGGTCGATGGGACCGATGCGGCCCGCGAGCAGCGATTCCGCCCGGAATCCGAGGTCGCCGGCCAGCACCGCCTGGAACGATCCGAAGCGCACCAGCAGGACGACCGAGTCGTCGTTGAGATCGGACCGCCATCCGGCCCACGCCGTATCGGGATGGAGGACGGTGAGTCGCACCCCATCCACCACCAGGGAATCGCCCGCCCGGGCCGGGCGCCACCGCATTCCCCGCTCCCCTGCCAGCTCCAGCAACTCCAGGTACCGGGGCTCGGTTACCGGCTCGGCGGGCTCCAGGATCAGCTCAGCCGGAATTTCCTCCAGCACGGCCGGGGCGCCGCCCCCATGATCCAGGTGGGCGTGCGAGAGCACGAACGCCGCGAGCCGCCGCACTCCGCGCCTGACCAGGAACGGCAGCACCACTTCGCGCCCGGCGTCGCGGCCGCTGCCGACGCTCGTCCCCGGGCCGGCGATCCCGGCCGGGCCCGCGTCCACCAGGATCCATCTTCCCGCGGGGGTGCGAATCAGGGCGGCGTCGCCCTGTCCCACATTGAGGAAATGTAGCGAGAGCCCGGGACCCTCGTGAGGCGCGAGCAACCGCCCGAGCGGAACCAGGGAGCACAAGCCGGCGGTCCCGGCCAGCCATCCCAGCCGCAGCGCGGCGCGGCGGCTGGTGTTCCTCCGGCCGATGATCCAGAGCGCGGCCCCGAGGAGAACGAGCCAGGGGAGCGCCGCAGGCGGCCCCGTCTGCATGACGAACGCTCCGACCGGAAGCCGGCTCCCCAGCCGGGCCAGGACTTCGAGACCGGCGAGACCCAGCCCGCCTCCGGCGGCCAGTGCGTCCGCCAGCGGCGGAACGGCCGGCGCGACCAGGACACTGGCGAGCACCGCCGGCACCGCAAGCGCGGCGAGCGGAATGGCGGCGAAGTTGAGTACGATACCGCCCAGCGCCACCGAGCCCAGCGCCGCCGCGGTGAGCGGCGCGGTCGCCAGCGTGGCACCCACCGAGGCGAACAGCATCCGCCATCCGGCCCGGGGCGCAATGGAGCGATCGCTCCACCGGGAGAACGTCAATGCGCCCAGGAGCGCGGAGGCGGACAGCCACCCGCCCAGGTCGAAGATGGCCCAGGGCTCGAGCAGGGTGGAGCCGAGACAGGTGAGGGTGAGCAGCGATCCCGCACCGGGATTGCGCTGCCGGGCCAGCGACCAGGACATCAGCGCGCAGAGCAGCGCCGCGCGGGTGGCCGGAGCGGGCCAGCCGAGGAAGGAGACATAGAGCAGCACCAGCGCGGCGGCCAGCGCCGCGGCGGATTCCCTTCTGATCCGGAGGGCTCGGAGCAGGAGCATGGCCCAGCCGAATACCACCCCCACGTGAAATCCGCTGATCGACAGGAGATGGACCAGCCCGGATCGGGAGAAGGCCGCATTGAGCGAGGCATCGATCCCGCCTCGTCGGCCCACCAGCAGCGCATCCACCAGCCCGGCACGAGGGCCGTAGAGCCGGGTGGTGGTGCGGGTGAGCCAGGTGCGGAGTTTGTCGCTGGGGGTCGGGGATTGGGAGTTGGGAGTTGGGGAGAGCTCCCGAACCACCAGAATTCCCGCCGGGCGGCCGCCGAAGCGGCGCGAGGGAATCCAGCGCCCGGTAACGGCGAGCCGGATTCCCGATTCCAGCAGCCGGGTGCTCCGGATCTTCACCGCGATCGCGCCCCGGCATCCTTCGGGCCGGGCCATCGCCACACCGCTGGTCACCGGCTCCTCGAGCCGGACGGTGAGCGCGGTTGGTCCTGCTGGAAGCCGGGCGCTGCATTCCCGCTCCGAGGCTGAGCGTGCCGCCAGGCCGAACAGGAGTCCCAGCCCCGCGACGCAGGGAATCCAGGCGACTCTGCTTCGGGCCAGGCTCAGGCAGAGCGCGGCCAGCACCGCACTCGCAAATCCCGGTGCCGGAAAATGCGAGAGGCCGATCGCAAGACCGGCCTCGAAACTCAGGATGAGAACTACGGCGGGCCTATGCCCTAGGGCGTGAGCGGCCGCGGCCCGGATTGCCCGCATCGCGGTGACGCCATCACCTTGCGGATGCCGTCCATCACCACCACGTCGATGGTGGCGCGGTTCTGCTGCTTGTCGAGGTTCAGCTCGGTGATCACGGTCCCTTCCCGGCTGGCGACGTAGCGGGCCGGCAGCCGGTTCAGCGCATACACCAGCACATCGGCATGGCAAACCGGACAGCCACAGAATCCTTCGAAGTGGCCCTTGAGCTGTTCGTAGGACTCCTGCGCGTGCACTTCGACCTTGTTCTGGATCATAGGACCGCCAGCTGGGCCAGGACGATGGCGCCGGTGAAGGTCGAGCCGGTCGTGCCGCTGAGCCGAACCGTGTGATACTGGCCGATGCTGTCTGTGGGAAGATCGAGCAGCACCAGGTGATTGCTCCGGGTGCGTCCCAGCATCATGGCCCCCCGCCGCGCCGGCCGCTCCACCAGGACCTCCTGCTCGCTGCCCACCCAGGCCTGATTGCGGGCCCGGGCCTGCTGCCGCACCACCGAGATCAGGCGGTCGAGCCGTTCGGACGCGACCTCATCGGGCACCCGGTCGCGCAACTTGACCGCCGGAGTACCGTCCCGCACCGAATACTTGAAGGTGTAGGCATCGTCGAATCCGGCAGCCTCGACCAGCTCCATGGTTTCGGCGAACTGCTCCTCGGTTTCTCCCGGAAACCCGACGATGATGTCGGTGCTCATGGTCAGGGCCGGCATCGCGGCCCGAAGCCGAGCCACCACCTCCAGGTACTGCTCCCGGGTATAGCGCCGCAGCATCCGCCGGAGCACCGCGTTCGATCCGCTCTGGACCGGCAGGTGCACGTGCTCGCACACCGATTCGGTGTCCGCCATGGCGGCGATGACCCGCGGGGTGAAATCAGTGGGATACGGGCTGGTGAACCGCACCCGCCGGATCCCGTCGATCGAGCCCACCGCGCGCAGCAGATCGGCGAAGTCGTGCCCGGCATTGCGCCAGGAGTTGACCGTCTGCCCCAGCAGGGTGACCTCGCTGGCTCCCGCCGCCGCGACCGACCGGACCTCGGTGACCACGTCCTCCAAGGTACGGCTGCGCTCGGGCCCGCGGGTGTACGGAACGATGCAGAAGGTGCATCGATAATCGCAGCCACGCTGCACCGTGATGAACCGGGTCGGCCCCGGCTCCCGGACCGCGGGCACATCCTCGTAGTGCTCCCAGGAGCGGAACTCGACGTCGGCGGCCCGATGGCCCAGCGCGGCGTTGCCGATCAGCGCGCCGAGGTTCCGGTAGGCGTCGGGGCCCACCACCAGGTCCACCTTGGCCACCTTCTCGAGCAGCAGCGGTCCCAACCGCTGGGCCATGCACCCCACCACGCCGAGAACGGTCCCGGGACGCTTGTGGCGCTGAAGCTCGCCGACCCGTCCGATCACCCGCTGTTCGGCGTTGTCCCGCACCGCGCAGGTGTTCACCAGCATCACATCGGCGCCCTCCGGGGTTTCGCTCCGGACGTATCCCTCCCGGGCCAGGACCCCGAACATCAGCTCGGTGTCGGCCACATTCATCTGGCAGCCGTAGGTCTCGATGTAAACCCGCTTCACGGACGAACCGACACGCCGAGGGTGAGCAGCGTGGCGCGCTCGGTGAATCCCGCCCCTCCCTTGCGCCAGACCTGCCCCAGCGCGATGTCGAAGCCGGCCCGGTCGGCCACGAAGCGCTTGGAGGTACCGATGGTGATCCCGGTCTCGCTTACGTCCACCCCGCGCACCAGGGGAAAGGGAAGCCTGGCGTGATAGAAGCCGAGCCGGAGCGGCAGGTTGTTGGGCCGCCGGGGGTCACGCAGGTATTCCAGACCGGCGCTGAACTCGGTGGTGTTGGTGCTGCCGATGCCTCCCTGAGCCACCAGGTCCTCGTCGGCCGACGACCAGGAACGGTAGATCGCGCTGCCGGCGATCTGGAGCTGATCGCCGAACTGGATCCGCGCTCCCCCCGCGACCGTGACCGGGAGCTTGGTGGTGCCGAGCCGCAGCGAATCGCGCTCCACCCGGAGCTTGTCATCGGCGCGGATCATTCCGGAGAGGCTCACCGCGCGTCCCAGCCGAGCCACGATTCCCGCGCTCACTCCCATTCCCAGGTACGACACCGTGAACTGCTCCGCGGCGCCGGCATAGGTCGTATCGGAGAACCGGCGGGTGCTGGTAATCCGGTTGGAGCCGGTCAGCATGTGAATGCCGACCCCGACCTGGAGGCTCGGCGACCCGTTCCAGGCGATGCCGGCCCGCACGTCGCTCACCCCGCCGAGGGAACGCAGGGTGTCGGTGGTCTCTACCGGCACGTCCCGGAGAATCAGGGTGTCCCTTGAGGCGATGGAGAAGTTGCGATCGGTGTAACCGCTGGCCGAAAGAGAAATCGCCAGCCGGGTTCCCCCGATCGGCCCGGCGACGAAGATCCCCGGGTACCGGTTGTCCCGCGCCGAGGCGCTGCCGGTCGGACTCTCCGAGCGCCGCCAGGACTGGATGGTCTGAAAGCTCGCGCTGGTGAACGAGACCGATCCGATCGAGGCGGGATTGAAGCTGGACTCGGAGTCGAACATTCCGAACGCCCCTCCGGTCCCGACCACCCGCACCGAATACGGCCGCATGGGGATTCCCAGTCCCCGCACCCCGAACTGGGAGGACTGCGCCGCGAGCGGGCTCGCCGCCGAAAGCAGGAGGAGCGCCGCGAGTCGAGTCGTCATGGGGTGCCCGGGCGCGAGGGAAGAGCGTAGGTGATCCGGATCCGGGGCCGTCCGGTGGCAGAGCGGCTGGAGAAGTAGGCCGGCCGGGCGAAGCTGCCCCCTTCGGGATTGATCCCGATGACCAGCGCACTGGGTGGCGCGTTCGCCACGAACCAGGTGCCCACGATGTCCCGGATATCCGCGATCTGCACCCCGGTGCCGTCCACCGGGATGGTGACCGACTCACCCAGCCCCGCCAGATAGGGCGACTTGGCGCCGACGTCGGCCAGCACGCCCCGGATTTCCAGGGTGGCGGGATCGTTCTTGAGCCCCGGCAACGGGCCCGCCGGGGTGAGCTCGAGGGTGGCGCGCAGAATGATCGCCGAGTCCTTGAGCGCGGGCGGCGGTGTAAACCGGAGGATGGCCCGGGATCCCGATCTGCCACCGAGGAAGATCAGCTGCTGGTCCGGAGGGGCGGGCGTATTGATGACGTAATTCGCCGAGTCGGCCGTGGCGGTGAGGGTCTGCCGCTGCCGGGCGGTATCGGCGATTTCGATTCTCCCGAACAGCGTCATCGTCGGAGGCCGGGAGGGGAAATTGAGCGAAGCGAGCCGGATGCCTGTGGGAGAGGGCGCCGTGAGGCTCAGGCCGATGCCCAGCCGGAAGCTGTCCGCCTCGAACACGTCGATGAGGTGGAGGTCCTCCCCGGCAAAGACCAGCCGGGCGGTCCCGGTGTCGTTGACCGCGATGGTGCCGATCACCGAGGCCGGGGTGAGCTGGGCCACCAGCTCGGAGAACGTCGTGCTGGTGTCGATGTTCGGGGAGATCCGGTGCACCACCAGCTCGGTGCCGTGCACCGACGAATCCCGCCCGATGACGTTGAAGGCGATGGCGGCGGAATCGACCGTCAGTTTGTGCTGAAGGCCGTCCAGGAACACCGAGTCGGCCCGGCGGGGGAAAGTGGCCCAGGCCCGCGCGTCCCCGGCCGCGAGCCCGTTGGACACCAGCAGCGCGGGGATGTCGGTGGCCCGGATGTATCCGGTGTAGGTGCTGTCGAGGTCGAAGATGGCCTCGATCACCGTGTCCCGTACGATCAAGCTGTTGCCGGGACATTGATCCGGACAATCGGCCGGGGTGGTGAGCCGCTCGGTACAGGAGGCCAACACCGCTACCGCGGCGAAAGAAAGCAGGCCGAGGCGCCTCACCGGAGGATCTCCCCGGTGAAGGCATCGGGCAGCAGCTCCCGAAGGATCCAGCGTCTGGTCTGCAACGGTCCTACCGATTCCACTTCGAGCTCCGATCCGAATTCGGCCAGGACCTGCCGGCAGGCGCCACAGGGTGGCGCGGGCGGCTCGGAATCGCTGGCAATCACGATGCGGCGAAAGTTGCGGGCTCCCGCGCTGACCGCGGAGACCACCGCGGCCCGCTCGGCGCAGATGGTGAGCCCGTACGACGCGTTCTCCACGTTGGACCCGACGAACACCCGGCCGTCCCCGGTTTCGAGCGCCGCCCCTACCCGGTACCGGGAGTAGGGACAGTGCGCGTGCTCCTGTGCGGCGCGGGCCGCCTCGACCAGGCGATCAGCCACTCCAGACCTCGCGGAGAAAAGACCTGCCGGCCGCGAGTGGAGCCACTCCGAGAAACTCGGCGACCGTCTGCCCCACATCGGCAAAGGTCCGCCGTTCCCCGACGGAGACGGCGCGCACCCGCGGACCGTACACCAGAACGGGGACCCGCTCCCTGGCGTGGTCAGTGGACGGGGTGGTCGGATCGTTCCCGTGGTCCGCCGTAAAGATAATCAGGTCTTCCGGTTGAGACGCCTCGAGGAGGGCGGGCAGAGCCCGGTCCAGCTCCAGAAGACCGCCCAGAAATCCGGCCACGTCGTTGCGGTGGCCCCATGACTGATCAAATTCGATCACGTTGGCAAGCAGAAGCCGCCAGCCTTCAGCCTTCAGTCCTTCCTGGATGAGCTGGTAGGCCTCCGCATTGGTCGCGGTATGTCTGCTCGAAATCCCCCGCCCGGCAAAGAGATCGTCCACCTTCCCGACCCCGAGCCGAGGGATTCCTGCCTCCTCCAGGGCGTCGAGCAGGGTGCGTCCCGGAGGCTCGAGGCTCAAATCCTTCCGGTTGGGGGTGCGCAGGTAGGCGCCGGGTTTTCCAACAAAGGGCCGGGCGATCACCCGGGAGACCCCGTGGGGCGGCGCCAGGATCTCCCGGGCCACCGCGCAGCCGGCGTAGAGCTCGGCCAGGGGCACCGTCTCCTCGTGAGCCGCCACCTGGAAGACGCTGTCGGCCGAGGTGTAGACGATCCACTTGCCGGTCGCCTGATGCTCGGCTCCGTAGCGCTCGAGGACGGCGGTGCCCGAGGCGGGGTGATTCCCCAGCACCTCGCGCCCGGTGCGGCGGGAAAACTCGGCCAGGACCGCTCCGGGGAACCCCTCGGGATAGGTGGGAAAGGGCCGCTCCAGCACGATCCCGCACAGCTCCCAGTGCCCGGTGGTGCTGTCCTTGCCCGCGCTCACCGGCTGGGCGGTGCCCGAGGCGGCCTGGGCCCGCGGGTTAGGAGCGATGACCGGGAGCGGAGCACAGTTCCCCAGACCCAGCGCTTCCAAATTGGGAAGGGACAGGGTGCCGGCCCGGGCCAGCACGTTGCCCAGGGTATGGCTCGCTGCGTCGCCATAGCCGGCGGCATCGTGCGCCGCGCCGATGCCCAGCCCGTCCAGCACCACGATGGCGGCGCGCCGCGGCACTCAGTGGCTCCCGCTCTGCACGTAGCGGATCCGGAGCGAGGTGAGCGCCTGGGTCAGCAGTTGCTGCTCGTCGGGATCGAGCTGGCCCCGGGTCTTGGTCTCCAGCATCCCGAGGGTGTCGATCAGGGTCTGGGCGATCTGCCGCGCGCTGGCCTGGGCGCCCAGCTGCTCGGCGCCGGGCGGCAGGTTGCCCTGCATGGCGGATTCGGCCTGCTGAGCGAGTCCGAGCACCAGCGATGCGAAATGCGGATTCATGAGAAGTCCCCGTAGCGCCGTTCCACTCGCGGCGAAATCGACGTCAGCAGTTCGTAGGAGATGGTGCCGGCCCGGGCTGCCTGATCGTCCAGCGATACCCGACCCCCGAACAGAACGGCTGCGTCACCCAGCCGAACCGAAGCATCGCCGGCGTCCACCATCAGCATGTCCATGGTCACCCGGCCCAGAATCCGGACGACGACATCGTTGAGCTCGACCAGGCCGAGGCTCCCCAGGGCGCGGGGCACCCCGTCGGCGTACCCGATGCCCAGGGTCGCAATGGTAGTATCGGATTCGACGGTCGCCGTAGCCCCGTAACTCACGGTGTCGCCCGCTCTGAGACGCCGAAGCGCGATCACCCGCGCACAGAGCCTGGCGACCGGCTCGGGGGTGAGTGTCCCCGCCTGGCCGCCGTACAGGAAGATGCCCGGCCGGGCCAGATCGGCGCCGTATTCGGACCCGCCCTGCGCCGCGGCGCTGGCACCGAGATGCACCAGGGCGGGCCGGCTCGGCAGGGCGGCCAGCACGGCCTCGAATCGCTCGGCCTGCTTCCGGGTGGCGGCGGAGTCGGTGTCGGCGGAGTGAAAATGGGTGAAGATCCCCTGCCATCCCGAGGCGGCCGCGAGCCGGGTGGAGAGGGCCGCGAGCAGCTCAGTGTCACTCCAGCGAAACCCCGCCCGGGAAAGTCCGGTGTCGATCTCCACGTGGAAGGGACCACCATCCTGTGCGGTCCAGGCGTCCAGGGCGTCGAGATCGCCGATCACCGGAATGAGCTGCCCGCTCCGCTGAGCTTCGATGCCTCCGGGGGAGAGCGGGGTGAAGACCACGATGGGACGGGTGATCCCGGCCTGCCGGAGCTCACCGCCTTCGGTCGCGGTGGCGACGCCGTAGCCCCAGGGATCCACCTGTTCGAGGGCGCGGGCCACCGGCACGGCGCCCAAACCGTAGGCGTTGGCCTTCACCATGGGGAGGAGCGGCGCGGCGATCCGGAGCTGAAATTGGCGGGCATTGCGAAGGAGCGCCGCGAGATCCACATCGAGCCAGGCCCGGTCCGAGACGGGCGGATTTGACTTGGTCACGGCACCGGATAGAATACCGGCCCTGGAGGCTAAATGCAAGAGAATTCAGCGCTTGGACGCGCGGTCGCCATGGTTCGGGACCTGCGAATCCGCTGTTCCTGGGACCGGATCCAGACCCGCGAGACGCTGCGGCCCTATCTGATCGAGGAAGTTCACGAGCTCGACCGCGCTCTCGCCACAGGTGAGGCGGAGGCGATCCGTCACGAGGTGGCTGACCTGCTGCTGCATCTCGCCTGGCAGCTGGTGCTGGCGGAGGAGCTGGGCCAGTTCACCGCCGACGACGTCGCGACCGACCTCGAAGCCAAGATGAAGCGGCGGCATCCCCACCTCTTCGATCTCGGACCGAAGGAGCAGTGGGAAATGCTGAAGCGGCGGGAGCACACCGGCGGCGTGCTGGACGGGCTCCCCCCGTCGCTGCCGGAGCTGCTGATGGCCCACCGGCTCCAGGAGCGCGCCGCCGGTGTCGGCTTCGACTGGCCGGATTCATCGGGTCCCGCGGCCAAGGTGCGGGAGGAGCTGGCGGAAGTGGAGGCGGAGACCAGCCCGGAGCGGCTGGATCACGAGATCGGCGATCTGCTGTTCTCGGCGGTGAATCTGGCGCGGAAGGTCGGGGTGCATCCCGGCCCGGCGCTGGACCGGGCCAATACCCGATTCGCGGAACGGTTCAGAATAGTGGAGCGGTTGGCGACTGAGCGGGGGATCGAGATGCACCAGGCAACCCTGGACCAGCTGGACGCGCTGTGGGATGAGGCAAAGACGGGCTGAAGCCGGGCCATTGACAAGAAAGATTGTCAAGGTTAGCATTGACGCCATGATCGGCCTCGAAGTGATCGACGACCCGGCCGCGGCCACGGTGGCGCTCGATCCGGTCCGCAGCCGCCTGCTCGCGGAGCTGGCCGAGCCGGCGTCGGCTGCCACCCTGGCCGGCCGGGTCGGGCTGGCCCGGCAGAAGGTGAATTACCACCTGCGCACCCTGGAGGCCCACGGCCTGGTGCGGGTCGCCTCGAAGCGTCAGTGGGGCGGGCTCACCGAACGGCTGCTGGTGGCAACCGCGGCGTCGTACGTCGTATCCCCAGGAGCCATGGGCCCGGTGGCCGCCGACCCGGACCGCGAGACCGACCGGCTCTCCGCAAGCTATCTCATCGCGCTGGCGGCTCGGGTCATTGGCGAAATGGGCCGGTTTCTTCGCCTTGCGCAGGAAACCGGCAAGCGCCTGCCGACGCTGTCGATCGACAGCGAGATCCGATTCCGCTCGGCCGCCGATCGCGCCGCATTCAGTCAGGAGCTGACGGAAGCCGTCACCAGGCTCGTTGCCCGCTACCACGATACGGCTGCCCCCGGAGGTCGCCGCCATCGGCTCGTTGCACTCGCCTACCCCAAACCGTCGGAAACCCACGCTGAGGCGCCATCATGAGCTTGAAAAAGGATGTATCGGGACGCCGCTCGATCCAGGTCGAATGCGAAGTGCCGGGAACCCCCGAAGAGGTCTGGCAGGCGATCGCCACCGGGCCGGGGATCACCGCCTGGTTCGTTCCCACGGCGTTCCAGGAACAGGCCGGCAAGCCGATCTCGGTCACGATGAGCTTCGGCCCCGGCATGGACGCCGAGTCCAAAATCACCGAGTGGAATCCGCCGCACCGGTTTGCCGCGGAAGGCGATCTCGGGCCGGGCTCGCCGCCGATGGCCACTGAGTGGATCGTCGAAGCCAAGGCGGGGGGTACCTGCATCGTCCGGGTGGTGCACAGTCTCTTCGCCAGCACCGACGACTGGGACAATCAGCTCGAGAACGTCGAGCAGGGCTGGCCCGGCTTCTTCAAGATTCTGCGGCTGTACCTGGAGCATTTCCGCGGGATGCCCTGCACCTCGACCATGGCGATGGCCTTCACCCAGGGCTCTGAAGCCGAGGCCTGGAAGACCGTCACCGGACCGCTGGCCCTCGCCGGGGTCAAGAAAGGTCAGACATGGAAAGCGCCGGCCGGAGTGCCGCCGCTCAGCGGCACGGTGGAAGAGGTCATCGCGAACGACCACATGAAGAACGTGCTGATACGGCTCGATGCGCCGACGCCGGGCGTGGCGTCGCTGGCTGCGGTCAACTGCGGCGGCCCGATTCAGGTATTTCTGAGTCTCTACCTGTATGGCGACCGGGCCGCGGCGGCCGTCACCCGGGATCAGCCGGTGTGGCAGGAGTGGATGAACCAGCGATTTCCTGCTCAAGACCCGGTTGCGCAGGGTTGAGGGGTTTGACCGCCTCTTCGGCTACCCCGCTGCGTCGTAGGCCGTCTTGATCCAGCCGCTCAGCTCGGCGTCGACCTCGGAAGCGGCGCCGACCCGAACCTTGTAATTGCACATCCCACCGGCCGGCAGCTCCTGAAGCCGGTCGGTGGGCTTCACCCCCTTCATGTTGAGTCCAACCTCCACCTGGGTCTTCGTCGCCGGGCCGATCATGGCGAACTGTTTCTTCCGGCGATAGCTGACGTAGGTCTTCTTGGGCGCCTCCTCAAAATCGCCGAGCTGGCGCAGCGCGGTCAGCAGCTTGTCGTGAATCGGCCGGAGCGCTGCCTTGGGCCCGGTGTACAGGGCGTCGAGCACCGCGCCGGCCGAGAGTCCCTGGGCCGCGCTCGGTCCGTCGGATCTGAGCACGGTGTGCACCAGGGTGTTGGCGTCGCCATGCCCCATGCCCAGCTCGGTTTTGAGCATGGTCACCAGCTCCCCGTGCCTGGTGAGCCCACTCCCCTTCACGATGGCGCTGAGCTCGGCCAGCGATTTGCCGGTTCGTTTCTCGATGTTGGCCAGCTGCGTAGCCAGCGCCTTGTCCAGGTCGGCCATGACACGACTCCCTTTTAGGGCGATTTCACGATCTCCACCCGCAGCTCGGTCCACCCGCCATTCTGGTAGTACTGCACCTTGAGATCGTGACGGCCTCCGGTCAGGGGCGCCTGGTCCACGGTGGACTCGTGGGTCGACCACCGCTCGATCACCAGTTTCCCATCCACCCAGACCCGGATCCCGTCGTCGCTGATGGTGCGGATCCGGTAGGATCCCGGCGGGAGAGCCACCGTCGCGGTGGCCTCGAGCCCCCAGTGCTCGATGGGCAGCTCCGGCATTCTGGGCCGGTACCACTGAAAGTCGAGCCGGGAGAGCTCGCGGGTGAGCAGTGGCGCGGCGCCGGCCATCCGGGAAAAGACCTCGGGGCCTTTGGCGATTTCAGTGCTGTCGGTCCAGGTGAAGAACCGGGTGGCCCAGCGGGTGGCCGGCTCGAAGCGGCTGTAGCCGAAGCGGTAAGGGGTGCCGGCGGCCCGGGCTTCTCCGCGGGGAGAGACCATCCGGCCACCGGTGTACTCGAGGGTAATGGCCCAGTCTCCCGGCACCGCGGGGGTCACCGAAAGGGTGTCTCCCATCCGCCCCGATTCTGCCGACAGCCGCGCCACAGCGCGACGACCCACCATCCGCCAGCGTCCCGCCGGTCCCAGCACCGCGAGGCGCAGCGGAACCGCCCGGCTGCTGTCGACCGGCCAGAGCTTGGGGGACTTCCAGTCGAAGGGCCCCCACTCATCCACAATCATGGCGGAACGGTCCCGGTCGGCGAACGGCGACGCCGGGATTCGGGCGATGGCTTCCGGGAGCGAGGGCACGCTGCCGGCGTATCCGGGTGGAAGGGTGCCGGGCCGGCAGGCGCGTGAGGCAACAGCCATCGAATCGTTTCCAGCAAGCGCGAGCCCGGTGGTATTGGCCGCCTGCACCGTGAGCAGGTTACCGGCGAAGAGGTTCTTCTCGATCCGGTAGTCCCTGCTCCGGGTGTCCCGGTGCTTCGGATATCCCCAGTCTGAAGGCTGAATGGAATCGGCCCAAAGCCGGATGGCCAGGGAGTCACGGTCAAAAACATTCTGCACGATCAGGTTGTCCTGCCCGTGCTCGATGGCGATACCGAACCGATTCTTCCCGAAGCAGTTTCCGATGACCTTCGATTCGAAGCTGTAGCCGCCCCAGAGACCGTACTCGCTCCCCACCGCCCGGTTGGCGAGGAAGCTGTTCCGGCTGAAGGTGGCCTCCATGGCGTTGGTGGGCGCCCAGCTGAAATCGTTGGCGTAGAACACATTGTCGTTGGCCCCGCCGGCGCCCGAATCCATGGTGGTCTGGCCGGCCCAGAGAAAGAGCCCGTCACCACTGTGGGTCGCGGCATTCCAGGCCACGATGTTCCGGTTGCTCTGCTCGTAGATCAGCAGCGCGGCGGAATCCTGGCCCCGGCGGTAGAAGCCGTGGCTATAGCCCCGGACGTTGAACAGGAGCCGGTTGCTGGCGATCAGGTTGTCACTGGACCGGTACAGACCGATTCCTAACCCGGAGTTGAACGAGAAGTTGTTCCCCACGATCCGGAGGGAATCGCTCCGGGTCATCAGGAGGCCGTTCATTCCCTGCTCCACCGTGTTGTCCCGAACCTCCCCGCCCTGCACCCCCGAGAGATAAAGACCGGCGCCGTAGCGGTACCACTCGTCCTTGTCGTTCTGGTGATAGGAGAGCCAGTCCACCAGGCTTTCGTGCTCGATCAGGCTGTAGAGCCGGGGCTTCCAGTTGTGGCTGGCGTCGTTGCCGATCAGCCGGAGCCCCCTGACGTCCCGGGCGAGGATTCCGATCTTGAAGCCCCGAATCCGGGCATTCCGGATTTCGATATTCTTCCCGCCCTCAATGCGGATCGCCACTCCCTGCCCTTGGTCCGGATCGGCCGACACCCGGGTCCCCTGGATCGTCACCCCGGTGAAATCGAGCTCGATGTCATCGCCCCGGACCGTGATGAGGCTTGAGTCGGTCGATGTGGGCGCGGGAAGGTGATAGATGCCGGGCTTGATGCGACCGGATTGAGTGATGACGAGGCCGGGTCGCAGCTCGATCCCGGGAAGGGGTGGCTGGGCTCCGGCGGAACCGGCGGCGAGGAACAGTCCGACAGCCTGACCGATAGCGGATAGCGGATAGCGGATAGCGGGTTTTCTCACGGATACAGCCGATGAATCTGCCTCGGAAACGCGATCGCCTCCCGGATATGGGGAATGCCGCAGATCCACGCCACCGTGCGCTCGAGCCCCAGCCCGAAGCCCGAGTGCACGAAGGTGCCGTATTTCCGGAGGTCCAGGTACCAGCGATATGACTCGGGGTCGAGGCCCTGCTCCTTGATCCGGGCCAGCAGCTTGTCGTGGTCGTCCTCGCGCTGGGAGCCGCCGATGATCTCCCCGTAGCCTTCCGGAGCCAGACAGTCGTTGCCGAGAATGGACCGCGGATCCTGGGGATTCTCCTTCATGTAGAAGGCCTTCACCTCCTTGGGATAATTCATCACGAAGATCGGAGTATCCGAGTCCTTGGAGAGGAGGGTCTCGTCGTCGCCGCCAAGGTCCCGTCCCCAGGTGATGTCGCTCCCCAGCTGGTTGAGCCGGGTCACCGCGTCGGTATAGCTGATCCGGGGAAACGGGGGCACCACCCTCGCCAGTCGCTCGGTGTCACGCTCCAGCTCCTTGAGCGGCTCGGCGGCGCGTTCCAGGGCCCGGGCCACCAGGAAGCTCACGAAGTCTTCCTGGAGCCGCATGTTGTCGTCGGAGTCGTTGAAGGCCACTTCGGGCTCGACCATCCAGAACTCGGTCAGGTGGCGCCGGGTCTTCGATTTCTCGGCCCGGAAGGTGGGGCCGAAGCAGTAGATCTTGCCCAGCGCCGCCGCCGCGGCCTCCCCGTAAAGCTGGCCGGTCTGGGCCAGGTAGGCCTTGCCCAGGTCGAAGTAATCGGTGGCGAACAGCTCGCCGGCCGCCTCCCCGATGGACCCGGTGAGAATCGGAGTGTCCACATGGGTGAAGCCGCGCTGGTCGAAGAAGTCGTGAACCGCCTGGATCACCACGTGGCGGACCCGGGCGATGGCGACCTGCTTCCGGCTCCGGAGCCAAAGATGCCGGTGCTCGAAGAGGAACTGGGTCCCGTGCTCCTTGGGCGAGATGGGAAAGTCGGGCGAGGGGCCCAGGATCTCGAGGCCGGTCGCGGTGAGCTCGAAGCCGCCCGGAGCCCGGGCGTCCTCCCGGACCACGCCGGTCACCGCCACCGAGGTTTCCTGGGTCAGGGCGGCGAACGCCGCCCATACCGGGTCGGGGACTTCCTTCCGGGCGAAGACCGCCTGGAGATACCCGGTACCGTCGCGCAGCACCAGGAAGGCGATCTTGCCGCTGGAGCGGGTGGTGACGACCCATCCCCGCAGGACCACGGTGCGGCCAACGTGACCGCCGAGCTCGTTGATGTAGACCGACGCCATCGGCTGAGGGGCTCGAAGATGAAGAGAAGACCACGAAGCGAGGCAGGAGTGTAGCCCCCTGCACCGGGAGGGTCAACGATCCTCAAGGGGGACAGAGACTGCATCTTCGACGCCCAGAAAGTTGACACTGTCCGCTATTTCGAGTCTTGCGGCTGGCAGCAGAGATGCCAATTATATCAGCCCTGCGAATCACACCCTCCCGAGGGGTCCTATGCCCGACATGCAAGCTCGTCTGAAGCCGGAGTACAGTCTGCGGTATCCGCGCCTGAGCGCGGGCGTGTGGTACGACGTGTCGCCCATCTTCCCCGGGGTGACGGTACGTCGGGTGGATATTTTCGGGCGACGCATCACCCGCCTCAAGACGGCCCGCGATTTCGAAACGGTGCAGGCCACCCACTTCGAGTTCCGGATCGACGCGGTGCAGCAGCCGCAGGACGGCCAGCTGGCAACCGCCTGACCGGACGCAAGCGAGCCCGGCCTCCGTGTTGGAGACCGGGCTCGCTTTTGTAGGTGATGCCCCCGTCAGACGGGGGAACGGGAATCAGGGAAAGAAGACGTAACCCTGGTTATCGACCGTATTGTTCGGCCGGATGTCCCTCGGCTCGGACGAGCTCTTCGGCTCCGGAGCGGTCAGGTAGAGCCCCAGCGTCCCATTGCAGACCTCGCTGGGGTCCCGAATCGTCACCTGCACCCGCGGGAGCGTGCTCGACGAGAAACCCGGAAGGTAGACGACGCTATTATTATTAAGCACATCGAACGCCACGACGCCAAGCTTCTCCCCCTTCAGAACCCCGTTGATGCCTTCGGGCTTGGGCTTGTCGTAGTTCACGTTGATATCGCTGTCCCAGACCAGCGCGCAGACGGTTTTCCCGCGGAGCCCCCAGAGTCCCTCGGCGCGCAAGGGAATCACGTGGGGGATCTTG
>Ga0209486_10000213_pt1 | contig 27568 bp, 17 predicted proteins | sample NCCompost_FD_187518 | JGI IMG/M metagenome (GOLD analysis project Ga0209486, IMG submission 187518) | Agricultural soil microbial communities from Utah to study Nitrogen management - NC Compost (SPAdes) (version 2) | ecosystem: Environmental > Terrestrial > Soil > Agricultural land | place...
ATGCTAAAGGGTGAACGAAGCCGCGACTTTGTTCTCTCATACCAGCAAGAGAAAACCTACTTAGAAGCCGCACCTCAGCCGCTTAAGGATGTTGCAATTTTGCTTCTAGAGACAGGTTTGCGTTTGGGTGAAGCGCTATCGCTCAAGTGGACCGACATTGAACTCGATGCCGCAAACGGTAAAAAGCTCGGTTATCTGTTTGTTCGGGAAGGAAAATCAAAGAATGCACGCCGGCATGTGAGCCTTACGTCTCGCGCTCAACAAATGCTGGTCAACCGATCACTCGAAAGCAAGTCGGGATATGTTTTCGCAAACTATGCCGGCAATCCGTACCTCGTCACCTCGCTTGATCATCTTCACAAGCGGGTTAGAGCCGATTTGCAGCTTCCAAATGACTGCGTGATACACTCGTTGCGTCACACTTTTTTGACAAGGTTCGGTGAAGCCGGCGCTGATGCTTTCACGATTAAGAAGGGAGCGGGTCATAGTAGCGTGACGATCTCTGAGCGCTACATCCACCCGACACCGGAAAGGTCAGGAACGCGCCTTCGAGCGTTTCGCTAATATGAACCAAGATGCGGTTGGAAAGGTGGAAAAAGACACCGAGTCACTACAGTTTCCGCTACAGCCCTAAGCCGACCGCTCGTAACTTCTTGTGCCCCTGTAGCTCAACGGTTAGAGCAGCAGACTCATAATCTGTTGGTTCGGGGTTCGAATCCCTGCGGGGGCACTCGTCAAGTCGCGTGTTCTTACACATTCAAGCGTTCAAGCGTAACGACAATTCGCGCGGCGTCGCTTGGGTCTAAACACCCGACTCGTGTGACCAGAAAGATCTCGAACGTTCGCGGTCTTTCTAAACTGTTCCTCGCGAGAACTGTTCACGCGATGTTCACTTAACTCTTTCACCGGAGTACAATCCAAGCCTCTAACCTCCAAAAAAGGGCGTGGCCGAAACCTACCCGATTTCCAAACTTCGTGCGCTGTGCGATACCGGACGGACCACTTTCGTTTGATTTTACTGGCGAGCTGGGCGACGCGTGGAGATATGATTTTACATGGAAGTTTGAAAAGGACGTCGAGAATAATGTCGTTCGTTTCTGTTCCCCCGAGGGTCACATTGAATTCGGTACCAGTCTTTGGTTCGAAGACGTTGTCGGCCATCGCAGTCTCGCGCAGGAACTAGTTTTTGCGTGAGGTGTTCCGCGCTACGATAAAACGCGAAGGCCTCGCCACATGCGCGAGGCCTTCACTAACTAACCACCGTTTGAAACCTTATTTGAACTTGAAGTTCGCGCGGTGGACGCTACCGTCGTTCAACGTCACAACCAGTTGCCGGCATGTACCAGCCCAGCCTGCCTCGGTCTTCCAGACGTAGATGTACTGGTCGCTTACTGGATCGTAACTGAGACTACTACCACCTGCCGTGACCGTCTCTTCCAAAAGTGTTGCCGGATCGCTGGAGTTGCACACGATTGGACCAGAAGAAGGTGAACCAGCGGCGAAAATTCCGAGTCCCTTGTTACCACTCAAACTAAACTTCACAGGAATGCCTCTTCCTGCCTGAACCACGTTCAACGCGGGAAGGTTAGCTACCGGTGGGAAGAAGCCTGCAAAGTTGTATTGCACGATGACCTTGAAGCTGCAATTGGAAACGTGTCCTGCACCATCGTCAGCAGTTGCATTCACCGTTGTGCTGCCGACCGGAAAGACCGATCCGGACGCGGGCGTGCTGTTCACGGTGACGCTCGATGAGCAACTATCGGTCGCAGTCACGGCCGGATAGTTGACCACCATTGAAGTTGCATTCGAATTCATCGGCAGATTCACGACCAAATCAGCGGGACACGAAATGTCTGGCGCTAACGTGTCCTGGACCGTGATCACAACATCGTCAGTATCGGATCCGCCACCGGTGTCTGTAACCGTGAGCGTGATCGTGTGCACACCGACCGGCAGGTTGACGGTCAGCATCGCACCTGTGCCAAGCGACGTCGCTCCTTCGGCCCATGAATACGAATTGATCGTTCCACTGCCTGCGGTAGACGCCGAGCCATCGAGATTGACCGATGTCGTTGCGCCAGCACACTCGACCGTTTGATCCGGACCGGCATTGGCTGTCGGTGCCGTCGCCGTGGTGCTGAATTTCTGTACGCGGAAGTTATCTCTGTCTACGACGTAGAAGAACGTGCCGGCTGCATTCGTGGCAATGTCCTCTGCTCCAGCGAATTGTCCGTCGCCGGCGCCCGCAGTTCCGACTGCTTCGACGAATGTTCCAGTGGAAGTGAAGAGTTGCGCTCGATTGTTCCCCGTGTCAGCCACGTAAACCGTTCCGGCATTATCAACGGCCACTCCGTGAGGTGCGTTGAACTCGCCGTTTCCGGTCCCGGCCGTCCCCCACTTCGTCAGAAAAGTTCCCGCGCTATTGAACTTCTGAATTCGATTGTTTCCCGCGTCGGCCACGTAAAGGTTGTTAGCTGAATCCATCGCTAATCCCACGGGGTTGTTGAACTGGCCGTCGCCGGAGCCGCTGGAACCAATCGTCCCAATGGATGTGCCCGTTGACGAAAACTTCCTCACGACATTGGCGGTTGAGTCCGCAACGTAAATATTTCCCGAGGAATCGACGGCGATCCCGGCGGCGATCTGAAACACTCCGCCGGAGCTTACTGTCGCGCCGAATGCAAACTGGAAGACTCCGCTCGAGTTAAATTTCTTCACGACATTACTGGCTGACTCAACTGCGCCGTCCGTCGCATAAACATTACCACTCGAATCGGTGGTGATTCGGTAAGCACTGAGGAATCCTTGAGCGGTGCCATTGTTCGCTCCGACTCTTGCGAGGAAGGTGCCGTTCGCGTCGAATTTTTGGATTTGACCACGGCTGTCGCCGGAAGCGTCCGCGACGTAAACGTTGCCAAGTGGATCGACGGCAATTCCTCTTGCGTTCGTGAATTGTCCGTCGTCCGAACCCAGGGTTCCGAACTTCAAAACGAACGTGGAAGCCAGCACGGCAACCACGCCGATCATCATCGCAGTGCTTACGATCATAAAAAACGGCAACCAACGAAAATGGCGACGCTTGGACGAACGTCGCACGAGGGGGCGAGGGGACGTAAATAGATTCATTTGGATCTCCTTTGGTCTATGAACAAGTCAGGGATAGGCGCGTAATGGGGGTACGCGAGCAGATGTTGTCTGCGGTAAATCAGTCCAAACTTTTACGAGGCGGCTAACGATAGGCGTGGAAGCCGATTAAGTTCGGTAAATGCGCGGGAGAACATACGTTGAGGGCGCCTTCGGAGTCAACACTTTGGCATTAGTTTTTTGAGACGCCAGGCGCGGAGACCATAGGTCCTCACCAAGCGCAGACGTAACGTCAATGTTTTTTCAACTCATGTGAGTCTCGCTAGTAGTTACCGGATCACATAGAACGCAGTCTGGCGCGGGCGAAACCATTTCATTCCGTCCTTCGTCAGATACGCATCGTCTTCCATCATGATCGTCACCTTTTGCCCGCCCCACTCCGGTACCGGCGTACTCGTGTTCAATTCGATCGCCGTGTACGAACCTTCGCGAAAAGGTGGTTCCAACGAAGCGCCGGCGGACGACCTCCGGAAATCGATACTGGCGCCAAGCGCATGCCCTTGCGTGCCAACCGAGTGAGAGTAGATCATCGCTTCGATGCCTTGTTTCTTCATGTCCGCCATCGTGGCGTCGTAGATCTCGAAGCCTTTCGTTCCCGGTTTGATGTGCGTGAACAACGCATCCTGAAGTCGATTTGTGTTCGCCAAGGCCTTCTTCAGGCCTTCGGGAACATCCTGCTCGCCAGAGCGCAGCACATACCCCATCTTCTGCCAGTCAGTGCTCAGGCCCATGTAGTTCAGTCCGCAATCGATGTGAATAACATCGCCGCGCTGAATGACGGCCGACTCTTCCGTCACACTCAAAAACTGTTGTGTCTGCGTTGCCTCTCTATTTTGCCGCTGAATGCGCAAATCTGGTTGGAACCAGGTGTCTAATCCCAGATTGTTTAGTTGCTGCATAAACCACCAGCGAACGTCGCCGACGGTGGTCTTTCCCGGCGTGATCACTTCGTTTGAAAATGCGCGCTGCGTCAGAATGTCCGTAATCGCAACCGCGGTCCGGTAGTGTTCCAACTCTTCCGGCAAACGCGTGTCCATGTATTCGACGATCAACGGGGCCGCGGACGTGAACCGTGCGGCGTAGGTTGGCCCAAGAGAGTCTGTCAAGAACTTGTACCCCTCGTGTGTTAGACCATCCGTCGCGCCGCGCATTCCTCCGATGTTGAGCGCAATGGTTTTGGGATTTCGTTCTTCCACGAGACGGCGCAGTGTGGTTGCGATGTCTCTGCCCGAAGGATTCAACACTTCAAAGAAGAGCTTCAAGTGTTCTTCGGGATAGCGAACGATCGCAATCCGATCGAGTTTATTTCCCCCGCGATCCGCAAAAACGAAAAAGTCGCGCCTGCCCACGTACGGAAGTGGAGGCGCGATATGAGCTGTGACAGGGTCGGCGTGGAACTCTTCGTTGGTCACGATCCACATCTCGATCTTCTTTTGCCGCATCATCGGCAGCAGCATCGTATCGAGGCGTGTCTTCAGCCATCCTTCTCGCACGGTCTGCTGGTCTCGGAGGGACAGCAGTTTGGGAAGGGCTTCACCGAGACTGGGTGTTTGCGCGTGGCTCGATAAGGCGAAGGCGAAGGCAAGCAACAGCACTCCGCTGATAGATATGTTTCTTTTCATGGTTTTAGACAGGCCCCGATTCTAAGGTCGGAGCATGACTTATTGCCATCCGCCAGAGTGATTACAAAAAGTACTTGGCAGAACAAAGTACTTGTGATATTAATCCTTTTCGTGATGATGCCGAACCTTAGTGCCGTGGTCCTGGGAGCGCTGGCAGCGCTTGCCTGGTCCTACGCTTGTCTCAGCTTTGCCGCTCATTTAAAGACGCAGATGCACGTGCGTACTGGTTACACGCGAAAGCTCTTTCACGTGCTGATCTTTATTTCCGCCGTGTTTGTGCATGCTTTCGGTGGGTTTTGGGCGGTATGTGTGTTCGGATCGATGGTGTCGCTGGTGGTTGGTTATGCCGTTGTCCAGGGTCGAGGCAACAGGTTCTACGAGGCGCTTGCTCGCAGGCACGATGAACCAAATCGCACGTACTACGTCGTCATCCCTTACTTCGCAACGCTGATCGGTGGAATGGCCAGCAACCTTTTCTTTGGACCACTGGCGGTGATGGGGTATCTGGTCGGCGGACTGGGCGATGCTGCCGGGGAGCCGGTCGGAGTGCGATGGGGTAAACACCCTTACACGATCACGAGCAGTGGCGCGAAGTTTACGAAGACCTATGAAGGCTCGCTGGCGGTACTGGCTGCATCCGTGATCGCGCTGTTAATCGGCGTGGCCATCAGCCCGCAACTACACTTCGATCTTCGATCACTGATCGTGCTTCCCGTAATCGCCATTATTTGCACTCTGGTCGAGGCTTTTTCGCCGCGCGGTTGGGACAACGTGCCGATGCAATTCGTGCCAACTGTGCTGGCGGCGATTCTGATGTCGAAATGAACCACTTTCTATTTCCAGATCAGGTGAAAACGATGGACGCAATTCTGAGATCCACTGACGTCAAGAGATTCTTCGTGGTGTCGATGTTGATGTTTTGGTGCGTCGCGATGATCGCGGTGCGCATACAGCGCACAGGCTCGGGTTATTACGCATTCCTGATCTTCAATCTCATTCTCGCCGGCGTGCCGTTGTTCTTCAGCACACTGCTGCGCTTTGCAAGTCACTGGCAGTTGCCTTGGCTGATCCAACTGCCGCTTTTCGTTCTGTGGCTGCTGTTCCTGCCAAACGCACCTTACATTCTGACCGACATACTGCATTTGACGCGCGCCTCTCACGCGCCCGCCTGGTACGATCTCGCGCTATTGCTTTCGTTTTCAGGTACTGGTCTGCTGCTCGGGTATCTGTCACTCATCGACGTGCAAGGCATCGTGGCGCGCAAGTTCGGCGCTACTTTCGGTTGGGTGTTCGCGCTCGTGTCCTTAGTGCTGAGTGGCTTTGCGATCTATCTCGGCAGGTTTCTGCGCTGGAATAGTTGGGACGTTCTGATCGAGCCAACGCGCGTGTTCGGAATTCTGGGAGCGATGCTGACGCCGTGGGCCCATGGCCGGGCGGTGGCCGTGACTATTGTGTTTGGTGTTATCCTCGCGCTCGGGTACGTCACGCTGCGAACGTTGCTGGTCCATCAGGAACGTTCGTGATTACTCAGGAACAAACTCGATCGTTGTAAGGACGCGTGACGGTTCGGCAAACCCGTCGACCCACACTTTCGACCCTTTAGTCGGATACTTTTCAGCAATCGCAGCAGTCACGGCGTCGCGGATTCGCGCACTACGAACAACCTTCGCTCGTACAGGAATCTCGAGGTCTCCAGCCTGAATCGTGCCCGTTGGTTCTTTTCTAAAGGCCTGGAACCATCCGGTCGGCTTGTCATACCACGATCGCACAAATACACGATCGTCGACAACAACTACCCACACACCCGTGTATCGATGCGTCGTTCCGCTGCGCACACCAAGAATCTTCGCCTTTCGCAGCGCTTCAACAACGTCATCAGTAAATGTTTCACTCTTAGCCATACGGTCCCCGACTACAAGCTCGCCGCGATCAACCTGCTCAGATCTTTCGCATCGACAACACCGTCGCGGCCCCACTCCCCGTTGCCACGATAAATGCAGAATCCGGGCGTGGTGTGTTGACCCGTCGATTTTCTACTGACCATCTGAGCCTGCACTCTACTCCCTTTGAGCTTCAACGACGAGGAGAACGCGGCATCACGCCAGTGGACCACCAGATCCGGAAGCGGATTGACACGCGCTGCCGCGGCGTCTGCGGCTGTTCGTCTGACCTCCTGGACCAGCAACTCTCCCTCTTCAGATGCCAACGATACCAGCATGTGCTCCAGTTCCGTGCAAAGCGCGTCATACTCATCCGGCGGAACGATGCCTTGTGATTCGCGCCCGATCAGATTGATCCGAATCCATCCGTATTGATCCGTCGGCAGCGAGAACGCGCGCGTCTTCGACCAATCGTACGCCGGCAGCATCGTTGGCCGCGCGAGTTTGTACGTCGCCGTAATCGGCGTCACCTGGTAGTACAACTTCTTCAGCCCTGTGGGCGCGCGACGTTTAGTCGCCGCAAAGAGCGACAACGCGCGCCCCGTCCACGATTGTAAGCGCCAGCTTTCCAGTGCCGAGAAGCCTCGTTCGACCAGCAGCGGACCGAGAAACGCCGGAAACCCGAGCGACGGACGCATTCCGTGAAGAGCAAAAACCATCACCGTAGTATGACGGCTCACTGAGTCGACGAGGGCGCCGATCTGTTGGTCCACCGCGCGATAAACATCCCGCAAAAGCGAACCGCGATCCGTCGAGTCGCCATTCGATTCGAGCGCATTGTAAACCCGGTGGTCAGGCGCGACCGTGTGCCAGAGTTGATGCCCGGAGTGATGAAGCTCCGGAAAAACGACGAGCGACACCTGTGGACTTGTTTGTTTGATCAAACGTTGGACCAGCGCCGCTCGCAACCGAGCACCGTCGCTGCATGCCGCCGCCAGCTCCTTCAGGTTGCTCTTACTTTCCGGCGTGCTGTTGAAGAATCGATTCGCAGACAAGGGATGCGCAGTTGCTTCTGCCACAAGCGATCGAACCGGCTCGGGATTCGCTCGTAAACCAGCGGCAGTTGAGTCATGCGCCCACCACTCACAAACTTCAAACCCTTTTGTGACTCCGACCGGGGGCGCGAACGGAACATCAAATACGCCAACGGAAACTCCATTTTTAGCCCACGTCTTCCAGAACGGAGTTAAATGATGACCTTCGTAACGGCGGAGACTCATTGTTTCCGGCAGCCACTTCCACTCACTGTAGATACCGTGTGTCGCAGGTTCTTCTCCGGTCAAAAACGTGGGCCAAACGGCACCACTGCCGATCGTCGACGGCGACCGCACTTCTAGCCACCTGCCCGCGGCGAGCAATGATCGCAACGACGAAAGCTCGCCCTGATCGATCATTTGCCGCACCAGCGTCGACTCAGCCGCGTCGATGCCGATCGCGAGCACTGATGGACGATTATTGTTCACGCAGCAGCTCCTGCGGGTTAATCGATCTTCCTTCCGCCGTAGATCGCACGCATGCCTCGAGCACCGCGACTGTTTGCAAGTTGTCGCGACCGCTCACTTCCGTCGCGTCTCCGTGACGCACCGCACGCTCAAACTGTTCGAGCAGAATTCTTTCCTCCGTCTTGTCTCTCTTTCCTCTTCGCACGAGGCGCGGCAGCTTGCCGTTTTCCCAAAGTATCAACCAACGATGAAACACATGTAGCGTGGCGCGCTCGCCGACGAACCGCGCATAAAACTCCTGCCCGCCTTCGAATAGCGTGTGACCCGTTGATTCGTAGGTGGCGGAGTACGACACACGCGTTTGATTCGCCATCGAGAGCATTAACTGCATCGACGCGCCCTGCGGAAGACGTCCCCACGGCGCGGTAAAAGAATCGGCGACGACGTTTGTCACTTCCGTTCCGAGCACGTAGCGAAGCGCATCAAGATGGTGAACACTGACGCCCCAAAGCACACTGTGCGAGAGCTTCGCCAGCGAGTCCGCCGTCGTATGAAACGGACGATAATAGTGACAGACGACCATCGCTACGTTGCCGAGTATGCCATCCTGGATCAGCCGCTTAACATTGCGAAACGATCGCAGGTAGCGGTAGTTTTGCGCGACCAGCAACGGTGTGTTGTTCGATTCCGCGATCGTAACGAGCCTCGTCGCTTCCCTTAGTCGCATTGTGAACGGTTTTTCGATCAGTACGGCAAGGTTGCGCGCTAGCGCTGCTTCGCACGTTGTCGCATGAGTATCCGCAGGCGTTGCGATGATCGCTGCCTCGCACGCACTCGACTGAAACGCCTCTTCAACACGAGTGAAACACTGCGCCGGCGGAACGTTGAACTCGGCGGATACACGCTGCAAAGCGTTCACATCGACGTCAACGCACGCGACTAACTCAAACGCCGGTGCAGCAGCTTTCACTTCGCGCACCCAATCACGGCCGCGACAACCCATACCGACGACAGCTATTCTAATCGCCATTCGTAAGGTTTCCCGTCTTTCACTATCGTACCCGCAAGTAGATCACGAACTTTGATCGATCCGCGCAGGCAAAGTTTCAAACTCCGTGGGCTCACGTGGCCCCAGAGTGCTGACGTGAAGATCATCAAACTCTTCACGTCCCATTTGACCGATTTCTTCTCAAGTAGCGGCTCGAGTAGCTTTGGTGGCTCGCCGGCCCAGAGTCGCATTGCGCCGAGCATGTAGAACGCGGCTAATGATTCTCCGTTGCTGGAATGATCTTCGCCGACGGCGCGAAGTCCGTTAAAGAGTGTTGCGTTGTTTGTGTGATAACGATAGCTGTAGAGGATGTCGGGCAGTGTGACCACGCGACCCTGAGTGGCCATCTTCGAAAACAGTTTTTGGTCTTCGCCGCCGGGAGTGTCGTCGTAGCCGCCGACTCGATCGAACACTTCACGACGAAACATTGCCGAGCCGTGGGGGAACGGAATGTAAGAGGACCGGCGCAACAGTCGCCAACGATCGCGTGGACGCACTTCGCGGCCGTTCGCGCCGATGCCTATGCAGAGTGTGCCGACGACAGCAACGTCCGGTTGGGTTTCGATAATTTGCCACTGGCGTCTGAGTCGATCGGGATGAGCGACGTCGTCGGCGTCCATGCGCGCGACGATCGCAGCGCGCGCGTGTGTGACTACGGCGTTCGAACTGCCAGACAGGCCGAGTTGCGTTGTGCTTTCGTGCAGCTTGATTCGGTTGTCGCGAGCTGCCCACTGGCGTAGTCGTTCGACGGAGCCGTCGGTTGAGGCGTCGTCGAAGATCACGAACTCAAAATCGGTGAACGTTTGCGTAAGGATGCTGTTAACGGAGTCATCAAGAAAAGGCAGCGCGTTATACACGGGCATTACAACGCTGATGAGCGGCTTCGCGGTCGGCTGCATAGGATGTTGGAAGCCGTTAGTTTAGCGGCTGCGCGAACACTTTGGCTACGCGAACCGCGGGGAATCCACAGACATGTGAGATTCGCCAGAGGTCCTACGAAGGTTCAGGGGGCAAGTCGATAATTTTTAAGCTACGCACTCGCAAAGTCAACGATGTGCTGCTCGCACAGGAGGCACAGAAGCGACCCGTCACGACACGAGCGCTGCTCGACGCTGAAGTGACCGCGAAAGCTCCCGAATTACCGAGGTACAGGCGCAGAAGTTCTACGACGAGAATAAAGCGAGGATGAATGGCCGCGCTTTTGCCGACGTAAAGTCGCAAATCATCTCCTATTTACAACGGACCGAAATGGACAAGCTGCGACAAACGTTCGCAGCATCGTTGCAGAAGAATCTGCGATCCAGGACTTTCTCGTAGGGCCGGCGCCGACAAAGGAGCGCTAGTCACGGGAAAAGTCGCGCGTCAAACATCCTCACCGTACGCCAACGTACCGAAATCGGAGCGTTTTTCTCAGAAAATGCCCCGGTCACCCCCTTCTTCGACACCAATTTTCAACAGTTTTGCATGTTTAAATAAGTTTATTCTTTGCTAGACTGCATCCCCCGACAGACTTGTCCGCTGCCCGAAAGGTTCGTGGATTGCCCCCACTCCTCTATTACTTGACCCGGTGGGCGTTTTAGCCGAAAGGGCAACTACACCCGCGATTCCTGGAGTATTTAATGAAGCGTTACCCTTACCCGATATTCTGGAGCATTCTTGCCTCACTTATTCTGTTCGCCGCGTTTTCATTTGAGATCAGAAGTCGAGCTCAGTCACTAACGGACTTGCAGGTCGTGACCTTGCAGGGAGCTACTTCCGATGTCCACCTGCGAAAGAAGATCTCCGAAGACATTCTTCAGAAGGTTGCACAAGGCGAAGGCACCGAGTTCGTTCGCGTAGTCATTCAGTATGGCAGTCAGTCGGAACTCCTGGTCGATTCCGCCATTGAAACAACCGGCGCGAGCGATATCCGCAAACTGAAAAACTTCAAGGTGCGCATTGCGACGTTGCCGGTTAATGCCGCCGTCGCTCTTGCCGAGCGCGCAGACGTTTCTTTTGTTTCGCTGAATCGAGCCGTGCAGCCGATGGGCCACGTCACGCGCACGACCGGAACCGATCAGGTTCGCAGTAGCAGCAACAACGGAAACAACGACAACGCACTCGACGGGTCCGGTGTTGGCATTGCCATTCTCGATTCCGGCATCGACACCGGACATGATTTGTTCCTCAATGGATCGAATGGCGTGCGCGTCGTTTACAGCGAGGACTTCACTAACGAAGGACGCACGGACGATCCTTATGGGCACGGAACTCACGTTGCTTCGCTTGCGGCTGGTAACGCGCGCGTTGCGAATGGTCAGTTCGCCGGCATCGCGTCGAATGCAAACCTGATCAACTTGCGTGTGCTCAATTCGCAAGGCGTCGGAACAACCGGACACGTGCTGCGCGCGCTCGATTGGGTCGCTACAAATCGAGCGGCTTACAACATTCGCGTGGTCAACATGAGTCTTGGGATGCCCGCGATCGACTCGTACCGTGATGATCCGATCTGTCGCGCCGTGCGCCGTCTGGTCGACGCCGGCGTTGTTGTGTTCGCTGCGGCAGGCAATAACGGCAAGGATGACGACGGAGACAAGATCTACGGCCGCATCCACTCGCCGGGTAACGAACCGTCGGCGATCACGGTCGGCGCGACGAATACGTTCGGCACGGACGAACGGGGCGATGACTCCGTGACGTCTTACAGCTCGCGCGGCCCGACGCGAAGCTTCAGCACGGACGAAGACGGCGTCAAACATTACGATAATCTCATCAAGCCTGATCTGGTCGCGCCGGGCAACAAACTGATCGATGCCCAGGCTGACGGCAATTACCTGGTTACGCGAACTCCTTCTTTGGACGCGGGCGTTAGCGGCTCTGAGAACCGGAAAATGATGTATCTCAGTGGCAGCTCGATGGCGACGCCAGTCGCCGCCGGAGCAGCGGCGTTGATGCTTCAAGCGAATCCGCACCTGACGCCAAATCTCGTGAAGGCGTTGTTGATGTACTCCGCGCAACCTCTGGCGGGCTTCAACATGTTCGAACAGGGTGCGGGACAACTGAACGTAGCGGGCGCAGTGCAGTTGGCTCACCTCGTACGGACGGATCTTAGTAACACGACGAGTCTTGGTGCGCCGTTGCTTACCGCGGCCGCGCCGGCACCAGAAACCACCGTCGGGAACCACACGTTCACGTGGTCGCGGGGAATTGTTCTCAATTACACCTATGCGACCGGAGTTGATCTCATCACCAGGTATCAACTTGGTTACGCTCTTGGTAATCTACTCGGCAGTGGCGTGGTCACGGGTGAGGGCACGTTGATGCTTGATCCGTCCTACTTCTCGAACGGTGTGGTTACTGGCGAGCATATTCTTATCAGTTATGGTGTAGTAACCGGAGAAGGCTCGGCCTTTCTTGCTGTAAATCTGCTTTTTCAGAATCTCTTACCTGAGGGTGTAGTAACCGGGGACGGTGTCGTCACCGGAGAAGGTGTTGTCACCGGGGAAGGCGTTGTCACGGGCGAGCTGGTGGCGACCGCGCAATCAGCGATGATTAACGGTGACAGCGGTTCCTGCATGTCAGCGGCGTCAGACAGTGGGAACTAACTTGCCTTGGACTGTTAAACTGATCCACCAACTGACAGACGGATTACACAGGTCTCCCGGATCTGTGTAATCAGCGCATTCTGCCGTTCTGGAGATAAGACCATGAGCGCAGTAGAAGTAAACGTGAGTCGACCTCACTTTGGCCAGATTTATATGTGGTCGCTCGTGACTACGGGGGTAGCGATCGCACTCGTCTCCCTCTATTACCTGCCGTACGACAAGCTGGATGGAAGTTTTGTCTTTCTCTGCTTGATGGTGGTTGCGAGTTCACTAATTGCTATCAAGATTCCCCGTGTTAGTGGTCGCATTACGGTAGCCGACACGTTTATTTTCCTGGGAATGCTGATGTTTGGCGGCGCTGCGGCGATTTGGCTGTCGACACTGGAAGGCATTGCCGTGACGCTGATGGGGATCAGCAAAAAGCCACGATTCATCCTCTTAAACTCTGCGATTCTCGCCACCAGCACATTTTTTACTGCGACAGTTTTGAACCGCATCTTTGGTCCACCAGCTGATCTCGCTAAGGACTTCTCACAAGATTTCTTTTACGCGATCCTGGTAATGGGTTTCGCGCAGTACTTCGCCAACACAGTTCTGATCTCGATCGAAAAAGCGCCCAAGATCAAAGAATCCATCTGGAACACGTGGCGCACGTATTACCTTTGGACTTCAATTACCTATTTTGCCGGTGCGTCCGCGGCGGGCATTATTGCCATCCTGATCGCGCGCTATAATTTTTACGCGGTGTTTGCCACGGCGCCGATCATTCTCATTATCTGTTTCACGTATCAAACCTATCTCAAGAACATTGAGGCCTCGATTGCCCAAACAGAGGCCGCCCGACTGCACGTTGAAGAACTCTCGCGTTACATCAGTGAGTTACAGCGTTCGGAAGAGGCGCGCGGGCAATTACTCCTGCATGCCGAACGTGCGCGCTCCGAAGCAGAAGCGGCTAATCGGATAAAAGACGAGTTTCTCGCGACGCTGTCGCATGAGTTGCGGACGCCGTTGACGTCGCTGCTCGGATGGTCCAGCGTGCTTCGTGAAGCCAGGCGCGACGAGAAGGTCCTGAGCCAGGGACTCGACGCGATCGATCGCAACGCGCGCGTGCAGGCCCAGCTGATCGACGATCTGCTCGACGTTTCGCGCATCGTTTCAGGAAAACTGAATCTCGACGTCCGGCCATTGGACATCTCATCCGTGGTGCGCGCGGCGATTAACGTAGTGCGACCGGCTGCGGACGCGAAGGGTATCAGGCTCGACTACCTGGCCGCGCCAGGTTTGGGTGCAATCTCCGCCGATTCAGGACGCTTGCATCAAATCATCTGGAACTTGTTATCGAACGCGGTCAAGTTCACTCCACAAGGCGGCGAGATCAAGATTCGCATCGAGCAGGAGAGATCGCATGCAAAGGTGACGGTCCAGGACACAGGGCAGGGAATCGATCCAGAGTTCCTGCCGCGCGTTTTCGATCGCTTCCGGCAAGCCGATAGTTCGACGACGCGAAGTTTCGGCGGGTTAGGACTCGGACTTGCAATCGTGCGGCATCTGGTTGAGCTTCACGGTGGCACTGTTTCCGCCGAGAGTGAAGGTGCCGGCAAAGGAGCAACTTTCTCGGCGACTTTTCCGCTGCTAACGGATCGTTATGAGCCGATTGCGCAAAGTGCGGAGTGGCATGCGTCGGAAGTTCGATCGCTCGACGGTTTGCGGGTGCTGCTGGTCGACGACGAACCGGAAGCACGCGAGATTCTCACCACGGTGATCGGACGCACGGGCGCGGAAGTGAAAGCGTGTATCTCCGCCAGTGATGCGTTGAGCAAGCTGGCGGAGTGGCGTCCCGACGTGATCTTGAGCGACATCGCAATGCCGGACGAAGACGGCTACAGCTTTATTGGCAAAGTAAGATCGTTGCCACGAGACCAGGGTGGCGACATACCGGCGGCAGCGCTGAGTGCCTACGCGCGCGATGAGGATCGGATGCAGGCGTTGGCAGCGGGCTACCAGATGCACATCGCAAAACCGATCGGCGCCAGCCAGCTCGTAACGATGGTAGCCAAACTCGCCGGCCGAGAAACTTAGCTCTGTGTTTTCTGTGGCTCCGTGGTATCTTCTGCAAGATCGCCAACCACAAAGACACAGAGTACACAGAGACTTCACCATCCTGACTCGCGCCATTGTAGCTAAAGCGGCGCGAAATTCTGTAAAGTAGGGGCCATGAAGAAGGCCCCGGTTGGAATCGGTATCGTCGGCACCGGGTTTGCGCGGACCACGCAAATTCCAGGTTTCCGCGACTGCATGGGGGCGAAGATCGTCGCCATCGCCAGTGGTCGTCGCGAACGTGCTGAAGCAGTCGCGAAAGAGTTTGGCATCGAACACGTCGCCGATGACTGGCAGGAACTGGTCCAACGCAACGACGTAGACCTCGTCAGTATCGTCACACCTCCTGCGACACACATGGAGATCACACTCGCTGCGCTCGAGCAGCGCAAGGCCGTGCTGTGCGAGAAGCCAATGGCGTTGAGCGCAGACCAGTCGGCGCGCATGGTAGAAAAAGCAAAGGCGGCCGGCGTGCTTGCGTTGATCGATCACGAGCTGCGTTTCCTCAACAGTCGCCGCACGATGCGCGGCATGTTGCAAACAGGCGCCATCGGCGGCGTGCGTCATTGCAATTATGTGTTTCGATCCGATTATCGCGCGCTGCCGGATCGTCCGTGGGACTGGTGGTCTGATGCGCAGATGGGTGGCGGCACGCTGGGGGCGATCGGATCGCACGTGATCGACTCCTTTCGCTGGATGCTCGACACCGAGATCAGCAAGACTCTCGGTTTGTTATCGACACACATCAAACAACGAATTGATAAAGCTTCCGGTGAAGCCCGCCCTGTTGCGACTGACGACGAAGCGACACTGTTGTTTCGTTTCGCTGATGGTCAACTGACGCAAGACGCAACTGGTTCGGCATCGCTTTCAGTGGTCGAGTCAGGAAAGTATGAAAACCGGCTCGAAATTTACGGCACGAAAGGCGCGTTGATGGTCGAGGAGACAGGCGAACTGTGGCGCTCGCCGACCGGTTCCGGCGTTTGGCGTCCGGTGCAGGTGGACCAGGACCACATGGCCCAGGGCATGCGTGAAAGCAGTTGGTCGCGCGGCTTCACGGCGTTTGCCGTTGCAATGTGCGACGCGATGCAGTTTGGGAAGACGACGGTGAAAGACGCCGCAACGTTTGAAGACGGTCATCGAGTGCAGGTGGTACTGGATGCCATTCGCGAGTCGAATGAAAGTGGATGCTGGGTTGAGCTTTGAGCTTTGTACTTTGTTCTTTGTACTTCGAACGGGTCTTTTTGACCATTAGATGGCGAACACGAAAAACAAAGCACAAAGTACAAAGCACAAAGCTCAAAGTTCGCGCCTGCGCGTCGGCGTTGATACAGGCGGCACATTTACAGATTTCGTCTTTGTAAAAGACGGTCGGGTTCAACTTTTCAAAGTTCCTTCCACACCGGAAGATCCCTCACTTGCAATTCGAGACGGACTAGCACGAATCGGCACCGCGCTTGATGTGGTGCACGGCACGACTGTCGGTACGAACGCTTTGCTGCAACGACGAGGTGCGCGAACGGCGTTGATTACGACGCGAGGGTTTGAAGACGTGCTGGTGATTGGGCGTCAGGCACGACCGGAACTCTACAACCTCAACGCGATCAAACCGCCGCCGCTCGTCGATGATGGATTGCGGTTTGGCGTAGGCGAACGAGTTGTCGCTTCAGGCGAGGTTCTGGAAGCGCTGAGCGACAGCGAATTGCCGAGTCTAGTCCAAACGTTGAAGCAAGCTGGCGTTGAGTCAGTCGCGATCTCGCTACTGTTTTCGTTTATGCATCCGGAGCATGAGGAACGAATTGCTGAGTCGCTGGCATCGCTTGGTGTGCCTTTGTCGATCTCGAGTCGACTACTTCCGGAGTATCGCGAGTATGAACGTACGTCGACAGTTGTCATCAATGCTTATTTACAACCGTTGATGGGGCGTTATTTAAAGCGGCTGAAAGATGAGACTGCAAATCTGCGTGTGATGCAATCGTCCGGTGGAAGCATCTCGGCGGACGTCGCAGCAGACGAGCCGGTGCGGACGATTCTGTCTGGTCCATCGGGTGGTGTCGTCGGTGCTTTGCGCGCCGCCCGGTCCGCCGGAATCAAAAACGTAATAACGTTTGACATGGGCGGCACATCGACGGACGTTGCTTTGTGCGACAGCGGCGCGATCCGCACGACGAACGAGGCGGTCGTGGCGGGACTGCCGGTCGCGGTTTCGGTGATGGACATTCACACGGTCGGCGCGGGTGGAGGATCGATCGCGCGCGTTGACGAAGGTGGCTCGTTGCGCGTGGGACCGGAGTCGGCGGGTGCGGACCCCGGACCAGCGTGTTATGGACGATCGATGTTGCCGACCGTGACAGACGCGCATGTCGTGTTGGGCCACTTCGGTGGCGGCGGTTTGCTAGGTGGCGAGTTCAAGTTGGACGAAGAGCGGGCACGCGCGGCGTTGGGCCAATTGGCCGACGATTTGAGTTGCGTGACAGGCAAACGAGTAAATGTAATTGCGGCGGCGGAAGGTGTTGTTTCGGTCGCGAATACAAACATGGAGCGGGCGTTACGACATATTTCCGTGGAGCGTGGGCACGATCCGCGCCAGTTTGCCTTGCTGCCGTTTGGCGGCGCGGGTGGGTTGCATGCGGTCGAGCTCGCGCGCGCGTTGCGAATCCCGACGATCATCATGCCGATAGCCCCCGGTGCGCTGTCAGCTGTTGGCGTGCTGGTTGCCGACGTCGTGAAGGACCAGAGCCTGACGGTGATGTTTGGCTACAACGCTGGCGATCTAAAGAAGCTGCCCCCCGTGTTTCGTGAGATGGAGCGAGAGGCCGCGGCAGTGCTGCGTCGTGAAGGTTTTCCCGCGTCGAAACAACGTCACGAACGCGCGCTCGCGATGCGCTATCGTGGACAGTCGTTTGAGTTGTTAATTACTAAGACAAACGGAAACATCGCTGCCGCTTTTCATCGTGCGCATCGTGAGCGGTACGGCTACGCGCAGGAGCAGAGTGAAATCGAAATCGTCAGCGCGCGATTGAGATCGATCGGCATGGTTGACAAGTTGTCGATGCGAAAGATCCTCGGCGCACGAGGCGCAGTTAAGCGGCACGACAGCGTTGTCGCCTATCTCGATCGCCGTAAGACGACCGTTGCCGTTTACAAACGCGACGAACTGCGCGGCGGAATAAAGCTGAAAACCCCGTGCATCGTTACCGAGTATTCGGCAACGACGCTGATCCCCGCGGACGCAACGGCGCGCGTGGACCAGTTCGGAAACATTTTGATTGCCTTATGAAGAGCAGGTTCGATCCCACGACGCTCGAAATCTATCGCGCGCTCTTCACGTCGGTCGCTGAAGAGATGGGAATCGCGCTGCGACGCACCGCGTTTTCACCAAACATCAAGGAACGTCGTGATTACTCCTGTGCGGTTTTCGATGCCCGAGGGAGCGTGATTGCTCAGGGTGATCACATGCCGGTGCATCTCGGATCGATGCCGATGGCGGTCGCGGCTGCCCTCGCGGAGATTGATTTCGCTCCAGGCGATGTGGTTGCGGTGAACGATCCGTTTGCGGGCGGGACGCACCTGCCGGACGTAACTCTTGTTACGCCAGTAGTCAGTAGTCAGTTATCAGTAGTCAGTCGCACACGCAGACCACGGACTACTGGCAACGGACCACGGACACTATTTTACGTGGCGAATCGCGCGCATCATGCGGACATCGGCGGTGCGACGCCGGGATCGATGGGACTGGCGACAGATATCTACGGCGAGGGCATTCGCATCCCGCCGATTCGAATCGTGCGAGGTGGCATGGTCGATAGCGACACAATGCGACTGCTGCTGGCAAATGTTCGTGGAAACGTCGAGCGTCGCGGCGATTTCGACGCGCAGATCGGTTCGTTGAAGACCGGTACGACGCGACTCTTGGAGATTGTCGAGAGGCGCGGTGAACGTGAAGCGACCGAGTACGCCGCGCAATTGATCAACTACTCTGCGCGGCTGATGCGACATACGATCGCGTCGATACCCGACGGTGTTTATGAAGCGGAAGATGCCCTCGACGACGATGGAATCGATGACGGTCCTGTTTCGATCCGCGTGCGAATAACAATTCGAGGTGAGCGAGCGATAGTCGATTTCACCGGCAGCGCTCCGCAGGTGACAGGTGCAATTAACGCGGTTGATGCGATCACGGTTTCCGCTGTGTCGTATGTGTTTCGTTGTCTGGTTGGGGGCGAAGTTCCGGCGAGCGCGGGTTTGATGCAGCCGATTGAAGTGATTGCGCCGCGCGGAACCGTCGTCAATGCGAATCCGCCGGCGTCCGTCGCCGGCGGTAACGTCGAAACGTCGCAACGCATCGTCGACACGGTTTTCAGAGCGCTTTCGCAGGCGCTGCCTGATCGGATTCCGGCGGCGAGCCAGGGAACGATGAACAATCTCACGATTGGCGGCATCGACACCCGCACAGGGCAAGGGCAGGAATTTTCGTACTACGAAACCGTTGCGGGCGGAATGGGTGCGCGGCCGTCGCTCGATGGCATGAGCGGTGTGCATACGCACATGACGAACAGTTTGAACACGCCTGCTGAGGCGCTCGAGTATGCCTATCCGTTGCGTGTTCGTGAGTATCGATTGCGGCGCAGTTCGGGTGGTGAAGGCAAACAGCGTGGCGGCGACGGCGTTGTGCGCGAGATCGAAACCATTGTGCCCGCGCGCATGTCGCTACTTGCCGATCGTCGCAAGCGTGGTCCGTATGGTCTGTACGGCGGTGCCGAAGGCGCATCCGGAGCAAACATGGTCAACGGTCAAACAATCGCGGCGAAAGGTTCACACGAATTGAAAGCCGGCGATCGTATTCGCATCGAGACTCCCGGCGGCGGTGGCTGGGGTGTTAAGTCGTGAGACGACGATAAATACCAGGCAGCCTTTCCGGCAACGACAACACATCATCGATGATCGTGTACCCAATCTCGCCGTAAAGATCGCGCAACTCCGCCTCTGATTCGCGATCGATCGTTATGCAGAATGGCGTAATTCCTTCGGTCTTCGCCTGCCGCAACGCCTCACGCGTGTCTTCGCGCGCGTAACGTGCATCGCCGTAGTCATGGTCGTAAGGGCGCCCGTCGGAAAGTACAATCAATAAACGCGTGCGCGCATCCTGTTTGGCGAGCCGCGCGGTCGCGTGACGTATCGCTGCTCCAAGCCGCGTGTTGTTTTGGTAGTTGATCCCGCCGATACGGCCCTTAACTTCATCGTTGTACTTCTCGTCGAAGTCTTTTACGACATAGAACTTCACATTTCGCCGCCCTTCGGAGGTGAACCCGTTGATCGAGTAAACGTCGCCCACAGCCTCCAGCGCCTCGCTCATCAGGACCAGCCCTTCCTTCTCGATCTCGATGATGCGCCGGCCGGGACGTGTGTAGGGCTGCAACGGATGCCGGCCGATCGTTCGCGCGGTTGACGACGACTGGTCCAACAGAAACGACACCGCAACATCACGCCGCCGCCGCAAACGTTTCGTGTAAATACGTTCCGACTGATGTCCATCAGCGCGACGATCGATGACGTAGTCGATCACCGCATTCAGATCAAACTCCTCGCCATCGACTTCGTTCGCGACGCGCGTCAGGTTCTCCGGCTTCATCAGTTGAAACTGGTGCCGGATCGACGAGATCACACCTTTGTGCCGTTCGCGCGTGTCTTCTACAAACGCGCGGTCGCCCTGCTTCACACGCTTCTCGATCACTCGACACCAACCGAGCCGGTGGTCCGTCAACTCTCGGTCCCATTCGTCGTAGTTGTAAGCAACTTCGCCCTCAGAAAGCACTTGCTCCGGCGTCTCTGATTCCGACCACGCTTCGGCGCCCGAAAGCTCATCAGGCTCGCCCTCCGGCGACGGATCGTTCCAGGCATTGAACAGTTCGCGCGCGTCGCGACGCTGCGGCATCGATTGCGCGCGCTGTTGCTTTAAGCGTTCGGTGGCGGCCGAATCTTCTTCTTTCTCGATTTGGTCTTCCGGTACTTCAACTTGTTGTACCGAATCGTCTGCCGGGACCACTGACTGGAACAGATCGTAAACGCGGCCGGTGGCGACGAGCGTGTCGGCGACAGTTGCGTTCGCGTTTCCAAGATAGTCGCCGACGATGATTTCCAGTTCCGAAACGATTTGCCCGTGGTACTGGCGCGAGTCGTCTCGTGCACCGCCGAGCAAGGTCACCTGGAATAACAACTCAAATGGGATAAGCAGGGCAGGCAGCTCGAGAACGTTTGGTCGCCGTCGGCTGAGACGGTCGCGAATGAGATCGAGGTCACGACGAAGACCACGATATGCGTGTCGCAAGCGGCGATCGATGCGTCCGTTTTCAAGCGTGCCGAAGATACGCCGCGCGAGTTGAGGTAGCGGGAACAGCTTCAAGACTTCGCGGTAATCAGTATCGTCGGTGTATGAGGGTCGTTGTTCCTGTTGGACCAGCATTTCGTCTGGTGTCGCAAAAGCATCTCGCACATCCGGATCGTAAGCCGCACGGATTGCCTCGTGAGCGGCACCGATTACGCCACCGCGGTCATAAGTTCCAAACTCAATCTGTCCTGCCGCGTGCGCTGCCAACACTTTGTAAAGTCTGAAATCGAGCTCGTCGTCCCCAAATTCATTCACCACGGACGGCAAGTGGATCGTTCGCCCGTCGCCGATACGGGCTTCATCCGGCACGGCAGCCAGCGGGGCGACCTCGACCTCACGTCCGGTCAATGCTTCCACATAAAGCCGCAGGAGATGCTGAATCGAGTCGAGCGGCAAACCTGCACCCCCACTGTGCAACGCTTCATAACTGCCACGCGTTTCGAGCGAAAAATAACTCCGCCTCGCACGCGCATCGGATCCGGACCGCCCGGACGACAACCCGCGACGCGCCCAAGCCTCAAACTGCTCGATCGAAACACTCCTCAGTGCCCGCGAACTGGACCGGAAACACGCCAGCGCCGACTCTCCATCGACTGCTGCGATCTCTTTCGTCAGCGCCAGCACTCGTCGCGACAGCCCAACCGCCTCGCTGCGCACGGCGCTTTCAGTCAACAGCTTTAGAAACCGCGGACTGCTCCTCACAAACGCAACTAGACTCGCGTTGCCATGCGCTGCGACAACCCACAACAGATCGATCCACTCGTCGAAAATCTCCGGCGCGCGACGCAGTATCTCGCCGCCCGACAGCAGCACCTGGAGCGCTGCGCCTCCTCCGCGTTCGAGAAAATCGCTGGTTCGCGTGAGTAACCGCGTGGCATTCGCTGGAGACAGTTCGTTCAACGCCGCTAGAAACGACGACCACGCGTCAGCAGCGATTCCACCTGCGCGCGCCGCGAACGACGCCGCCAGTGCGAGTGCCGCTTCGATCACTTCCGAGCTCTCGAAATCACGCAGAGCACGTGACACATCCACGGAAGCGTTGATGAACTCCGTACTGTGCTTTGCAGAACGTCTCGCGATCTCGTTTGCGATGTCGAGAACTGCGCGAGACGTGTTGACGTCATCTATCTGCGTGATGATCGCGGGCAGTGTTTGAAAAGTTTCCCTGGCAACGGAAGTCGACAGGACCAGCTGGCGCGTACACAACGCAAAGATCCCCGGCAGCAGCTCTTCCGGAACATCTCGCAGCAGTGCGACGCCGCCCGCAAAGAACGAGGCCGCCGATTCGTAGTCGCTCATCGCGAGCCGACGGCCCATCTCACCCCACGATCGCAATTCCGACGGTTCGAGCACCTGCGCTGCCGCGGGCGCTGCTCGCAGAAACTCGAGCGCGGCCCGGAGCGAGATGCCGGCGATCGCGGTGGTGGTTTCGATGATCTGTGTCCGGTAGGTCTCCAACAGCTTAAATGACAGTCGTGATGATCTCGCGAATGCTCCGTTGCAACTCACGATCGTCAGTTATCGGCGAGCACATGGCGACTTCAGCAGCATCGACTGGTGGGATGCCGAGTGCAATGAGTTGAGCGGCATAAATCAGGAGTCGAGTAGAAACGCCTTCTTCCAGACCGTGGCCGCGCAGGTTCCGGACCTTCTGTCCGATTAGAACCAGATCGCGCGCGGTGCCTTCGTCAACACCGCCTTCGCGCGCCACGATCTCCGCTTCCATTTCCGGTGGTGGATAGTCAAACTCGATCGCGACGAACCGTTGGCGGGTCGACTGCTTCAGGTCTTTCAAGATCGACTGATAACCCGGGTTATAAGAAACGACCAGCATGAAATCCGCCGGCGCTTCGAGGATCGTGCCGCGCTTTTCGATTGGCAGACGGCGACGATGATCGGTCAGCGGGTGAATGATGACGACCGTGTCCTTGCGCGCTTCGACAACTTCGTCGAGATAACAGATCGCGCCATTGCGGACCGCGGAAGTCAGTGGTCCATCGTGCCAGATCGTCTCTTCGCCTTCGAGCAGGAAACGTCCCACGAGGTCAGTCGACGACAGGTCTTCGTGACAGGCGACAGTGATGAGCGGACGCTCGAGTCGCCACGCCATGTGTTCGACAAAACGGGTTTTTCCGCAACCGGTCGGGCCTTTTAAGATCACGGGCAACCGCGCGGAATGCGCCGCTTCAAAGAGTTCTATCTCGCGCGCGACGGGCAGATAGAACGGCTCGGTGGAGACTCGATAGTCCTGGATTGCGCTTTCAGCCATTTGTTTGGCATCTTAACATTAAGAAAGCTCACTGCGTGAGACCAGTGAGAAGAAGGATTTGATGAAGATAGCAGTAGCAATGAGTGGCGGCGTAGACTCTTCAGCCGCCGCGGCGATTTTAAAAGAACAGGGCCACGAGCTGGTCGGTTTCACGATGCAGTTGTGGGACCAGCGGCGTGGCATCAACGTCGACGAAAACGGCGATCCGCTTCCGTCGCGTTGCTGTTCGCTGGATGACGTGTACGACGCGCGCCGAGTTGCGGAGGAGCTGGGCTTTCCGTTTTATGTTTTGAATTTGGAGCGCGATTTCGAGCGCGATGTTGTAGCTCCGTTTGTGACCAGCTATCTCAGCGGTGAGACGCCGATTCCGTGCGTCGGTTGCAACAGTCGGTTGAAGTTTGCATCGCTCGATCGACTGGCAGCGAGTTTGGGTTGCGAGAGAGTTGCTACCGGGCATTATGCGCGCGTCGATTTTGATCCTGAGACCAACCGGTATCGTTTGCTGCGTGGCCGGCATCTGGAAAAAGACCAGTCATACTTTCTTTGGGAACTGACGCAGGCGCAGTTGTCGCGGGCGATGTTTCCGCTCGGCGAGATGTCGAAACCGCAGGCACGTGACGCGGCGCGACAGCATCATCTGGGCGGAGTTGCGGAGAAGAAAGAGTCGCAGGAGATCTGTTTCGTGCCTGATGGAGACTATGCCGGTTTCATCGATCGGTATCTCGAAGCTGAGAACGCGAGCGATCGTTTGCCTGGCGCAGGCGAGATCGTCGACAGCAACGGCCGCGTCATCGGGAAGCATGAAGGAATTCATCGTTACACGCTCGGACAGCGTCGCGGCATCGGCATTGCTGATGAACGCCCGCTCTACGTGCTATCGCTCGATGCAGATCGCAATCGCGTGACCGTCGGATCGTCGGAAGAACTGTTGAGCAGCGAGTTCACTGCGGCGGGTGTCAACTGGATCGCTTACGATGATCCGCAGGAACCAGTGCACGCCGAAGTCCGCGTTCGCTACCGGCACACAGCAGCACCTGCTGTCATAACTCCGCTTCCGAACAACCGCGCTCGCGTAGTTTTCGACGAACCGCAACGCGCGATCACGCCCGGACAGGCGACTGTTTTTTACCGACGCGATGAAGTGGTAGGTGGTGGTTGGATCATAAGGAGCTAGAATTTCGAAATTCGAAATTCGAAATTCGAAATTTTCAGGATTTAAACCTTTTCCTTCGCTCTCGCGTACTCTCTATTGGACTAAAACCTCCTAATTCTTGAGGAATTCACATCATGGCAATGTCAGGAACACGTAAAGCAGTTTTTATATTTGGTGGCATTTTCGCGGCGCTGATCTTTGTGACGGCGATTGGCGCGCTCCTTATCTGGATGGCCCTCTTTTACAAGGCCGACCCACCCATCCGCGACAACAGCGTCCTGGTGCTGCGCGTCGCCGGAACATTGCCAGACTACAGCCCCGACGATCCATTCAAGAAGTTTTTCGGTGGACCAGACCAGTCGCTCACCGGATTGGTGATGCAATTCAAAAAAGCGAAGGTCGACAAACGGATCAAGGCGATACTGCTCGACGTCAACATGTCAGCCGTGGGCTGGGGCAAGGCTGATGAAATTCGCGACGCGATTACCGACTTCCGTTCGTCCGGCAAACAGGTTTACGCCTACATCGAGTTTGGCTTGAACAAGGAGTATTACATCGCTACCGCAGCGGACAAGATCATCGTGCCCCCGCCTGGTGAGTTGTTCATCAATGGGCTCGCGGCCGACGTTATGTTCTTCCGCGGGTCGCTCGACAAGCTCGGCATCTATCCCGACATCTACCAGATCGGCAAGTACAAAACCGCGGCCAACATGTTCAAGGAAAAGGAGATGACTGAGGCCCACCGGGAGTTTATCAACGAGTTCATCGAAGATCTTTACCAACGCTACATCAACACGATCGCGCAGGCGCGTCGTAAAACGCCTGACGAAGTGCGCACGTTGATCGACAACGCGCCGTACAACGCCGAACAGGCCAAGAACGCAGGTTTGATAGACGATGCGATGTACCGCGATCAACTTGAAAACATGCTTAAGAAACAGTTGGGCCAGAAAGAGTCTGATCCGTTGATCGCAGTGCGCGCTCACGATTATCGCGACGTGTCGCCGGAATCGCTTGGTCTGAACAAAGGCGAACGCATTGCAGTGATCTATGCCACTGGTGAGATCGGCTCCGGCAGTTCGCAGAACAGTCCAAACGGCGATCAGTCGATTGGTTCCGACACTGTGGCGAAGGCGTTGAACGATGCTGCCGCCGACAAGACGATCAAAGCGGTCGTGTTGCGTGTCGACAGTCCGGGTGGTTCCGGTCTCGCTTCAGACATCATCTGGCGCGCGGTTGAAACAGCGAACCAGAAGAAGCCCGTTGTAGTTTCGATGAGCGATGTGGCCGCCTCAGGCGGTTACTACATCTCCGCGAGCGCCAGCAAGATCATCGCGCAGCCGACGACGATCACGGGTTCGATCGGCGTCCTCGCGGGCAAGCCGGTGATGCGCGGGTTTTACGATTGGCTCGGCATCTCGAACGAGTACGTGATGCGCGGGAAAACGGCGGGCATGTTTCGCGCGACTGAGAAGTTTTCGGACGACGAGCGGGTGAAGTTTGAAGAGTGGATCAAGACGACTTACTACCGCGATTTTGTACCGAAGGTTGCGAAAGGTCGAGGTAAGGATCCAGGGTACATTGATTCCGTTGCGCAGGGCCGCGTTTGGACCGGAGGCCAGGCGAAGGACAAGGGCCTGGTCGATGAGTTTGGCGGCTTGGACAAGGCGATCGACGTTGCGAAACAGCTCGCGAAGATTCCGGCTGACAAGGGAGTTCAACGCGTGATTCTGCCTTATCCGACGACGTTTCTTGAGCAACTCCTGTACGGTGGTGGTGAGAACTCGAACGCGGAACTCGAACAACAGCGAGCGGTGATGGCGGCGCTGCCGGAAGACGCTCGCCGCGCCTTCCGTTTCATGCAGTTGATGGATCGAATGAAGAACGGCGAGACGATGTTTGTGATGCCGTTCGATCTGCGGATTAAGTGAACTTGGTGCTTGGTGCTTGGTGCTTTGTTCTTTGTTCCTCGCATTTCACACAAGCACAAAGTACAAAGTACAAAGCTCTAAGCTCCAATACGTTCGAGTCCGCCCATGTAAGGCCGCAGGACTTCGGGAACGATCACGGATCCGTCTTCCTGCTGGAAGTTTTCCAGTATCGCTACCCACGTTCGTCCTACAGCGAGGCCCGAGCCGTTAAGCGTGTGCACAAACTCGGGCTTCGCGCCACCCGCGCGACGGAAACGAATCTGTGCGCGCCTCGCCTGAAACGCCTCGTAATTCGAACAGGAAGAGATCTCGCGGAAAGTATTCTGCGAAGGCAACCACACTTCAAGATCGTAAGTCTTCGCGCCGCCGAAACCGAGATCCGCGGTTGAAAGCGTGACGACTCGATAGTGGAGTCCTAGCTTTTGCAGAATCGTTTCCGCGTCCCGAGTCAGCGATTCGAGCTCGTCGTAAGAGTTTTCCGGCAACGCGTACTTCACCAGTTCGACTTTCTCAAACTGGTGCAGGCGGATTAGACCGCGCGTGTCGCGGCCGTAACTGCCGGCTTCCGAACGGAAGCACGGCGTGTAGGCCGCCCACTTCATGGGCAGTTGCGACGCGTCGAGAATCTCCTCGCGGTGATAGTTCGTAACCGGCACTTCCGCGGTTGGAATCAGGTACAAATCGCGATCGTCGCGAAGCTTGAAAACGTCTGCTTCAAACTTCGGCAGTTGGGCCGTGCCAAACAGTGCGTTGCTGTTTACGATGAACGGCGGCTGTGTTTCGAGGTAACCATGTTCGCGCGTGTGGACGTCGAGCATGAAATTGATCAACGCGCGTTCCAGCCTCGCGCCCGCGCCGTTGAGTATCGCGAAACGTGCGGAAGCGAGTCTCGTTGCTCGTTCGAGATCCAGGATGCCTAACGCGATACCGAGATCGACGTGGTCCTTCGG
>Ga0209486_10000214_pt1 | contig 27550 bp, 24 predicted proteins | sample NCCompost_FD_187518 | JGI IMG/M metagenome (GOLD analysis project Ga0209486, IMG submission 187518) | Agricultural soil microbial communities from Utah to study Nitrogen management - NC Compost (SPAdes) (version 2) | ecosystem: Environmental > Terrestrial > Soil > Agricultural land | place...
GGTCAGCGGTTTTCTCGTTCGCTCGGAACGATCTTCACCCGTGCGCGGACCGGTCGAGAGGTGGAACGCATAGATGTTGTTCGTTCCGTACTCTTCGATCATGCTGATAATGTTTTGCCGCATGCCGGTGAGGATGGAAGCGATGCAGATCGCCGTCATCACTCCGATAACGATACCGAGCACTGTGAGAAAGCTGCGAAACTTATGACCGCGGACGCTATCGAGCGCCATCCGCAGAGTTTCGCGCAACATACCTTTTGGCAGTCGAAGCTTCATCTTAAAAATCAGGTCGCGTGCGTTAATGCGAGAATCGGATCGAGTCGCGCCGCCTTGAAGGCCGGATAAATGCCCGCAATCATGCCCGTGACTGTCGATACGATCAGCGCGAGCAGGATGTAAGTGATAGTAATCGTCATCGTGATCGATGCGAGCGTCGTGATCAGCGTGGTAACTCCGTATGCCGTCAGCAGTCCGAGTATTCCACCCAGCGCACACAAAATTGCCGACTCAATCATGAACTGCGTCAGAATCTGGCGGCGCGTGGCGCCCACCGCTTTTCGCAATCCGACTTCAAAAGTTCTCTCCGTCACGCTCACGAGCATGATGTTCATTACGACAATGCCACCCACGACTAATGTGATGAGCGTAATCGGAATAACCACCATCGCGATCATGCTGGTGAACTCGTCTATCTGCTTACTAATTTCTTCGACGTTGACGAGGCCGAAATCGTCTTCTTCATTGCCGTTAAGGCGGTGTTTGATGCGCATCGCGACGCGTGCGTCTTCGATCGCGGTGTGAAACGTCTCGCGAGTTCGTGTCTTGCCGTGGATCTGAAGGCCGTTACGACCAAAGATCTGCATGTGCGTCGTGACGGGAATGTAAATGTGACGATCCATGGAGTCGCCGAAAAAGGATCCGCGTTTCTCTTCGACACCCACTACGCGCATCGGCAATCCACGAACCTTCAGGGTCCTTCCGATCGGGTCCCCGGTTGGGAAAAACTTTTCTCTAACGTCTGCCCCGAGCACAACCACCATCGCCGAGCGTTGGACTTCATCGTCGGAAATAAAACGGCCGGACTCGATTGTCTTGTCTTCGATATCGGCCATGGTTGCGCTCGAGCCCATGACGCGGGTGCCCGGGAATTCGATTCCATCCTGTCTCAGGTCGGTTCCGCTGCCAGTCGCTGCTCCCACGAAATCGCATGTTTTGCAATGATCGCGGATCCACTCGTAGTCGTCCCAGTTGATGCGTTTGTTGCGGCGGAGCCGGCGCTCAAACTCTTCGTCGTCCATATCGCCGCTGAAGGCCATCCGGGCGATCATGAAGTGGTTGCTGCCGAGTATCTTGCCGAGTTTGTCGATAACGTAGGTGTTGAGGCCGCTAATCGAGGCGCCGACGGTGACGACCGAAGCCACGCCGATAATGATGCCGATGAGAGTCAAAAACGCGCGCAATTTGTGCGCAAAGATCGACTGGAGGGCGATCTTCAGGGCATCGGAGTAAAAGGAAATTATTGTTTTCATGGGAAACCGGGCGGCTCGTCGAGTCCGGTGGCTATACGCCATCAAAAGTCGCGAAGTTCAAAAGAGGTTTCCCGCAAAGACGCAAAGGCGCAAAGAGACGATTCATGACTTATCTTTAGTCTTCTTTGCGCCTTTGCGCCTTTGCGTCTTTGCGGGAAACTTTACTCTTCACGCCCTTTAAGACGCCCGGAGTCCCCTTTTTATTAACACCTAACTTAGCTCGGCTGCAGTTTCGTCGGTTTTTATGGAGAACTTTTCAGCCCAATTGACCCGCCCGGTGACCTGCATCACCACGAAAAGCGTCAGAATCGAACCGATCGTGATCGCCAGCCCCGTAAAACCCTTCAGGAAGAAGGCGTACGAGAACATGACGAGGTAGATAAACTGCGCCAGAGCCGCTTCACGGCTGGCGAAGCGAATCCCTACCACCAAACGCAGATAACTCACGACCAGGAAGATCGACACCGCCGCGGCAATCGCAAACGACGCGTGAATCGAGACGTGATCCACCAGGTACGCCAGCAGCAAGTGAAAAGAGAAGAACGCGGCAGCGAGGAAAAAGTAGTTCATCGGGTGAAGATCGATGCCGCGCATCGTTGTGATGATTAGCATGAGGAAGAAAAAGAAAAACAGCGACACGGGGGCGAAGAAACTGATTCTGCCTGCGAGCGGGCCGGGCTGAAGTTTTTCCGGCATCGCCATCGCGATCTGATAACCAGAGAGTAGATTCTTGTACGACCAGGTCAGGTCCCAGCCATCGCCTGTCTCACTCTTTTCGGATGGAGAAAGCGTGTTGTCTGGGAAGTCGATATCTTTAAAGTTGGTCTTCATGCGCAGACTGAAATCGCGCACTTGCGACACGTCGTTTTGGCCAAAGCTGTAACGCCATTCGTTCAGTCCCTGAGAACTATATCCGACTGTGAGTTGAGCGGTTTTGCCGGCGCCAATCTTTGCGATGGCGCTCGCAGTGTTGTTGTTATTCGTCAGAGTGACAGGATTTCCATCGACGGTAAAAGTCAGATTGTCGAAAATTGCCCTCGTTGTAGGAAACTTCAGATCGAAATGGACTGATTGCTCGAGCATGCTGGGATTGCGAAACGTGTAATGGCCCAGGAAGTCGACTTTGTAAGTGCTGTACCAGAGCAGGCCTTTCTGACGGTGGCCCAGGTTGAGGTTAACGTCGATCTTACTGTTTTCCGGCGGAAACGCAGTGGATGTCTCGTCCGTCACATACTTCGTCACCTTTACGCCATTTTCAATAATCTCAATTGGTCTTTGGGAATAGGTCTTGAACAAGGCGGTGGGTGTTCCCTGATTGTGTTCAGTGCCCCAGGTCGATTCGACTCGAGAAGAAGACATCTGACCGGAATCATACGTTCGCGCGAGGATGGTGCCGCCGAGTATGGCCCACGCGATAGTAGTTAGAATAAAGATGAAGATGATAGCGATGATTCTCTTGGTCATGTTGCCCTCTGATTGTCAATTAGTCAGACTTGCTCTTGACGGAGAATTGTGGTCCAGCAACTGCGACCGCACAATGTGGCGATCCACATACCGCGTCTGGCATCTCCACGTCCGGAAAAGAGCCACGTCCGAAGAAAACGTGACGCGCTAAACGGTTCAACAAAGGAACACGCAGCGTTGCGCAACCGAGTTCCAGTAATTTCGGTTTCCGAACAGTTGAAGCAATGCGACGGGCCCACACGCGTGAGGCGAACCGCGATCTGAACAGGTTTCCGGAGTACGCAGCCAGAAGACGTGGATCGCCAGTGGAGAGATATTCGACCACCACTTTCGCGGCGAAGGCGGAAAGACGCATGCAGGGATCTAAACCACCGGCAGTAAGCGGCGATACCGCACCGGCTGCGTCGCCGATGAGCAGTCCGTTTTTGTTCGCAATGTTTCGCAGCACGCCACCGACCGGAATGTAGCCGGCGCGACGCTCGATCTGTTTCGCGTGACGCAGATCGATCAGGTTTGCGACGCGCGCGCGAAACGCTTCCAGCGCTGAAAGCGGATCGAATCGATCCGCGTAACCACCGACGCCAAGGTGCGTTTCTTCGCCGTCGTGTGCGATCCAAGCGATGTAACCCGGCGCGAGATTAGGATCGAGAAAACAGAGCAGCCGTGGTGGACCATCGACTTTCGCTCCCTCGAAAACACTTTCCACGCCGACGATCCATTCACTATTCCGATCGAGTTCAAGATCGCGAGCGACACGCGAACGCGCTCCATCCCCGGCGATCAGGTAGCGCGTGGTGATCGCGTGCGTTGAGGAGCCCGTGGAGGAGTTAGCACCGAGTTGTACTGTTAACCCTCCGTTGTTTTCTGTATGGCCCAGGTAACTGGTATTGGGTGACCAGTGAACGCCGGCATGCTGGCACTGCTGCAAGTAGCGTTCGTAGAGTTGGCCCATGCGTCCGATGCGAAACTCGTCGTGTTGACTGATGAGGTCCAGAGGACGCAAGGCGGGTGAGTAAAGCGTGACGTGTCTGATGGGTGGGCCCAAACAGTCGTCAGGAATATCGAAGTCGACCAGCGTGCGGCGCACGAAGATGCCGGTGGTATGAATCTTCTGGTCGAGTGCGTTTTTGCGATCGACCAGGAGTACCGAAACGCCTTGCCGGGCGAGCAAGCGGGCACACTGAAGACCGGCGAGTCCGGCGCCGATGATGGTGACATCGTAGTTGTTCATATGGCTTTGCACACGAGCGAGATCCGCACAAGAAAATATTTCTCGCGCAAAGGCGCCAAGGCGCAAAGAAAAACCCTTAAACGCGCAGTGCTTTGCGTCTTTGCGCCTTTGCGCGAGAAATTCCCTCCAGCATAGGGCCACTTTTTGTGCAAAGCTCTGTTCATACTCATACGTAAAAGTTCTTTGTATCGCAAAGTAGCGAGACAAAAAAACAGACGGGTCGGCACTTAACTGTTTCGCATTTGCTTGATCAGCGATTCCATGTGGCTGAGGTAATTCTGGAGTGCACTGCGGCCGGCGGCGGTCAATTTGTATTCCGTCTTCGGCAGGCGGCCTTCGAAGAATTTGGTGCAGGAGATGTATCCCGCCTCTTCGAGTTTGCGTGCGTGCACACTGAGATTACCGTCAGTCGTGTTCATCAAATTTTTCAGGTCGCTGAAGGTCAGCGACTCGTTGGCGGCGAGCGCGCTGATAATTCCCAGGCGTAGACGCTCGTGGATCAAGCGATCGAGATTGGGCGCAGCGCTCTTTTCTTTAGCCGGAGACGCCTGCGTGTTGGGAACTTCAGCGACTGGCTTTTGGGGGACAGTCTTTTTTGCAGTCGAATGTTTAGCCACCGTATTTCCTCACAATAATTGCACCAAAAATCAGGTGCAGGCCGCCGAAACCGGCAGCCATGAACCAATTACGAAACTCAGGAGCGAAAAGTGCGACGGCGCCCAGCGCCATGAGACAAATTCCCATGATCGGCACCACCTTGACGGAGTACATTCCGCCGGTGATTACGCCCGTACCGTAAAGGAGCAGCCACACGCCGGGGATTGCGTTGGTCATTCCTGTTTGGACCAGCATAATCGTCAATAGTCCGCCGGCGATCATCGGCGGCGCTAAGCTGAAGACCGCTTTTCGTGCCGGGCCGGAACCGAGCGGCATCTCGATCGCCCGCGCTTTTCGGTCCATCGACCAGCCTGCGATCAGAAGTGAAATAAGTCCTTCGGCGATCCAAACGGCGAGCCACGCGTTGAAACTGTTTTGGGAGGCGGCGATAACGGTGGCCAGCACGGCGGTGCAACCGATGGCGATCTCGCCCCACCCGGAGATACCGGTGAAGGCGGTAGCGAGCTCCATCGTTTCACGGATGTAGCGCAGGTTGTCCATGGCCCGGTCGTGCAGGGCCGGTGGTTCGGTTCGGGTCTGGGAAACGAGTGGGACCGGCTTCATCGTAGGCATGTTACGCCCATCGCCGGACTTGCGTCAAGTACTTTGTGAGATAAAGACGGTTCTTCAGATCCGTGTCAGGCGGCGGGCGCGCCTTCTTTCACGCCACTAAACTCGTAGGTCACGTGCAACTTCAGCGCGCCTTCCGAGATCTCGGCACGCACGTCTTTCGCTCGCGCCTTGACCACACCGTTACTTGCTTTAACAGGGATCGCCAACGACAACTGTTGCTCGCTCACCAGCACGAGCGGATTGACGCGTTGATTAATCGCGCCCTGCACAAAACTGGTGACGAACGTGTTCGCGATCGGATTCACGCCCTCGAGATTCACGCCCTGGACATCGACGTAGCCGTAAACGATTTGCTTCTCCTGATCAAACTGTAGCCGAATACTACTCTGCGCCCACCCTTTGAACTGAATGCACTGGCCTGCGAGGCTGTAGCTACCCGTAAACGCCATCGGGGCCGACACCGTCCCGTTGCGAAACTGAACTCCAGTCTTTACTCCACTGCCTTCAGCAAGCATCGTGATTGAATTACTACACCCGCCTTGAAACAGCGCGGGTGTAATCTGCTCGGGCATTTCTCGATTCACGCGGCTCAGGTTAAACGTCGGCGTTCCCAATCCGGAAAACGTCGTCGCCAACACCGCGTCAACAAAACTTTCTTCGAAACCAAGCACGACCGTCGCCGGGGGATTTCCTCCCTGGTCCGGTGGCCGAACGGCCGTGCCCGGAGCTAGCTTCGCAGCCGGCGCGCCCATAAAAAACATCGCGGCGCCACCGCCTAACAATATTCCTAACAGGAGAATAACAACGTATCGCATCGGGTGCTCCTTGTATCCGTTTATTGCGGCGGCACTGGCGCGGCTGTCGCCGGTGTTGCAGTTGGTGACGGTGACGGTGGTGGCGTCGTATTCATGTTCGTCAGCAACGTGCGCAAAACTGCCGCAACGGTGTTAGAGATCGCGTCAACCTGTGCTCTTACTTGTTGTTCGGAAACCTTGCTGAAACCAGTCGGCACTTCAAACGTCGTAGGTGGGACGTTGGTGGTGATCTCGCGCATCTCGGCGACAATCTTAGCGCCTTTCACGCCCTGAACATTCCCACTGGCTTCAGTGAAAAGCTCAGCACGCAGCGGCAGTCCAGTTTCTTTGTCGACGTAAATGAACGCATCGGTCTGCACCTGGCCGGCCGAAGTTTGGGTGTTGGAGGTGCGCGAGTAACGATACTTCGACGCCGGCCGCCCGTTCACACTTTCCTCGCCGGCGGGTTGGATGCCTTGAAGCCGATCCAAATAAGCCACGAGTTGACCTGGCGTCATTAGTTTATGAAGTTGAAAGCCGGTCGCCGCAGGCGTCAGCTCCGCGTACTGTTTGCGCGCCGGCAGGATGGCGTAATGTGCTCCAGCGTGGTCCAGGTAGACGAGGTCCGAGCCGTCAGGTAGCTTAAAAGAAACGCGCCGATCTTCCCCATTGCGTGCAACTGCAGCAGATAGCGTTGGAATGCCAACGGTTTTCTCACCGCCCTCAGTTTCGGCAGTGAAGACGAGAACACCGCTATAGGTATTCGGCTCGCGCGCCGCAAGCGTCGAAGGCGCCGTCGCGTTCACGTTCGCAGTGCCTACGTTCGCGTTAACGTTGGTGTTGATATTGGTGTTTATGTTGTCATTGTTTGTGTTCGTTGCCCGACCACATCCGCTCATCGCGAAAACAATAATTGAAATAGCCAGCACCAGAATAAAGACCGGCGGCCTAACGTCGGTATTTTTCATGTTTACATTTCTCCGCAGCAATCGCGCTTTCGCAGCGACGTTAACTACTCGGGGGTGAAGAGGGAAGGGCCATAGAATAGCATGAGCGCGAAGAAGGCAGAAGTAATGCCTTTGATTCGTGTTATTTTGGACACGAATACCGAATCATCAGGAGGCCTTTTCAATGAAACAGATCGCGCTCGTGTTGTTCATCGGTTTTGCGGTATCGCTTTGTAACCTCTCTGAAAGATTACACAAGGGCGGTTCAGGGTCAGGTTCCAATTCTGCGGGCGGTGTAACCGACAATGCAGCGAAACCAGAGCGTGCGCAACCAAGCGCGGCACAATCGGCTGCGCTCTCCGGTGGTAGTGAAGCGAAGTGGGATCGGCAGGGCATGTCGTTCACGGTGCCGCCGAATTGGACCGAGACGCAGCAGGAATCGAAAAATCTTACGTGGCGATCGCCCGGAGCTGGTGCGGCGTCGTTGATTGTAAGCATCTCGCCGATGGGGGAAGAGTTTCCTGTGGACGCAAGTATTCAGGCGTTTTATGACGGTGCGAAGACGCGAGCGCAAAACGGTGAGGTTGACGAGTTGAAGTGGGTAGAGATCGACGGAGTAAAAGGCGTTCAGTTTCGCGAGGCTGTTCCTGAGCAGCCTGACGGCCACCGGCGGTTGCAGTGGATGGCGTACCGAAAGTACACGGGCCAGGTGCAGATGGTGAACGTGATGCTTGCGAGTGAAGGCAAGGACTTCGAACGTCACAAAGATGCGATGTACGGCATCCTCTACTCGCTAAAGCTTGCCCACTGATCTCCCGCATCCGTGTTTCCATTGGTTCCACCAGAGGAAACACGGATGTGTAAGAACGCGATTATTGTTTGCGAATGTAGTTGCGGTGTACCCAGTTTCCTTTATCGGCGGCGTCCACCGTTTCGAAAAAGATGTTTCGATCGTCTTCTCGGGTCACGAGTTTGACGCGGCGCGTGACGTCCTTGGACTTGGCAGTTGCGCGTTCCGAGTCCTCAAGAAAAGTTTGAACAGTTTCGTTAGTAACAGGTTGGACTGCCTGGTCCTCATCCAACTCGGCAATCGCTTCAACGGCGCTCGCCTTCAGCAACTTGGGCCAAAGTTTCAAAAACAGCGGGCGCGAAGCATAAACGTCAGCGCTGTTCACATGACCGTTGATCGCAAACACATAACCGATCACATCCGTCTTGTTACGCACGACTCCTGACAAAGCCTTGACGTACTCGTTGCCGCTATTGACGACGATGGAGTTGTTGACTGCCATTTCGTAACTCGAAGGCGCTGACTCATCCAACGTTACTAGGTTCACGTTCGACGCGATCTTCGCCTGCGCTACCTTCACGTTCTCCCAAACTTCCGTTTGAGATTCAGACTTTTTCGCCGCAAGTTTTAGATCTTTCGTGGCTACCATATTTTCCGACGAACTAAACGTTGTCGGACTTTCATTTCCTCTCCTTTCCCAACGGTCTGATTCGACGCAGAACGCGGCGATCGGAATGCGTCGAGATCGCGGCGGCACGATGAAATCTATCGAAATCATGCGATCCTGTTCACCCCCACGGACAACATCCCCTGACTGAACGTAAACATCCTGATTCGAGAGATTTCGAATGGCGAGTTCGTTGACATCCTTGGTTTCATAGACGATCACTTTCTTCTGAGCGAGCGCCTCCTGAAGAGTCAGAAAATTCTTGCCGGGCATCTGCTCTTTTCCGTGAATGAGAAAGATCGTCAGGTTCTTGTGCGTATATGGACCAGACAGCCGGTAATTACTGTTTGCCGTGGCGGGCTTAGCTGGCGTTTGGGCCGTTTGCGATCTGCCGCTGCGAGCAACTAAGAGTGTTGCACACAGCGTCAGGAGCAGCGAGATTACGAGTACTTTCGTTCGGGATTTGTGGTTCATTGTCGTACTCCTTCACCGAGTTTGAGTAGGTTTCAGGGGAGACGACCACGCGGTAATCTGGTTCCCGAGAGATCCGGGAGCGGTTGAAGAACGGGATTCGAGGAGACTTCTTGCAGGCTGAGACGTTTGGCGGTATCGTGCGCGTTGCCCTGTAACGGATTTAGCTTGCCGGAAACCTCCGTGCTTCTCTGGGTTCGGAAGAACAGTCTAAGCCGGCCACGTCTGGTAAACGGATTTGTTGTCCTGTCCAGAAAGCCGTCCATTTACATACATACCTCTCGTCCGAACTTCCGAACGTGTAGTAAATCAGCTTTGAGGGAACGGTGACGATCACCCACGAACAATTCGATACTCTTTTGACCTGGTTAGGCGAAGGCGACCGGGACGTTGGCGCCCAAAAGTACGAAACTATTCGCGCCGGACTCGTTAGGGTCTTTATTTCCAAGGGTTTTAACGACGCTGAAGATCTCGCGGACGAGACCATCAACCGCGTCATAACCCGTCTGCCCGACATCCTCGAAACCTACGACGGCGACCCGACCCGCTACTTTCACGGCGTCGCCCGCAATATCATTCGTGAAACCGCCCGTCGCAAGGAAGTTTTGGCGGAAGTCCCCGCCATCTGGATCGACCCCCAGCCCTCCAGTGTCGAACTCGAATGCCTTGAGCACTGTCTGAATTTGCTGGCGAAGGACAAGCACGACCTCATACTCGATTACTTCGTCTACGAAGGGCACAACAAAATCGAATATCACAAGGAAATGGCGGAGGAACTGGATATCTCCGAGGGCGCGCTCCGCGGGCGGGTGTACCACATCCGGGCAAGCCTCCTAAACTGCATGCGCCAATGTGTCGGCGGAACTCGAGTAACAAAACTGCACTCAAAAACCATGGTAGCTAAGGGTTCTTTCGGAGGGGGCGAGCCATCAATCAAAACGGAAACAATCAGTTAAAACAGTACCTTCTCGGCCAGCTTGGAGAAGCGGAAGAGGAACAGGTCGAGCTTCGGTTACTGGCGGATCCGGAGTATTCGCAAGAGTTTGACCTCGCGGTCGATGAAATCATCGATCAATACATCGCCGGCAAGTTTGCCGGGGAGGATCTCGAGCGCGTCCGGAGCCACTTTTTCAAATCAGAAGCACGACAGGAACAGCTTCGCTTCGCGGTTGCTCTCAGGGAGCGGAAGTTGCGACCTGCGGACGATGGCAAAAAGGGAAACGTCATCCCGTTACCTCGGCCGTCACCGCAGCCGGTGCCGAGGCGTTCGCTCACGCCGTATTTATCTATCGCTGCCGGTCTCATCGTTGCCGTTGGCATAGGTTTCATTGTCTACCTGTTATTGCGTCCCGAATCCGATCTCGATCGGGGCCTCGTTGCGCTCAATGAGTCGTACCAGGAGCGGCCGGTCGAGGCTCGTCTCTCGGATCTCAGGTACGCACCCATGCCGGACCAGCGCGGCGCAGCGCCTCGTGGGGACTACGTTAAGCGCGAGTTGGCCGGTAGTCGTTTGAGGACAGCGGCTACGGAAAACCCCAACGCCGCATCATTGCGAGCGCTCGGTCAGTGGTATTTGACCGAACGGAAGTTTGACGAGGCCATCGATCAGTTCAATAAGGCGCTGGCACTCGATCCGAACGACGCGAAGAGTCACGTCAATATGGGCGCCGCGTGGTTGGAAAAAGGAAAGCTGGACGTAAGCAAAACGGAAGGCGGCCGCTCCGTCGAGAACTTCTCACGCAGTCTTGAACAACTCAACAAAGGTCTTCAACTCGACAGCTCTTTGCTCGAAGGTTATTTCAACCGAGCGCTCGTATATGAATACATGATGCTGCCGCGCGAAGCTGAAGCTGCGTGGCGGGAGTACCTGCAAAAAGATTCAAACTCTCAATGGGCCGAAGAGGCTAAACGAAACCTCAAGCAGCTCGAAGAAAGTAACAACCGCAAGGCGATGACTATCGACGATACGCTCAAGGAGTTTCGCCAAGCGCGTCGAGCCCGCGACGACAATGCAGCGTGGAAGCTTGTCACGCAGCATTACACGTCAGCCGGAAACGAACTGTCGAACCGGCTGCTGGATTCGCTTCTCGCTTTGTCGCCCGCCGATACTTCGGAGTCCCCGCTATCAGATCTCTCGTATCTTGCCGATTTGGAACAGAAGCAGAGAAGCGGACGGGCGATCGCTACACGTCCAACCTTGTTCAAGTCATGGCAACGGGTTTCGAGTACGGGCGATTTCGCAGGGCCAGGCGAAGTCGCACATGGACAGTCTGAAATAGCTGAAGTTCTATTGCTCGCTGCTTGTAAGGAACACCAGAGGACGCTGGACGGCACGGACAATGGTGTTTTCACCAAGGCTTTGCTCGATGTTTGGAACACAAACGGCTCGAAGACTTACGCGCAGCTCATGAAGGGCATCAGCCAAAAGCTCACGGAACAAAATATCGACAGTAGTCCGGTGATGGTTCGGATCCCCAAGACATCTGCGTTAGGGGAAGCTGAGGCGTTCCGGATTTGATTCCTGTTCGTTGAGTCGATGAGATTAGGTGTGAACCGTTGGCGCGTCGGCGTGGGGAACGAAGCACATTCTGCAACGCGCTTCGTATTTATCAGCCGCGCCGACCGCCACGCGTTCCTCCGATTCAAACGTGCGCTGCGAATAATTCGCAGGCTGGCCGCACTTCATACAGATCGCGTGCGTCTTAGTGATGTACTCGGCGATCGCGAGTAGCTGCGGCATCGGTTCCCACGGCTTGCCGGTGTAATCCTGGTCCAACCCGGCAATGATTACACGTACGCCACGCCCTGCCAGATCATTGGCGACAGCAACCAGTTCGTTATCAAAAAACTGGCCTTCGTCGATCCCGACAACCTCAGTGTCAGGATCGATCTTGGCCATTATTTCCGACGCCGAACGGCTGTTTGCCGACTCATGCCGCATCTCCGAATGCGAAACGATCTGGCTGTCTGAAAAGCGCGAGTCCAACTCGGGCTTAAACACCTGCACCTTCTGCCGCGCAATCTTCGCGCGGCGCAAACGGCGGATTAGTTCCTCCGACTTTCCCGAAAACATCGAGCCGGCAATCACTTCAACCCAACCAGCATTCGCACGCGAGTGTGGGGGCGGTTCATCATGATTAACTTGTGCGACTAGTTCATCCATTCTTTTATTGAACGTACATTTTGGGATTGTAAAACGGTGCGAAGGCGGCGATCAGCGCCAGCTCAAAACTCATTGAACGCGTGACGAGGTCACGGGACAGCACGCCCCACGCGCCTTGTTTGCTGCGAATGTCTCGGCCGCCGGTGACTTCGTCGATCACCATGCCGAGCTCACGTCGTCCTTCGACGACAGTCTTGACGATGTCGGGCGGTACGGAGATCGACGGCGCCGCGCCGAAAGCGCCTCGCTCGCCGTCAGTCGCATAGGCCCAGCCGCGCAGGAACGTGTGCCACTCACCGGCGATTGACACGGAATGAAAACCACCTTCAAGTCCGACGTAAATATCTGCTTCGAGTCGCCGGCTTTTAAGTGAATCGCGAACTGCCAGAGCGCGTTCCTGTGCGCCTTGCATCAGTTGCCAATCAGTTAACGGCATCGACGGCACGGTCGTATCGACGCGCCGGGCGACCACGTTCGCGTTGGCCCAACCGGGGTCGATGGCCGCAACGCGTGCGACACTTGCGCGCACAGCCATGATCTTGGCCGCGCGATCAGACCCGAGGGCGATGGTTTTCATGATCTGTTTTCTGGGCGGTAAGTAACAAGAAAACGGATGATACCCAAATTGCGTCGTGACGCAAAAGGGTGCTGCTTGACTTTAGTTTTCGCGGTTGCTGTAATCGATTTGCCTAAGCTTGAGGTGAGTTTTTTAATGACCATCGACGAACTAGTTTACGATTGGAACACGATTGAGCCGTCGCTCGCCGCGCCCAACCGCCATATCAGTATTGACGATGAAACGTTGCGAGACGGTTTGCAGTCGCCTTCTGTTTCGGAACCACCCGTCGAACAAAAACTCGAGCTGCTTCACCTGATGGAAGCACTCAAGATCGACACTGCCGACATCGGTTTGCCGGGTGCAGGCGGAACACACGCAGCCGGAGTCGAACGGTTGGCGCGCGAGATCGCAGATAAGAAACTAAAGATCCGGCCAAACTGCGCCGCCCGCACGCATCGCAACGACATCATTCCGATCGCCGAGATTTCGCAACGCGCAGGAATTCCGATCGAAGCATGTACTTTCATCGGTTCGTCTTCCGTACGCTTTTTCGCCGAAGATTGGACGCTCGATCGCTTGTTGCAAATGACCGAAGAAGCCGTGTCGTTTGCCGTCAGCCAGGGGCTGCCGGTGATGTATGTGACCGAAGACACGAGCCGCGCGAAACCGGAAACGATTCGCGCTCTTTACACGACGGCGATTCGTTGCGGCGCCAAGGCTGTTTGCGTTTGCGATACCGTGGGCCATTCGACGCCCGATGGAGCGCGCAATGTCGTGAAGTTTGTGAAGAGCATCATCGATGAACAGGGCGGAGGTATTCGTCTCGATTGGCATGGTCACCAGGATCGTGGTTTGGGCGTTATCAATTCTCTCGCTGCGATTCAGGGTGGCGCCGATCAAGTCCATGGCTCTGCGTTAGGCATGGGCGAACGCGTCGGCAACACGCCGTTGGACCAATTGCTGGTCAATCTGAAACTACTGGGATGGATCAATAACGATCTCTCTCGTCTCGGCGAATACTGCGAAACTGCCGCCCGTGCTTGTCGTTGGACCGTTCCGTGTAATTATCCGGTCTTCGGGCGCGACGCATTTCGTACGGCAACGGGCGTTCATGCTGCGGCGGTGATCAAGAGTTACAGGAAGGGCGATCAGCGTCTGGCTGACATCGTCTACTCGGGCGTCCCGGCAGGTGAGTTTGGTCTCGAACAAGTGATCGAGATTGGACCAATGAGTGGTAAGTCGAACGTGATCTACTGGCTCGAGAAGCGCGGGATAACTCCCGAGGAAACTCTCGTCAATCGCATCTACGAACATGCGAAAGCCGCACACGCGGTGCTCGAAGAGAGCGAGATTCTAAGGTTATTGTAGGTCAGTTGTCAGTTGTCCGTTGTGAACGACAACTGACTACTGACCACGGACTACCTGACCCCGAGTACTAAGTTCCAATGAGTTCCGCACTGAAAACGTTGCCATCGGTTCCATCTCTGCTGTCCTCTCCGGTGGTGGGGAGCGCCTTCAGTTTCTTCGAAAAAAACGCTGAAGCGATTACGGATGAACAGATTCAAATCTGTTCGATACCCGCACCGCCGTTCGGCGAACGTGAACGTGCCGGGTTTTTAGCTGACAAGTTTTCCACCTTGGGTCTCACCGAGGTTGAGATCGACGAAGAAGGCAACTGTCTCGGATTGATCGAAGGCACGTCGCAATCGCCGTTGCTTGTCGTCAGCGCGCACCTCGACACTGTGTTTGCAGCTGGCACTGATTTCACCGTTGTTAGATCCGGCAACCGGTTGCTTGCTCCGGGAATTGCTGACGATGGATGCGGGCTCGCTGCGCTGATCGCGCTGGCGCGAGCGATTCACGCGGAAAAGATTCGGCCCGAGGGTTCGATCTTGTTCGTGGGAACTGTCGGGGAGGAAGGTGAAGGAAACCTCCGTGGAGTTCGCCATCTTCTGACGCGCGGACGATGGGCGTCGAAAGTTGAGGGGTTTCTAAGTTTCGATGGACCAGGAGTCGATCGCATCACGAATCGCGCGCTTGGATCGCGGCGTTATCGCGTTGAAATCACTGGTCCAGGCGGACATTCGTGGGGCGATTTCGGGTTACCAAATCCGGTGCACGCGCTGAGTCGCGCGGTAGCGAAACTGTCAGGTTATCCGTTGCCGCGTGAGCCAAGGACCACTTTTAATGTTGGGCGTATCGAGGGTGGGACGAGCGTTAATGCTATTCCTGAAAAAGCGGCGATGGACGTTGATCTTCGTTCCGGTGCGGATGTGGAGTTGCGACGTCTCGACTCGTTTTTCCGTCGCGCTGTCAAGCAGGCTGCGGATGAAGAGAATGCGACTCGCAGGCCGGGAGATCCGCTCCTTGAGGTCAAGGTAGATTTGATTGGTGAACGGCCGTCTGGCGAAACGCCGGCGGATTCATCGTTGGTCGAACTCGCTCTCGAGGCGACGAAGCTTTTGGGAATTGAACCGCGGCTCGATCAGTCGTCAACAGATTCGAATCTTCCGATCTCACTCGGCATTCCGGCGATCACTCTCGGCGCCGGTGGCACCTCCGGCTCCTCGCACACACTTGCCGAATGGTTCGATCCGACTAATCGCGATCTCGGCCTCAAACGAGCCTTACTCGTGATCCTTGCAGTGGTCGGCTTGGACCACAAATAAATACTAATTAATTGGAATTGTGATTGTCGCAGAACCGGCTTTGCCCGGGGGGAAGCGCTTCTGCCGCGCGATTCTCAACGCGTTCGCATCACCACCCGAAGCCTGCGTCACACGTCCTGACTCATCATACGTGACTGTGACAACCACTCTCTTCGCACCAGGTTTTGCCGTGTCGGGCGCTGGCTGCGCAGGAACCGACGCTGTCTCAGCATTTCGCACTGCTTCGCGTGCGCGTCGTTCTTTCTCACGCTGACGCCGCGCTGCTGCTTCCGGGTCTTCACCTGCCGGCGTTGTATTCGCTTCAGCGGGTTGCGGCTGCGCAGGAGTTTCGGCCTGGGTACTCTGCGGCGCTGCGGGTTGCATTGCAGCCTCCGCTGCAACCGACGTCGGCGCTGGATTGCTCTTGTACCAACCTGCCGGAACGCCAATCACTGCAACACTCGCGAGAATCGCTACGGCGATCGCGCCGATGAACACTGGTTTCCGACGTCCACCGCCCTCTTTCGCGAGAGCAAGAAAAGCCGGCGCAAATGATCTTTCAGTTTCAGATTTCGACTCGGATCGTTGAGCAGGCGACTCCGGAGCGAGCTCATCCGGTTCCGCAACATAATCAGCAGGAAACGCCACGCCCGGTGAGATGTTCTCGTCGAGCCGCCGCAAACCTTCGAGCACAACCTGCGTCCACGGTTGATTGATCGTGCGGTTCTTCGTTTCCGCGTCCGCGCTAAACTCAAACTCCGCATTCGGCAGCGTCAACGCGTAGTAAACGGCGTCGATCCCATGCAGCACGCCGATGCGCGCGTCAACCACCGAACCTGCTTGCAGGTAAAAATAGCCCGCGCCTTTCGGATACAAGACCTTAAGACGTCCGCTCTTTCTCTGATTGCAGAAAAACTCAATCAGCTCTGAAAGTGAAAGGTCACTGAGGTGTCCAGTTAGTGCCATGAGAACTCGTCCCTTCTAGGAGAAGAAATTCAGGTTGGAAAAGAGGAGAGAATGGCGCGCCGCCTTTCCGGCGCGCCATGAAGGAAGGTTACGGAACCAGCGCAAACTTGTAGTTGATCGTGCCCGAGACTTTGACTGGTTGACCTGAAAGTTTCGTGGGAGAGAACTTGGCCCTCAGCGCAGCCTGGACCGCCGCCTCGCGCAGGAGAGTTGGACCACTCATCGCGGTAGCGGAAATCACTTTACCGGTTTCATCGAGAATCACTTCAACCGAAACGAGTCCAGCAGTTCTCGTCCGCTTCGCCGCTTCAGGGTAAACGGGTTGCGGCAACGATATCGCCGTGCCGTTGAGCACGCCGCCGGAGACTGGTTTCAAAATCGGACGTGGCGCCGGTGGTGGTTCCTCAAGACTGATGCGCACTTCCTGATTTGTGATGACTGCCGTCGGAGTTCTCACATCATTCGGATTAGCGATCATCTGAGTTGCGGAAGCTGACGCTGCGGGCAGATCGGGAGCGACTATTGGTTTGCGAGTCTCGCGCGATTTGTTTGCGGCGTTGGCTTTCGGATCGGTGGATTTCGCTTTCGGATCCGCGGCTGACTTGGTGACTGGAGGCGCGGTGGTGTTAGCAGCCGTGTTCGCGTTGGCGGGAGGAGCAGGCTGAGGAGCGGCAGCCGGAGCTCCCGACATCGTCTTCAACATGTTCTCGTCGAGGTAATACATGATCGAGCGATACGTTACTTCCGTGGGCTCGAACGTTATACCGCGCGAGTCGACGACGGCGACTGAGGTCGTCATCTTGTTCCAGTTGCCGAGGAAGTCGAATTCGTACTTGTACGTTTCCTTGCTGAGGAGCGAGCCGTCGGGATTCAGCAGGGTCATCTCGCTGATGTTTCCCTTCTCATCGTATTTATAGACTTCTTTACCCGTCAGCGTGCCGCCACCGGCAATTGGAAAGTACTGGTTCTCGATCTTGTTGCCCTTGATGTCGTAGGCAGCGAGTTCTACCAGCACATGCTTGGCTTCGCCCTGGCGACCGTCTGTCATCACGAGTTTCGCGATTTCAGTGCGGATCCTTCGGACAGGACCAATCAATCCGTCTCGAGAGCGGTCGGTCTCGACGGGGGCATTTACGGCAGGGGCATTCCCGGCCTTCGCCGTAACGTTTGTCTGGGCGCTTGCCGGGGCAGCAAAAAGCAGCAAGGCAAGCGTTAAGTAGCTCAATCGATTCGACATTCTGAACATTTCTGTCTCCTAAATTCGCTGAGGCGGGTCAAATTTGGAAAGATTCGGCAGTGAGGGCGGGCTAGGCCCAGGACATACTAACGAAGTTAAACTATGTTTGTCTACAGTTAACTCGTGATGAGTTGGTCGGTTCGGCTCTGGGCTAGGACGGCTTGGGTGGCCTCGTAAACTGTCTCGACTCGGATTTTGGTAATTAATTCACCATAAATCAGCCGGTGATGCTCGCCGATCGGCGTGAAAGCATGAGGTGTGGGCCGATCCATTATGACGATTACAGGCACCCCGGCCGCGGCCGCCAGATGGACCGGTCCGGTGTCGTTTGAAACCATGAGGGTCAGGCGGGCTTCGGCCGAGACAAGTTGGGGGATCGTCAGGCGGTCGAAAAAGATCGTCGCCGGTGGAAACATCTTGCGCATGTCCGAAACAAAGGCGCGTTCTTCGGGGCCGGCGAACACGATCACGCGAACTCGTTGGTTCCGGATCAGGTGGTCGGCGAGCTCGCCGTAGTGTTCGAGCGGCCAGCGGCGTGTGACGTGACCCGCGCCCGGAAACAGCCCAACCAATAGCTGGCCGGATTGAGCTTTCTCCTTTTTAAGTAGCGTGTCTACCGCGGAGTCACCGGCGCTACTCGTCTTAAGCACGGGAACGCGTGATGCGTTCTGAATGCCCAACGGCTCGATTACGTCGAGGTAACGATCGACGGCGTGACGATCTTTTGCTTCGGGGACTGGTCGTGGTTTGAAGTTGGCGAGGTAATCGAGCGAACGTCCTGGTCGTCGCGAATAAAGCCGGTGTGGCGCGCCGGACAGGTAACCCAGAAGGTTCGTTTCAGACAGGCTGTGCAGGTCGATCACGAAATCAAACTTTGCTTGCCGCACTTGCTTGACGAACTGGATGATGCGCCAGATTGAAACGAGCGTGTTGCCGTCGCGTAGACCGACGCGGTCCACTTCGAAGATCTCGTCGGCGTAACCTGACAACGCGACGACTTCATTCGCCGGTTTGCCAACCGCAACTGTGATCCGCGCATTGGGAAAGCGCTGGCGAATCGCGCGTAGCGCGGGCAAGCTCAGCACAACGTCGCCGAGTTGACCAAAATCGATAACGAGAATATTGCGTGGATCAAATTGCACTGTAGGAAGGCTTATTCCAGTTCTCGCAAATCGCGGCCGGTCATCTCATCAGGTTTTTCCATCCCAAGCAGCGCGAGCATCGTTGGCGCGATGTCCTCGAGTGCGCCACCCTCACGCAATTTTAGGCCGGTTGACCCTTCATCGATCAAATGAAAAGGTACGGGGTTGATCGTGTGCGCCGTGTGTGGAATTCCGGTCATGGGATCGATCATCTGTTCCGCGTTGCCGTGATCGGCGGTGATCAGCGTGATGCCATGCGCTTCGCGCATGCGTTTCGTAATCCAGCCGAGGCAGGTGTCGACATACTGGCACGCCTCGATCGTCTTATCGAGTTTCCCGGTGTGACCAACCATGTCCGGGTTAGCGAAGTTCACGACGAACACATCCGTGTCGCCTTCGTCGACGGCCCGCAGGACCTTGTCAGTAACTTTGAAGGCGGACATTTCGGGTTGGAGATCGTATGTGGCAATTTTTGGCGATGGCACGAGTAACCGTTTTTCACACTCGTGTTCTTTCTCGACTCCGCCGTTGAAGAAATATGTGATGTGCGCGTACTTCTCAGTCTCCGCGAGTCGAAAGTTCTGCACACAAACACCGGCCCAAACTTCGGCGAGTACGTTGTGATGCGCTCGCGGCGGAAACGCTACGGCCACATTGAACGTCGCGTCGTACATCGTGAAACAGACAAACGCCAGATCCGCTAGGTTTTCAGTCGGAAACTCGCTGAAACCATGAACGGCGAGGGCGCGCGTTAATTGCCGCGCGCGATCCGGTCGAAAGTTGAAGAAGATCACCGAGTCCCCATTCTCGATCGTTGCCACCGGCGCGCCGTCCTTGCGAACGATGGCGAAAGGCTCAACAAATTCGTCGGTGATGCCGCGTTCGTACGATTCGTTGATTGCTTGTAAAGGATCTGTCGCACGCAGGCCGATTGCTTTGGTCAGCAGATCGTAGGCGCGCTGCGTTCGCTCCCAGCGCTTGTCGCGATCCATCGCATAGTAACGACCGATAACCGTCGCTATTTCACCCACCCCGATCGCCTCCATCTTTCTTTGTACAGTGGCGACGTATTGCGCGCCGGACGCCGGCGGCGTGTCGCGTCCGTCGAGAAATGCGTGGACAAAGACGCGTTCCACCCCTTTGTCCTTCGCCATTTTCAACAACGCGTAGAGATGAGTGATTGAAGAGTGGACCTGACCGTCTGAAATGAGGCCCATGAGGTGCAGCGACTTGCCGTTGTCGCGAGCGCGATCCATCGTGTGCGTCACCACTTCGTTACGAAAGAACGCGCCGGTTTCGATCTCGTGATCGACGAGCGACACGTCCATGCGAATGACGCGGCCGGATCCGATGTTCAAATGACCGACTTCCGAGTTTCCCATGACGCCCGCGGGAAGACCGACTCGAGTGCCGTGCGCTTCGAGCAGAGTCGATGGATATTTCTCGCAGAGTTCGTCGTAGAAGGGAGTTGCGGCGAGAGCGATGGCGTTTCCTTCGCGAGAGGCTGAGTAGCCCCACCCGTCGATTATGATCAGCGCGAGTGGAGCGCGTTTTTTAGTCAAACCTCACCTCGACGTGGAATGCCTTTTTACCGGGATAGCGTGAAGCGTCGCGCAGGTCTTCTTCGATGCGCAGCAACTGATTGTATTTGGCGATGCGATCGGTCCGCGACAACGATCCGGTCTTGATCTGTCCGGCGTTGGTGGCGACTGCGAGGTCGGCGATAAACGGATCCTCAGTCTCGCCTGATCGGTGCGAGATGATCGCGGTGCGACCGTTTGTTTGTGCGAGCGAGATACAGTCGAGAGTTTCGGTGAGCGTGCCGATCTGATTGACCTTGATCAGGATCGAGTTAGCGACTCCGAGTTCGATTCCCTTTTGCAGAAACTCGGTATTAGTAACAAAGAGATCGTCGCCGACGAGTTGTACTTTGTTGCCGAGTTCGTCTGTGAGTTTCTTCCAACCGTCCCAATCGTTTTCAGCCATACCGTCTTCGATAGAAATGATCGGATAGCGATCGCACCACGATTTCCAGAACGCGACCATCTCATCGCTCGTCAGCCGGCGCTGATCGCTCTTCTTGAAAACATATGCGGTGCCGTCGTAGAACTCGCTCGCGGCGGGATCGAGTGCCAGCAGACAATCGGATCCGGGTTTGTAACCGGCCTGGCCGATTGCTTCGAGGATCGTTTCGATTGCTTCTTCGTTCGACCGCAGGTTCGGTGCGAACCCGCCTTCGTCGCCGACGCTGGTGGCGTAGCCTTTCTTTTTAAGCACTGACTTCAACACATGAAAAACTTCCGTGCCGACGCGCAACGCCTCGCTGAACGTGGGCGCGCCGACAGGGACGATCATGAACTCCTGAAAGTCGACATTGTTGTCAGCGTGCGCGCCGCCGTTGATGATGTTCATCATCGGAACCGGCAGCGTGCGCGCGTTTGGACCACCGAGGTATCGATAGAGTGGAATTTCAAGATAGGTGGCAGCAGCGCGGGCGGTGGCCATCGAAACTGCGAGTAACGCGTTGGCGCCTAAGTTGGACTTGTTCTTAGTTCCATCGAGCTCGAGCATTGCGCGATCGACTTCCGCTTGATCAAGCGCGTCAAAGCCTTCGAGCGCTGGTGCGATCACATCGTTGACGTTGTGAACGGCTTTCAAGACGCCCTTGCCGAGGTAGCGCTTCTTGTCTCCGTCACGAAGTTCGACTGCTTCGTTTTCACCAGTCGAAGCGCCTGACGGCACTGCGGCGCGGCCTACTTCTCCGCCGGCCAGCGTTACTTCCGCTTCGACCGTCGGGTTACCACGCGAGTCGAGGATTTCACGCCCCTGAATGTGCTCGATTAGACTCATCCGCTACTTCCTCCGCATTAGTTTGAGTAATCTCCAGCTTCACTCGCCGCACACGGCGTTTCTCGACTCGTTCGACTTTGAAAACGAGACCGTCGTGTTGCACCTCTTCTCCCGGTTTGAGCACGTGTCCGGCCTCGGTCATCAAGAAGCCGCCGATCGTCGTATACGCTTCCGACTCAGGCACCGAGAGCTTTAGACGCCGGTTCAGGTCGCGCACGGCGAGTCCGCCGTCAAGCAGATAATTATGCTCGTCGATCTCGGTGATCTGTTCATTTACTTCTTCGTCATGCTCGTCGGAAATATCGCCGACGATCTCTTCGAGCAAATCTTCGAGAGTAATGATGCCTTCGAGTCCGCCATGTTCGTCGACGACGAACCCGAAATGCATCTTTGCTTTCTGCATCTGGCGCAGGACGTGTTCGAGTCGCGCAGTATCGACCACGTAGAGTGGTGGTTGCAAAACGTCTTCGATTTTGAACTTCTCGGGATGAAGCAGGCAGGGCATCACGTCTTTGCTGTGAACAAAGCCGCACACGTCGTCTAATGTTTCTTTATAAACGGGCAGACGCGAGTAGCGATGTTGCTCGAATGCTTTGGTGATTTGTTCGAGATCGTTCGTATAGGGCAGTGCGGCCATTTCCGTGCGGGGCACCATTGCTTCACGAACGAGGGTGTCGGAAAACTCGAACACGCGATGAATCAGCTTGCGTTCTTCGGCGCGCAGGTGTCCTTTTTCGCGCGAGATATCGATCAGTCGTCGTAGTTCTTCTTCGGTGTAGGTTGACGCGTGTTCGGCGGTTGCTTTGATTCCGAGTAGTTGAACTATGCGCACGCTGGCCCAGTCAAGCGCCCGAATAGGCAGGCTAAATACTTTGTAAAAAAGTTGCAGCGGCAGGGCTGTGGCGAGTGCCACTTTCTCGGCGACTGCAAGACCCATCAACTTCGGCGCCTGTTCGCCGAGCACTATGTGCAACGTCGTGATGATCGAGAATGCGATTGCGAATGCGATACCGTGACGGACCGAATCGGGTAGTCCGGCAAGTGGCGCTTCCAATAGTCGGGCAACGGCTGGTTCACCGATCCAACCCAGGGCCAACGATGCGAGCGTGATTCCGAGCTGACACGCGGAGAGGTAAGCGTTGAGGTTTTTCAGCAGTCCCATCAACCGCTTTGCGGCGCGATTGCCGGACGCGACCATCGTTTCGATACGTGACGTACGTACGCCGACGAGGGCGAACTCAGCGGCGACGAAGAAACCGTTGGCTGCCACCAACACGATTACTGAGAGGAACTTCAGTAAGATCGAACCTGTGGCGAGAGGTGCGCTCGCGTCGCCTTCGGCGATCATCAAACCCAGCCAGTTACTTGGTAGCTCTGCCATGCTCGTGCGGAGTGAAAATCATAGCACGGAGGCGATTCCGGGGCAGACCACGGTCCGGTGTTCTTCTTTCAACGGGAACACGGATTCAAGGACTAAAAGGATTAATGACCTGCGGCGGCCCCGGCGGCGCGGATACGCATCGGACGCCTCTCGTGTTTTTGTTGCGCACGCGCAAGTGCCTGATCTACACGAGGTTCGATGTTGCACTCAGGTTGCCGGCACACGGCCGCCAACTCGGACACAACGAGGTAACGTGAACGTTCGAGCATGCGTTGTTCGCGAAAAGAGAGGGGTTTGATATTGCTCAGATAGGTCAAATGCTTGAGAACTCCGGCAACTTCGAAAATGTCGCCCGTTCGCATTTTTTCTGAGAATTCCTTGAAGCGATCCTTCCAATCATTAGCCGGGGAGGAAAAATCATCTGCCAACGCCTTGAAAAGCATTTCGCACTCACCCGATGAGATTGGGGCGCGCAGTCCAACTTCTGAGGCATTGGAAACTGGAACGAGGACCAAGGAGTTATTAGCAGCAAGACGAAGCGTATAAAAGGGTAGGAGCGTAGCGCCTATTTGCTTCTGTTCTATTTGCTCGATGGTCCCGATTCCATGATTCGGGTAAACGACCTTCTGGCCGACTTTGAAGCCCACCATGCACCTCCATCGATTTGAAACATCAGACTGCGCCGCACGCGCTGGTCTTGGGGAATTTTCTGAGCGACGCTGATTGCGTCGGAAGCCCTATTTGGTAAGTGATTGAAGTCTAGCAAGCTCCCTTGCGAAGCGTCAAGGTTTTGGCCCGCGGTCAACTGTGATGACCGAAAACGTGATTTTTGATTTAAGCCAGGTGGTCGTTTACTTGAACGACAACTGGTAGTCAGAGAGTGTCTGACAAGGTTTTAGTTCGATGTCAACTTTCCGTGCTTCCGCGTTGCGACGAAGTTTCGTTCGCGCTTCAGCAGATTCAGGTGAGCGAAGTTTTACTAGAGTAGCCAGCTCCGCCTGTACCGGATTTTGGAGAAGAGACCAATAACGTCCCGGCGGGAGATTGTTGAGTGTAAACGCGCCGTCGGCAGCGACGTCGGCGATGAAATAGCGCAACACGTCAGCGGCTTTATCAGCCTCCGCCGGTACGAGAAGAACCGCCGTTCCCGACGGAATCGTCGCACCTTCAGCGACAGGTACTTTCCCGCGAATCGACGCGGCACCTTCGGCGAGTGTGATCGTCAAGTCCGCGATCTTTTCTCCCGGCTTGATAGTGGTCCAACTGGCAGCGGGATCGATCCTCGGAGTCGCGGTTTTGGGCGTCATTGCATTTGCAGCGGCAGGGCCGAGGGAGATGGATTGCAGGTACCAGAAACGCGCGTGGAAGTTTGTATTGAAACGATAGCGCCCCGGCGACAAGTTGCGGAACAAAAACGCGCCCTTCGCATCAGGCGTCACCGCGCCGGCCATCATTCTCATAAACAGCGGGTTGGCCTCCGCGTCTTTATCATTTCGTATGAGATCGATCAGAGTTTCAGTAAACACCGGTTTACGTTTTCCCTGACACTCCGCCACCTTCGAAGGCTCGAGCACAAAGCGTCCACCAATAGACGATGCTGGTCGTGTGATTAGTTCGATACCGCTCACGTCAGCGCCTTTAACCGTGATGCGCCTGGGCTCAGACATCGAGAGGTCAGGCATCGTCGTTATATTCACCTGATTGGCCGGAAACTCCGTCGCGACGAGTTGATACTCACCATCGCCAACACCCGTTATTTCGAAACCTCGCGCGCCCGGCGCCTGCATCGTGTTACCGGCAGGCATGAAACCTCCTTCGACAGGCATCAGCGTCACAGACGCACCGCCGTTTGCGCTTACTTTCACCGTGCCGGTCACCGTATGTCCTTGATCACTTCGATAGCGAATATCGGCGGTGGTCTCTTCTCCGCTTCGCACTGTGAACTCCGTCGCGCTGTCACGGGTTGAAGACGGCGCGTACATTGGTATATCCGTCTCGTACGGAGTCATCTGAAACGATTGATTACCCGCACCACCGGCGCTGACGAGATAAGTGCCGGGAGCCAGACCGTACATCCGGTAAATTCCGCGATCATCGGTCGTGCGTTCGGTGTTCCCGAATTGGGGCATTCGCACAACTTGTCCTTTCGGGTCGCGAATTCTGAGCGCGCGGACACGAATGCCGACGATCGGTTCGCCGGTCGCGTTCACCACACTTCCCGTTATCACTCCTCCTTTAATTATTTCGACTCTCACGGAATCCCCGACCCGATGATAGGACGGCGAACCTTCCGCTTCCGGCAACTGATGAACATAAGCAGGAGAATAGCCAGTGACGACGTAGAGTCCGGCTTCCAAACCATTCACGCGGAAGCGTCCTTCGCCATCGGCGGCCGTCGTGCGTCCGGCGTTCGTGGTTCCGAGTGCACGAAGAAAGACGGTGGCGCCGGGCATTGGTTCGCCACGCTCGTTAACGACTGTTCCCGAGATCGTGCCCATCGTTGGTTCATTTGACGTCTCTGGCGTGGGAGTTTGCTGCTGCGCTCCGGTCGTTGCGCACGTGAGGGCGAGAAGAACAAACGCAGTTGCGAGGAAATAAAACTTTTCTTTCATTGTCTTTAATAACAAGCGATCAGGGCTTTGGTTGTGGCTGTGGCGTCATATCCACGGTCACAGAAACTTGATTGACCACTCCCTCCTGCACGCTAATTTCACGCTTTGCGGTTATCTGGTTCCTGTTGTTTGGTGAAAACACCATCACCGTCACTTCGTAAATTCCAGGTGGTACTCCCTCCAGCAGAAACTGATTACGTGCATCGACCGGCGAAGCGGCGATCTGGGCAGGCGGCGTTCCAGGTTTAATGAGTCGTGCAAACATGCGTCCGCCTTCGGGTAACACTCCGTTTTCGAGCTTTACCGTGCCTTGGATCGTAGCCGTCCCATAAGTGACAACGACGCGGACGCCGGTGAGTTGATCACCTTCCTTGATCTCGATCCCACGCGGCAATACAACTCCGTTGTGTTCTGTCCTGAGGATCGCGAAACCTTTTGACCCGGCTGAGTTGAACGGCGCCATTATCCAGAAACTCACATGACCGGGTGACAACCCGGGCAGCCGAAACGACCCGTCTGGTCCTATCGGGGAAAAAATAGATGCTCCGTAGGATGCAGCTGTCCCGGGAGGCGCCGTCACGTATGCTCGTATTTGAAGGTCCAACAACCTCGCGAACGCTTTCCTGTCTTCGGGTTCGAGAACGATCACTCCCGAAATGCTCGATCCTTTTATCATCCGGACAGTCAGACTAGTCACATCAGAATCGATGACGTCAAACGTCGTCGTTTCAATTCGCATGTCCGAATTTTGGTTCCCAAACATCATGATTCCATACTTACCCGGTTGTAGTCCCTCGGCCATGAAATCACCCTTAACGTTTGAGACTGCGGAGAGGTCAGAAAACTCATACCTCTCGCCAGATTGTCGCTGAAAAAAGAAACGGACGTTTGGCACCGGCGAACTTTTCTCTGCGTCGATGACACGACCGCTGACGCTGAAGGTTTGGATCGGGGCGCCCAGGGTGATGTCGACGTTTGCAGTTTCACCGCCTTCCCGCACCTCAATGATCGTTGCTTTAGTTTGGTCTGTTGTGTCGGGGTGGAAAACCTGCTTGTAGATCACACGCGAAGGCTCGTAGTAGTTTCCGGACGTTGTGTCGTCACCGCGTCCGCTCGAGATCTTGTAGCGTCCGGCGGCGAGTCCGAAGACGCGATAGATGCCACGATCGTCCGTCTGCACACTTCCGGTTGGAAACACCTGGCGCATCGGTTGTTGCTGAAAATCTGCCGCGCGAAATACGTAGACGTTTTGCTGGACCAGCGGCCGTCCGTCGGAGTCAGTGATCTTTCCCGTGATGACACCACCGCGAACCAGCGGGAAGTTGATGTTCTCAACGTTTTCATCTTCGGCGACGATGACGCTTTTGCCGCGCGAGCCGACTGCCATTTCTGGATTTACGTAGGCGGGCGCCACAACCATGATGTCGTAAGTGCCGGCGGGGATGTTGGAGATGCGGTAAATGCCTTCCTGGTCCGTGATTGCCCTGAAAGACTTGTCGTTGGGAAATATATTCATCGTCTGGCGCAATCCGATCGTCACGCCGGCCGCGGGTTTGTCTTTGATCGTCACGCGTCCCGAAACACTGCCGCGCGGAGTTTTAACCGGTGTCCTGGTTTGTGATTGCGCGAGTACTGAAACAGGCAGACAGAGGAGCGTCAACAGAACGATCGTAAAAAATCGAGTGGAGGAACTCATGTGACTTTGCTCCTTGGGCGGTTGAGGTGCGGGCGCATCATAGCTGAAGAGGGTTCAGCGTGGAAGCTCCATCGTGCTGGTCCGCAAGTATTCTTTCATCCGTGTTACCGGATCATGTTAGGATCGCGCGGCCATGGCTCATCTGAAAATCACCGACGCAAGCGGCCGTCAAT
>Ga0209486_10000215_pt1 | contig 27516 bp, 21 predicted proteins | sample NCCompost_FD_187518 | JGI IMG/M metagenome (GOLD analysis project Ga0209486, IMG submission 187518) | Agricultural soil microbial communities from Utah to study Nitrogen management - NC Compost (SPAdes) (version 2) | ecosystem: Environmental > Terrestrial > Soil > Agricultural land | place...
CACTATGGAGGACGGAGGAAGCGCCACTCCAATGCCGTGGTACGAGATCGTCGGTGTGGTAAACGATTTTCCCGCCGAGCCGCTCGAGTTTGACGCGCCACGCGCCGTAATCCATCATCCGATTGCCGAAGGAGAGCTCACTGACTTTCTGGCGATTCGGTTGAATGGTGTCGCGCCGTCGAGTTTTGGCGAACGGTTACGGCAGATCACGGCAACGGTTGATCCGAGCGTGCGAGTCCACGACATCCGCCCGTTCGACGTCGCGTTGCGTGAAGAACACCTGCTCCTGCGCATGTCGGCACTCGGCATTGTCATCGTGACCGCGAGCGTGCTCCTGCTCACGGCGGCAGGGATCTATGCACTCATGTCTTTCACCGTCGAACGTCGCCGCCGCGAGATCGGAATCAGGATTGCGCTCGGCGCAGATCGATCACGAGTCGTGCGCGGCATATTCGGGCGCGCGTTACGGCATCTGGCGATCGGCGTCGGCGCAGGCGCAATGGTTGCTCCTCTTATCCTGCGACTCGACGGGCCAATCACTTCGGCCAAGTTGATCACACTGGTTGTCGTTTCCTCGGCGATGTTGCTCGTGGGCGTCATGGCATCCGTGGGCCCTACGCGCCGGAGTTTGCGGATTCAGCCGACCGAAGCTCTCAAGGAGCGTTGAGATTTCTCGGGGCCCCTAGCCGAGCTCGCCCAACACAAATCGCGAATCGGGTTATCAGCTGCAGTGTTGCAGCTCCGCTACCCTCAGAGGAACCACGTCATGGTGCTCCCGCTTCGCGACGACGACACCGATCGGCACACCACTCCGGTCGTTACCTACGCGCTCATCGCCGTCAATGTGCTGGTGTGGCTCATCGAGCTCAGCATCGGTGAGCCGTTCATCAACGGCTACAGCACTGTGCCTCTCGAGATCACGGAAGGCAGAGACCTGGTGGGCACGCAGAACATTCAGGTCGGCGGTCAGAGCGTTCCGATCGAGCTGTACCCGGGTCCAACACCGATCTATCTGACACTGCTGTCGTCGATGTTCATGCACGCGTCGTGGGCGCACATCCTCGGCAACATGCTCTATCTCTGGATCTTCGGCGACAACATCGAGGACCGGATCGGCAGTGCGAAGTTCCTCGCCTTTTACCTCATCTGCGGTGTCGCAGCCAGCGTTGCACACATCCTATTCGGCCCCAACTCCGTCATACCCAGCCTCGGTGCATCCGGTGCGATCGCAGGTGTACTCGGCGCGTATCTCGTGTTGTTTCCAAGGCGGGCGGTTAAGGTTCTGATGGCCAGGCAGATCGTGAACATGCCGGCGTTCATGGTGCTGGGACTCTGGATACTGCTGCAGGTATTTGCGCAGATCAGCGTCGTAGGTGGTTCAGGTGGAGGCGTGGCTTACATGGCACATATCGGTGGGTTCGTGGCGGGGCTCGCGCTCATATTCCTCTTCGGCAAACGCGCTCCATCAATTGGCCAGGTGCCACGATGATCCAGGATCGGAAGCGCATGATGGCACATTTCACGCGCACTCAGCGGACGAATGGGCTGCGCCGCCTACATGCGGGTTCTCCTGATGACCGCCTGACCGGTCCCTTGATGCGTCGACTTTTGCGATAAGGGCGACGGCATACTCATCCATTCACGAGCATTCGGTGGCTCGGCGTTGAACAGGCCGTTACTATGTGGTTCGAGAATGGCTGAGCTGTAAAGCACAGAATTGGCCGTTCTTAGCCCCAAGTTTGGACACATGGCCACAGTCACTGAGCAAATTCGTGCCGAGCCCCACACTGAGATCGGGGCGATCATTTTTCGCGACGCGCCTGAACTGGTAGAGGTGTGGTGCGACCGGGCGCGGGCTGAACAGCCCACGGCGGCGCGTCGGCACCACGAAGTGCTACGTAACCAGCTAGGCAACGCTTTGAAGGCGATGGGCCGCGAGCTCCGGCAATCCGGCTCGCAAGAGCCACGTGAACTTCGAGACAAGGCGATCGAGCACGGCGAACAGCGGTGGGATACCGGTTGGTCGTTGAGCGAACTCGTTCGCGACTACCAGATCCTGCAGTCCGTCGTACTCGAACATCTCGATCGCAAGCTGGGCCGGCCTCTCCTTTACCGCGAGGCCATGGCTGTTGGCGTGTTCATCAACGACGCCATTGCGGCAAGTATCGCCGCGTACGTGGCGAATCGGGATCACGAGGTTCGCGCCATAGAGCGCGAGGGCATGGAAACGATTCGTGAGGCACAACGCCGAAAGGACAATTTCCTGGCCATCGTGGTGCACGAGCTGCGCAATCCGCTGTCGCCGATCGTCAACGCGGCGAAAGCACTCTCGATCGCGCTGCCGGAGCCGACTCCCCAGATCGCCGATAGCCTGCGCATCATCGAGCGGCAATCCCGTCACCTAACGAGGATTCTCGACGACCTGACCGACCTGACCCGGCTGGCGCAGGGGCGCTTGCGGCTCACCCGGCAGGTGGTGGATGCCGGTGAGGTTGTCGAACACGCGTTGCAGGCGACGATGTCGCAAATCCTGGCGCGAAACCATCGGGTCTCACTCGACATCGGCGATCGCCCTCTGGCGGTGGAAGGAGATGCCACGCGTCTCATACAGGTCGTGGTGAACCTGCTCAACAACGCCTGCAAGTACACGCCACAGGGCGGTGACATTGGCGTCGCCGTGACAAGAATTGAGTCCTTCGTTGTTATCCGCATCCGGGATTCCGGCGTCGGCATCTCACCGGATATGCTGTCGCAGGTATTCGACCTCTACACGCGCCTGCATGAAACGCACGACAACTCGCCGGACGGCCTTGGGATCGGCCTGTCACTGGTGAAGGATCTTGTGACGTTGCACGGCGGGAGTGTCGAATGCACGAGCGACGGCGAAGGGTGTGGAGCCGAGTTCACCGTCAGGCTGCCCGGATACAATGGTCCGCAGCCGGTGGAGCACGTGACACCTACCTCACTGCCTTCGGTCCTCGGCTGAGATGTGCGTGGCGTCGGACGGCACCGCCAGGCGGCACCGGATCGCGCCCGGCGCATCACCAAACACGCGGCGCGCGACACGCACGAAGTGAGCGTGGCTCGCAAACCCGAAACGATGCGCAATGGCGGAGATCGTGCTGATCCCCATCGCCAGGTCCTCGAGCGCCAGCCGGCAGCGCAGCTCGTTGCGGTACGACCGGAGGGTGGTGCCGGTCTGGGCGCGAAACACCCGGCACAGGTGAAACGGTGAAGTGCCGGCGACCGCCGCCAGGTCGCCTAACGACACGTTTTTGCCGGCGTCGCGGGCCAGCGCGGCACGCGTCGCTTCCACCAGGCCCGAGTGGCGCCGCAGCACCGACGGCCTGAGGCTGCGCGATGCCGGATGCCGATGCGGGGCGATCACGTCCAGCGCGATCTCGAAGACCCGCTCGTCGAGCTCGAGTCCGGTGATCTCACCCCGGCGCGCCTGCTGGTGCAGGATGCGCTGCCGCAGATACAGCGACGCATTGCTGGCGGTGCGCGCCTTCGCGAACGGGCGAAGGGCATCCGTCGCCGACGGTTCGCCGGCTGACGCGATTTCACGAGCCACGTCGTCCGACAACGCGAACCAGTCAGACCGGTCTCCGTCTGGAGATGACGGGCGCCTCCGGTACCGCTGACCTCTATTGTAGATCGTGACGACGTTCGGGTCGCAGTGAAACGCCGGCGCTCCGTCGTGCTGAATCCACACCGATGTGCGCGGGAACACGAACACCGGATCCGCAATCGGACCGGAGTCCGTGAATGCAGGATGATCGACCGGGCACCGGAAGTGGCCAACGGCAGTGCAGGTGGTCGCGAGCATCAGCGTGTCGATTTCCGGATTGCCGGCGCGAAACGAGCAAGCCGGTGGAAGCGCACGAGACACTCCACGCATGACATTCGATGTCTCACCCGTCTCGAGCGTGGTCCATGTCATCTTGTGTTCGACCTCTCTTCCTGCTGGCGGTGGTGGCGTCGTCGGCGATGAGCCAGACCACGCCGGCAAACCCACCGGCCGATCAGTTGCAGCGAGCCAACCAGCTGTTCGTGACCGGTGACTGGAAAGGTGTGTTGTCGGCGTACTGGGCCCTGGCCAAGGCATTTCCGAATCATGCGTTATCGCGGTTTCGTGTCGGCGTCGCACAACTCGAGCTCGGCCAGCTCGACGCCGCCGAGTCTAATCTGCGTGAAGGGGAGCGGCTTGGCGTGTTTGCTGGGATGGCCGCCTACCGGCTGGCGCAGCTACACGCTGAGCGGGGACAGGAGGACAAAGCGATCGCAGAGTTGGAGCGCGCGGCGAGCGCGCGATTTGCGGCCACGCCCTCCACGCTGGAGGCAGACAAGCACCTCGCGTCGTTGAAGCGACACGCCCGGTGGGCGGCAGTGGTCGACCAGATAGACGCCGTGGCACGGCCATGCATGCACGACCCTCGTTTTCGCGAATTCGATTTCTGGATCGGTGACTGGGACGTCCGGCCAACCGGCCAGCCACCCTCCGGGCCTGCCGCCCGCAACACCGTCACGCTGGAAGAAAACGGCTGCGTCGTTATGGAGCACTGGAATGCGCCGGGAGGATCACGCGGCCAGAGCTTCAACATCTACGATCGCTCGATCGGGATGTGGCGGCAGACATGGGTCGATGCATCAGGCGGACAACACGACTATCGCGGCAATCTCAAGGACGGCAACATGGCGTTCGTCGGTGATGTCCCCGTACCGAATGGTCAACGCGGCCGCGTTCCGGTTCGACTGACCTTCTTCAAGATCGGCTCCGACTCGGTACGTCAGTTCTCCGAGATCTCGACCGATAGCGGGAAGACGTGGCGTACGAACTACGACCTCACCTACGTGCGGCGCACGCAGCCGAGCGGTTCGACCGACACCCTGACCGTTGCATCGCGGGCGCAAATCCTCGCGCTCGATTCCGCATTCGTGCGTGGCTGGCTCCGCGATGACACGGCATCGGTGTTAGGCATCTTTGCTCCGGATGCGGTGCTGCAGCCACCCAACGTCCCGGCGGTAACCGGTCCGGCCGCCATCCGGTCATACTGGTTCCCTGCCGATGGATCGACCACGCGCATCCTGGCGTTCGACCACCAGGTCCTGGACGTTGTCGGCTCGTCGACCATGGCCGTCGTGCGCGGTTCGTCGTCGCTCCGCTGGCGCTATACCAAGGATGGCAAGACGACCGAACAGTCAGGCCGGTCCGCGGATGTTCGCATCTACGCAGCCGATCCGGCGGGGAAATGGCGCGTCATCCGGCAGATCTGGACAACGCTACCATAAGGGTGACCGCCTAACCCCTTGATACCGCGCGGCCGGCCATCCGGCCGGTGAAAAGGCAGCCACCGAGGAAGGTGCCCTCGAGGGCCCGATAGCCATGCACTCCACCGCCGCCAAAGCCGGCGGCTTCGCCAACGGCGTACAGTCCCTGGACCGGCGACCCATTCGCGGCCAGGACTCGTCCCTCGAGGTCCGTCTCGCAGCCGCCGAGCGACTTTCGGGTGAGGACATGCAGCTTGACCGCGATCAACGGACCGGCACCCGGGTCGAGGATCGGGCGCGGCCGGGCGACACGAATCAGGCGGTCTCCCAGATACCCCCGTCGGGCGGCGCGCACCGCAAGCACCTGCGGGTCTGTCGCGTTAGGCGAGAGCACCTGTTCGTCGTAGGCCCGGACGAGCCGTTCGATGGCAGCCGGGTCGAGCGGGCGCGAATCGGGGATGTCATTCATGCCCTCGACGAGCTCCCTCAGGGTCGGACGCACCACGAAGTCCGCGCCGCGGGACTTGAATGCTTCAACAGGTCCCATCGCGCGCTTCCCGATCGCCCGGCCCAGGACGAGACGGATGCTCTTGCCGGTGAGGTCCGGATTCTGCTCCGAACCGGAGAGCGCGAACTCCTTCCGGATGATGTGCTGGTTGAGGATGAACCAGGAATACGAGCTCCCGCTGACCAGCAGGTGGCGCAGCGTCTCCAGCGTATCGAATCCCGGGAAGAGCGGAGCAGGGAGCCGGTTGCCATTGGCATCGATCCATAACGATGACGGTCCTGGAAGGATGCGGATGCCGTGGTTAGGCCAGACCGGGTTCCAGTTCCGCACACCCTCCGTGTAATGCCACATGCGGTCCTGATTGATGACCCGCCCGCCTTCACGCGCGACGATCGCGACCCCACGCCCGTCCGTCGAGTCCGGAACGCCACATACCATGGTGTGTGGAGCGACGCCCATCGCCCCGGGCCAATGTGTCCGCACCAGCTCATGGCTTCCGCCAATTCCACCGGTGGCCATGATGACCGCCGGAGCACGGATGTCGAATTCGCCGGCCGGCTCGCGGCTGCTCCGCGCTCCGCGCGCACCGATGCTCATCGCCAGTTGGGTCCCGCGAACGCCGGCGACCACCCCGCCGTCGACAATCAGGGAATCCACTCGATGCCGAAAGCGGAATTCGAGCCTCCCCTCCCGTTCTGCCTGACGCGCGCGCGCGATGAAGGGCGCCAGGACACCCGGTCCTGTCCCCCACGTGACGTGAAAACGCGGCAGGGTGTTCCGCCCCCGTTCTGCCCACCCAATAATCGGGAACCATCGCATACCCATCGAGTGCAGCCACGCCCGCTTTTCGCCGGCAGCAAATTGCAGGTACGCTTCGGCCCACTGGCGGGGCCAGCGGTCCTCGTCGCGGTCGAAACCCGCTGCGCCTAACCAGTCCTCACGCGCACGTTCGATCGAATCGTGTATGCCGAGTCGTCGCTGTTCCGGGGAATCGATGAGGAAGAGTCCCCCCAGCGACCAGTGCGCCTGCCCACCCAGCGACTGTGGTGGCTCCTGGTCGATCACGGTGACATGCTTCCCGCCATTCGCGATTTCGACAGCCGCAACCAGGCCGGAAAGTCCCGCGCCCACGACGATCGCGTCGGTCATTCGCGTGACGCGGTGTGCATTACTTCACGACGTCGTCGGGTCGATTCCGCATGTGGTCGGCCAAGGGTCTCAGCTTGGTCATGAGAAACGTGCGCGCCTCGTCAGGCGTGTCCTGCTCGCTCAGGGCACGCTCCATGCACCACAGCCATTCGTCCCGCTCGCGTGAGCCGATCGAAAACGGCAGGTGGCGGGCGCGGAGCATGGGGTGACCGTACCGCTCAACATACACCGGGGGACCTCCGGTCCACCCCGTGAGGTACAGGGTCAACTTTTCTCGCGCGCTTTCCAGGCTTGGTCCGTGGATGCGACGCAACGCCGCCGCTTCGGGAGCGGATTCGACCAGGTCATAAAATCGATTGACCAGCGCGCGGACACCTTCGGCGCCGCCAAGTGCTTCAAAGGGACTGACACCACTCATTTCCGCTCCTTGAACCATCGCCACTGATACGCCAGCGCGGGACCCCGGTCACCCTCGTACGCGAGTTGCGCAACCAGAAGCACAAATAGCTGAATGCCACCTGGTGCCCAGCGCGCGCAAAGATGGTCCCGAGCTTTCCACCCATCAATCCTGAGCCAAGTATGCCGACCTTCATGGGACTCTCCTCACGTACCGTTCCGCGGTCTGCTGTATCGTAATCACGGACTGCCTGCTACCGGACCACCAACAGGTCAGGTTCGATACGCCTTCCCGTCCTCAGAGACGCATGGAGGGTCGCCTGCAACGGTTCGTCAACCGGAGTTCTTCTGGGACGCGCCTGAGGTCGTAGATTGTCCGCATGCGAATTCATCCATTTCTCGTGTGCGTCGCCCTCGGCTCCAGCACGGCGTTCGCCCAGTCGACCGTTAGGCAGGGTGCAGCCCCGGCGTCCGCCGTTTCGTCCGCACCCGACACGACGAAGATCGCCTCGCTGGTGGGGAGTCTTCGATTCCGCTCGATCGGACCGGCGCTGACATCCGGCCGAATTTCCGACGTCGCCGTGGACCCGACCAACAAGAAGATCTGGTATGTCGCAACGGCCGCGGGCGGAGTGTGGAAATCGGTGAACGCGGGTCTCTCGTTCACGCCGATCTTCGATGGCGAAGGCTCGTTCTCCACCGGCGCCATTACCATCGATCCGAAGAACCCTAACGTGATCTGGGTTGGCTCCGGCGAAAATAATGCCCAGCGCGTGGTGGCGTATGGCGACGGCGTCTACAAGTCGATCGACGGCGGCCGGTCCTGGAAGAACGTCGGACTCAAGGAAAGTGAGCATATCGGCCGCATCCTGATCGACCCGCGCAACTCCGACGTGGTGTACGTCGCATCCCAGGGTCCGGTGTGGAGCAAGGGTGGTGAACGTGGCCTGTACAAAACCACGGACGGCGGCTCCACGTGGAGCCGCCTGCTTCACATAGACGATTGGACCGGCGTGAATGACGTGCAGATGGATCCGCGCAACCCCGATGTCCTCGTCGCGACCACGTGGCAGCGCCAGCGTCGCACCTGCTGCTTCGTTGCCGGCGGTCCGGGATCCGGCGTGCACCGGTCCACAGACGGCGGCAAGACCTGGGTGAAGTCGCAGGCCGGTTTTCCGGCGGGCGACCTGGGACGTATCGGACTCTCCATCTCGCCGGCCGATCCTGACGTCGTGTACGCGATCGCAGAAGCGGCACAGGGCCGGGGCGGGTTCTTCCGCTCGCAGAACGGTGGCGTGAGCTGGGAGCGCATGAGCGGCTACCAGACCGGCGGCAACTATTACAACGAGATCTTCGCTGATCCCGTCAACGTCGATCGCGTGTACGCGGTGGACGTCATCCTGCAGGTCACCGAAGACGGAGGTCGGAATTTCCGTCGTGTTGGCGAGCAGAAGAAACACGTCGACAATCACTCGGTCTGGATCGATCCCGATGACACCGAGCACCTCATCGTCGGGAGCGACGGTGGTGTCTACGAAACGCACGATCGTGGGCGCACGTGGCGATTCGCGGCGAACATTCCCGTCACGCAGTTCTATCGCGTCACCGTGGATGACCTGCAGCCATTCTACCGCGTCGCTGGCGGTACGCAGGACAACTTCTCGATGGTTGGACCGAGTCGCACGCGTACGGTCAACGGCATCCGGAACTCCGACTGGATCATCACGCAGGGTGGGGACGGCTTCGGCAGCGCGTTCGATCCCTCCGATCCGAACATCGTGTACGCGCAGGCGCAGTTCGGCGTCCTGTCGCGGTTCAACCTCGCGACGGGCGATGTCATGGGCATTCAGCCGGAGGATGCGGCGGATGGTCCGGGCCTTCGCTGGAACTGGGACTCGCCGCTCATGGTGAGTCCTCATTCGCCGTCGCGCCTCTATTTCGCTGCCGAGCGGTTGCTGCGCAGCGACGACCGGGGGAATTCCTGGCGCATCATTTCGCCGGACCTGTCGCGCAACATCGATCGCACGAAACTCAAGATGATGGATCGGGTGCAGAGCGTCGATGCGGTCGCGCGCAACGCGTCGACGACGCTGTATGGAAACATCACCACGATTGCCGAATCGCCGCTGCAGGAAGGTGTGCTGATCGCGGGAACGAACGACGGTCGCGTCTCAGTCTCTGAAGACGGCGGCGCCAACTGGCGCAGCATCGATCGAATTGCGAGCGTGCCGGAGACCACTTATGTCAGCAAGGTGGCCGCGTCGCATCACGACGCGCGGACGATGTACGCGACGTTCAACAACCACTGGACCGGCGACTACAAGCCGTACGTCCTCAAGAGCACGGACCTCGGCCGCACCTGGACGAACATCACCGGCAACCTGCCGGCGCGTGGCTCGGCATGGGCGATCGCGGAGGACCCACGAAATCGCCAACTGCTGTTTGTGGGGACCGACTTCGGCATCTTCGTGACACTGGATGGTGGCACGCGCTGGCTGCCGATGAAAGGCGGTCTCCCAACGGCTCAAATACGCGACATCGCCCTTCAACCACGCCATAACGACGTCGTGGTCGCCACCTTCGGTCGCGGGTTCTACGTCCTGGATGATTACACGCCGCTGCGCACCATGACCGCGGACGTCGTTGCCTCGGCCGCGCACCTGTTCGCTCCCCGACCGGCTCTCCTGTACGCACAATCGGCACCGTTAGGCCTTCCCGGCGCGTCGTTCCAGGGTGCCGGCCATTATTTCACCGATAATCCGCCGTTTGGCGCGACACTGACGTACTACCTGAAGGATGAGCTCAAGTCGCGAAAGGCGAAACGTCGCGAGGCGGATGCTGAAGCGGCGAAGAAGGGCGCCGATGCGACCACACCGTCCTGGGAAGACCTGAAGGCAGAGGATCGCGAGGAAGATCCGGTCGTCCTGGTGGAAGTGAGCGACAGTGCGGGGAATCGCATCAGGCGGTTTACCGGGCCGTCCGGATCCGGCCTGCATCGAGTGACCTGGGACCTGCAGTACCAGCCCGCCATTCCGGTCAACGGCCCACCGTTCCAGATCGATCCGGACTTCCCGTTTTTCAGCGCTCCCAGCGCTCCGTTCGTGCTGCCCGGCCGATACACGGCGCGGCTGTACTCGCGAATCGACGGGGTGCTGTCGCCGTTAGGCGCCCCGGTGACATTTGCGGTCGTCGACGCCGATCCCTCGCGCCGTAATCCGCGTAACGCGACTGTCCTCGCCTCCGAACTGCGCAGTGCTGAACTGGAGCGTTCCGCGCTTGGCGCCTCGGCATACCTGAACGATCTCTCCGGGCGCCTGGGCTTCCTGCGACGCGCGATCGACGAGTCGGCGCGAGCAGATAGCGCGCTCATTCGACGTGTGCGGACGCTGCAGACGCACCTGCTGGACGTGCAGGAGCGATTGAATGGCGACCCCACGCGTGCGCGGCGGAACGAGAGCTCACCGACCGGACTACTGGGTCGTATTCAAATCGCATTGTCCCAGTCACGCGGCTCGACCCTCGAAGCACCGACACCGGCGCAGATGGCCCAACTCGATATCGTGCGGAACGCGATCACGAACATCCTGACTGAGATCAGGCAATTGGCCGATGTGGAAGTCAGGGCAGTGGAAGCCGCGGCCGAGGCGGCAGGGATTCCGTGGACGGCGGGCCGACTGCCCGTGTCGCCACCGTAAAGCCGGCTGAGGCAACCCTCTGGGGCGGGACCGCTGTCCTATGACTATAGTCAATTCGACAATAGTCGGAGGAAGGCATGTCCCCTGTCCAGACGCCTCTCAGGCCGCTCGAACTGCTCGTACTGACCGTGCTGGCCGGTGGTGACCGGCACGGGTACGGCATTCGCCAGGAAATTCTCGAGTCCACGCAGGGCCAGGTAGAGGTCGAGGCGGGGAACCTGTACCGCCACATCCGGCGACTCGAGGATAACGGCTACCTGCTCGAGGTGGCGGCGCCCCGGTCGGAAACCGACGAACGCCGGATCTTCTATCGGTTGACACCATCCGGACGGCGCACGCTTTCGGCAGAACTCCAGCGGTTGCGGGACCTCGTGCGCTACGCGGAGCGGAAGGGCATCCTCTTGCCGGCCCGCGCATGAAGCTCATCGACTTCCTCCTCCGGCTTTATCCGCGGGAATTCCGGGCGCGTTTCGAGACCGAAATGCGCGCCTTCCACGCCGACCGTCTGCGCGAAGGCGCGACCTCCATGACACGCATCTCCCTCGATCACGTGTCCGCCGCCATGAAGGAACAGGCGCAGGCCGTGAAACCCGACGTCACGCTCGCCCTCCGGGGCATCGCCCGGCGGCCGCTCTTTGCGTCCATCATCATCCTGACGATCGCGTTAGGCGTCGGCGCCAATGCCGCCATCTTCAGCGTCGTCAACGCCCTCCTGCTGCGGCCACTGCCGTATCCGGAGCCGGATCGTGTGGTGTTCTTCGGGCACGAGCCGCCCCAGTGGCTACTCTCGGAGCCGCAGTACGCCGAGTACCGCGCGAATTTGCGCACATTCAAGTCGCTGGCGGCGTACACCTCCAGCGAAGCAACGCTCGCTGCCGATGAGCCACAGCGCATCGACATTGCCAGCGTAACACCGAATTTCTTCGAGACACTTGGAGTACTCCCCGTTCGTGGACGTGCTTTCGCCGTTGGCGAAGACCAGGCGCGGCCCGCGCCAATGGCCATCATTTCCCACCGAATGTGGCAGAGCCGGTTTGCAGGAGATCCGGATATCATCGGCAAGACGTTCCTGATGAATAACAACACCCGGACCGTGGTTGGAGTCATGCCCGACGGATTCAACTACCCCTCACCCGAGACGCAGGTCTGGTTACCGATCTGTTCACGGCGCACGTGCACGTCGCTCGCGAGCCAGACGCCGGACACGCTCGATGGATGGGGCAATCATTACCTCTGGGTGGTGGGACGATTACAGCCGCAGTCGACGCTGTCCCAGGCGCGCGCCGAGGCGAACCTCATCGCCAACCGCATCATGACGAACCAGCCGGAGACCTTCGATCCGGCGACGCCACTCACGCCGGATCTCGAGCGTATCAGCGACCGACTGGTCGGCAAAACCCGGCCCTATTTGCTGGCGATGTTCGGCGCCGTCGGGGTCGTCCTCCTGATTGGCTGCGTCAATGTCGCGAACCTGCTGCTGGCGCGCGGGGAGGGGCGCACCGCGGAGATGGCGCTCCGGACCGCGTTAGGCGCTTCGCGTCGTCGGCTGGCGACGCAACTGCTGACTGAGATCGTTGTCTACGCCATCGCGGGAGGGCTCCTTGGCCTCGCGATCGGATGGGGAGCCCAACGTGCCCTGGTCGTCGCGGCGCCTACATCACTCCCCCGGCTAGACGAAATCAGGCTGGACTGGCTGGTCGTGTTGTTCGGGTTCGTGGTATCGGTGGGAGCCGGACTCCTGGCCGGCGTCGTGCCGGCAGTGCGGGCCTCGCGTCAGGATCCCGCGGAATCCCTCAAGGCATCCGGCAGGACCCTGGCGCAGACGCGAGGGTCGTCCCGCACGCGTCGTGCACTGGTCATCGCGGAAGTGGCGCTGGCGATGGTGATGTTGACCGGAGCGGGAATGCTGATCCGCAGCTTGCTCAACGTGCATAACGCGGACCTGGGATTCACGCCACCGAATGTGGTGACGATGCGCATCTCGCCCGGCGGGAGCGCGTACTCGGATGCACGAACCATCGAATTCTATTCCACGGTGGTCGAGCAGGTGCAGGCGATTCCCGGCGTGCAGGCGGCCGGTGCTGCGCGTTGGCTCCCTATCGTAGACGCAGGCGGACTATGGGACATCCGCATCGAAGGCAAGACATATCCGCCGGGTCAGGCGCCGGCCGCCGTTCCGCAGGAAATCACGCCGGGGTACTTCGCCGCCATGGGAATGCGCGTGCTTGCGGGACGTGACTTCAGTGCGAGTGATCGGGCCGGAGCCGCGCCGGTGGCCATCATCAGCAAGGCGTTCGCGGAACGCTTCTGGCCCGGCGAGGATCCACTCGGCAAACGGTTCCGGTTAGGCGGCCTCGACTTCGCGTGGACGAGTGTTGTAGGTGTCGTCAACGACTTACGCATGCGAGGCTTTGATGACATTCCCGAGCCGACGATGTACGTCCCGCACGCACAAGCGGGGCAGAGCAGTTATGTCGTGCCGCGTGCTCTTGCTCTCGTCGTGCGCACCAGTGGAAACCCCAGCGCCGTGGTGAATCCGGTGCGCGCGGTCGTGAAGGGAGTCGATGCCGGCGTGCCCATTTCCCGCGTGCGCACGTTGCGCGACATCGTGGCGACCAGCACGGCGAACCGGCGATTCAGCACCTGGTTGATCGCCGGGTTCGGCGCCCTGGCGCTCGTGCTGGCCGGGGTCGGCATTTACGGTCTGCTGAGCTATGCCGTGTCCGAGCGAACCTTCGAGATCGGCGTGCGGGTCGCGTTAGGCGCCGACCGGGGGGAGGTGCTGGGTCTGGTGGTGGGCGATGCGGTACGGGTGACGCTATGGGGCGTCGTCGCCGGCGTGGTCGGGTCGGTCATCCTCGGGCGCGTGATCCAGTCGCTGTTGGTTGGTGTGCCGATGATCGACGCCTACAGCCTCGGATCGGTGGCGCTGTTGCTCGCCATGGTAGCAGTGGTCGCTTCCGCCGTGCCGGCCAGGCGCGCTGCATCGCTGGATCCGACGAAGGCATTGAGGGCAGGTGGCTGATCCCGCATGTTGACCCTCCCGTCGGAGGAATCAGCATGGGGATGACCTGTTCGCTACATCGTGTCTCAGTGGACGAAGTCGCGCAACTGAGAAAGAACCCGGACACACTCGCGACGGTGCTCGGGTTCGACCAAGGTCCGCGTGTCCGGGAAGTGCGTCCGAAAGGCATCCTCGGTTTCCTGCTTCGCCTGACGCCGGTCACCATCACGGAAGTCGATCCCGACGCGCCTGAAACGCTGAACTACGTCCCGGACACCACCAAGGAACTCGATCTCGAAAAGGCGTGGAACGGCCTTCATTACCTCTTCACCGGAACATCGGATGAAGGCCGCGAGCCTGCCTGTTTCCTGATGAAGGGCGGTGAAGACGTCGACGACGAGGGGCTTGCCCGCGCGTTGAGTCCCGATCAGGTGAAGCGGTTCGCTGCGTTCCTGTCGTCGCTGACGCCCGACCAGCTGAGAGGCCGTTTCGACGCAAAGCGCATGATGAAGCTCGAGATCTATCCGGAGATCTGGGATCGCCCGGTCACCGACGATGAGAATACACTGGAATGGCTTATCGCCTACTTCACGGACTTGCAGTCGTTCGTCCAGCGGGTCGCCGACGATGGTGATGCGATCGTTGTGTACCTCTCCACGTGAGGCCTACTGCGGCCGAAGCTCCCAGAGAACGTTCACGATGACCCAGCGTCCGTTCCACTTCGCGACATGCATGTAATCCACCCAGCTTGACGCATCCACGCGCACGCTGGCCGTGTTGCCGAAGATGTCCAGGATTTTTATGTCCTTTCTCTGGTCGGCCGCCGGCGTGTTTTTGCCGCCGCCCGATTTCGTGCTGTTGATGAGCGTCAGGGCGCCCTGCTGACCAAGGCTGTTGCGTCCGTTCGGGTTGGAGTTCACGATGCGCTTGGCCAGCTCCGGATGCAGCGCCCTTTCCATGCGTTCGCTGTTCCCTTCATACCAACCTTCGATGTAATCGAGCGCGGTGGCCCTGATGGCTGCGCTATCGGCGCTCGACTGTGCGTTCGACTGCTGCGATACGACGAAGAGCAGAATCGAAACGACGGATACGATGCGAAGAGGCTTCATGGTTTAACCGTCAGGTAAGAGTGTCGGGTCAGCGTTTTGCGCATACGTGAATCTTCAATGTGCGAAACGCGAGCCAAGAAGAGAGGGCTAAAGACGCTGTGAGTCGGGACGAAACGGGGATCAACGGGGTCAGACCCGATGGAATCGCGCGATTTTGAGCCACGGCGTATCGGCGAGTCCGGTTCGTGATGCAGGGCGGCCCAAGGGTGGTGGGCCATCCGGTCGGTCGCCGGTAATTCCGCGGAGACGCGACGTCAGGAACTACCCGATAGCGTCACCGGACACGCCGTCGCTGAGCGGTAGCGCCATTTGGATCCGCTCGCTTAATTGCTGCCCGGCTCGGCGGCGAGACTTTGTTGCGGTCCACTCGTCTTTGAAGACGAGCGTTGTCGATCAGGAGGGTTTTGTGCTGCGGCTGAACGTAATTCATGCCAGTGCGATCGGACTTGGCGCCTGCGCCATAGCCGCACTGGTCGTCCCCGGGGTCCTCCTTCGTGGAATGGGCGTTCCAGACGCCGCGCTTGCAGTCCACGGCGTCATTCGTCTGGCCGGCGTCGCCCTTTTGGCCCTCGCATCCGTACTCTGGTCGGCGCGATTCTGGCTTCTGTCCTCCCTTGGTGCGTCGACGTTACGGACGCTTTCCGTCATCTACGGAATTGGCGCAGTCATGCTCCTGGCCCAACAGATGTCGGCCGGACGCGTGCTCGAAAGCACCATCCCGATCCTGTACATGTCGCTCGTGGCATTCGAGTACGCGGGCTCGGCGCGGCGGTACTCGAAGCGTTTCGGGGCTGCGTAAGCGTTTTCAGGCACCGCAGCGGATCAGTGCCGCTGCTGTCGATGCAACGAGCTGTCGTTAATTCGCAGCGACTGGACCATCCTGCTGCAGGCCCGTTCGACCGACGATACGGCGCGTCCTGCCGCGACACACGCCATGTAGATGATGTGGTCATCGGGAAGCGCCCTCGTGTACAGCGTCACCCGCTCGGTCTTCCCCGTGATCGGCGAACGCCCGCTCAACCGTACCGAGTAGCCGCGCAGGCCGTCGACCACTTCGGGCCGCGCCGAACGCGCCGGCGCCGTCAGCCACGCATTGGCGCTGATGATCTGCCTGACGAGATCGTCGGTGGCATCCTCCAGGGCGCCCCGCGGACGCGAACGATCTTCAAACGGCGCATAGTGCCTCGTCAGGCTGTTGTTCCAGCGCTCGACGTCATCCTCGAAGGGCTCGTACTGATTGACGATGAGGCCCTGGACGAGGCTCGGCGCGCCATCTTCGCGCTCGACGACGCCACCGGCCGGGACAAACGACATCGCCGCCCCTGCCTGGTACGGACCCCAATTGGACGGATGATCGATCGTCACCACCGCATCCGGATCCGTGAAGCGCGTGAACTCCGGTGAGGGCGCCGGAATATCCGGAATCGAGACCGTTGAGCGGATCTCCACCGTCCCCGATGATGTCTTCACCACCGGCGCGGCCGCGACAGCGCTGGTTGGTCCCCCACGCCACCGCATGCGACTGAATCCGCCGACGATTTCGGCACGACCGTGCCGGAGCACGTTGGACAGGTTGAGTATACGGCTCTCGCGATCCGCGGCCGGAGGATGGGCGGCGTGAAAGCGCTCGATCGCGGGCAGGCGTGCTTTCTCGCGACGCAGGGTGGCGAATACCTTGGCCATGGCGACCGGATCATACCCCGCGCTGGACAGGAACTCCGCGCCTAACGCGTCGGCCTCGTATTCGTCGCTGCGCGCGAACGCGAGGAACGCGGCGTTCACCCCGAACCCGCCCACGGTATTGACGATGCGTTCGGCGGCGCCCGACTTGCCGAGGCCTCCCAGCGCGCCCAGTCCGGCCTTCGACAGGTACGCCTTCGACGCGCGTGCCGTGCCGTGGCGAAGGACCACGTGTGCCATGGCGTGCGCCAGCACCGCGGCGACTTCAGCCTCGCTCCTCGCCTGGCTGAGCAACCCGCGAGTGACGTAGATCTGTCCCCCCGGGAGGACGTAGAGGTTCACATCACCTGAGTTGATTGCCTTGACCTCAAACGCAATCCTCGCGCCGGATGCCTGGGCGACGACTGCGGTAATGCTTCCGAGGAACTGCGCGGTGCGCGCGCTGGTGACCAGCGCAACCTGCCGCTCGATTTCCGTCGCTGCCTGGCGGCCGATGTCAGCGTCCTGCTGGACGGTGAACAGGTTGAAGCCTGCCGGCCCGCGCTTGATGGCGACCTGCGCCCCGGCGGCTCCCCCGACGGGAACGAACGCGGCGACTCCAGCGAGGAGCGCTCCTGCCGCCGTCCAGACCGTCGATGTCATCTTCACCGCCTAACAAGGCCAAAGGGTAAGTCGCCCGCATGGGGAGAATACGTTAGGTGCGCCGGCCCCGTAATTCACCGTGGGGTGCGTTCCGCGCCTTCTCCGCGGGTGTACCTGGACTCCCGCCAAGAGATCAGGCAAACGCGAAGCCGGCTCGGCCGTTAGCACACGCCCGAGCCGGATCCTCGCGTCAACAGTGGTGCGGCGAGATTACAGCTCGCGCCGGACGTCTACCTCACTGACCGGACGTGGTTCGCGGCCGTAGGTCCTGCCCCCCAGCTGTTCGAGCTCCGAGCGCAGGCGCTCACTCGAGACGTCATCGGTGTTCACCGTCACCATGACATCCCCGCGCTCGACCAGCGGTCCGTAGAACGCCACTTCGTCCTTCGAGAAGTCGGCGCGCGCCATCGCCCCGGCCAGCGCCCCCGACGTGCCGCCCACGATCGCTCCGGCTGCGGCCGAACCACCCGCGACGCCTAACGCTGATGCAAGCGGCCCGGCAACAAGGAACGGACCGACGCCGGGGATGAGCGCGGCGGCGAGTCCGAACAGTGTCCCGACGCCGACACCGGTGATCGCGCCCTTGGCGATCCGCTCACCCGCGGTCGCTTCCGGCAGCCGGGTGGTTTCGACATCATCAACACGCTTCGCAATGATCGACAGGTGGGAATCAGTAACTCCGCGGCGGCGCAGCTCAGCGATTGCCGCGTCTGCCTGCGCATGGTTCGCAAAAACTGCGGTAACTCGTGACATTTTTCCGCCTCCTCACTGGGTAATCGGAGCCGTTCTGGACCCGTCCTGTACACAGCGGAAGGCGTTCAGTTACGTACTCGTCAATACGTGGCGAGCAGGCATGTTGTGTGAAGTTGCGGGCTCAGCGGTCGATTGCACCCGCCATGTCTACAGCATTGCACGGACCTTCTTCAGCGCATTTCCAAGCGTATGCGGCTTCGCGTGCAGGCCGGACCAGATATCCCCGACCTTCGCCACGCGCTTCGCCATGTTGCGCACGTTGAAGGTTTGCGGATGGACGCTCCCCTTTTCCACCTCATCCCACGTGCACGGCGCGGAAACCGGCGCGGTCGCCTTAGGCCGAACTGCATACGCGCAGGCGAACGTCGCCGGCGGATGGTTCCGGCCGGTGTCGACGTAAATCCGTCCGGCGCGATCCGCCTTGCTGAATTCGAGGGTGAGCAGGTCCGGGTGGCGTGACACGACGATCCGGCCCACGGCGTGTGCAAACGTCGAGACTTCACCGGCGTCCGACTTGCCGTTCATCGGCACGGCAATATGAAAGCCCTTCGACCCGCTGGTCTTCACGAATGTCGTCAGCCCCAGCTCGTCGAGCAGGTCGCGGACGGCCAACGCCGCCGTCCGCAATGCGGCCGCGTCTTCCTGGAGCGGATCGAGGTCGAAGATGCAGACGTCGGGATACAGCAGGCGCGGCACGCGTGACGCCCAGACGTGCGGCGTTATGCAGTTCTGGTTCGCCAGCCACAGGAGGGATTGCTCGTCATTGATCAACGGGTGAATGACCGTCCCGTCCTTTTTCGGGACCTCCACACGCTCGATCCAATCCGGCGTTCCCTTGCCGATTGATTTCTGGATGAAGCCTGCCTGCCCGATCCCCTTGTGGAAGCGCTCCATCGTGACCGGCCGCTTCCGGAGGTGCGGCAGCATCAGGGGGGCGATCGCTTCGTAGTAGGACGCGAGCTCGCCCTTGGTAATGCCATCGTCCGGAAAGAGCACCTTCTCCGGGTGGCTGATCACGACGGACGCCACGTGACCTCGCGAGGCCTGCGGCCCCTGTTGAGGCCTAACAAGCGCGAATGGCGGAGTTTCCTGTGTACCGTCCACTCGATGAACGCCACCGTGACCACGATCGATGGCTTGACCCAGTGCTGGCGGACGCGCGGCAGGCCGGTCGCGACCGTGAACGGTGAATTCGGAATCTCGATTGCATCCAGACGTTCACGCAGCTCGAGCAGCAGCTTGCGATCGAAGCCGGTGCCGACCTTGCCCGCGAAGACAAAGTCCTCGCCCTGGTAATAGCCAACCAGGAGGGCGCCGAGTCCCACCCGCGTGCGTTGCGGATCGGTGAAGCCCCCGACAACGAAGTCACCGGTCACCTCGCACTTCATCTTGAGCCATTGCTTGGAGCGCCGGTGTTCGTACACGGAGTCCAGCCGCTTCGCGATCACTCCCTCCCAACCGTCGGCACAGGCGCGCTCCCACGGTTCGGGACCCTTGAGTACCGCGACGCGGTGCACCGGAGCCTTGAGCGGGAGTCTTGAGAGCAATGCACGCCGCTCCAGGAGCGTTCTCGATGTGACATCGCCATCGTGCCACAGGACGTCGAAGACGTGATAGGTGCTGTGACGATCCCAGTTCAATTCACCATCGAGGATCAGCTCGCGAACGGGCAAAGCGGCAATCGCGTCGGCGAGGGCGGGGATGTGCTGCTCCAGCTTGTTCCGGGAAAACATCCGGACCTTCTTCCCATGCTTGAACGCGAGCAATCGAATCCCGTCGAACTTCTGCTCGAAGGTCCACTCCGGACCGGAGAACCGTTTCTCTGTGAGCGTGGCGGCCATCGGCTCGAGCCACTCGGGGAACCGGGAAGCGGGCATGGACGCCGGCGCCTCGCGCCTAACGTGGAATACCTTCGAGGTCCGTCAGTCGCCTGACGCGGGCCTTGAGCTCATTGACGATGACCTGCACTTCCGGATCCGCGTTTTTCCAGATCTCGATGACCTTCCGGTAATGTTCGGCGGCCTTCACGCGGTCGCCCCTGGCCTCGTACAGCTCGCCCAGCCGTTTGTTGAACAGCGGCAGTATGTACGGGTCGATGATGTCATCCATCCGGTTCGGATCGAATGTCGTCAACGCTTGCTGCATGTAATGTATCGCCGAATCCGACATCTCTGCTTCGCTGAACGCAAACGCAAGCCGCATCGGCAGGCAGACCAGGCATGCGCCGTCGGGACCGTCCGGAAGGCTATCGGATCGCCGGAACTCGGTGGCCGCTTCCAACCCCTTTCGCTCGGCCATCAGTACTTCTGCCAGCGTTCGCCGGCGTGCGTTCGCCTCGATGCGTAGCCGGAATGTGTCCTTTACTTCGGCGTCATAGCGGTTCAACCACTGGCGCGCGCGTTGTGGCTGCCCGGCCAGTGCATACAGGTCGATGATGCCGAAGTACGGCCAATCCCCGTTTGCGAAACTGCCTGACGCTGCGGTGATCGCCGCGTCGAGCTCCCGCACGACGGCTTCGTTCTGGCCAAGGATTTCCGCACGAGCGAACGTCGGCAGGTCCGTCGCCTGGAACAATCGTTGCCGGGGATCGCTCAGGTTTCGATCGTCGAGTTCACGCCAGACGCGCGTGAATTCCCTGATGTCCCCCTCCAGCATGGCCAACGTCGCGGCACGTCGCTTTGCCCATGTCCGGTCGAGAGTGTCCCCACGCGTCACCACGCTGTCGATCGCGCGACGATAGCCGGCCAGATCGCCTTTGTGGTACAGCAACTCGATGTGCGTTCGCCGAACCGCGTTGTTCTGCGGATACCTCGATCGTGCGATCACCAGAAGGGATTCGGCTTCGGCAAACTTCTGCTGGAAGATGAGCGGTCCCAGCAGATTCGGGATCGACAGTCGCTGCAAATCCGGCCGTAAACGGGCACTCACTCGATAAAGCGTTTCCGCGCGCGCGAATTCGCGACGGTTGCTCAGCCTGATCGCCAGGTTGTTCGCTGCGCGCGCCGAATCGCCGAGCTTCAACATCTCCTCGTAGGCCAGGATGCCCTTGGCTCGATCGCGGTTCGGGCCGGTCGAGGAAAAATACGTCGCCTCAATCATCGCTCGTTCCCGTGCCGATGTTCGATGGCGATGTCGATAGGCCGCCTCATACGCGGAATCGAGAACGGCCCGTGGTCGGCCCGCGTTTGCCTGAACGATGGCAAGACGCCGCCAGGCTTCGGCGAACGTCGAGTCGATGGCAACCGCTTCCCGCAAGAGCCGGATCGCACGAGGCCGATCGCCGTCCGTAATCTCGGCCCGATCCGCTTCGGTGTACTTGCGCAGCGCTTCGAATGATGCCGTCGTGACCTCGGCGAGCGACGGCGCAGCATTCACGTCCTTCAATGACTCGCCAATTTTTCCGCGCAGGGCTCGCGAGAGCTTGTCGATCGCTTCGATGAGTCCGCGCGTGTCGTCCGCCGTTTCGGTGAACGACGCGAGCTCCTTCAGCGAATCCGCGGTCACGAGGCGCAATGTGACGATGTACCCACCATTGCCCGCGACGCCGGTGATCTGGCCATCGACGATCGCCTTGATCGCGTTCCGGCTCGCCATTTCCCTGGCCAGCGCGAGGTCTATCGCGGTCGTGCGGGGTCGCTCCATCCGCGCAAGCGCGGCCGCAACGCCCTCAGGCGGTAGCAACGTGATGACCGACGACTCCGATAGCGTGGTCTTGGTCGCATCGCTCAGCACGCGACCCAGCGAACTATCCGCGTTCGTCACGCTGAAGTCGGTGACGAGAATCGGTTCCTTCGAGTCGAATGTCCCGGCCGCGAGCAGCGATCCCGCCGGCCCGATGCCTAACGTCCGCAGCAGCATGAACACGCCGACGAGCAGCACGAATCCGCTGACAGCGTACAGGCCGCCCAGTTGCGTGCGCCGCCAGGACATGTGCGGACTCGCCTTCATCGCGAGCGTGGCCAGCGTCCCCTGCGTCCCGGGCCCATACGCGCCGCCGGTCGTCGGTGTGATGCCGGCTGCGCGCCGGACGACGCGCTGCACGTAGCCGGTGGCCAGGATCGCCGGCAAACCGAGCGCCATCACGATGATGGCGCCCGGGAAGACCCAGTTCGGCAACCCGATCGTCGTCACGGCCGCCTTCGCCACGACCGCCACCGCGATGAACGCGACCGCGTACATGCCGAGCATGCGCCCAAGCATTCCCTTTCCGGAAAGCAGGATTGGCGGGAACGCGCCCTGGGAATCCGTGCTCGTCGTGTCGAGGACTCGTGCAACGTCGGCGGCGGATGACGGGCGTTCGCCGGGATCCTTGGCCAGGCACTGCGCGATCATCGACGCCAGGGGCTGCGGCACGTCAGCGCGGCGACCGGTGACCGGATCCGCCGTCTTCGACATGTGTGCCGCGAGCAGCAGTTGCGGGGACTTCTCGACGAAGGGCGGCTCGCCGGCCAGCATCTCATACGCCATGCAGCCGAATGCATAGAGGTCGGCGCGGTGATCGGTGGCCGGGTCGCCGGCCGCCTGCTCGGGCGCCATGTAGGCCGGCGTGCCTAACGAAGTCCCGACCTGCGTCAGCGTCTCGTTGGGCGTATCGGTGCGTGACGCGCTGATCGCTTTCGCGATGCCGAAGTCGGTGACGACCGCACTCCCGCCGGCGACCATCACATTGTCCGGCTTGATGTCGCGATGCACCACGCCGCGCTCGTGCGCATAGGCCAGCGCGCGCGCCACGTCGCGAAGGATGTTGACCGTTTCGGAGGACGAGAGCGGCCCCAGACGCGACAATCGCGTCCGGAGGGACTCGCCCTCGACGAATGGCATCGTGTAGTAGGGCAGGCCGTTCGTTTCGCCCGCCGTCAACACCGGCACGATGTGCGCATGCTGCAGCCTGGCCGCGACCTGGATCTCACGCTTGAAGCGCTCGATGTTGACGTCGCCCGTACGTCCGGGAGGAAGGACTTTGACGACCACCTTCCGGCCAAACGCGACTTCCTCGGCGACGAAAACCTGCGACATGCCCCCGCCCCCCAGCTCCTGTTCGAGGATGTAGGCGTTGCCGAGGGTCCGCTGCAGCTGCTCGCGCATCTCCATGGGTGATGCAAAGCATAGGCCGGGGGCAGCGCTCGGGCCAGCGGGCTTGGGGCGACCGCCGCCTCTTTACATCGCCGAGCTTTGTTCGCAGGCTCCGGCGCTTCCTTACCCGAGACGGCGCCATCGACAACGGATTTGCAGTCATCACCATCGTCGTTGCGATCACACTGACCCTGTGGATCGGGGCCGGCCGGGTCATGCGGCGCTCCGCCCGCCGTGCCGTGCATCGCCATCGCGCCAGGCTCGATCGCTTCAAGTTGACGAAGAAGTCATTCGTCATCGAACAGGTCCTGGCCGATCCCGCCGTCCATGAAGCAGTGCGCGCTCATGCCGCCGAGCAGGCGTTATCCACCGAGGCCACTTGGAAACGTGTCCGAAAGTACCTCGACGAGATCGTCCCGTTCTTCAACATCCTCGCGTACTACCGGCTCGGCTACGGCCTCAGTCGTGTCTTGTTAGGCATGTTGTACAAGGTGTCGGTGGACTACGCCCGGCCTGATCCGTTCCGCGGTCTGCCGCGCGACTCGATCGTGGTTTACCTGATGAACCATCGGTCCAACGCGGACTACGTCGTCGTCTCCTACGTCCTGATGGGCGACGTTTCGATCTCCTACGCGGTGGGTGAGTGGGCGCGAGCGTTCCCACTCGAATACATCTTCAAGAGCTTCGGCTCGTATTTCATCCGGAGGAAGTTTCGCGAGCCGCTGTACCACGCCGTTCTGCGCGCTTACGTCCAGTTGATCACCCGGAACGGTGTGACGCAGGGCATTTTCCCCGAAGGTGGCCTGACGCGCGATGGCACGCTCCGGCCGGGGAAAATCGGTCTACTCGATTCGATCCTTTGTGTGGCTTCGGAGCCGGAGAAACGGTCGCTGATGTTTGTCGTGCCAGTCGGAGTCAACTATGATCGCGTCCTCGAGGACCGGACGCTGCTACGTGAATTGACCGCCGATGGGAAACCAGAAACGAGCCGGCTGCAGCAGGCGGGCGAAGTTCTTCGATACGTATTCTGGAACACTGGCCGTCTCCTTACACGCCGCTGGCGACGCTATGGGCGCGCCGCGGTGACGATCGGCGAGCCGATCTCCGTGGATGCGTGGCTCGAAGAGAATGAGGCGATTGACGTTCGAGTACTCGAGCTTCCGCGCACGGAACGTCTACCGCGGATCCAGGCGTTCTGCGACGAGGTGCTGAAGGAGATCGGAGCGATCATTCCGGTAACGCCGGTGCCGCTGGCTTGCGCCGCGCTGCAGAGCTTCGACGCCGACTTCATTCCACGGGACAAATTGCTGGAACGCATGTCTGCGATGCGCGACGTCCTGCTGGAACTGAATGGGCGCGTCGTCCGCGCCGACCGTGATATCGCGGAGACGTTCGATCGTGCGTATCGAATGCTCGAGATGCGTCGAGTTCTTGCCGAATCCGGCGACGGTTTCGTTGTTCTACCGCATGGTCGACCGTTGGTGAGTTACTACGCCAACAGCATCGTACATCTTCTTGGCCCGTTCTCGGAGGGTATTCGCCAGCGAGACGCTTTGCCCGCCAATCTCGCGATCTAGTGCCGCGTGACCGAGAGCACGAAGGATTCATGAAAACCATTGAAAAACGATTACACGAATTTCACGAATCACGCAGAACCGCCTAACAGTTTCGTTTGATCAGTGCGATTCGGGGTGATCCGGGTGATCGTTGTTGAATGGTTTTCACATCTCGCGCGGGGCCCGACCATCAGAGCTTCCAATACACGTTTCGCTTGTCTAGCACCCACAGGATCAGCGCCCAGAGCGCAACGTAGCTCAATGCAAAAAACAGCGATGCGTCTTTCGGCGATAACCACGACGCATACGCATTCTCATAGATGACGCGCTGCAACGACGCCGTGGTGCCATCGTCCTTCGGAATCCGGATCAGGGAATAGATCGTCCGAGACATCACGCCGGTCCCTAGAAACGCCAGGAGCGGATTCCGGCCGAACCAGATGAATGGTTTCGTCCACCATTTCACGCCCGCGACATCGATCAGCCAGATGCACGTCGCCAGCGTGGTCGCCGCGACTCCGGCCGTGAACAGGACGTAGCTGCTCGTCCACAGGTTCTTGTTGATCGGGAACGACCAGTTCCACATCAGTCCACCCATCGTGGCCAGCGCACCGGCGCCGTAGAGACCCACCAGGCGCTCGTGAATCGGCTTCCCGCTTGCGATCCAGCGCCCCGTGAACACGCCCAGGATCACCGTGCCAATCGCCGGCACTGTTGAGAGCAGACCCTCCGGATCCCAGGTCTGTGAACTGCGCCAGAGGTGACCGCCAAACACGGCCCTATCGAGCCATGCCGCGATTGAGGCGGAAGGGCGCGCCAGAACGAGTTGTCCGAGTGCCCCCGTTCCCGGAACTAGCACCAGCGTCATGACAAACCAGTAGCCGTACAGCAGTGCGACGAGAATGAGTACGTGCCGTTTCAGTGATCCGCGCAACGTCAACATCGCCCCGACGAAATACGCCACGCCGATGCGCTGCAGAACGCCAGGGAATCGCATTCCCGTGATCCGTTCCAGTGGCCACCACGGGAATGACGCCAGCAGCAGGCCACAGAGGACGATGAGCGCACCGCGCTTCGCGATCTGCAAGGCGATCGCCCGTTCGTCCTCTCCGCGCCGGCGCCTCGCCTCAACCGACAGATGCGTCGTGACGCCGACGATGAACAGGAAAAACGGAAAGATCAGGTCCGTTGGCGTCCAGCCGTGCCACGGCGCATGCGCCAACGGCGGGTAGATCGCCGACCAGTCGCCCGGTTGGTTCACCAGCAACATTCCCGCGACGGTCAGGCCCCTGAAAACATCGAGCGACAGCAGCCGTTCGGACCGGGCCGAATCCGGCACTGCGCTACTGACTGGTGTCTTTCCCGTTGTCGCAGTGGCCGGTACGTCAGCGGTCGCCGTCATGCGTGCAATGAGACGATAAATGGCCAGATCCCGCTAGTGTCATCGCGGGATTCGGTGGCAACTGCTTACCATATCTCCCATGTCTTCACCTTCGAACGCCGTAGACATTGTCGCGTCGCCGCACGAACAGAGAGTCACGTTCGTCGAGCTGTTCTTCGACCTGGTCTTCGTCTTCTGCGTGACCCAGATCGTGAGTCTCCTCCACGATGGCGTCACCTGGCGCGCTGTCGGCGAAGTCATTCTCGTATTCTGGCTGGTGTGGTGGGGGTGGACGCAGTTCACCTGGGCGCTCAACGCCGCGGATACCACACACCCGCGCGTTGAAGTCGCAACGCTCGTGGCGACGGGTGTCGCGTTTTTCCTTGCGGTGGGAATTCCGTTCGCGTTTCACGGGCGTTCACTCTGGTTCGCCGCCACCTACATCGCCGTGCGCGTCCTCGGCCTGCTCGTGTACGACTGGGTGGCATGGGCAAACGAATCACAACGCGCAGCGGTCAGGACGTTCTCGCTCGTTTCTGTCGGCGGTATGGTCGCGGTCCTCGTTGGCGGTATCCTTGGCGGCACCGCGCAGTACTACTGCTGGGGGGCGGCAATTTTGATGGACATAGCGGCTGCAGTCATCGGTGGTCGCGCCGAAGGCTGGAACCTGCACGCCGGCCACTTTGCCGAACGACACGCACTCTTCGTGATCATCGCGCTTGGTGAATCGCTGATTGTGGCTGCCCTGAGCCTCACCGACGGCGAGTGGCCTGCCATTCGGATCACCGCCGCCATCCTGGCGGTCGCTATCGCCGGCGCGATGTGGTGGTCGTACTTCGTTCGCAACAAGCTTGAACTCGAAGAGGCGCTGGAGCACAAGCAGGGGCGCGACCGTTCGATGTTCGCCCGTGATACCTACTCCATCATTCATTTCCCGATGGTGCTCGGTATCATCGCTTGCGCGGCGACGGTCGAGCATGCCCTTGCACACCCGGCCGACCCTCTCAGTGCTGCAGGCCGGGCACTACTGGGCGCGTCGATCGTCCTTTTCGCGGGAAGCATGGAATTGGCACTGCGCCGGGCAGGACAACGGGTGCACGTTGCACGCCGGGTCCTGCCGATTCTGACCGCGATTGTCGTGTTCGCGTTGGCGGCGGTGCCGGCGGTAATCAGCCTGGCAGCCCTCCTGCTCGGGCTCACCTTCCTGGTGATCGGTGAACCGGTGCGACCAAGGCACGTGGCCAAAGCCCGGGACGCCAGCGTCGCCACGTGACCAGCCGTATTCAATAGTTGTAGGTT
>Ga0209486_10000216_pt1 | contig 27402 bp, 23 predicted proteins | sample NCCompost_FD_187518 | JGI IMG/M metagenome (GOLD analysis project Ga0209486, IMG submission 187518) | Agricultural soil microbial communities from Utah to study Nitrogen management - NC Compost (SPAdes) (version 2) | ecosystem: Environmental > Terrestrial > Soil > Agricultural land | place...
CGAACTGACGCCGGATGACCTTTCCTTTGTGGCCGATATGGTCGGTGATGCCGAAACCATGCGGTACTACCCGCACCAATTCATGCCGACGGAGGCGCGGTTCTGGCTGCAACGCCAGTTCGATCGTTATGCACGCGACGGGCACGGCCTCTGGCTGATCGTGGAGCGCAACAGCGGAAGGCGCGTTGGCCAGGTCGGTCTCGCGATCCAGGACGTGGATGGCGGAAAGGAGCCGGAAATCGGCTGGCTGATTCATCGGCGCTTCTGGCGTCGAGGATTTGCGAGTGAGGCCGGTGGGGCCGTGCGCGATCACGCATTCGGCCGCATGGGACTGAAGCGCGTGATTTCGCTCATTCGTCCGGTGAACGAGCCTTCACAAGGCGTAGCGAAGAAAATCGGGATGGTTGTCGAACGTGAGACCGACTTCCATGGTTATCGGCATCTGGTCTTTGCAGTCAGTCGGGATTGAACTGAGGAAAGCGACATGAAGGAATCGGCGCGCGACATGCTTCGCCACACACTGGCGACGTTGGCTTATCGTGGCGCAAAGGCAGTTCGTGGCGCGCCGGATGGATTTGGAGACTTGCGCGCTTCACCCACGTCGCGAACGCCATCGGAGATCCTCGCGCACATCTGCGACCTCATGGATTGGGCGCTGAGTCAGGCTCGTGGCAACCAGGCATGGAAAAATTCAACGCCCGGATCCTGGGACAACGATACCACCCGCCTGTTCACAGCGATGAGCGATCTCGATGTGTATCTGGCGTCTGATGAACCGCTGGGATACCCGCCAGGACAAATTTTCCAGGGTGCAATCGCCGACGCGCTGACGCATGTCGGACAGATCAACTACCTGCGCCGCATGTTCGGGGATCCGGTGCGCGGCGAAAACTACTTCCGCGCCGACATCACGACCGGGCGAGTCCAGGCAGATCAGGCCGCACCTCGCCGGGAATTTGACTGAACCGCTAACTTCTCTGGACCAGAACGCCGTTCATCCCACATCCGCCATCCGACATCGGCCATCCTTTGATGACAGCCCCGCCGAGCACTCTTCGAGAGTATGACGTCGCCGCACGCACGACCGATGTATTTGGTCGAGTGCTCTGCAACGCACGGACTCACCATTTCATCATCGACGGACCCGTCCAGAACGGCTGTCCGGGTGAAGAGCTGACGCCGCCCGAAATCTTCCTCTCCGGCGTCGCGTCCTGCGGGGTCGAGCTGGTCCAGGTCATCGCGCGCGAGACGAACGTGAAGATCGGACCGGTCAGTGTGGCCCTTCACGCTGTCCTGGATCGCTCTCGTCAGGCACGCACGGATGTCACGGTCTTCAACTCCATACAGCTCGACTTCACCGTCTCCGGAACCGACGGCGCTTCGGCGGCGGCGCTCGTTGAAGGGTTCAAGAAACGTTGACCCCTCTTCGGCACGATCGCGGTCGCGATCGCAGACGTCACTGTCAACGTGAAGACCAGCTGAGTTGATCACACCACCGGACAATCCGCGACGCAGCCGAATGCTCGAGGGCGTGGCGTTGCTTCTGCTCGCGCTGTCGGCGTTGCTCTTTCAGCGATCGGCGACGGCTCCGTGGGTCGAAGCGCGCGGCGCGGACAGCCGACGCATACAAGTCTCGCCCATCGGTCTCATTGACTTCGGACTCGGCACGAGCGGAACCGCCCCAACGCAGTGTCGATGGTGGCCGAAGCTGGGAAGCGAAGAATTGTGCGCGCAAGCGCCTGGCGGCGCGCGGGCGATGACATCCCTGCGCCGTGTCTATCCGCTCGTCGTGATCGCCTTGTGGACGGCAGTCCTCGCCATTTTCCTGACGGCGCTGCGGATTCCGCATGTACCGCGGGCCGCCGGTGTGGCGGTCGCCGCAACGCTGCCGATCCTCGCAATGTTCGCGATGCGCGGCGTGTGGGTCTCGTCGTCGGAAGCGCTGGCCGTTCTCGCGGGCTTGCCGTTACATCCGCTCGCGGCAGGCTTCGGAAGCGTGGTTGCGGCAGCGGTCTGTTCGGCCGCAGCGACTGTCCTCCTGATACTTTCAGGGAGACTCCGGAGGGTTTGAAGGTGCTGTACAGGCTCGCAATCATCGTTTTCGTCCTCATGACCGCGACACAACGCGCTGTCGCACAAACGGCAACCGAAGCGCCGTCATCGAAGTGCTGGCGCTTTGCGTTTGGCGCCTGGAACCCGCCGCTCAATTGGGTAGGAGCCGGCCACGATGGCCGAGCCGGCGACCTCGCCGATCGCGTGCAGCGCGTCCGCGACTCGGTCTTTGCGAAGGATTCCACCGCAGTGCGCAACAAGGCGATGTACTGGGAGCAGACGAAAGTCGGCTGGTCGGTCGTGCTCTTCCCCGAATGGTGGCCGGTAGGCGTGAAAGTCGATTTCGACAGTACGCTCGTCGAGGGTCGGGAAATGACTGGAAACGCGATCGCGCTCGTCGCCGACGCCGGCAAGACGCCCTCGCACGCGAAAGCTCGGGCCATACGCTGTCCGGGGTGACAGTAGCGACCAGCGCGCAGCGACCGGCGACCGGCAATTGATAAAGCAGTGAGGTGGAACACTGGCCACAGTACGCCGGCCTCATCACGTTCCTAGTCAGCCCATTCTGGAGCGATCCGCTGTGATTCGTCTTTTTCGGTTCGTATCCGTGTTCGTTATGCTGTTTCCCGCTGTGAATGCCGGTGCCCAGTCGAGCGAGCTATTCAAGGAGCTCAAATGGCGCGATATCGGTCCGTATCGCGGCGGCCGCACCAAAGCCGCGGCCGGAGTGCCGCAGCAGCCTAACGTTTTCTACATCGGCGTGGTCAATGGCGGTGTCTGGAAGACCACCGACTACGGCCGCACCTGGGTTCCGATCTTCGACGACCAGTCAACCGGTTCCGTGGGCGCCATCGCCGTCGCGCCGTCGGATCCGAACATCATTTACGTCGGCAGTGGTGAAGGCCTGCAGCGTCCCGACCTTTCCACCGGCAACGGGATCTACAAGTCCACTGACGCCGGCAAGACGTGGACACACCTCGGCCTGCGCGACGGGCAGCAGATCCCACAGATCATCGTCGACCCCCGGAATCCCGACCGCCTGTATGTGGCGGTCCTCGGACATCCGTACGGGCCTAACGAGGAGCGCGGTCTGTATCGCTCCACCGATGGCGGGCGCTCATTCCAGCGCGTCTGGTACAAGGACGTCAACACCGGCGCCATCGACGTCGCCTTTGCCGCCAACGATCCCAACACGCTTTACCTGGCGACGTGGGAATCGCGGCAGGGGCCGTGGGAGAACGGCGTGTGGCAGGGCCCGGGCAGTGGCTTGTTCAAGTCGACCGATGGAGGCGCGACGTGGACGTCCATCATGACCGGACTGCCCACGTTCGCCGAGGGGCTGGGCCGTATCGGCCTGGCGATTGCGCCGAACGACCCGCAGCGGTTGTACGTGACGATCGACGCCGGCACACGCAGCGGCATCTATCGCTCCGACGACGCGGGGGGCAACTGGCGGAAGGTCAGCAACGACGCGCGCGTGCATAACCGTGGTTCCGACTTTGCGGAGCTCAAGGTCGATCCGAAAAACGCGAACATCGTGTACAGCGGAAGCATCGTTGCGTGGAAGTCGACCGATGGCGGCTCCACCTGGCAGATGTTTCGCGGCGCGCCTGGTGGGGATGATTATCACCGGTTCTGGATCAATCCAGACAACCCCGACGTCATGCTCCTGGCCTCTGACCAGGGCGCCGTCATCACGGTGAACGGTGGCCGGACGTGGAGTTCCTGGTACAACCAGCCCACGGCGCAACTGTATCACGTCACGGCCGACAACTCCTGGCCGTATCGCGTCTGTGGCGGGCAGCAGGAATCTGGTTCGGTTTGTGTCCCAAGCCGGGCCAACGACGGACAGATCACGTTCCGCGACTGGCATCCGGTGGGCGTCGAGGAGTATGGCTACGTCGCGCCTGATCCGCTCGACCCGAACATCATGTATGGCGGGAAAGTCACGCGTTTCGACTACCGCACCGGGCAGACGCAGAACGTCGCCCCGAAGCCGTTCCGTGACGCGAATTACCGGATGTTACGCACGGCGCCGATCCTGTTCTCCCCGGTGAACCCGCGCAAGCTGTATTTCGGGGCGAACACGATCTGGGAAACGGTCGACGGCGGGAACAAGTGGAAGGAGATCAGCCCCGACCTGACGCGGAAGGACTCGATCGTACCGCCTAACGTCGGTGTGTACAGCACGACGCCGACGGCGATCGCGCGCCACCCCGGCGTCGTGTACACCATCGCGCCGTCCTATATCAGGGAGAACATCATCTGGGCCGGCTCCGATGACGGACTCATTCACATGACGCGCAACGGAGGAACCACCTGGCGGAACGTGACGCCTCCGGAGCTGAAGCCGTGGGCGAAAGTGTCCCTCATGGATGCCTCGCACTTCGATACGCTGACCGCGTACGCGGCGATCAACACGCTTCGCCTCGACGACCTGCGCCCGCACATTTATCGCACGCGCGATGGAGGGCGGACGTGGACCGAAATCGTGAACGGCATCGACTCCGGTGCGACGATCAATGTTGTGCGCGAAGATCCGCGCCGTCGAGGCTTGCTGTTCGCCGGCAGCGAGACGCAGGTCTGGGTCTCATTCGATGACGGCGACCGCTGGCAGTCGCTCCGCATCAACATGCCGGCGACGTCGATTCGCGACCTCGTCATCAAGGACGATGACGTCGTCGTCGGCACACACGGACGCGGCTTCTGGATCCTCGATGACATCACGCCGCTGCGCCAGGTGACGCCAGACGTGCTCGCGAAACCGGCACACCTGTTCCGCCCGGGCCTCGCCACTCGCGTGCGATTCAGCATGTACACGGACACACCGATGCCGGTTGACGAGCCGCGATCGGAGAACCCTCCCGACGGCGTGGTGATCTCCTACCACCTTCGTGAACCGGCGTCCCAGCTCAGCCTGGAAATTGTCGCCGCCGACAGTACAGTCGTCAGGCGGTACGAGAAGGGCGTGAACTCGAACCCGGATCCACGCACCGAAGGGCATTGGCCCGATTGGTGGATCGCACCCTGGCCCGAGCTGAAGGCCGACGCCGGCCTCCATCGCTTCACCTGGGACCTCCGGTATGCGAGGCCTAACGTGGCGAACTTCTCGTTCCCCATTTCGGCGATTCCCGGCCGGACTGTTCCGGAACCGTTAGGCCCGTTTGTCACTCCGGGAACGTACACGGTTCGATTGCTGGTGAACGGCGACACGTTGACGCAGCCCGTTCGCGTGCGGATGGACCCGCGGGTGAAGACACCGGCAGCCTCCCTGGCTAGCCGTGATTCCCTGCAGCATGCGATCTACCGCGCCGTCAACTCGATCGCTGAGGCGCGGCCTCGAGTGACCGCACTGCGCGAGAGCATCCGGCAGCAAACCGCCGACACGCGCGGCCCACGCGCCGACTCGCTGGCGAATTTTGATCGCCAGCTCGCAATCATCGAAGGAGCCCGCGCAGGGCGCGGAGGCCGAGGTGCGCAACCTGCCGGTCGCGGGCTCGTGCAGATCGCGAGCCTCCCGCAGCTCCAGAACGAGCTGATGACGCTTTATAACGTGATCGAGGATTCCGATAACGCACCCACCAACCAGGTGCTGACCGCGGCACGATCACGCTTGAGTCAGGCGAGGACGTCGCTGGCGGCCGTTAGGCGGTTAGGAACGGTGGTTGAAGCCCGTTAGGCCAGAAGCCGGATTCCAAAAGGGCATGGGGCATGGGGCATGGGGCATGGGGCATGGAATGGCCTGGTTTCCCCCATGCCCCGTGCCCCGTGCCCCGTGCCCCATGCCCCATGCCCCATGCCCCAATTTAACCCCTCACGTACTTCAGGCCTCTGGCCTAGGTCGTTAACCCAATATCAAACGAGCCTTTCCATCCAGTTCCCTGCTCAGCAACAGTGAGAATGAGCTGCCTGCCGCCATTGCCGAAAAGTCCATCGCGCTCGTTTCGTGTGCGGTTCCCCGACTTGGTGTTGTACGGCGCCTGGGCAAGGACCTTGTCGCTGACAGCGTCGTCGAAGTAGAGCTGCGACGTGAACTCCGCGGCGCGCGCGCCGGTACTCGACCGGACCTTGAAGTGGATGTGCACCGTCCGGCCCTGGTACCAGCCCGGATAGATCGTCGTGAATTTCGCGACGCCTGACGCGCCGGTGAGCTGGTAACCACGCAGGAACTTCTGGCCGGCGGTGTTGAAGAAGCCGTTCGTGTCGCGCACATCGGAGTACAGTCCCATCGCGTCGCACTGCCAGATGTCGACCATCGCGTTCTGGTACGGCGTGCAGGCGCCATTCGCGACGCGGTACACACGGATTTCCAGGTCGAGTGGTGTGCCCGCGCTTACCTTGCCGTTCGTCGGATCAGGCCGGATATCGGCACGATTCAGTTTCTCGTCCACGAAATACGGACCTTCCGTTTGCGCCGGCGTGACGACACACGCCGGAACCCAGACTCGCGAAGGAGTCGACGCTGCAGCTCCGGGCTGCGCGCCCACGCGGGAAGCCACCGCGCCGGCTCCGGCCACTCCCAGCAGGGCAATCACTTCGCGCCGCGTAAGGATCCGTCCAACCTGCGCGTCGTCGTTGTCCATGCGCCGCTCCGTAGAAGATCGTGGTTGAAGCTGAGACGAGCCGTGACCCTTCGCGTTAACACCGGCTCGCTTGTCGCAACCAGTACTAGCACTAGTAATCAGAAACCCGCAACCAGCATATGCGAGTTTAGATTGAACAAATCATGGCAGTCGAAACCCTGGTCCTTCGCGGAATTCCGGTCGTTGTGGACAACACGCGCCCGGACATTGCGACTCCGGACGTGCTCGCTCGGCTCGATGAAGCGCTGGCGCTCATCGAGCGCTATCAGCCGTGGCGTTTTCGACACCTCCAGCGCGACCTGGACCAGATTCAGGTCGTTCGGTTTCCCTGTCGCGGAGCCTGGATCGCCGAACATGGCGCTTGCGTCACGGAGCTGACCTTCCTCGCCCGGCGCGACATCACCGCGGCACCTGTCGCGTCGTCAATCGTCCACGAAGGAATGCACGCGCGCGTCGATCGCATGGGCGTCAGTCGATACAACCGTGACCGAGCCCGTGAAGAGCGCCTCTGCCGGCGCGCCGAGTTGGAATTCGGGCAGTCGCTCCCCGCGGACCTTGGTGCCCCGGTGATCGAGCGAGCGCTCGACAGTCTTGCACTCGCGGACCAGGAAGTGGCGCCGTCGATCGATTGGAACGAGGCCTTGCGTCGGCAAAACGAAATCGATCGAAACGCACGTCGGTAAGCGCCGTTGGCGCACTTGCGTCGGCGGTCAGTTTAGTGCATCGACTGCGTTGCGCGGTGCGTCTCCCATCTCCCATCTCCCATCTCGTTTCATGCATAGTCGAGAACTTGGACTCGTACTCGCGCAACAACTGGGCGACGTCCAGGACCTGCATTACGGGCTGTGGGATAACGATCTCGAGCTTTCCTTCAGCAATCTGCGGACGGCCCAGCAGCGTTACAGCGACATGATCCTGTCGCAGCTCCCCGCCGCGACGACACACGAGGTCCGCGTACTGGATGTGGGATGCGGAACCGGCCATCTCATTTCGCAGATGCTGGATCGCGGCTACCTCGCCGATGGTGTCATCCCCTCCCCCGACCTGGGCGCACTCGTCAGGCGACGGGTCGGTGAGCGCGCCGGGTATCAGCCGAAAATCTTCGAGTGCAAGTTCGAGGACTTTCCCGTCGCTGAAGCGCGCGGTCGTTATGACATCGTGCTGTTCAGTGAAAGCTTCCAGTACATCAAGCCCGGCGACTCGCTGCCGATCGTGCAGCAGCTCCTGAAGCCCGGTGGCATGCTGCTGATCTGCGACTTCTTCAAGACGGCAGCCCATGGTGACGGCGGGCCCGGCGACAAGAGCTTCGGCGGGGGCCACCCGCAGCGCGAGTTCCTCGAGACGATGGGGAAGTTTCCGTTCCGGCTCATGAAGGATGAAGACCTCACGAAGCGTGTGAGCCCGAACCTCCAGCTGCTGAATGACTGGCTGATGACTCGGGCGAAACCTGCTGGACACACCATCGACACGTACCTCGGCTCGAACTACCCGCTGAGCACACGCCTGCTGAAATGGTTCTTCAGAAAGAAGCTGCGAAAACTTCAATACAAGTATTTTTCAGGTCACCGCAGCCGCGAGACTTTCGAGCGATACAAGACCTACCATCTCATGGTTTATCGTCTCGAACCAGGCCGCAACACCTGACAAGCGCTGCCCCCGGTCGCCGCAATAACTTCTGCCGATAGCATGTCCTCCGCCAATTCCGGCTGCGCGACGCTTGACTGATCTCACAATGCCCAACTTTCCTGTCACCGCTCGCAATCGAGTCCGCCGCATGCCGAAACGCGGCCACTACGATCGCGAGACCGTGCACTCGATCATCGACGAGGCGCTCGTTTGTCACGTGGCCTTCATCACCGACGGCGTGCCTGCCGTGATTCCCACCTTGCACGCGCGACTCGGCGATCAGCTGCTGCTGCATGGCGCGCGCACCAGCCGGTTGCTGCAGCACGCTGCTGACGGCAACCCGATTTCGGTCGCCATCACGCTGATCGATGGCATCGTCCTCGCCCGATCCGTCTTTCACAGTTCGATGAACTACCGCTCCGTTGTTCTGCATGGCACGGGGCGCCTTGTGGAATCGGCTGAAGAGAAGCTTGCAGCACTCGAGGCGTTCTCCGAGCACATCGCCCGCGGACGCTGGGCCGATGCCCGTCATCCTTCAAAGAAGGAATTGAAGGCGACGAGTGTGGTCTCGATCCCGATTGAACTGGCGGCGGCCAAGATCCGGACCGGCCCGCCCCTGGACGACGATGAGGACTACGAGCTCCCGATCTGGGCCGGCGTTCTCCCGCTCGCCCTACGCCCCGGAACCGCGGTTCCGGACCCCAGACTCGACAATGGCCTGGAGATTCCGGCTTACGTGCGCCGGTATCGCCGGAACGCGAACTGATCGCATTCGCCTCGTACCGCTCGTCTTACCGCCACAGCACCTCCCCTCGTCACGGCGTTGAGCGCTATGGCACGGCCGGCGATGTCAAACCGACAAGAACTCGGCTGTCACCGGGGATTCGCATAATGCAGATTGGAACGTCCAAGTCGGTGGGTAGAACAGCACTCCTGCTGCCGCACTTATCGACTCTCGAGTGCCAAACCGCAACTTGCAATTTGCAATTTGCGATTTGCAATCTGCAATTCGAACATGTCCGGTCTCGATAGTTTCGAAACTGAGCTGCAAAGCGCCCTGGGGGACGGCTACGTCCTCGAGCGGGAGCTGACCGGAAGCGGAATGAGCCGCGTGTTCGTCGCGCTCGAGAAGTCGCTCAATCGCCAGGTCGTTGTAAAAGTTCTTCCACCCGAGCTGGCCGCGGGTGTAAACCGCGAGCGTTTCCGACGCGAGATCCAGCTCGCCGCGCAACTCCAGCATCCGCATATCGTGCCGTTGCATGCGGCGGGATCGGCAGCTGACCTGCTGTACTTCACCATGCCGTACATCGAAGGCGAATCGCTGCGGTATGCCCTCCACGAAAACGTGAAGTTCTCGCCGCGTGAAGTCGTTCGCATCCTGCACGACGTGTCGGACGCACTGGCCTACGCGCATTCGCGTGGCGTCATCCATCGCGACATCAAGCCGGGAAACGTGCTGCGCAGCGGCTCCCACGCCGTCGTCACCGACTTTGGCGTCGCCAAGGCCATCTCGGCAGCGTTGCCGTCCGTCGGCATGACAACGAGTGGAATGGCGATTGGCACGCCGGCATACATGGCGCCGGAGCAACTCGCCGGAGACCCCGCCGCCGATCATCGCGTCGACATCTACGCCGTCGGATTGCTCGGCTACGAGTTGCTCGCTGGCGAGGCGCCGTTCAAGGCGTCGTCGCCACAGGAGACGATGGCGGCGCAGCTGACCCGCGCTCCCGAGCCAATCTCGAAGCGTCGTCCCGATGCGCCGCCGGCGCTCGCGGCACTGCTGACACGGTGCCTGGCCAAAAATCCAGCTGACCGGCCTCAAACCGCCACCGAAATCGTTTCGCTGCTCGACTCGCTCGAGATCTCGTCAGGCGCGATGACGCCACTGCGCGCGTTTACGCCGCGTCGCGTCTGGATCCTTGGTGGACTGGTGACGGCAGCCGCGGTTTCGGCGATCGCGCTCTGGCCACGCCAGGACGTGCAGCCAACTTCGGTTGTTGCTGACAGCACACCAGCTGCCGCGACCGCACCAGCGCTGACACGGGAGGATTCTCTCGCCATAGCTGCCGCGATCCAGCAGAAGCTGGGCGAGCAGCAGACGACGGTTACCGCCAAGGCAGAATCCGCGGTAACGAAACCCGTTCAGTCGGGCGGTGGGGAGAGAGCGGTTGCGTCCGCGGCCGAAGATCTCTCGCGCAGCGTGACGCGGATGGTCGACTCCCTGCGCGCGGAAATCCAGAAAGCGGTGCTCGATTCTGTGACGCGCGTACGCGGCGCCCCGCAGGCGTTGACGTTCAACATGGGTGACCCGAAAATCGACTCAATTGTGCGGCGCTTCCAGCGCGAGAACGAGCGGCGGGGGACGGGACGCCCTGACGTCATCATTCAAGAGCACAAGGGCGAGCAGGAACGCCGGAGCGAACAGCAACTGCTGCGGGCGCAACAGCTCTCTCGTGAGGCATTCGCCGCCCGGATGGAAACACTTGGACCGCCCCGACGAGTCTTTGTTTCCTATCCAACTCTCAACTCGCGCTCGAAATTCCTCGCGCCGCAGGTCGATTCGGTCGTCGACAGCCTGCGCCGCACGCTCGCGCGCGACCCGCGTTATGTGCTCATTCCCGAGGACAGCGTTCGCGCAATGCTGGCAAGGACGCGCACGATCAGCGCGATCTCCGATTCGATGAATGTCGAGCTGTTTGCCTCAGTCGGTGCGTCAGTCCTGCCCGATACATCGGTGATCTGGCAAGTCACCAGTCGCGACCTCACCGCGCACTCCGCATACATGACGCGAGCCGTCACGATGCACGGCTTCAAGCCTGACGTGCTGAGCGGAATGGACTCGCTGGTGACTTCGATCGCACGATTCCTGAAGGAACAAGACCGGGCACCGCGGCGCTCCTTGCTGGGCCAGAACCGCTAACGTTCCGGCGGTCGCCCGGTGCCCGGCCGTCGCAGTTCCGGGCGTGTCCAGATCGCGATCGCGCCGCAGCGTGAGTTGATATCCTGGAATTCGATCGGGCGCTGGCTCTCGCGCACATAGACCTCGAGGCCCGCGATTTCTTCAGCGCGATACAGTCCCTCGATTTCCGACGCTGTGTACTGGCTGCGCTGCCCATCGATATAAAACTGTGGTACGCACAGTCCCTGGCTCCTGCCGTCGTCTGTGCCGGTGTAGTCCATCAGGATCGAGAACCCGTCGCGATAATTGAGCCTGACGCCGGGAATGGCCTGCACCAGGTTCGAGAAGCGCATCCCCCGGAAGCGCTCGATTTCCCGTGGGCCCACAAACATCCCGCCGATGTTCCGCTCGCGGTTCGTCTGGAACTTGGCCAGGTTGCGCGAGAAGACGAGCGTCGCGGTGACCTTCACCGTCTCGAGCGTCACCAGCTTGTCTCCGATGAAGACCTCGGCTTGCGCCGGCTGCTCGGCGGCCAGATGGACAATCGAAGTCGCCGGCAGGTAGCCAAGTGCACGGACCTCGAGCGTATGCGTGCCGCCGGGCAGGCTGTCGAGCACGAAGTATCCGCGATCGCTCGACGTGCTCGAAATGTTCGTGCCCCTGACGAGCACACGCGCACCATCAACGCCCTGCCCTCGCTCATCGCGCACAATGCCGGTGAGTCGGGCGCCACCGCGCCAGACCATTTCCGGAGCGAGAACCTTGATTGTCGTGTCGAGAGGGGTGATGGTGTCGACGGCAACACTCGGCACCCGTCGGGCTCCGCCCACGTAAAACGTCACGTGCCGTACGCCGGTGCGTGGCACTTCCAGGCTGACGAAACCGCTCGAATCCGAGCCTGACGAGACGGAGACCGTCAGTTCGACGTCGCCGGGCACGTCGCACATCGCAAACCATCCCGGACCGGTTGTGGTTGCGTCGGCGGCCATGTTGCGCGACCGGACGCTCCCCTTCTCGATGATGGTTTCGCCCCACTCGACGGTGACCGTCGCGCCGGCGATGGGCGTGCTGGTTCCGCTCTTGTGCACGTGGCCGATCAAAAGGCCGACAGAATCAGTAACCGAGGCCGCGCCGCAGATCGTGCCGATGATGGTGCGCGGCGAGGGTGTGGCGAGGTCCAGTGTCGCGGTCGTGTCGGCGACAGTGACAGCGCGCGGCTCGCCGACCAGGCCTAACGTGTCGAGCGCGTCATGAAAGAACCCAGCGACGTAGCGGCCCGCCGGCAGGCCACTGACCGCATAACGACCGGCGGTATCGGTCACGGCGGACGCGGTGCGCCCAACGACCGCGCCGGCGGCGCCGGTGACCTGCACCATCGCCCCAACGAGCGGTCTCCCCGCAACACTGTCGAACACGACGCCGCCGAGGGACGCCCGTCCCTGCGCCGATGCAACCGATGCCGCCAGTGACAACACTGCCGGTATCAGAACCAATCGAACTGCCGAGTCAGGAGTCACGAGTTCACGATTCACGATTCACTACTTACTACTTACTCCAGATAACAACTACTCCGCACGTCCGCTCGTGCACCTGGAACTCCGGTGGCGCACCACCCTTGCTCATGTAGACTTCGATACCGGCCACACTCTGCGGCTGAATGATCGTGTTGATTTCCTCGTCGACCGGCTCCAGCCCCACCATGCTGGGCTGGATTCGAATCCGATCGAGGTACACGGTTAAGGGGCATCCACTGCGGTCTTCGATCCGGAATTTTCGCGCCAGTGGCGCACCATCCGCATGGAACATTCCATCCGGGCCCACTTTCCCATCGTCGATCGGGCGTAACCGGATGTCCGGGAATTGCTCGACAGCATCCGTCACGTTCTGCGGCTTCCGCAACTCCAGGTCTTCCGGCGTGACGAAGTATCCCGTGCGCGAACCACGCTCCACTTCCTTCATGCGCTTGTAGAATCCGCCGAGGTCGAGACGTGAGTACGGCGAGCGGACCGTCACCACTTGCGTCTCCAGCGTCCTTGCGACCGAACGCATCCTGATTTGCACCGAGGTATCCGGCATTTCGGAAAGCGAGACTTCGGTTGCCTCGAACCCGATTCGACGAAGGAGCAGCGACGACTTCCCGCGAATGACGATCGGCACCGCAAACCGGCCTGAATCATCGGAGACGTATTTCCTGCCGCCGTTGACCTGGAGGTTGGCGTACGCGATCGGCTCACCTTCTGTCGTCAGCGCCCGAACCTTGAGGACCTTGTCGGACGGATTGACTTCGGGAACGGCACTCTGCTGCGAAACCAGGGTGAAGTCGCGCATGGCGGTTCGACTGCGCGGAAGCACGACCGACGCACTGCTCTCGCGAAACCCTGCCGCTTGCATCGACAGTTCGAGCGTGCTGCCAGGAGTTCCCGAGAGGAGGAAGCGACCCAGGCTGTCGGTCTTCACCGAATACCTGAGGGCCGTGAGCGTAACGGTCGCCCCGACTAAAGGCTTGCCGGAGTCTGAAAGGATTCGACCATTCAACTGTGTCTGCGCATAGGCGCCGCTCGCGAAGAGCATCGAGAGCGCCCCGACCTTCGCTATCCGACGAACAACAATCATCGAACCTCCGCCGACTCACGAGTCACGAGTGACGATTCACTTCGTCCAAATCAGTACCACGCCCGCCTGACAAATACCACCACCTTCGTAGGGTGGATATCCAGGTGGAGCTCCAACCTTTCGTGGGTACACCTCGATTCCGGCAACGGCATGCGGTTGAACGAGCGTATTGATTTCCTCGTCGACCGCTTTGAGTGACACCATGCTCGGTTGGATCCGCACTTTGTCGAGGTAAACCGTAAACGGGCAGCCGTTGCGATCCTCTATGCGCATTTTGCGACTCAGGGGGACGCCGCCTCCAATCGGACGGAGGCGGATGCTGGGGAACTGCTCCACGGCGTCCGTGACATTCAATGGATTGCGCATTGCCAGATCTTCAGGCGTGACGAAGTAGCCCACGCGCGCGCCCCGTTCGACCTCATTCATGCGCGCGTAGAATCCGTTGAGGTCGAGCCTGACGAACGGCGATCGAACCGTCACAACCTGCGTCTCGAGTGTGCGAGCAACGGCATTCATCCGCACCCGAATTGCCGTGTCAGGCATGACCGGGAGTTTCACTTCAGTCGGCTCAAACCCGATGCGACGAACAATGATCCTGGCCGACGACGTGTTGAACGGGACCTCGAACTTTCCCGAGTCGTCTGTCACGTACCGCCGGCCACCATTGATCGTGAAGTTGGCGTAGGCGATTGGCTCGTTTTCAGTAGTCGTTACGCGACCGCGTAACACGCGGTCCGACGGGTTCGCCTCCGGCAATGCGGTGGCTTCGGAGACCATCGTGAAATCACGAGCTACAGGTCGCCCGCGCGACAGCACCACCGACGCGGTGTCATCCCGGAATCCCGCCGCTTGTAGCGTCAGACTCAATGTGCTTCCGCCTGTGCCCGAGAGGTGAAATCGGCCGAGGCTATCGGTTCGTACTGAATACCCGATGCTGGTGAGCGTAACCGTTGCCCCGACGACGGGTTTGCCGGAGTCGCTGACGATGCGACCGTTCAACTGCGTTTGCCCTTCCGCAACTCCCGGTATCAGAAGCAACGCGGCCATGCAAAAGGCAGCAACTTTCGGTCGACTACCAAGAGTCACGATTCCCTCGCCGCGTCACGAGTCACGCAAAATCACCTCGTCCAGATCAGCACGACCCCACCACCACAACTCGACTGTTGGTACGACGGATATTGTGGCGGGGCGCCGACGCCACGTGGATACACCTCGATTCCTGCCACGGCGTGCGGTTGAACGAGTGTATTCACTTCCTCGTCCACTGGCTTCAATCCAACGATGCTGGGCTGAATCCGTATGCCATCCAGATATACCGTCATCGGGCACCCGGAGTCATCTTCGATGCGCATTTTGCGATTCAGAGGAACGCCACAGTAGCTCCCGGGGGGGCAGTCCGGGTCGTTGATTGGGCGGAGCCGTATGCTGGGGAACTGCTCCACCGCGTCAGTCACATTTTGTGGATTGCGCAGTGCCAGGTCTTCGGGCGTCACGAAATATCCAACGCGCGCGCCGCGTTCAACCTCGGTCATGCGTTTATAGAATCCGTTGAGATCGAGCCTGACGAATGGCGATCGAACGGTCACGACCTGGGTTTCCAGAGTGCGAGCTACAGCAATCATGCGCACGCGAATCACCGTGTCAGGCATCACCGGGACGTGCACCTCCGCGGGCTCGAATCCAATGCGTCGAACGATGATCGTGGCCGATTGCGTATTGAATGGGACCGCAAACCTTCCCGAATCGTCGGTCACATAACGCCGCCCGCCGTTGATCTGGAAGTTGGCGTACGCGATTGGCTCGTTCTCCGTTGTCGTTATGCGCCCGCGTAACACGCGGGCCGACGGATTTGCCTCCGGCAAAATGGTGGCTTCCGAGACCATCGTGAAATCACGCGTCACCGGCCGGCCGCGTGACAGGATCACTGCCGCTGTGTCGTCGCGGAATCCCGCTGCCTTCAAACTCAGGCTCAACGTGCTTCCCGGCGTCCCGGAAAGCTGGAATCGGCCGAGGCTGTCCGTCTTGACGGAATAGCCGATGCTTGTCAGCGTGACCGTTGCTCCCGCGACCGGCTTCCCGGAATCACTGAGCACGCGACCGCTCAACACACTTTGCGCGTGCGCGGGAATCGTTAGGGTTGCGGCAGCAAGAACCGCCGCGCACAACGGCAATCGATAGGAAAGAATCATCGAACGTACCGGAGCATCTGATCCCCTATCTTCATGACTCGAGTAGAAAGGCGCCACACATTCCTATGCAAGGAGTTTCCTGAGTACATCCTCGTCGCACGGGGCAGTGGGGTGAGACGACGGTCGCGGCTATTTCGTCCAGATGAGCACCACCCCGCAGGTGCCGTTTTGCGATTGGTATTGAGGCGGTGACGTTACTCCCCTCGGATAGATCTCCATCGCGGCCACGTGGTTCGGTAACGCGATTCCGTTCACGGCGTCGTCACTTCCTCGAAGCCTGCCGACGATGCGGATGTTGTCGAGGTAGACCGTCATCTTGCATCCGTTGACGCCGCATATGGTATCACCCCCCGGTGCACCCCGAGGCCCACAATTCGGCCCGAGAATACGTACTGACGGAAGGGCCTCCGCCATCTGCGTGACCCAGTTCGGCTTTCGGCGTTCCAGGTCTTCCGGAGTAACGAAGTATCCGTAGTTGATCCCGCGCTCCGCGTCCCGCATGCGGCCGTAGAAACCGTGGATGTCGAGGGAGCGATAGGCAGCGCCGGCCGCCACTACGTTGACTTCCTTCAGTTGCATGGCGACCGGCTTGAGCACGATCCGCAAGGCGCTGTCGGGCTTCGCGGTCAGGCTTAGCTCTACCGGCTCGAATCCGATGCGCCTGACAAATAATGTGCGCGTGCCTCCCTCGTACGGGAATTGGAACCGTCCCGAATCATCCGCCAGGAACCGCGTCCCGTAGTTCACCTGGACGTTGGCATACGAGAGTGGAACACCACTTTCCTCGACCACTCGCCCACGCAAAATCGTCGCAGACAGATTGCTTTCCGGCTCCGGTGAGTCGGTGCCGAGCAATTTGAAGTCCCGTTCAACTGTGCGGCGCCCGAGGACGACCGTGGCCGAATCGCGGCGATACTGCTGCGCGGAGAAGAACAGCACGAGCGTGGACCCGGGCTGTCCTGCGAGCGTGAACCGACCGCTTGAATCAGACCTGACGCTGTATCCGATACTACCAACAGTGACGGTAGCACCCGGAATCGTGATGCCTGTCTCGGACAGAAGTCGTCCGCGCAGTTCGACCTGCGCCTCGGACGTGAACGGGGAGGCCGCCAGGATCAGCAAACCGTGAAGCAGCAGTGGTTTCATAGCCTCACTTGGACCAGATGAGCACGACACCGCAGGAACCGTTGGATGGCTGATACTCCGGCGGTGCCCCGACTCCCCGAGGGTAGATCTCCATCGCGGCAACCGTAGTGGGCAACACAAGCTCATTTACAAAATCGTCTGGCATGTTCCCCAGCTTTCCGACAATTCGTACCCGGTCCAGGTACACCGTCATCACGCAGCGGAGCAGGTTCGGTCCCGCGGGCTGGCAGTATTTTGACGGGGTCGAACATGGTGTGCCGAGGATGAGGTCCAGCCTCGGGTTGAGAGGATTGTGCCTTACGAAGACTGCCGGATAATTCTCGGCCAGCTGAGTCATCAGGTGAGGCCGGCGGAACTCGAAATCCTCCGGCGTGATGAAGAAGCCGTGATTGATGCCACGCTCGGCATCCTTCATTCGTCGATAGAATCCACCCAGGTCGAGCGATGCAAACGCCGCACGCCCCGTGATCCGCTGCTCCGGCAATGCCGTCGCGACAGCCGTCATGCGCACACGAATGGCGGTATCCGGCGGCGCGTCGAGCTTGATTTCTTCCGGAGCGAATCCAATCCGCCTGACAAGCAGAGAGAACCGGCCTGCAGGCGGCGGGATGGTAAATCGCCCCGAATCGTCCGACAGATATCGGCGACCGCCATTGACCTGGACGCTGGCATAGGCCAGCGCTCGGCCGTCCAAGTCCATGACAGAGCCGCGAAGCACACGATCTGATGGATTGGACTCCGGCAGAACCGTCGCTTCTGAAATGAGCTTGAACTCCTGGCTCAATCCCGCGCGACGAGGCAGTGTGACCGCAGCGGTGTCGCCTCGGAATCCGGCAGCGCGCAACGTGAACACGAGTGTCGATCCCGGCGTTCCTGCGAGCAGGAATGCGCCCGTTGAATCGGTACGAATCGCGTAGCCGATCTGCGCCAGGGTGATCGTCGCTCCAGCGATTGCCTCGCCGGTCTCGCTGACAACCCGCCCGCGCAATTCGCTCTTCCCCTGTCCGTATGCCAGGAGCGGCGTAAGCACACCCGCGAGGGTGAGAATCGTCGTCCGGCTGGCAGATGCCATCGACGCCCCCTATGACGGGAAGGCCCGGCTGGAAATGCGAACGGCGTGGCTACACCCACAGAAAGGACGAGTTCCCCAGGCCTTGCACACCCCTCGCCATCGCCCCCAATTGGCTTCGCTGCCCGTCTGCCCGTCTGCCCGTCTGCCCGTCTACCCGTCTACCCGTTTACCCGTTTACCCGTTTACCCCCTTACCCCCTTACCCGCTTACCCAGATCGATGCTGTCCCCAGATATCAAAGCCGCTTTAACGGACGTCTCTCTCGACGAACCCTGGGCCCTCATCCAGCGCTTCACGACACTCCGCCGAGAGCACCCGGATGACGTTCGCACCGCCTGCGACGAAATCGTTGCCCGCCTTCGGCGACTCGATGTCCCCGTCGAAGTCCACGATCCGGAGGTCTTCCTCAGCCTTCCCGGCGCAGCGTCGGTGGGCATCGGTAGCACCAGGTTCCGCGCCAAACCAATGGCGATGAGCGTGGCGCACCCCAGCGGACGTACCGCGCCACTCGCCTACGCGCCCGCTCGTTATGCACGCGGAGCGGATGAATTGTTCGCGCGCAACCTGGTCGGCGGCGATGATGGCGACTTGCAGGGGAAGTTTGTCGTCACGGAAGGATTCGGCATGCCGGGCAAGGTTGCGCACTTCGAAGCGCGCGGCGCGCTCGGCATGATCGCCGTGAATCCAGGGAAAAACGCGCACTGGGGCATCTGCACCACCGTCTGGGGCACGCCCGATCTCCGCGATCTTCCGCGCAAGCCGAAAATCGCCGTCGTCGCAGTGAACAACCCCGACGGGCTGCAACTCATCGAGGCAGCCAAGCGCGGCGAATCCGCCACGCTCACGGCCGAATTGACCGAAGGCTGGTTCAAGTCTCCTGTCCCCGTCGTCACCATCCCAGGTTCGGTGGAGTCCGACCCCTTCGTGCTCCTCCACGGCCACTACGACTCGTGGGACTTCGGCATCGGCGACAATGCGGTCGGCGACGCGACGCTGCTCGAAGTCGCACGCGTCCTATGGACCCATCGACAGAGCCTGAAGCGAAGCGTCCGCATCGCCTGGTGGCCAGGCCACTCGACGGGTCGTTATGCAGGGAGCACCTGGTTCGCCGACCACTTCGCGATCGACCTGTACGAGAACTGCATCGCGCAGATCAACTGCGACTCGCCAGGATGCCGCTGGGCCACCGAATATCGCAACATCAGCTGGATGGATGAAGCCGAGCCATTTGCCCAGGAAGTCATCCGCGACGTGACCGGCCAGGACTCATGGGGAGAACGGCCGCACCAGGCGGGCGACTATTCGTTCAACAACATCGGCATCTCGAGCTTCTTCATGCTGCTCTCCACGATGCCTGACGAGGAGCGCGAGCGACTCGGCTACTACGGCGTCGGCGGGTGCGGCGCCAACATCGAGTGGCACACCGAGGAGGACCTGATCCACATCGCCGACAAGGAGATCCTCATGAAGGACATGAAGATCTACCTGGCGGCAGCGATGGGGGCGGCCAACGCGACGATCGCGCCGTTCGACTTCGCGAAGACGCTGCGCGGATTCGAGGAGACACTGGCGAAGTACCAGGAGGCGGCCGGCAACACGTTCGACTTCGCCGATGCCCGTCTCGCGATCGACCAGCTCTCGGCGGCTCTCCGTGATTTCACCGACTTCACCCGCGACATCGCGGTCACTGACGCCGGCAGCGAACCCGTTAGGCGCGCCAATGCCGCCATCCGCCGCCTGGCGCGCCTGCTGGTGCCAGTCAACTACACGCGCGGTCCCCGGTTCTTCCACGACCCCGCCGAGTCGATTCCCGCCTTGCCGGATCTGAACGTTGCACTCCAGGTGCCGGACGCTGACCCGCGTGAGCTCGGCTTTATCCGGACTCACCTGACGCGCGGTCAGAACCGTCTCGTGGCCGCGCTCCGCGACGCGCGTCGGACCCTTCAAGCGGCCATGGCATGAAGCTGCCGTCCGCTCTCCATCGCAGTTTACGCAGTTTGTCAGGCGCGCCGTTGGGACGTTGGCGCTTTTTCGCCGTTGCCCTGCTCACCGCGTGCACAAGTGAATCCTCTTCAGGCCCTAACGCCCTCAGACTTCCCCTCATCAACGACCCGATCCTCAACCCCGTCCTCGCCCCCGACATCGGCTCCATCCTCATCAACAAAATCATCTTTTCAGCACTCGTCAGGCCTGACGAGAACCTGCGACCCGTTCCCGACCTCGCGCTGTCGTGGACCACGTCCGAAGACGGACTCGAATACACGTTCAACCTGAAGCCGGGCGTGAAATGGCACGATGGGGAGAACTTTACCGCCAACGACGTCAAATTCACGTTCGACCAGATCAGGGACGTGAAGTCAGGATCGCGACTCGGCTCGGACTTCGCCGCCGTCGCCGGCGTCGAGGTCATCGACTCCCTGACCGTTCGCTTTCGGCTGAAGGCGCCGTTTGCACCTTTTCTCGCGCTGCTCGGCTACAATGCCGGCATCATTCCGTCGCACAAGTTCCGCGACCGCAAGCTCCTCGATGCGACGGATTTCAGTCGGTCCACTCCCGTTGGAACGGGACCGTTCCGCGTTGTGCAGGCGGCATCCGGAAGTGCGATCGTTCTCGAGCGGAATCCGCTATATCATGGCGCCGCTCCGGCTCTGGACCAGGTCATCTTCCGCATTGTGCCTGACGTGAATGCGCAGGTCGCGCAGCTCCTTGCCGGTGAGCTCGACATCGTTCCGATCGAGCCGGCAAACCTGCCCAGTGTCGAGAGAGCGGCCGGTGTGGACGTCGTCCGGAATCCGATCGTCCAGCATGTGTACGTCGGGTTCAATCAGCAGCGAGCCATTTTCAAGTCGGCACTCGTCAGGCAGGCCCTCGACCTTGCCGTCAACCGGAAGGCGATCATCGACGGCGTCCTGAAGGGTGCCGCGGACATGCCACGCGGCACGATCCCGTTAGTACTTTCGGAATTCTTCGACCCGTCCCTGCCCGTCCCCTCGTACAACCCGGACTCGGCGCGCAAACTCCTCGTAAAGGCAGGGTGGCGCACCGGCGATCACCTGATGCTGCTCGATGGAAGCGGAAAACCATTCGCCTTCACGCTCCTCGTGGACAAGGGGAATCCGACGCGTGAGCAGGCTGCGCTCGCCGTCCAGCAGGATCTTCGGCGCGTGGGCATCGACGCTTCCATCCAGACGCTGGAGTTCGCGACGCTCGTGCGCGACCGCGTGCTGCCGGGTAAGTATGACGCGGTGCTGATCTGGTGGACGACTCCTCCCGATCCCGACCAGTTTTCGTTCTACGCCTCGGGCCAGGACAACAATCACGTCCGGTATGTGAACCGGCGCGTGGACAGTCTGCTCGCTGCCGGACGCGCGACGCTCGATTCCACGAAGCGGCGGGATATCTACAGGCAGTTCCAGCGCGAGGAGCTGAGTGATCCTCCGGTGCTGGTCCTGTTCTATCCACGCGAACTGCTGGCGGTCAACCGGAGACTCCGTGGACTTCCGGCGCTGGGCCTGCGGGACGCCCTCCGGCATGCCGAACGACTGTCTGTAGCGCGTTAGGCGTGTCGTGACGGCGTTCCTCCTTCGGCGCGCGGCCCACGCCCTCACGGTTGTCTTCGTCGTGTGCACGGTGACGTTCCTGCTCGTGCACCTCGCCCCCGGCGGGCCCGCCGTCCTCGCCGATCCGAAGCTCACCCAGGAAGAACAGGCCGCAATCGAGGAACGCCTCGGGCTCGACCAACCGATTCCGGTGCAGTACGGCATCTGGATCTCGCGCGTCGCTCGCGGTGAACTCGGTGAAAGCTTTCTCTACCAGGTACCGAATCGGCGTGCGATCGCCGAGCGACTGCCGAACACCGTGTTGCTTGCCGGCTCCGCCCTGCTGCTCAGCGTCCTGCTGGCCGTGCCGCTCGGACTCGTGTCGGCAATTCATCGCGGCGGCGTGGTCGATCGCGTCGTGAGTGGCGTTGTGTTCCTGGCCATGGCAGTTCCGACATTCTGGCTTGCGATCCTCGCCATCTTCACCTTCGCCGTCGCGTTCCCGGTGTTCCCGGCTGGAGGCGCGACGACGGCCGGAGCGTCCGGGAGCCTCGTCGATCGGTTGAGTCATCTCGTTATGCCCGCCGTGGTGCTGGCCGCCGTGACGACAGCCGAGCTGCTACGGTACATGCGATCATCTGCACAGACCGCGTTGGCGCAACCTTTCATCCGTGTCGCACGCGCCAAGGGATTACGGGAACGGACGGTCGCATGGCGGCATGTGCTGCGAAACGCACTGGTGCCGGTGGTTACGGCACTCGGGATACAGCTGCCGCGACTCGTCGGCGGCGCCGCGATCACCGAAACCGTCTTTGCCTGGCCGGGACTGGGCCGGCTCGGCATTCAGGCAGCGTTAGGCCGGGACTATCCTCTGGTGATGGCGATAACGCTGTTCGTCTCGGCGGCCGTCGTGGTCGTAAATCTCCTCATCGACGTGCTGTATCTCTGGATTGACCCGCGGATCAGGCTCGAGGCGTGAGGTACGCACCGGTCAATCATCGATTGCAACGCCGCGCGTTTCTGGCGGCCGGTTTTGTCGCCTTGCTCGCTGTCATCGCCGTCGTCGGCCCTTTGTTGTACAGCACCGATCCCAACGCGCTCGACCTGGCCAGGGCCGCGCAACCACCGGGCGAGGGCCACCCACTCGGCACCGACGAATCCGGACGCGACGTGCTGGGACGCCTGCTCGCCGGCGGCCGGGTGTCACTGGCGGTCGGATTCGCCGCCGTGGCGTGCTCCGGCCTGCTGGGATTGTCGTTAGGTGCGTTGGCGGGACTCGGCGGACGGCGCGTCGATTCGTTCGTGATGCGGCTGACCGATGCGATGATGTCGGTTCCCGCGCTTTTCCTCATCATCACCACGCTTGCGCTCTTCGGCACGACGGTCACCGGACTCGTGGTCGCGATTGGAGCCACGTCATGGATGGGGCTCGCTCGCCTGGTGCGTGCCGAATTGCTCGCGATTCGTGAACAGGACTACGTGGAGGCCGCGCGCGCGCTGGGCACCCAACCATTGCGTGTACTGACGCGGCACGCATTCCCGCACCTCCTGCCGAGTGTGCTGGTCAACGTGACATTCGGCGTCGGCACGGCGATCCTGATGGAATCCGCCCTGTCGTTCATCGGACTCGGGATCCAGCCGCCCGCCGCGAGCTGGGGGAACATGCTGAGTAACGCATTGACCTATCTCCACGCGTCACCCGCGCTCGCGATTTATCCGGGCGTCATGATCCTGATGACCGTGATTTCGGTCAATGTGCTAGGTGATGCCCTTCGGGATGCTGCCGAACCGAGTCGCTGACTCATCACAATTCCAAGCCTTGTAAAAAAGCATTTACCACAGGGGACACAGGGGTACACGGAGGCATTGATGAAGCAACCAGGAATGTGCATTTCTATGACAAATAGTTCCTCTGACAAGTAGTTTCTCGCTGGGCCCCTCTGTGTACCTGCGTGGTTCAAGCTTTTACGAGACCATTTCGAAACATGCGGCTTCCTGCCAAACTTTTATTCGCACTGGCGCTTGTAACCGCACCGATTGCGGCTCAAGCGCAGCGCTTCGCCGTCGAAGAGGCGACGATCTCCGAAATCCATGCCGCCATGGCTGCCGGGCGGATCAACTGCCGCGAGCTCGTCAGTCAATACCTCGCACGCATCGCGGCATACGACAAAACAGGACCGGCGATCAACGCCATTGTCGTCGTAAATCCGAAGGCGTTGGATGTTGCAGACTCCCTCGATCGCCGATTCCGGAGCAGCGGTCGTGTCGGTTCGCTCCACTGCATCCCGATCCTGGTAAAGGACAACATGCAGACGACCGACCTTCCGACCACTGCCGGTTCACTCGCGTTTGAAGGGTGGATTCCGAAGAAGGATGCGTTTCAGGTGCGACGCATTCGTGAGGCGGGCGCCATCGTTATAGCCAAGACCAACATGGCGGAGTTCGCGTTTTCGCCTTACGAGACCGTGAGCTCGATTCTTCCTGGCTACACGAAGAACCCGTACGCGCTCGACCGGGTCACCGCTGGCTCCAGCGGCGGCACGGCCGCAGGAGTCGCCGCGAGCTTCGGCACGCTGGGACTCGGGACCGATACCGGCAACTCGATTCGTGGACCTTCTTCGCACCAGGCACTTGTTGGCATTCGTTCAACGATGGGCCTGACGAGTCGCGCAGGCGTGGTGCCACTGTTCATGTCGCAGGATATCGCAGGGCCGATGGCACGAACGGTCGCGGATGCGGCGGCTGTTCTTCAGGTCGTCGCGGGAGAAGATCCCGATGACTCGGTCACCGCCGCCGCGCGAGGCAGACCGGCGCAGGATTACGTCGCCGCACTCGATCGCAATGCATTACGCGGCGCTCGCATCGCCATCCTGCGCCAGGCCTACGAATCCGCTGCCAACGACAGCGAAGTGATCGCCGTGTTCGAGCGCGCGGTCGCGGACCTGCGTCGAGCCGGCGCGACGGTGCTGGATTCCCTCGCGCTGCCCACGCTGGATTCGCTTCGCCGGTCGCAACGTGGCGGATGTCCACAATTCAAGTTTGATCTGAATCGATTCCTGCAGGCCTTGGGTCCTGATGCGCCGCGTCTGAATTCGCTCGATTCGATCGTTCGCTCAAACCGGTATCACCCGAACGTGCAGCGACGACTCGAACAGGAACTCACGGCGACAACGCCGCCGGAGGAAAATCCAGGTTGCCGCTCACGTAATGAATTCCGCGCCGGACTGCGAACGGCAGTGGTGCAAGCGATGGACGATGCACGCGTCGACGCGCTGATCTATCCGACCTGGGGCAATCCGCCACGCCTGATCGGAGACCTGAACACCCCGCATGGTGACAAGTCGCAGTTCTTCTCACCGAGCACCGGCTTCCCGGCGATCACGGTTCCAATGGGCTACACGCGCGGAACATTACCCGCAGGTATGACGCTTTTCGGCCGCCCCTGGAGCGAAGCCACATTGATCAAGCTCGCGTACGCCTACGAGCAGTTGACAAAACACAGGCGTAGTCCGCCCTCAACTCCGGCACTCAGGTAAACGTCCACATGAAGATTGACCGCTAAGGACGCCAAGGACGCGAAGGCACCGTCGAACGATTCCTTTGCGAGCTTCGCGTCCTTTGCGGTCTTCCGTTGTGGTCTTGTTCGCGTCCCTCTCGCACTGCTACCCGCGCTAACTTGTCCAAATGTCGATAGTTGAGCTGTACGGTCATGACGAGTTGCGAGACCGACTGCTTCCGAGGGTCATTGCCGGGACGCTACCACAAAGCCTCCTGCTTCATGGACCCGCGGGAGTTGGGAAACAGCGACTGGCGTTATGGCTCGGGCAGGCGCTGATCTGTGTTTCAGATGCTCCACCTTGCGGCGCCTGCCGTGAGTGTCGCTATGCACTGGACCTCACGCATCCCGACCTGACCTGGGTCTTTCCGCGCCCGCGCCCGAAAGGGAGCGACAGCGACCCGGAAGACATCGCCGAGGATCTCGCCGAAGCGACCCAGAAGCGCGCGCAGAAGCATGGGTTGTATCCGGCGCCACCGGGCAGCGAAGGAGTGTACGTCGCCACCGTCCGCTTTCTCGTCAGGCAGGCGTCACGGACGCCGGCGCTGGCCCGGCGGAAGGTGTTTGTGGTCGGCGACGCCGACCGGATGGCCCAGCAGGAAGGCGCCGAAGTCGCCGCCAACGCGTTCCTCAAGCTGCTCGAGGAACCCCCCGCGGATACGTGGGTGATCGCGACCACCAGCGCGATCGGATCACTCCTTCCCACCATTCGCTCCCGCGTGGTGGCGGTGCGTGTTCCGCGACTCGACGACGCCTCGATGCGGGCATTCATGGCTGATCCCCATGTCGCCGAAGCCCTCGTGAAGGCGGATTTGCCCACGTCGGAACGCGAACGATTGCTGCTGGCACAGGGAGCGCCCGGCACGCTGCTCTCGGCGAGCGTCCGCAAGAATTCCCTGGACGAAGCCAAGCGGTTCATCGACGCCGCGGTCTCAGGAAATCGCGCCGACCTGATGAAGGTGGCGTTCGTGCAGGGCCACAGCGGCGCCCGCGCCGGCTATTCGGACACGCTCGATGCCCTCACCATCGCGCTCTACGACCGGATGAAAACCGGCACGCAGCGCAACGACCCACACATGGCCAGCAGTTCCAGCCGCGCAATCGAACTGGTGGAAGAAGCCAAACGACTGGCCGATGCCAACGTGAGCCCCCTGCTGATTTCCGCCAAACTCCTGACCGACCTGGCGACCACCCTTCGTTAGGCACTCAGCCGTAATTATCGCCTCTTCAAATCCGGTTCCTCCCACATCCCACCTCCCACGTCCACTATCCAGCCATGACTCACCTTGACGAAGCGGGCAGGGCTCGGATGGTAGACATCTCGGGCAAGCCGATCACAGAGCGGATGGCTAAAGCCAGTGGAGTGATCCGGATGAAACGCGAAACCCTCGACGCAATCCGCTCCGGTGTCACGAAGAAAGGCGACGTCCTCGCCGTCTCCCGCATCGCCGGCATCATGGCAGCAAAACGCACCGCCGACCTCATCCCGCTCTGTCATCCCATTCCACTGACGGACGTCGACCTAACGATTGAGCTCGATGACGACTTGCCCGGGGCCCGCGTAACAGCGACGGCCAAAACGGCAGCGCAAACTGGCGTGGAGATGGAAGCCATTGTGGCGACCTCTGTGACGCTGCTCACACTGTTCGACATGGTGAAGGGCTTGGATCGAACCCTCGAGATCGGCGAAATTACTGTCACAGAAAAACTTGGCGGAAAGAGTGGTCATTGGGTCCGGTAATTGCACCCTGACTGTCCGCCCGGGTGACGAAACCTGCAAATACTGGGGTGACGCAACACCGGCCTGACAGGGTAGTACTAGCGACCACCTACACCGAACTGAGAGGGCCCGATGAAGGACCTTCGAGGCACATATGTGCATCACGGCGACGTACTTCGTCGCCGTCGTCGTGTGAGGGCCGGGGCGATGGTTGCCGGCCTTGTTGCAGCCGCTGTCCTGGGGGCCCGCAGCTGGGAACCTGAAGAAGCTGCCGCCGCAGGATCAACGGAACGCGTCATTCCTAACGATGCCGCGGCGTCGGCTCTGGAAGGCGAGCATCTCGAGCGCTGGAACGCGATCTACATGTACTCCCGCCGCTACAAGATCACGACTGATCTGTCGGCGGCC
>Ga0209486_10000217_pt1 | contig 27329 bp, 27 predicted proteins | sample NCCompost_FD_187518 | JGI IMG/M metagenome (GOLD analysis project Ga0209486, IMG submission 187518) | Agricultural soil microbial communities from Utah to study Nitrogen management - NC Compost (SPAdes) (version 2) | ecosystem: Environmental > Terrestrial > Soil > Agricultural land | place...
GCCTCGCTCCCCCACGGACCGGGCTCGGCGACCACGATTGCGCCGTGCGACTCGATAGCGGCGTGCAGTTGGGGCCCGTCGACCGGCGCTCCCGCCAGCATGACGCGGGGCCCCTCGAGTGGCGGCCTCCGGTCGAGCATGTCCGCGGCCTCGCCGGCCAACGCGGCGTAGTCGTCCGGCGCCAGTCGCCAGAATGCCCCGATGAGAGGCAGGACCTCCGCACCCGCAACCCGCGGCGCGCCGCGACGCAGGGCGAGCAGCCGCCGCATCGACGCGCGCGCAGTGTTGGCGCGCGCAATGGCGTCGCGTACGTTGTCGGCCGAGGCCGACCGCTGCACGAGCGACGCGAGCGTCGCGAAAAGGTCGCGGGTCCGCGCCGCGTCATACGCGCGCACGTCGGGACCGTCGGACTGGAGCAGATCGAAGAGCAGGATCGGGGCGCGCAGGGTCGCGGCGTCGCGACGGACCAGCTCCCGCAGGTAGAGAAAGGCCTTGTAGTCCGCATCCGAGGTTCGCGGCAGAACGACGCACGCCGTCCGGCGAAGCCGCCCGGCGAGCACCGCCTCGACCAGTTGCCGCACGCGGTTCGGAAAGACATCGGCTTCGAGCCTGGCGTCGGCCAGCGGCGTCGACGCCGAGTCGCCCCGGATCACGACGGGTCGTAGACCGGCGGCACGGATGATCTCGATCGGCACCGTGGGCCACGAGATCGCGGCGACCGGCAGGGCGTGATCCGTCGCGCCGCCGTCCGTGGAGGGATCCTCGAAGGCGTCCGTGAGCGTCGCGATAGCGGCCGACGTCGTCATGCCCGGTCTCAGATGATCCCGTCGGCCCGCAGGCGAGCGACTCCGTCAGCGCCATAGCCAAGCCACTCGCCGTACACGAGGGCGTTGTCCTGGCCGGCATCCGGCGCCGGCCGCAGGGCTGGGGCGCCGGCGTCGGAGAACGTGATCGGGACGCCCATTCCGATCACGTCCGCGACGCGGCCGAACTGCGGATGCTCCAGCGGCACCGTTTCCCCGCGCGCCAGCACGCGCGGATCGCGAACCGCGGCGGCGGGCGCGCGCACCGCCGCCGACGGTACCCCGTGCCGCTCGAGCAGCGGCAGCAGCGCCGCGGTCGGGTGCGTGCGCGTGAACGCCTCGATATGCGCGTTCAGCTCGTCGACGTGCGCCACTCGCGCGTCGCGCGTCGCGTACCGCGGATCGTCGGCGAACTCCGGCCGTCCGATCGCTTCGAAGACGCCGCGGGCGAACTGCTCGGTCGGCGCACAAATGGCGACGTGGCCGTCCGCCGATTCGTAGACGCCGAACGGGGTCAGCCGCGGCACCATCCGGCCGGTTCGCGCCGCCAGCCCGCACGCTTCGAGGAGGTCGAACGGCTCGGCCGCGACGAACGACGTCAGGACGCCGAGCATCGAGACATCCACGAGCTGACCCGCGCCCGTCAGCTCGCGCTGCCGCAACGCCGCCAGAATCCCGACGACCGCAAAGACGGGCGCGAGCAGATCCGCCATCGGCACGCCGACGCGCACCGGCGGGTCGCCGGTGGCACCCGACGTCATCATCAGGCCGCTCAGCGCCTGGATGATGCTGTCCATCGCCTTCCCCGTCCCGTGCGTTCCCGTTGCGCCGAAGCCGGAGATCGAGCAGTAGATCGCGCGGGGGTTCACGGTGCGGCCGACGTCGTACCCGATACCGAGCCGATCGAGCGTTCCGCTGCTGAAGTTGTCGACGACGATGTCGGCGCGGCCGAGCAGGTCGGCAAATACCTCGCGCCCCCGCGGTTGTTTGAGGTCGAGCGTGACCCCGTATTTGCCGCGTAGCCGGTTCAACGCCGAGACCGAGACGTCCTGGGGACCGGTGCGGCCCAGTGTCACGCCGTTGGATCCCAGATACGGCGGATTCTGGCGGCAGGGATCGGGGGCAGCGGGGTGCTCGATTTTGATCACCCGGGCGCCGAGCCCCGCCAGCAGGAACGTGGCGAACGGTCCCGCAAGAGCGAGGGTCAGATCGAGGACCGTCAGCCCCGCCAGCGGTCCGCCGTCGGCGACGGACGTCGAGGTACGCGTGGTGGACATCGCCAGAAGACGGAGTCTATCGAGGCGCCGTGAGGATTGACCAAGACTTTCTCCGGAGGTTCGTCAGACGCGCCACGTCTCTCGTCCACGATAGAATTCCGCCTTACGCATGTCCGTTCCAGTGCGCCCGCGTCGGGCGGTAGCGCATTCTTCGCCCACCGCCGTGATCGAAGCCCAGCTCAGCCCCGATGGCGAGCCGGTGCTCGGCTTGTACTTGCACGTCGCCTATCACCGCGTGATGGCGTCGTTCGGCCGCAAGGTCGGCCGCGGCGAGGTGACACCGGCGATCATTGGCGTGCTGGCGATGTTGGCGGAATACCCCGACATCAGCCAGGCCACGCTGGCCCGCCGCGTCGGCCTCGAGCGCGCGACCATCGGCACCACGGTGGCACGGGCGATCGCCGCCCGCCTCGTCGTGCGGCGGGATGCGCACGGCGACGCCCGCAGTTATGCCTTGTCGTTATCGCCGGCCGGTGAGCGGATGCTACAGAAGCTGCGGCGCAGGATCGCCGGCCACGAAGCCGCCGCCGGCGTCCATCTCTCCCCGGAGGAGCGCCAAACGCTGCGGGCACTGCTGCACAAGCTGGTGTACGGCTGAGAGCCTAGATCCGCTTGCGCAATCTGTAAGGCCCCGTTACTATTCGCGGCGGTCGGCAGACCGAGCAGGGGTTCCTGCGCGAGCGTCAGCTTGCAGGAGGCATCTTCATGACAATCACACGCACCGCCGGGAGACGGTCAGTCGCCATCGCTGCGCTGGTCCTGGGCATTGGCCTCACGGTCGGCTCGCTCGCGGCGCAGAGCGGAGCGCCCGCCGCGGGCGCCACCGCCGAGCGCATCCGCGCCGTCACCGTGCCTCAACGCGGCACACCGCCCACCGGACCAGCGGCTGTCGTCATCGAGCACGATCAGACGCTGGCGACGCACACCATTTATCGACCGGCCGACCTCGGCGGTGCGAAGCACGGTGTCGTCGTCTGGGGCGAAGGTGGCTGCGCGAAGAACGGTCTGACGTTCCCCGAGTTCCTGACCGAGCTCGCCTCACACGGCTTCGTCATCATTGCTGACGGCCCGCCTGTGGAAAACGCCGGACGCCGTGGCGCGCCCGGGGCAGGCGGCCCACCGGTGGCAGGTGGTCCACCCGCCGGGGCAGGGCCCGGACGCGGTCCCGGACCGGGTCGCGGCGCGGCCATGACGGACGGCTCCGCGCTGATCGCCGCGATCGACTGGATCGCCAAGGAGGGCACCGACCGGTCCAGCCGCTTCTATCAGAAGGTCGACGCGGGCCGCGTGGCCGCGATGGGGATGTCGTGCGGCGGACTGATGTCCTATGGCGCATCGGCCGATCCGCGCGTGGCCACGGTCGGCATCTGGAACAGCGGGCTGATACAGCCGGACGAAAAGATCTTCGGCGGCCTGCACTCGCCGGTCATCATCGTGACCGGCGGCGAGACCGACATCGCGTACGCGAACGGCAAGCGCGACTTCGACACGATGCCGGCGAAAGTCCCCGTGTTCTACGGCGTCCGTCCGTCCGTCGGCCATGGCGGCACCTACAACGAGGACAACGGCGGAGCATTCGGCGTCGCCGCGCTCGCCTGGCTCAAATGGCAGCTGATGCACGACACGAGCGGCAGCGGCCGCGGGTATTTCGTGGGCGCGAACTGCGGGATCTGCACCGACGCGACATGGCAGGTTGCAGCGCGCGGGCTGCCGTGAGCGGCACACAACCGACGAGGAGACACCACATGGCCAGCATGCGATCGCGGAAGCTGACGATTCCGGCGGCGGCGATTATCGGTCTGACCGCATGGACGGCGGCCATTCTCGCGCAGGCCACGCCCCAATCGTTCCCGAATGCGCCCGAAGGGTTCGACATCCGCCGGCCCGGGATTGAAGCAGGCCGCGTGGAGCGGATCGAGTATCCGTCGAACGTGACCAACACGAAGCGGCCGGCGATGGTGTACCTGCCACCAGGCTATTCCTCGGCCCGCACGTATCCGGTGCTGTACCTGCTGCACGGCATCGGTGGCAACGAGAAACACTGGACGCAGTTCGGCGCCGCCGACAGCATCCTCGACAATCTCATCACCGCGAAGAAGGCGGTGCCGATGATCGTCGTGATGCCCCATGGGCGGGCGTCGAACGAGCCCGAGACCAACATCTTCGCTGGCCGCGGTCGGCCCGGCCGGGCCGGAGACGCAGGGGCACCAACGCCCGGCGCTGGACGCGCGGGCGGTGGCACAGGCGGCGGCATGGCGGTGGAGTTCCAGGCCTACGCGGCCTTCGAACGCGAGCTCATCGCCGACCTGATTCCCTACATCGAGTCGCACTACGCCGCCCAGAGCTCGCGCGAGCAGCGCGCGCTCGCCGGCCTGTCGATGGGGGGCGGCCAGTCATTGAACTTCGGCCTCGGCAACCTGAACACCTTCGCGTGGGTGGGCGGCTTCTCCTCCGCACCGAACACCGCACAGCCGGCGCAGCTGCTGAAGGAGCCGGCCGCCGCCGGCAAGCAGCTGAAGCTGCTGTGGGTGTCGTGCGGCGATCAGGACTCGCTGTTCAGCATCAGCGAGAACGTCCACAAGTTTCTCGAGGGACAGAAGGTCCCGCACATCTGGCACATCGACGCCGGGGGGGCCCATACATTCCCCGTGTGGAAGAACGACCTGTATCACTTCTCCACTCTGCTATTCCGATAGTCCGAAGCCATCGTCGACATGGCCGGCGCCGGAGTTTTTTGGGACAGCTCTGATTATTTGGGACCATCTCCTGACGGCGACGCTGACCCAATCAGACGGCCGGCGTCGAAGCCGTTAACGCGGGCGATGTCCACTGCTGCGGCGAGGAACGGTGTCGGCAGCCCGGGTGTGCGAGACAGGATCCACAGGTAGTTCCGATCCGGCGAGCCGACGACCGACCAGGAGTAGTCCGGGGCCAGGCCAAGGATCCAGTAGTCGCCCCAGACGAACGGGAGGAACGAGAGCGCGGCCGGCGCGAAGCGCACCTTCAGTCTGGCCGACGTTCGGGTGTCCACGACTCGGGCAATCCCTTTGGCGTCGATCGCGCCCCCCTCGGTTCGGCACTGGTTGAGGACGTCGAGGCGCCCGTCCGGCCGGACGGTGTAGGTGGCGCGTACGTCGCCCAGGCATCGGCGCTGAAACCGGTTCGGAAACCGCGCCACTTCATACCAGTCGCCGGCATAACGCTGGAGATCGACCCTCGGCACGGTGCGAACCGCCGGCAGGTCCGGCCCGGAGAACGCGTGGGGCGGTCCCGCCAGGCCGAGGGTCAGCACGGCGAGGCAGGCAATGCGATGGGCGCGGCTGGGCACCCGTGAGACGTGCGCGTGCACGGTCCGATGCCGCTGCGCGAAGCCTCGTCTCAGGATCAGCCTGAGCGGACGGTCGAAAATCGCGTGTGCCAGCATGCCACCGCGCAGGCCGTACTCGACACGATCTTCATAGAGGCACTCGCTCGTCCCGATGGCCTGCACTCGATGCGTGTGCCGCCACGTCCGGAAGGGCCCCCGCACCTGCTCGTCGCAGAACTGCTTCCCGCGCACGTACCCATAGTGGCGGGCCTCCCAACGGAAGCGGACCGGTCCCAGCCCGATTGAAAGCGTGACGCGGCCGCCATCGCGAAGGCCGCCCGCCCGATGCTCGATGCGGACCAGGCGGCCGGCAGGCATCAATTGCTGCAGCGCGTCGGATCGTTCGTGCCAGCCGAACACCTCGGCTGCTGGTGCGGTCACCACCGAGCGGTGAACGAACAGTCCTCGCCTGACGGTGTCGTCGCCTTGCTCGGCGAGCTGCGCGATCCGCCGCAAGAGGCCGCGAAAGATGAGGGCGTGAAACGGCAGTACGGCGTACCAGTAGCCACGCCCCAATATGCCCTTGGGGTCGAACCGTGCCGTCTGCGAGATGCGCGAACGGCCGCCGTCGAGCGGCGTCACCGTGAATTCCAACCAGCCGCGCCCCGGCAGCTTCAGGCCGGCGAGGAGCCGCATCCGGCCGTCGGGCTCGTAAACATCCACCGTCCAGCCGTCGATCACGTCGCCGACCGTGCACTGATCGGGATCGCGGCGCCGGCCGTCCATCCCAATCCCGCCCATCCAGCGATCGATCCGGGCCCGCGTCTTCCACAGCAGGCTGCCGTAATACCAGCCCGTGCTGCCGCCGATGCGGCGGATCGGTGCGAACGCGCGCGCCGGCGGCACGTTGACGTCCACCGTGCGAGCATCCGCCTTCCAGTGCGCCCCGGCGGTCTCGTTCATCGCCGCCGTCAGCGCCGCGTCGAGCGGCATCGGCTCGACGGTGAAGGCCTCCCGCGCGGCGTAGCAGCGCACCACCGATCGGTTCCGGAGCCCTTCCACCAGCGCGCGGCCGACCCGCGCTTGGGCCGGGGTGACGAGCGCCAGCCACATCCCTGAGAGACGCGGGCTGAGTACGGGCACCGGCAGGAGCAGGCGGCGAAGCCCGCGCAGCGTGGCGTACCGTCGCATCAGATCGCCATACGACACGACTTCGGGACCGCCGATGTCGAACATCTGCCCGCCGGTGCCCGGCAAGTGCAGCGCGGCGCGCAGGTAGGCAATCACGTCGTCGATCGCGATGGGCTGTGCCAGCGTCTCGACCCATCGCGGACAAATCATCACCGGCAGCCGTTCGACGAGCGCCCGCACGATCTCGAACGAGAGGCTGCCGCCGCCAATGACGATCGACGCGCGGAACTCGATCACCGGGACGCCGCTGGCGCGCAGCACGTCCCCGGTCTCGGCCCGGCTCTTGAGATGCGTCGAAAGCGAAGAGACGTCATCGGCCAGACCGCCGAGGTAGACGATGCGCCGCACGCCGGCGCGGGCGGCGGCGCTGCCGAAGTTCGCCGCCGCGCGCCGATCCCGTTCCGCGAAGGAGCCCTCGGCGCCCATCGAGTGCACCAGGTAGTAGGCGGTCTCCACACCGTCGAAGAGGCCCTCGAGCGAGGCCTCGTCGAGACAGTCGCCCTGCACGACCTCCGTCGTGCGCCGCGTGGCGGCCACCTCGCCGGGCCGGCGCGCCAGACACCGCACCGCCTGGCCTCCTTCTTCGAACGCTCGAAGAAGGCGGCCACCAATGTAGCCGGTCGCACCGGTGAGGAGGACGTTCACTTAGAGCCCCTTGGGCAGCATCACCGCATCGATCACGTGGATGACGCCGTTGCTGGCCGCGACGTCGGTCTTGGTGACGTGGGCTGCGTCCACGCGCACGCTGCCGCCTTGCGCCTGCACCGTGAGGGTGTCGCCGCTCACCGTCTTGGCCGTCTGCACCTTCACGACGTCGGCCGCCATCAGCTTGCCGGGCACGACGTGATACGTGAGGACCCGCCGCAGCTTCTCCTTGTTCTCCGGCTTGAGCAGAGTCTCCACCGTACCGGCCGGAAGCTTGGCGAACGCCTCGTCGGTGGGCGCGAACACGGTGAAGGGCCCGGCGCCCTCGAGCGTCTTGACCAGATCGGCCGCCTCGAGCGCCTTGGCGAGCGTCTTGAACGAGCCGGCCGCCACCGCGGTGCCCACGATCGTACGCGACTGCGCCCGCACCGGCGCCTGACCCGGCAAGGCCAGCGTCAACGCGGTAACGGCGAGAGTTGTTGAAACGAGTGACTTGAACATGTGTGCTCCTTGATTTGAGAAAAGAACGGGTTAACGGGCGAGCGGCGCGGCCGGCTGCATCCAGCGCGCCTGGACGCGCTTCCAGAACAACCCCTGGTACAGCCCCGCCAACCCGACCAGCCCGTAGACGGCGGCGCTCAGCGCCGAGGTCTCGCCGAACTGCATGCCGAACAGGGCGGCCACGAGATCGAACCGAGCGACGGAAACCAGGCCCCAGTTGAGCGCGCCGACGACCACCAGGACCGCGGCAACGATGTCGAGCTGCTTCATGACGTCCTCCTTGCATTTGAATGTAGTGCAAATCAAATTGCTTTTAAGTCACAATCGGCACTCAGCCGTGAAGTCGTGTGAGCGGCAGGAACAAACACGGTCGGAATGTGACTGTGGAGAACAACGGAGGCGCGATGTTGTCGAAGACCTTGCAGGACGGGCTGGCCGACTATGCGATCGGGACGCGAATCCGGACGCTGCGGCTGAAGAAGAAAATCGGCCTCGTCGAGTTGGGGAAGCACACCGGCCTGTCGCCAGCCCTGCTCTCGAAGATCGAGCGCGGCCGCATGTTTCCCACTCTGCCGACGCTGCTACGGGTAGCGCTCGTGTTCGGCGTCGGCCTCGAGTTCTTCTTCAGCGGCGCGCGGGACAAGCCACTGCTCGCGGTGGTACGAAAGAGCGATCGGAATCAGCTGCCGGACCGCCCGGGCGCGCGGGACGTGGCCTACCAGTTCGAGTCGCTCGACTACCCCGCCACCGAGCGCCGCTTCAACTGCTACTACGCGGAGTTCTTTCCCGTCGCGACGGACAGGCTGCGGCCGCACGACCATCCGGGCTTCGAGTTCATCTACGCGATCCAAGGTGCGCTCAGCGTCCACGTGGGCGCCGACGAGCACGTGCTGAGAACCGGCGACTCGATGTACTTCGATTCGAGCGTGCCGCACGCGTATCGGCGTAGCGGCGGACGGTCGTGCAGCGCCGTCGTGGTGACTGCACGCTGAGCGCATCGGGTGAGCAAAAGCTCGAATCGATTCGAGCTACCCGAAGACGATGACATTCGGGCTCGGCCTGCTGCCCGGCGGCGATGCAGTCCACGAGAAGCGTGACCGCCGCATCGCTAATCGTCACCGGCAGATCGCGGCCTACAGCCCGTTCGCATCTCTGCGTTCAGCGCTTGACGACCGCGAACGCGGCCAGCGCGACCCAAAGATAGCTCGAAGCGAAGATGAGCCGATTCGACGTTGGTCGAGGCCCTCGTCGATCGGGCCAAGCGCCGATGAATGGTGCCGGCGGTCGCGTGGGCGCGCGACACCGTATCAGACGCGGTCGATGCTCCCATCTCGCGAGGGCTGGACGCGCGGATCAACGGGCGACGCTGGCCCGCCGCGGCGAGCGCTGTCCTGTCTCAACGCTGCTCACTTCCGAGACGACCGCTCAACAAAGTCGCCCTTGGCGAGCCACGACGTCTTCCACTGCGCGGCGACCGTCGCTCCGTCGGCTGCCGTCGGTACTGGTCCGGTCCGCACAACGTCCGCGCCGTCTCTGATACAGCGGACTTCGAGTCCGATGCCAGTTCGACACAGTTCGCAGGCAATAAAGCGCCCCCCCTCGTTGAAGAGCGTCCAGTAGACGACAATTCTGTCGAGCTGGCGCTCAGGGGCTGGCTGGCGTCCTTCGCTCATGATCGGGCCCTCGCGCGCTCAATCGCACTCATCGCCGCTCGCCTGACGCTGTCGGAGCGGTCGTAGGCGGGACACTGCTCTCGCGTTAAGTTGGCGGTACGTTCACGAACGATCTGGCCGCGTCCACCGCAGCAGCGGTGTCGCGGCTGAGACGCGCCACTTCCTCGGCGAGCGACGCCAGTTGAACCGCATCGGTCAGACTCGGTAGCTTGGCCTCGAGGTTGGAGCGCGCGGCGTTGAAGGCCGCCTCGAGCAGCGCCACCGCCAGCTCCACATCGGTTGATGCCGTACGACGGCTGTGGCTAGCCACTGTTTCCGCGCGCTGCAGCGCGCTCCCGCACAATCGCATGATCTCCAGCGGCACGTCGGCGGCCGCGCGCAGCGCGAACTGGATTTCGCTTTCGCGCTTCGCGCGCTCAGCCTTGCTGGCCTGCGGCATGCTTCGGGCTGCGAACAGCTTGATGGCCGTTTCGGTCTCGATAGTCTCCAGCAACTCTTCCTGCATGCGGACGAGGGCCGCGGCTGCGCTCACGAGCGCCGCCTGGTCCTCGTCGCTATCCGGCAGCGTTTGTGGCAGCGCCGCGACCATCTGCAGCAGCGAGGCACCCATCGCGCCCGCAACGGCCGCGGCGGCAACGGCGCCGTGGCTGTCTTCCGGCGAGGCGAGCGCGGCGAGAAACTCAGGGATCGAGCCCTCACTGGGAAATCGTAACTTCGCCATTTCGTCGCCTGCCTCCGACACGTCACGGGCGCCACTAGGGAACCGCCCAACTGTCGCCCCGGATTGAGTCAGTCCGTGCTTGTGGTCGTGGCCGTGGAACTCCGGCTGTACGGCTGCACCCCCACTACCGCGTCAGCCTCGGTGGCAGGGCGCTGCCGGGACGTGACGGTTACCCACTCGCCGGGCTTCACGCTTGCGATCGCGGCCAAGCCGGCCTCGGGCACCTTCACGCGCAGGGTGACATATTGATTCGTCGCCTCGGGCGACACGAGTTCCGCCGGCATTACCAGGTTCTCGGTGATCCTGCGGTTTGCTTCCGGGCGCCGAAACAGCCGCACGGCATCGCTGTAATCGCTCACGCCCGACCACGCAACCCACACGGGCTCGCCGGCCTTGAACTGCTTCAAGCCGGACACTGCCTCCTGATACGCGATTCGCGACTTCACGGTCATGGTTCGCGCGGTGGCGTCCACCGACACCAGTTCGCTCACCCACGTAAACGTGTCACTCGCCGATTGTGTGGATTGCGTCCCCCTGACAGGGGTGCCCAGGGCCAGAATCGTGGCCAAGGCGAGGATGTATCCCAACTGGCTCCGCATGGTTTTCCTCCTTCTCCTGCCGGCGCGCCTCCTACGCGTCCGTTCATCGAGTGGTGTGTAGGATGGCGGGGCAGGCGACCAAACCAGCAGCCGCCTGCCCGTCCATCATCGCGGCGGCCTTACCGCGATACGAGCTGCTTCTGGCTCTCGTCCTGCGTCTCGATCTGGATGCGGCGCGGCTTCACGCTTTCCTTCAGCGGCAGCGCCAAGCGCAGCATGCCGTGGCGATGCGACGCGCTCAGCTTCTCGAGATCGAGGAACGGCGGGATCGTGAAGGATTGCTCGTAGCGCCCGACGCTCGCCTCTTTGTCACCGTTGCCGGCCTCGGCGCGAACGCTGAGCGTGTTGCCGGCAACGTCAAGGGTTACATCCTTGGGGTCGATTCCCGGGATCGGGATATCGATGCGCCAGCCGTCTTCGCTGGCGTTTACATGGAACGACGGTGAGGAATTGGTCGTGGTGGCGGGCCGGGTCGGCAGGTCGCTCCAGAACTGATTGAACAGCCGATCTACCTCATGCTGGAAGTTGAAAACGTCGTCAACTCGATTCCAACGGGTCAACATGTGAAACCTCCTTCGTGAAGACCTCCTGTCGCGATCTATAAAATATGCCCGTTTCGTTGTCAAGTTATCTGAGTTCGTAAACATAAAAGCACTGCCGAGCTTGCTTCTATTGTCTTTCTCATCGTGTAGCCTCCTGAGGCTGTCCTTGATCCTGTTGCTGCGCACGCCGACATTGTTGTGATTGGCGCCGACTCGCCGATCTCGCGGTACGCCGACTGTCTTCCCCGAGCTCGGGGGGACGACGTCGGACGCGAAGGTCCGACCGTGTGCTTGTGTGTCTAGAGGAGGGTCATGCAGACGTTCAACGACACGCGATAGAACCGTGTGGACCAGGCCGCTAGTGGCCAGAATTGGGAACCCTTACACCTGGAGCGAGGAAAGGAAGTGGTATGGCTAGGCTCGTGTTCGGAATGAACCAGTCGCTGGACGGCTACGTCGACCACATGGCGTTTGCGCCAGGCCCCACGCTCTTCCGCCACTTCATCGAGGAGGCGCAGGGGCAGGCGGGCAGTGTCTACGGTCGCCACATGTATGAGGTCATGCGGTACTGGGACGACGATCATCCTGAATGGGAGGCAGCGGAACACGCCTTCGCGGCGGCGTGGCGGAACCAGCCGAAATGGGTCGTCTCGCGCTCGTTGAAGTCGGTTGGCCCCCACGCCACGCTTGTTGAGGGTGATCTGGAGGGCGCGATCCGCGAGCTGAAGACCGAGCGCGACGGGGAGATCGAAGTTGCTGGCCCGGACCTGGCGCAAAGCCTGACCGAACTAGGCCTGATCGATGAGTATCGAATCTACCTGCACCCCGTCGTGCTTGGTCGCGGCAAGCCGTATTTCGCCGGGCCCCGGCCGCCGCTCCGCCTCATGGCGAATGATCGGATTGGCGAGGATGTGATCAGGTTGGCCTACGTTCCTGCTTAGTCTCGCGGAGCCGGGGAAGGCCCAGCGGGCCTTCCGGTTCTGAACGATCGCTCGATCGTGTCGTTCGGATCGACCGAGACCGGGTGGTCCCGCCAGAGCCAGCGCATCATCTCCGGCAGCATCGCACCGCCCATGTCGTGGCTGTGGACGCCAATGCCCCAGGCGTAATTGACGTCATAGCCTTTCGCCACCAACGCGCTCTTGAGCCGCACATTCTGGTAGAACCAGTCGCGCGTCTGGTCGTACTGGCCGTCGGCGTTCACGCCCCGGTTGTCGTTGCGGCCGTCGATCATGAAGATGCGAATCGGCTTCCGCTCGCTCGCCATGACCTTTTCCGGGTAGACGTGTCCGCCGGCGAGATTGACGTAGGTGCCGATGCCGCTCAGCACCTTGCGGAAGTGATCCGGCCGCTCCCAGGCCACCGTGAACGCGGCAATCGCGCCCGAGCTCCAGCCGGCGATGGCGTGCCGTTCCGGATCACGGGTAATCCGGTACTCGGCGTAGAGCCGCGGCAGGAGCTCGTCGACGATCACCCGTGAATAGCGACCATCTGGCGGGTCGTACTCGGCCTGCCGGTTCGAGGCGCCATCTGTGGTGAATTTCCCAGGGTCGATGAATGCCGCGATCATCACCGGCAGTTCGCCGCGGTAGATCAGATTGTCGAGCACGTTCACGGCGCGGTAGTAGCCGTCGGGCTGCACGTACGTGGCGCCATCGTTGAACACCACGAGGCTCACCTCGGTCTTGCCGTCGTACTGCGCCGGCACGTACACCCAGTAGTCGTGCGCCACGCCCGGGTAGACGTGGCTTGGCAGCGTGACGGGGCCCTTGACAGTCCCCTTCGGCACGCCGCGGCGGATGAGGGAGTCGGGCCCGAGTTCGTAGAAGGCGTCGAAGTTCGGCGGGGCCGGCGGCCGGCGCTGGGCGTGCGCCAAGCCAGTCGACGCGGCGAGGGCGAGGGCGAGTACGGCGGTAACGCGGTGCGATGATGATTTCGTCATTGTCGGGTGCTCGAGCTCAGGCGACGGTATTGACCTGCTTCTCTGTTCGGCGCCGATTATAGAAGACGAGCACTCTTCCGTGAGGCGGCGGAAGGTCCAGCTATCCGCCAGGAGTCCACTCGCGATAGTCTGAATCTGGAGGTGCCCATGGCCTACGTTGACGGCTTCGTGATCGCGGTTCCGCGTACGAAGATGAAGTCCTACGTGAAGATGGCGCGCGAGGGAAAGAAGATGTGGATGAAACTCGGCGCCCTCGACTACAAAGAGTGCGTCGCTGATGATATCAAGGCGAAATGGGGCACGCCCTTCTCGACCGTGATGAAACTCAAGCCGGGCGAGACCGTCGTGTTCTCGTACATCCTCTACAAATCGCGCGCGCACCGCGATCGCGTCAACGCCAAGGTCATGCAGAAGATGAAGGAGACGAGTCAGCCGACGGACATGCCCTTCGCCATGAAGCGGATGACCTACGGCGGATTCAGAGTCATCGTCTCGAGCTAGCCGATCCAAAATCCTTTGGTATGGCAAGGCTCGTGTTCGGAATGAACCAGTCCCTGGACGGCTACGTCGACCATATGGCGTTTGCGCCAGGCCCCACGCTCTTCCGCCACTTCATCGAGCAGGCGCAGGAGCAGGCGGGCAGTGTCTACGGTCGGCGAATGTATGAGGTCATGCGGTACTGGGACGACGATCATCCTGAATGGGATGCTGCGGAATACGCCTTCGCGGCAGCGTGGCGGAACCAGCCGAAATGGGTCGTCTCGCGTTCGTTGAAGTCGGTCGGCCCCAATGCCAGACTTGTTGAGGCCGATCTCGAGGGCGCGATCCGCGAACTGAAGACCGAGCGCGACGGGAGATCGAAGTTGCTGGCCCGGACTTGGCGCGAAGCCTGACCGACCTTGGCCTGATCGATGAGTATCGAATCTACCTTCACCCAGTCGTGCTCGGTCACGGCAAGCCATATTTCGCCGGGGCCCTGCCGCCGCTCCGCCTTATGGCTCATGAGCGGATTGGCGAGAATGTGATCCGGTTGGCCTACGTTCCTGCCTAATCTCCACCGGCAGGACTCGCAATTTCTCGCGCGCCCATATTGATTTTGGCGGCAAGGCCCCATTACTATCCGGCGAAAAATATCCGCCAGGTCAAAAGGACGTGATGAAGAACTGCAAACCAGTGTGCGTTCTCGGTCTCTTCGCGGTGATGGGCCTTGTGCTGCTCGCGGCACCCCAGGGCGCAGGCGCCCAAGGGCCTCCCAGAGGGGGAGGACCGCCTGGACCGCCTGGCCCACCCGGACCCCCAGGGGCAAGAGGCGGCGGTGGTCCCCGGAACGTTCAGGTGCTCGGGGCTGCGCCGCTCCCCGAGACCATGCAGTCCTTCGTGCAGGCATTGGGCCTGCTGGACAAGGGCACGTGCGCCTACTGCCACGCCGAGGACCGGGCCTCCGACGAGAAGCGGCCGAAACAGGTCGCCCGCAGGATGATCACGATGACGCGCGCAATCAACGGCACCTTCGGTGACGGACAGCAGCACGTGACGTGCTACACCTGCCACCGGGGCAACACCAAACCGCTCATGGCGCCAGAACCCTGACATCTATGCACAAGCTGTTCTTGAACATCGCCGGAGCCACCCTGATTGCGGCACCCGTCCTCCTGGCGCAGGGACCACCTGCCCCGGCTCAGACTCCAGCCGCCGGTCCTGATGCGGTTCCTGCAAACCTGGTGAACACGGTTTGCAGCTCGTGCCACAACCTCGATCGCGTCAGGAACAAGACGGGCGATAGAGACGCGTGGACCGCCACGGTCGTCCGCATGAAGGACAAGGGCGGGGCGGCAGCGGCGCTGACGGACCAACAGGTCCCGCAAATTGTGGAATATCTGACCAGGGCCGCCAGCACTCTTCCGGTGCCGGCTGGCGGTGGTGGCAGGGGCGGCGGCCGGGGCGGCCGTGGAGGCCCGCCGACGCCGTTCTCGGCGGGAGGAGCGGGAGTCGTGAGTGCCGCGAATCTCAAGGTGCTCACGGCACAGAACGTTGAAATCACGATGCAGAACATCACGTTCGCACTCGGCGTCCGCTGCATCGACTGCCACGAGATGAACGACCTGGCACTCGACACCAAGCCACTGAAGCTGAAGGCCCTGACGATGCTCGAGATGACGCGCGACATCAACGCGAAGCTCGGTGACGGGAGCACTCCCAAGGTCACCTGCTGGACGTGCCATCGCGGCTCAACCGCGCCTCAGACCTCGAGGCCGGTCAGTCAGTAGGGAGAAAAGCAAAGGGCGGTCTATTGGACCGCCCTTTGGTAGAGACTGTGGGCCGCCTGAAGGCGGCCCCTACGCCTAGTGCGATCTCGCAACCGGATACTTGTAGTACCGCTGGGCCCACTCCGTGGTCCACACGATCGGCTCGACATACGTGTTCTTGTCTACGCCGAGGACCATGCCCTCTTTCACCTGGGCCATCGCGTTCAAGAAAATGCGGCGGTCGCTTTCCATCCGGGCGCGCATGACCGAGGACGGCTTGTAGAGTTCGCGAACCCGCTTCACCGTCTCGGGGTCATTCACCCAGGCTCCGGCGCCGTGCTCACCCTTCGGGATGCGCTGACCGCCTTCATCCAGCCAGTCCCTGATGTCGTTGGTGGCGCGGTTCATCCCATCGATGTGGCAGCCGGCGCAACTCGCCACGCCCAGGCGCTGATCGGTGACAGCGGCGGATCGACCGGGACCGGTCACGTTGTCATTCGTCTTGTCGGCTACGTACTTTTGAACTCTCGGATCGCGAACGATCTGGGTGAACGCATCGACGCGGCGCTGCGCCCAGGCGCCGAAGATCGCATACGCCTGAAGACCGTTGGGCAGACTCCAGATCACTTCTTCTGCCGACGCCTGGCCGCCGGCCTGACCGGTGTACTTACCCTCGGCGTAGCTGCCAATCGGCAACATCGCCACGTAAGTCAGGTCTTCGGGCGTCGTCCCGCCTTGTTCCTTGATGAATTTCGGGATCGGCTGCTGCCACATCGGCATGGTGACCTTGCCAGCGGCGTACTGCTTGTCGATATCGCCGCCTTCGACCGCCGTGAAGATGTCGAACGTTTTCCAGTAATAACCGTGCGGCGTGTTTGCCCGGTAGTAGAAGCGCCCATCGATCGTAATGGCCTCGTGAGTCACCATGTACTCATACGAGTCCATACCCTTTGATTTATCGACGCCCAGTTCTTGCTCGAACATCCAGAAGTAGCCCGGAACCGCCAGGATGGCGTTGTACACATCCGGACGCGTGAGCGTATAGGTCAGCTGGGCCGCTTCGACATACTTGAGGTCTGCCGGGTCGACGTACGGCTGCTTGTTGCCGGCGATCTTGCGGGTGCCGACGAATCCATCGATGTTGGGGGGGGACGACTCTCCGGCACTCGCCGCTTCCACGTTCCCCCTGAGGACCCGTTCCCAGGCCAGCCGGGCAAACTTCTCGTCGCGGGTCACTTCCGGCTTCAGCTTGTTCTGCTGATGCAGGAAGTTCTCGAACACCGGCGGTGGCTTCTTTCCATTCCGATCCACCTTCGACGCGGCAAAGCCGATGTCGTCGTCAGACAGGGTGTTGAAGAGCTCGAAGTCCGGGGCTGACGTGTCGATGAGCGTGTATCCCCAGTAGTTTCTGGTGTCGAACCGGTAGAGGATGCCCTTCCCGTTCACATCCACGGGATTGACGATTCGCGGAGCCCATCGAGCCGTGCCGTTCAACGCCTTGGAGAGCCCGGCGCGAGCATGGTTCAGGTTCTGGTTGCTCACACCCGCGTTGTGGAGCACGTGGAACGAGGTGTACTTGATGAACTCCTGGTCCGCGGCCGGGACCTTGGCTTTGTCGGCCGCGATCCACGCCAGAATCTGTTCTTCGGTCACCTTCTCGGAAGCCGCGAGGCCTCGGGGAACCGAGGGAATCATGTCCGCAACGCGGTTGCGCCAGGCGGTGACAGCTTCCAACATCCTGTTCGCCGCAACGCCGCAGTTTTCCGCGAAGCAGTTGTGGCGGTCGATGGCCATCCGCACGACGAACTTGGACTCTGCGGGCTCCCGGAAGTTGACGCGAGTCAGCGCGTATTCATGCGCCAGATTCACGTCGACGTCCGAATGCACCGGAGCCTGAGCTCCACTTGCCCGTTCGTTCTCCGTGCTATGGCACCCGCGGCAGTTCTGGCGCAGCAGCGGATAGAGAGTGTCCTTGAACGCTGCCAGAGACCGCGCCTTGTCAAAGCCCATCTCCGGCGCGTAGACGGTCGCTTCGACGTTGGTTCCGCCCCGGCCGTCAGGAATCTCTGAATATCCGAGCTTCGTCGTTGTTGCGGTCAGCCCGGCGGCGGCCAGCAGAACAACTCCACAGGGAATCAAAGCCTTGCTGACAATCGTCCTCGGTGTCACGTGTGCTCCCTCGTCTCCGCAGCTACGAAAGTCCACCGAATCCTGTACACAGACCAGCCGAAAGGACCCGCCCGCGCGGCTTCCGGATAGCGAATTTTGCACCACACTGTCAATAAAATTGAAGCGAATTCTAGGATCCAGTCCGGGGAACGGTGCTCGTTTCGGATGGGGCTTGCCCGGTTCTTCCCTAGTCCGCGGCCAGCGCCTCGACGGGCTGCACGGCGGACGCGCGCCGCGCGGGCACGTAGCTGGCCACCGCGGCCGCGATGACGAGCAGAACAGCCACGGCCACGTACGTCAGCGGGTCGAGCGGGCTGACCTCGAAGAGGAGCGAGGTCATGAGCCGCGTCACCGCTACCGCCGCGACGACGCCGATCCCGACTCCCACGCTCGTCAAGATCACGCCATGTCGGACGAAGCGGCGCCGCACCTCCGCCTGCTGTGCGCCGAGCGCCACACGAATGCCGATCTCGCGCCGCCGCTGCGTGACCGTGTAGGAGATCAGTCCGTAGATACCGATGAAGCCGAGCGCGAGCGCCACACTGCCCGCGAGCCCCAGCATGAGCAGCGTGAACGTGGGTCGCGCCAGCGACCGCTCGTAGACGTCCTGCATCGTCTGCGTCGCCCCCACGGGCAGCGTCGGATCGTTTGCCCAGACCGCCTGCTGGACCTGTCGCAGGAAGGCCTCGGTGCCCGCCAGGGGACTGCGGACGACGAATGTGGTGGCACGGGTGACGCCGTCCCGGCTGAAAAGCGCGGAAAAGTAGACGATCGCTGGTGCCGCCGCGTCGACGCCGTTGTCGCGAACGTCCTGCGCCACGCCGATCACCTCCCGCCAGGGAGACTGCGGCCCCGTGCGAATTCGCTTGCCGAGCGCACCCGCGGCTGAGCCCCACACGTCACGCGCCAGGTTCTCGGACACCAGGACCACAGGCCTGACGTCGTAGACCTCGGTCCAGGTGAGATCGCGCCCGGCCACGAGCCGTGTGCCGCTGGCCGCAAGGAAACCCGGCGACAGGTACTTGAGGCGGCGCAACGGGCCCGGGTCGCCAGGGGGCCGTGGGCGTCCCTCCACCATGATCGCATCCCAGTTCGTCGGCAGTCCCTCCATCGGCATCGAGCTCACGTACCCGGCGGACACGACGCCCGGAATCGCGGCCAGCGAGTTCAGGATGTCGTTCTGCAGCCGCACGACGCGCTGGGGCTCGGCGACGGTGGGCGCGGGGATCAGGATGCGCATGATCTGCAGCTGCTCGGGATTGGTGAAGCCGGGCTCCACGGCGCGGAGCGCCTGGAACGTCCGAATCATCAGCCCCGAGCCGACGAGCAGCACCAGCGCCAGCGCCACCTGCGCCACCACGAGCACGTTCTGGATGCGGTGACGCTCGCGGCTGATGCCGACGGCGCGTCCGATACCGTGCAGAGCTGCGGCGATTCGCCGGCGCGGATATTTCAGCGCGGGTGCCAGCCCAAGCAACACGCCGGCGCTCAGCGACACGAGCAGTACGAAGGTGAGCGCTCGCGCATCGAGGGCGATGTCGTCGAGCCGCGGAAGGCCGACGGGACCGATGGACACGAGAAGACGCAACGCTGCGTGCGCCACTCCGAGCCCGAGGAGGCCGCCGATGAGCGCGAGAAGGACGCTCTCGAGAAGCAGCTCGCGTGTGATCCGCCACGCGCCCGCGCCCAGCGCGGCGCGCACCGCGACCTCCTGCTGCCGCCCTTCGGCCCTGACCAGCAGCAGGTTGGTGACGTTTGCGCAGGCGATCAACAAGACGATGCCGATGGTGCCCATGACGACCCACAGAATCCGAGTGACGCCGCCGACCACGTCCTGTTTGAGCGGCCGGATGTCGGGGGTGATCCGCATGCTTTCGTAGAACTGTGTCGAGCCGCCGGGCCAGCCGTTCAGCCACGTCGGCAACATGAGTGCGAGGTCGGCGTTCGCCTCGGCGATCGTCACGCCAGGTTTCAGCCGCGCGACGCCAAAAAACTGGAATCCCTGTCGGAGCAGCCGGCTGCGATCGAGGCGCAGCGGCACGAGAATGTCGGCGTCGGTATCGACGACGCGGAAGCCGCGTGGCATCACGCCGATGATCTCGTGCGGGATCGCCTCCACGGTGATGAGCCGGCCCAGGACGTCGGGGTCGCCGCCGAAGCGGCGCTGCCAGTAGCCATGACCGACCATCACGGTTGGTGTCCCGCCAGGGTTCTGATCAGTGGCGGAGAACCAGCGCCCCAGCTGCGGGGACACTCCGAGCGCCTGCAGGGTGCCGTCGCTCAAACCGATCGATCGCACCTGTTCGGGCTCGCTGACGCCGCTGACCGCCGCCGGTCGTGGAGACCAGATGCCGATGTGCTCGAACGTGCGGTTGCCTTCCGCGTACGTGACGTACATGGAAGGCGACAGGCGCAGGCCGCCCGAGACGTCGGCGAGGCCGGGCGCACCGGGCGCGCGGTTCCACACGGCGACGAGATCGTCGGCCTCGGGATAGGGCAGCGGCTCGAGCAGCACGCTGTTCAGCGCCGCGAAGGTGGCCGTGTTGGCGCCGATGCCGAGCGCCAGCGTGAGGACGGCAGCGACCGTGAAGGCTGGATGCTTCCGCAACGTACGCGCGGCATAGCGCAGGTCCAGCCAGACGTCGCGGAGCACGTGTCCAGTCGCCACTCCAGGCGTGATGGGGATCGGCGTCCGCGCCTGCCGCAGCGGCGCCAGGGACTGCGCCAACAGGTTGCCCTCGCTGAACTCGGCGAGTGCCAGACGCGTGGCCTCGTCCTCCGACGCGCCGCCCGCCACCAGCTCGCGCCAGCGGTCCTCGAGATGCTGCGACAGCTCCTGGACGATCTCGTGCTCGCGCGCCGGCGAGAGCCGAAGCGACGACAGCCGCGGACGCACATGTTCTGCCCAGTCAGGCACGTTCGCCTCCCGTCACGCGTCGCACCGAGTCGACGAACGCCGCCCAGGTCTTCCGCTGCTGTGCGAGGACGCGCTTCCCCTCGGGCGTCACTTTGTAGAACCGGCGGCGCCGTTCGTCGGCCTTCTCGACCCAGGTGCCCTTGATCCAGCCGCGCTCCTCGAGGCGGTAGAGCAAGGGGTAGAGGGAGTCGATGTGAAACTTCAACTGGCCGCCCGACCGTGTCTCGATCAATTTGCTCAGGTCGTACCCGTGCCGGGGGCGCGCGTCGAGCAGCGACAGGATGAGCAGCTCCGCGGCTCCGCGCTTCAGCTCGCGGTCGAGCGCGCGTGTGTTGATATCTGACATGAACAGATAGTATGCAGACAGATATCAGGGGCCGTCAACCGCCAGGCCGCCACACTGGACGATTTCCGCAACTGGCGCACGTGAGACGTTGCATAATCAGGTTCTGGCGACCGAACCTTCGAAAGCGCAGCCGCAGCGCGAACTTACCTGGCGCGGCATCCTGCTTGGCGGCCTGATCACGCTGCTGTTTACCGCGGCCAATGTCTATCTGGGGCTGAAGGTCGGCATCACCTTCGCCACCTCGATCCCGGCGGCGGTGATCTCGATGGCGGTGCTGCGCTTCGTGCGCGGCTCGACCATCCTCGAAAACAATATCGTTCAGACGGTTGCGTCGGCGGCGGGAACGCTGGCGGCGATCATCTTCGTGCTGCCGGGCCTGATCATGATCGGCTGGTGGCAGGGCTTTCCTTACTGGACCACTGTCGCAGTCTGCGCGATCGGCGGCACGCTGGGCGTGATGTTCTCGGTCCCGCTCAGGCGCGCGTTGGTGACCGGCTCGGACCTTCCGTATCCCGAAGGCGTAGCGGCGGCGGAAGTGCTCAAGGTCGGTTTCGGCTCGGTTGGCGGAGCTGAAGAAAATGCCAAAGGCCTCGCCGCCATCGTCGGCGGCTCGATCGCCTCTGCCGGCTTCGCGTTGCTCGCAGCGACGAAGCTGGCGGCCGGCGAGCTGGCGACTGCCTTCCGCCTCGGTGGCGGCGCGGCGAGCGGCGCCTCGACCAGCCTGTCCATGGCGTTGATCGGCGTCGGCCATCTGGTCGGCCTGACCGTCGGCATCGCCATGCTGATCGGGATGCTGACGTCGTGGGTGGTGTTGGTCCCGGTGCTGACGTCGATACAGGGCGTGGGCGCGGACGTCGCGGCAACGGTGAACGAGGTGTTCCGCAACCAGGTCCGCTTCATCGGCGCCGGCACGATCGGCGTCGCCGCGGTCTGGACGCTGCTCAAAATCATCGGCCCGATCATCGCGGGCATCCGCTCGGCGATGGCTGCGTCTGCGGCCCGCGCCGGCGGCGAGGTGCTGGAGCTCACCGAGCGCGATCTCCCGATCGGCATCGTCGGCGGGACGATCGTGGCGTCGCTGCTGCCGATCGCCGGCCTTCTCTGGTGGTTCAGCGCGGACGGCCCGATCGCCGCGGATGCGCCGGTCGTGATCGGCGCCACGCTGGTCTACATGCTGGTGATCGGCGCGATCATCGCCGCGGTCTGCGGCTATATGGCCGGCCTGATCGGCGCCTCGAACAGCCCCGTCTCGGGCGTCGGCATTCTCGCCGTGCTCGGTGCGGCCGTGCTGCTCTCGCTGTTTTACGGTACCCAGCCGGAGAATGCACAGGCGCTGACCGCGTATGCCCTGTTCACGACCGCGATCGTGTTCTCGATTGCCACCATCTCCAACGACAACCTTCAAGATCTGAAGACCGGCCAGCTGGTCGGCGCGACGCCGTGGAAGCAGCAGGTGGCGCTGGTCATCGGCGTGGTCTTCGGGTCGCTGGTGATCGGGCCGGTGCTCGACGTCCTCAACACCTCGTTCGGCTTCCAAGGTATGCCAGGCGCGGGTCCCAACGCGCTCGCGGCGCCGCAGGCGGCACTGATCTCGTCGCTCGCCAACGGCGTGCTCGGCGGGAACATCAGGTGGGATCTGATTCGCTACGGCGCGCTGATAGGCGTGGCCGTGATCGTCATCGACGAAGTGCTGACCCGCACGAGCAAATACCGGCTGCCGCCGCTCGCCGTGGGCATGGGCATCTACCTGCCGATGGCGCTGACGCTGCTGGTCCCGGTCGGGGCATTCATCGGCTGGCTCTACGAAGGCTGGGCCGATCGCACCGGCAACCCGGAATTTGCCAAACGTATGGGCGTGCTCGCCGCGACCGGCCTGATCGTCGGCGAAAGCCTCTTCGGGGTCGCCTTCGCCGGCATCGTGGCGGCATCGGGGAACGATGCGCCACTCGCCGTGGTTGGCGAGCATTTCGAAACCTACGCGATGTGGACTGGCCCGCTCGTCTTCGCTGCCGTGATCGCCTGGCTCTACGCGCGCACGAAGCGAGCCGTGGCCTAGATTTTCAGCGATTCACTTTGGACGGGGCACGAACGTCTGCCCTTTGTCGTCGATCAGGTGACGGTTGTTCTGAGCGCAGATGTATTCGATCTGCTCCCAGGTACGGTCGCGGCGGAAGATGTGCGACCGCCGCCAGGGCTCGGCCAGCACCTTCGGGTCCTCGAACGTGAAATCCAGGTGGAGCTGGTTGCGATCCTTCGGATCCAGGTAGATGCGTTCGTTAATCGTCAGTTGGTCGCTGTTCACGATCCCCGCGATACCCAGACGCTGCCCCGGCTTGGTCCCGATCGTCGTGACGACCAGCGTCTCGCCTTCCCAGCGCCCCACCGAATACCCGAAGTAGTTCGGATCCAGTTCGTCGCGCGCGGGCAGCGGCCGGCCGTCGGTGAAGATGCGGCGCACCTGCATCAGGGCTTCCTGGACGATGGTGACCTTGCCCGGAGTGAACAGGATCTCCAGATTGTAGGGAAAGGTCATGAGCGACGGCATGCCGTCGGGCTCGCAGTTGTCGCTGGTCTCCGGCACTTCGTAGCGGGGGTTGGCCTTCAGCTGCGCCTGGTGCGCCTCCCACGTCTTCTTCGCTTCGCCTATCAGCATCGGCTGGGTGCCTCCAACCTTGCCGATGGCCGGAAACCACAGACCGCGCCAGTCCGGAAGCGCGTCTAACGCCGCATAGCTGACCTTGTCGGCGTTGGCCGGACGGATCGGTCTCGCGTCCTGGGCCGACGCGCCCGCGCTCCACGCCACACCCACGCAGACGATCGCACACACACGCAATGCAGACCTCATCACCGCTCCACGCTTTCCCACTTGTTTGCTACTTGTTGTTCTGAGCGCAGAACTGCTGCACGGCGCCGACGTCGCAGAAGAACCGGCCGTTCGGCAGCTTCATGATCTGGAAGCGCCCCCCCGGCGCCCCGTCGCCGTACGGGTTCACCTGGAACTCGATCGTCTCCCCAACCTTGATCGTGTTCCTCGTCATCCCCAGACGGGTCAGGTGGTTCACGCTCGTGTACTCGATGTTCCAGCGCACGGGCGGTCCGCCGCTCTGCGGCACATCCACGTAGACCCACACATGCGGGTTGGTCCACTGGATCTCCGCGACCACCCCCGTGATCGTGACTCTCCGCGTGAGGTCGAACATGGCAAAGGAGTGGTGGCCGAAGGCGGGGGCCGCTGCCAGGATGCCCAGTGCGAAGGAGGTCAAAAGGCCGGTCAGCTTGTTCATCGTTCGAAACGTCGACTGAAAGGAGCGAGGATCATGTGCCGTGAAGACACACCTGTCAAATCTCAGGCGCGCGGCCGCCGGAGCGGCGCGCGCGACATACTCGCCCGGCGTCGAAGGTACTCCGACACCGTGACACCCTCCTTGCGAGCCCTGGAACGGTTTAGCCGAGCTTCCCGATCGGTGACCTTGAACGTCAGCGACGATGCGTCGGCGCGTGCCTCCCATATGTCGTGAGCGGGAACTCACCGTCCTTGATTCGTGGCGGATTCGGACGTCGGGACGCTGGCTCACGTCGTGCTCTCATCGATTCCCCACGGCACAGATGCCATCCACGGTGGGAGCGATGATGAAACACGCAACGACATTGGCAGTCCTGATTTCGCTCGTGGCCATCGGGGCCGCAATGGACGGGTCGGCGACGCCCGCCGCTAAAGCCCAGGCGCCGACGGCTGCGGCACAGGTGCCGGGGACGGGCATTCCTGAGGCCCATGCCAAGAGCCGACTCAAAGCGATGTCGGACTACATGGCTCAACAGCAGGCCTTCTCATTCAGCTACGACACGTATCTCGAGGTCGTCACGACGCAGGACCAGAAACTGGGCCTGGCGAGCTCGGGCACGATGGCGGTCAACCGCCCTGACAAGCTCCGCGCAACCCGCACGGGGGGATTCGCGGATGTCGAGTTCACGTTCGACGGCAAGACGCTGACGATGTTCGGCAAGAACGCCAACGCGTACGCTCAAGCCGCGGCGGTAGGCACGATCGACCAGCTGATCGACACATTGCGTCTGAAATACTCGCGGCCAATACCCGGCGGGGATCTGCTGATGTCGAATATTCACGATCAGCTCATGCCCGAGGTCACCAATGCCAAGGACCTGGGCAGCGGCGTCATCGACGGCGTCGAGTGCGATCATTTGGCGTTTCGAACGAAGGACGTGGACTGGCAGATCTGGGTCGCTCAGGGAGATCGTCCGTATCCGTGCCGCTATGTGATCACCAGCACGCAGGTGAGCAAAGCGCCTGGCTACAGCATCCAGCTGCGGGACTGGAGAACGGATGCGGCGATCACGCCTGCGACGTTCGCGTTCGCGGCTCCTGTAAGCGCCAAGAAGCTCGACCCCGGTGACCTCAAGGACTTCGACGAGCTACCGGCCATCTTCACGATCGCGAAAGCCAAGCGAGCCGGCCTTGATCTGCGCCTGCTGCCGAGATCGGTGAGTGAGTTCTTCGTCTCGACTGTCGAAGCCGTCGTCGGCCGTCCGCTGACGCCGGTGAGCGTGTCAGGTGTGGCGCGCAGAACATCTCGACGCTGCTCGGCGGACGTATACGACTGCTAGTGAAGAGGCGCAAGCGCCATCTCGCCGTCGCTCGCGCTGAAATTCTCTACGCGAGCGGAGGCGGATGGCGCGCCCGGAAGGACTCGAACGTTCTCGACGCCAACGGCCGTAGCGCCGACACAATCACTTCGCCCACGTATCGTTCGTGCGGATCCACGTTTTGTCGGGGTTGTAGCGCGTGATCTGCCTGGCGAGGGCCGTCGAGTCCGGCCCAAGATCTTTCTGATACACGATGCCGTCGTGATTGACGATAAACGTCTGCACGCCGGTGACGCCGTATTCCGCGGGCGTCGCGATCAGCGCGAACCCTCCAATCATGGCGTCACCGATCACGTAATCGAGCTCGCCGAGCGGCGCGGCGGAGCCCTGGCCCTTCAACACCTGAAAGATGTAGCCGTGATACGCGGATGCCGTTTCCACGGCGTAGCCCTCTTCGATCGCCCTGGCCACCGATTCGCTGATCGGGCCGCCGTCGGTACCGTCGGCGTTCCTCCAATACAGGCCGTCCTGCTTGCCGGGCGTGCTGACGATGCGCTGCGCGTACTGGTGCACGCGTGAGTCATCGTGGAGGTCGAGGGCGTACTCCTTCTGCGCCTCGACGAACCCGCGACACACTTCGATCGCGTCAAGCTCGTTGGCGCCGACGCGGCGGAACAGGATCTCGTCGCGTCCAGCCTTGGCGTCGAAATACCACTTGCCCGCAATCTTTACGAGCGGCACGGGAAGTGGCCAGCGTTCCGGGCCTGCCTGCAACGTGGCCCGGCTGGGATTCGTCGGACTCACGACAACCGCGTGCCCCACCTGCGCGAGCGAGGCAAACGCGAGGGCGTAGGTCTTGTCGCGAACAGGGTCTTCGGTGCTCACGAGATCCTTACCGTCTGGACCGAACATTGCGGCGAGCGCCGGTTCGTCGAAGTTCGCCGCCGCCTGAATGAGCGCGCTCGCGGCCGCCTGCGCAGTCGGGAATGCCCTGGCCCCGGGTGGCGGCATGGCTGCGGTGGCCGGCTTCGCGGCCGGTTTCGTCGTCGATGAGGCGGTCTGCGAAAACATCACGGGCGCGCCAAACAAGCCGAGGGCGACTGCCGCCATGGCGAGGCGCCGCGTCGCCATCGATCGTGCCGAGGTCGAGGTCGTCTGTGGATTCGTCATGGCCAGTTACCTCCGTCGCCCGCCGCCGCCGCCACCGCCGCCGCCTGCGCGCGACCGGCTTACGCTGGACGACCCGCGCTGGCTGCTGCTGCGGGCGGCGCTGCTGCTCGGGTGACTGCTCGCGCCGCCGAAGGCGTTGCCGTTTCGGCTGGAGTAACCCTGGCTGCTCGGGATGCTGCGATTGCCGACCCGGTCGCCGCCGCCCGCGCTTGCCGTGCCGCGGTTCGCGCCCACACTGCTCGTGCGGGGCGACGCGCCCGCACGATTCGCACCGGCGTTCCCGCGCCGATTGGCGCCGGTGGCAGACTGTGTCCGCGCCGACGCGCCCGTGTTCTGCCGGGCCGTCGCCTGTCGCGTCGCCATTGAATCGCCCCGTGCCGTGCCGCCATAACGGTTCGCGGTGCCGCGATTGGCGTACGGTGCACCGCCACGATGCCGCGGGTTGTGATTCCAGTTGCCGCCGTACCGGTTGTAGCTGTTGTAGCGGTTGTAGTGGTTCACATACCGGTTGTTCACGTTGATGTTCACGCTGCCATAGCCCCATCGCGGGCCGTAGCCCCAGCCGCCGCCCCAGAACGCGCCCATCGCGACGCCCACGCCGAATCCGATCGCGACACCTGCAGCGTAGTAGCCCACGGGCGGGTAGTAGATAGGCGGATAGGGATAAATCGGAGGGCC
>Ga0209486_10000218_pt1 | contig 27244 bp, 18 predicted proteins | sample NCCompost_FD_187518 | JGI IMG/M metagenome (GOLD analysis project Ga0209486, IMG submission 187518) | Agricultural soil microbial communities from Utah to study Nitrogen management - NC Compost (SPAdes) (version 2) | ecosystem: Environmental > Terrestrial > Soil > Agricultural land | place...
GAAGGCCGTTTCCTGAAGTTATTTCTTTCTCATCCTTAATGCCGGATCACGGCCATAATATCGAGGCAGTTTAGCTATCTCGCTGCCTGCAAGATCCCGTCGCTGCCGAGGAAATACATTACGCCGTTGGCGAAAGTGGGCAACGGTCCGTTCCTTTTCCAGTCAAACTTCCACTTCAGTTGACCATTCTCCGGATCGATCGCGTAGAGTTGGTGATCGCCACAACTCGTGTAAACCGTTTCTCCCGCTACGATCGGACTAAGACATCGCTTCTTCGTCTTGAACTTTCATTTCTGTGCTGCACTGTGCGCGTCTAAAGCCACGATGTTGCCGAACTCTTCACCATAAATCACAGTGTCGTTGAAGATCATGGGGCCCGTCTGAGTTGAGATCGGCACGCTGTACTTGAGTTGAAATAGCCGCTCGCTTTGCCACAGCCATTCCTTCGGCGCGGCATCGACACTCTTCGTGGTAAGCACTCGCGAACGTTGAGCATCGCCGTCAACCATCGCGATCTCAACGGACCTCTGCGACCTCGCAGACCCAGCGACCAGACCAAGCAGGGCGCAAACAATCAACCCTCGAAGTAATCCGGCTGCCAACGTCACTGCGGCTGATCTCCCTCCTCGCTGGCGCGATATTTTTCTTTCTCCTTCTCGCGTTGCAGGAACGGGATGCCTTTTTCCATCCACTCCGGCGCGGGAGCACCCTTCAGGTAATGATCGAAGAACTCCTGTAAACGCCGCGTGTAGTCTTTCTGATTGATGCGCTTCCGCAACCCGTGCTTCTCGCCGTTGTAGTTGAACATGAACACCGGCTTGCCGAGACGCCGCAGCGCGAGGAAATACTCAATACCCTGGTACCACGGCACCGCATCGTCTTCGTCGTTGTGCAGCATCAACAACGGAGTGTCGACTTGATCCGCGCGGAAGATTGGAGAGTTGTCGAGAAAGCGCAACGGATAGTCCCAAAGACTTCCGCCAATGCGCGACTGCGAACGTTCATATTGAAACTGACGCGGCAGTCCCGTGCCCCAACGAATGCCACTGTAAGCGCTCGTCATGTTGGCAACGAGCGCACCCGGTGCAGCGGCTTTGAAGCGATTGGTTTGCGTCACCATGTAAGCGATCTGATAACCGCCCCAACTGTGTCCCTGAATGCCGATCGCGTCTTCATTCACGTAGCCTTTGTCGACCACGGCCTGAATTCCCGGAAGCACGCATTTCAAAGCACTCGCACCCGGATATCCAATCGTGTACGCAATGTCAGGCATGTAGACCAGATAACCATTGCTCACGTAGAAGATCGGATTGATCGACGTGCCTGGACCAGGATTGCGGAACTGGTGCAAGCCCTGCGAAAGCCGCTCGTAAATGTAAACGATCATCGGATACTTCTTCTTCGGATCGAAGTTATCCGGTTTCAAGAGCAAACCTTTGAGCGGCACGCCGTCGGTATTCTTGAAACTGACTAATTCCGAAGTGCCCCAGTTGTAGGTCGCGCGTTGAGCGTCGCCGTTACTGACGCGCTTCAGCTCGCGAAAGCTGCTGTTCGTGACCCAGATGTCAGGGAACTGATCGAAACGCGACGCGCCGACGATAAGCACGTCAGCATCTTTCGCTTTGATCGGATTGTTGAAGTCCTTCGCCGCCATCAGGAGTTTTTGAGGTACGAGATCGCTGTTGACCTTGTCGCGATAGAACCCGGAATCGCGCGTCTCCTGGTTCTCGGCTTGCAGCAGCATCGACTTGTCAGGATCGATCCAGCGTTCACGCGGATCGAGCCGCACGTAACGCAGTGTCGTCTTTTCTTTGCGCCCGACGCCGTCGGTCAGATTCTTTGTGCGGCTGCCGTCGGGTGCGACTTGCCAGATGTCGTATCGATCGTAAATCAGCACGTCGGCGTCGTCCTTGGTCCAACCGGCGAGGCCATACGAACCGGGCGTCGATGGAAGGTCGTTCAACTCGTTGTAGAAGATCGCGTCAATGCCCCTGGTGAGATTTGTAACCGTGCCATTCGCGACGGAGTAGGAGTGCCAGTCTTTGCCGTCAAAGAAGAGCCCGTACTTCGCGTTGGGTGAAAGCGAGACGGCGCCGCGTTGTTTTGTCAGTATCGATTTCCGCGATCCGTCTGATGTGTTGACGAGGTAGTAATCGGTGAAACCGGGATCATAGTCGTTCATCACGCGATACTTCCGGTTGTCGGAACCGATCGCGTAACGGCCGTCGTTGGACGGATTGATGGTTTCCATCGACTCGTCCGCGAGTTGGACAAACTTCTTCTCCTTCAGATCGTACACGGCGCGATACGAACGGTTACGTTCCTGTTCGGCGCGGACGCGTTGAATCGGCTGTATGAAGTCGTCTTTCCAGTGCCATAGATCCACCAAGACTTTTTCGTCAGCGGGGATCTCTTCGTCGGGATTTCGCTCCGGTTCCGGCGGCGGCGCAGTACCGAAAAACAGATGGCTGCCATCAAGTGAAAAATTGAGATTAGCGCGCTCGCTGACGACGAGATCTTTGCGAAAGCCGGTCGCGTTGATCGATACGACTTCAGTCGCTTGGGGATCTTTGCGGTTCCAGTGATAGACGCGGTACTTCGGCTGTTTAGCTTCGGCGTCTTCTTTGTCGCTGGTGAATGCGAGTTGAGTGTTGTCTTCATCCCACGTCAGACGTTGATACTTACCCTTTCCGTTAAGAAGCGTGATCGGCGCGCCGTCGCCCTCGGCGGTCATGACTGCAAACACGCCGTTGGTCGGTTCGTTGCGCGCGGACGTTGTGAACACGAGCGTCTTGGCGTCTTTGCTGATCGTGAAGTCGAGGACGTCGCTGAACTTTCGTTCGGTGCCAGTGGAAGTGTTTCGCAGGACCAGGTCAGTGCCGTACTCCTTTTTTCTGGCGTTGCGGCGAGGCGGCTGTTGCGGTCGTGGTGATTCTGATGCTGCTGGAGTTGTTTCGGGCGATTGACCCGGTTGTGCAGGTCGCGTTCCGGATTCAGTGGATTGCGTGCTTGGCGTTGCTGGACCAGTCGGCTTGTCTTCAGGTTTTGGTCTCTCTTCAGGTTTCGCTTCCAACTGATACGCGATGAAACCACCGTTGTCTTCCGGAACGCGGAACGTCTTCACTTTCTCGATCCGCGTTACCGTGCCGTCAGCGAGGTCCATGATCGAAAGGCCGTTCTTCGGCATGTCCTCGGGTCGTTTCTTCTCTTTCTTTGCTTTGTTCAGCTCGGCTTTGGTGGGCTCAGTGCCGAAGACGACAAAGCGAGTGTCAGCAGTGAACACCGGTCGCAAAAGCCGTCCCTGCGCTTCGATAAACTCTGCAACGTTCGCGCCCGGATCGTCGGGCGGCGGGACCGGCGGGCGATACCCGCGCGGTGCTTTCCAGTCGACGCCCGTCGCTATGTTCCTGACGATGATCTCACCGTCGCCATCCTGCGGCATGTAAGCGTACGCAACGAAGTTTCCGTCGCGCGAAATCTGCGGCGCCTGTATCGATCGCCACGAGTCGTAATCGCTATGTGTTAACGCCCGTTTGGCTGTAGCAGGCGCGGCGGCCGGGGCCTTCTGTTGGGCCTGGATGCCAAACGTTGTGAACAATAAACAGAGGGCGCAGAGAAACGAGACGGATCGTTGGAGTTTCATGACTTCACCTCACAAATTGGCAGGAATGCTACTGAAGACGAGGCGGGGAGTTTAACACGGATGACACGGATTCGAGGAATTTATCCGTGTCATCCGCGGTTGGTTGTTTAGAAGAACAAAGTGTACAGCAACCGGTTCGGCGAGCCGGTGCCGGCGTTGGTGATCACGTTGGTCGTAGCGTTGTTGACGAGCGCGTTTCGAATCGTCGTCGACGAAGCTGACGGGTTGGCCTGCTTGTAAAGCGCAGCCGCGCCTGCAACGTGCGGTGAAGCCATCGACGTCCCGCTCAAAGTCGCGGTCGCCGTGTTTGACGTATACCACGCCGACAGGATCCCTGAACCTGGCGCGAAGATATCCAGACACGTGCCGAAGTTCGAGAAGGATGAACGTGCGTCGCTGGTCGTCGTCGAACCAACCGTGATGGCATTGGCCGCACGGGCGGGCGACGAGTTGCACGCGTTGGCGTTGCTGTTGCCGGCGGCAACGGCAATCGTCACGTTCGCATTGTGCAGGTTGTTCACCGCCGTATCCAGGGCACTGGAGGCACCGCCTCCGAGGCTCATGTTCGCCACTGCTGGAGCGATGTGGTTCAGACGAACCCAGTCAACACCCGCGATCACGCCCGAGTTAGAGCCCGAGCCTGAACAGTTGAGCACGCGGACGCCGCGCGGCAGTGAGCTCTTGGCGACGCCAAATGTCGAACCGCCGACGGTACCGGCAACGTGAGTGCCGTGTCCGTTGCAGTCCTGACCGTTGCCGCCAAACGCGTCGAAGACATTCGAAGCACGTCCGCCAAACTCATTGTGCGCTGTGCGAATACCGGTGTCGATCACGTAAACGCGAACGCCCGAGCCGGTCCAGTTGAACGTGTAGATCGCGTTCAGTGGACGGTTCCGCTGATCGATGCGATCGAGTCCCCACGGCGGATTGCTTTGCGTGGCATCCGCGGTGACGACACTGTCCTCTTCAACATACTTAACTCTGTAATCCTGACTCAGAGCCTCCGCGTCCGCTTCAGTCATCTCGACTGCGAAGCCGTTGATCGCATGCTGATAGACGTGCTTGATTTTCCCCTTGTGGTTTGTTGCCAATTCCGACGCGATGTAAGGTGCGATTGAGAACAGGCCTTGTTCGCCTACCCAATCATTGTCGAGTACGACGATGTAGTTGTTCTCAATTTTGTTCGCGCTTTTTCGGAGTTTGTCTTTCTTCGCCTGCGTGGTCGGGACAGGAGAGGAAATAAAAATCACCGCGGTAAGGCCTGTCAAAACAAATAACGCGAAAATCTTTCTCATACTCTGTTCTCCTTCAGCTTTGGAAAGTACGTGGTGGGTTGGGGGGTTCAAGCCCGCCCCTACATCGAGCGGGCACGACACTGCCGCAAAAAATTCCTAATTGTTCTCGCTTTGGGAGTTTCTTTCTGGGACAGGAGGGGCGCAGTATATCCGTGTTTCTGTTTGTTGTCTACGAAGATTCCTTGGTCCGCGTTTTCACGAAAACCGCCGATTAAGCACCGTTCCTTGCATGAAACCCGTCGGCTGGTGCATCATAAGTACTGTTAATCCCTTCTCTCGCGCATCAACGGTGATGCGCCCCGTGCCTCGGTGAGTTGGCGGCGGCGTTTTGGATGATTCGAGAGCAGGCCGACCTAAACTACAGAAGCCGCTCATTTTGAGCATCCGAATCCGAGCTTTCGCTGCTGCCGTTACAACGGAGCCCACTTCGCGAATCCAGAGCTTCTTTCACACTCCTGAGCAACGGGAGAGGAGCGTATTAATCAATGAAACTTTACGTTGGCAATCTCGCCTTCCAAACATCGAGCAGCGATTTGCAGGAGTTGTTCGCGCAAGCAGGCACGGTCCAGTCGGCTTCAGTTATCGAAGATCGCGACACCGGCCGCTCACGCGGTTTCGGCTTTGTTGAAATGGCCTCCAAAGAGGAAGGTGACGCCGCAATCGCACAATTCAACGGGAAGGAATTCAACGGCCGCAATTTGACGGTCAACGAAGCTCGTCCCCGCGAAGATCGCGGCGGTAATCGTGGTGGCGGCGGCGGCGGCCGTGGTGGTTACGGCGGTGGTGGCAACCGCGGTGGCGGCGGCCGTGGTGGTTACGGCGGCGGCGGTAATCGTGGCGGCGGCGGTGGCGGCAACTACGGCAATCGCGAACCACGTTGGTAATAAGTTAGAACGAGCGGCGTCCCAAGCTCATCATTGGGACGCTGCCTTAACAACGAGGCCCAAACGAGGAAGGTAAGATGACGAAGATCGAGAAGCCCGTATTTACTGTTGGCGAGCGTGTCGAGAAACTCTGTGTTGTGTGTAATGAAGTGCGCGGTCACGTCGTCGTCTCCGTCACTAAGCGCGGACAGATCTCACGCGTCAGTTGTCCGAAGTGCGGTGAGCGTAGCGCGTACAAAACAGGTATCGCGGCTGACGCCGGAGCGTCGCGATCGGCGGCAAAGGCGGGCGCACCTTACGATCGGACACGCACTTATCGCGCAGGCCAGTCAATGATGCATCCCACCTTTGGCCTGGGCGAAGTTACGAAGGTTATCGAACCAGGGAAGATCGACGTGCTGTTTGCAGATCGCATGCGGCGGCTGATCCACTCGCTGCCCGCAGCCGAGTAACGGAATTGTGCTTTGTGTTTAGTTCTTTGTTTTTTGTTCGCAGTTTGAGCCGAGCGCTATTGAATACAACCACTGGCAGGACAAAGTACGAAGTACTAAGCACAAAGCACACTGAGCTGTTCGACTAGTACACACTCAAACTAAACATCAATGAGCATCGATGCTGTTGTCGTTCGCCGTGCGGCGCTACTGACACTGACGGCGCTATTAAGTCTTTCCGTATTTTCACCTGAATCCATAGCACAAAACGGCCCGGGGCTGGCCACACGTCTGCGCAGTTGGGTCGCGCTCGACGCACCACCGGGATGGGAGCACCGCGCGACCGATGTGATCATGCGCGCGATGTCCGGGTGGCAGCGCGATGCGCTCGGCAATCTGATCATGCGCAAAGGCAGCGGCAGTCCGCGGCGTGTTGTTGCGTGCGCACTGGATGGGCCGGGATTCGCGGTCACCGAGATCACCGAGGAAGGTTACTTGCGATTGCGCGAAGTCGGGGGTGGACGATTGCATCCGCTGTGGACCCAGTCTCATGAAGGACAGCGACTCAGGGTGTTGACGCGTAGCGGCGGTATCGTGCCGGCGGTCGCAATTGTTAAGAGCACTCACTTGCAACGCGGCCGAGCTGCGGCTCCAGTTACAACACTCGACGACATGTGGGTTGACGTTGGCGCTACGTCGAAAAATGACGTCGCTCGACTCGGCATTCAAATGCTCGATCCGGTAGTGCGTGAGACGTCGGGTTGGGCGTACGGCGATTTTGTTGCTGGTTACATGGCTGGTGTTCGTGTTGGTTGTGCGGCAGTCGCATCGGCTGCGACAGGGCAGGTTACGTCAGGCGAGACGATCTTTCTGTTAACGACGTTGCGAAGTTTCGGACACGACGGTCTTGAGGCGGCGCTGCGATCGCTCGGACGCGTCGATCAGGTGACGTTGATCGAGCCATCACCTCCAGTGGATTCAAAAATGGGCGTAGTCTCGCTGCGGCAACTTGACAAGCCTTCATATCTTCCGGCCTCGACCGGTCTCACTTCGGTCATGGTTCTTTCGACGATGGTGTTTCATCAGGGCTCGCTGGTCGAAAGCGTTAGCCTTGATAATGCCATTGCTCTGTTGGAAGAAGTCGAGAAAGCTGCTGGTGTTGTGAAGCAGACGCGTGAGTGGCCCATGCTGTCCTACGGGCCGGACCCGGCTCCCAATTCAGATGCGTTTTCAGCTACTGCAAAACTGCTCAAGAGTCTGGCGGATGAATATTCCGTGTCGGGACACGAGCAGAGCGTGCGCCATCAAGTACTTGCCTCGCTTCCTTCGTGGGCCCAAGCGAAAACGCACACTGATAATGAAGGAAATCTGATCCTCGAAGTTGGACCGGATCGCGATCCGGTGATGTTCATCGCTCACCTTGATGAGGTCGGATTCGAGGTCTCAAACATTCTACCCGACGGTTCAGTCTCGCTGCGCACGCGCGGTGGACTCTTTCCATCACTCTGGGAGGGCCAACCGGCGCTGTTGCACTTCGACGGGCGTGGGAGGATTCCGCTGCAAGGCATCTTCGTCCCACGTGATACGGCAACGACCAAACAACCGGAAGCGCTTACTGCGTGGTTTGGAATCGACGAAGCTGCCTTGAAGAAACTCGGCGTCGTCAACGGTCTCGCCGTTACTGCTTACAAAGAGGCCACGCGAATCGGGCCCACTCGATTCACCGCACGCGCGCTTGACGATCGCGCTGGGTCAACGGCGCTGATTCTCGCCGCGAAACGCATCGAGCCCTCGACGCTAAAACGCAAAGTCATCCTCGCATGGGCCACCCGTGAAGAAACCGGACTCGAAGGTTCGATCGCGATGGCGAAGAAATATGGACCGATAGTGAAGCGCGTCTTCAGCGTAGATACTCTCGTTTCTTCTGACTCGCCGCTGGAGACGACGCGATTCGCGCATGCGCCGTTGGGCCAGGGCGCGGTAATTCGCGGACTCGACAACTCGTCAGTCGCTCCGCCCGCGGAACTCAATCGTGTGCTGAACATTGCGCGGACACAGAACATTCCGCTGCAAGTCAGCGCGACGAACGGCGGCACTGATGGTTCGGTGTTCATTCCGTACGGCGTATTGCATCTGGGGTTATCATGGCCGGGCCGTTACAGTCATTCGCCGGTTGAAGTGCTCGATCTCAGAGACTTACAGGCGCTGGAGCGATTGGTCTACGCGATCGCCACCGCGCCCTGAGTAAGTTCCCGCAAAGGCGCAGAGTCCCAAAGAAAGGCCAGTTTCAAAATTTAAGTGCCATGAAACCTTTGCGTCTTTGCGCCGTTGCGGGAAAAGCAATTGACATGACCTTGAAGACGCTAACGTTAGTTTGTTTACTTTTCCTGCCTACACAGATCTATGCCCAACGAGATCTGACGCGCCACGTCAATCCTTTCATTGGCACCGGTGGCCACGGTCACACCTTTCCGGGTGCGATCGTCCCGTTCGGTATGGTCCAACTCAGCCCGGACACGCGCCTAACAGGCTGGGACGGCTGCTCGGGTTATCACTATTCGGATTCCGTTGTTTACGGATTCAGTCACACACATCTGAGCGGTACCGGCATCTCGGATTACGGCGATGTTTTGTTGATGCCGACCGTCGGCAATCGAAAAAACAATTACACGTCGCGTTTCAGTCATCAGAATGAAAAAGCGTCGCCGGGCTTCTACTCGGTGCGGTTGGACGACGACAACATCTTCGTCGAACTCACGGTAACCGCGCGCGCCGGAATGCATCGCTACACTTTTCCCGCGACGAACGAAGCGAACATCATTCTCGACCTCGCCCATCGCGACAAAGTCCTCGATTCAGGAGTGAAGATTGAAGGCAAGACGGTGCTGGGATGGAGACGATCGCAAGCTTGGGCGCGAGATCAAATCGTTTACTTCGCGATCGAGTTTTCTGAGCCGCTGCTTGGGCACGGATCGGATGACCTCAAAATGTTCTTCCGATTTGACGCGCGGAACCGTAAACCGATTCTCGTACGCGTGGGGATCTCCGCCGTGAGCACCGAGGGCGCGCTGCGTAATCTTCGCGCCGAACTCAACCACTGGGATTTCGACAAGGTTAAAGCCGACGCCGCAGCCGCATGGAATCGCGAGCTCAGCAAGATCACCGTCACCGGCGGCACCGACGCCCAGCTCACAAACTTCTACACCGGCCTGTATCACGCGATGACCGCACCCAACATCTTCATGGACGTCGACGGCCAGTATCGCGGACGTGATTTCAAGATCCACAAAGCCACTGACTTCACAAACTACACTGTATTTTCATTGTGGGACACGTTTCGTGCGGCCCATCCGCTTTACACGATCATCGACACGAAACGCACGCGTGATTTCATCAAAACCTTTCTCGTGCAGTACGAACAAGGCGGGCGTCTGCCCGTTTGGGAACTGGCCGCGAACGAAACCGACACGATGATCGGTTACCACGCCGTATCCGTCATCGCCGACGCGGCTGTAAAAGGCATCGACGGATTCGATTTGAAGAAAGCTTTCGAGGCGATGGACCACAGCGCCGAACTGCGTCACTATGGTCTCGGCCCGTACATCGATAACGGTTTCATCAGCACTGAAGACGAACGTGAATCGGTTTCAAAAGTCCTCGAATACGCTTACGACGATTGGTGCCTCGCGCAAGTCGCTAACCTCGTCGGAGACCGCGGCAATTATATCTACTATTTGCTCCGCGCTCAGAGTTATAGGAATGTTTTCGATCCCCAGACAGGCTTCATGCGTCCACGCACGAATGGCGACTGGACCGAGCCATTCGATCCACGCGAGGTGACGTTCCATTTCACCGAAGCGAATGCCTGGCAGTACACCTTCTTCGTTCCCCACGACGTTACCGGCTTAATCGACCTGATGGGCGGCCGCGAAAAGTTCGCGAGCAAGCTGGACCAAATGTTCGAAGCGGAGAGCCGGACCACCGGTCGCGAACAGGCCGACATTACTGGTTTGATTGGCCAGTACGCTCACGGAAACGAGCCGAGTCATCACATGGCGTATCTGTACAACTACGCCGGACAGCCGTGGAAGACTCAGTTTCGCGTTCGCCAGATCATGGACCAGTTCTACAAGCCCACGCCTGACGGGCTGATTGGCAACGAAGACTGCGGACAAATGTCGGCGTGGTACGTCTTGAGTGCGGCGGGTTTTTATCCCGTCACGCCAGGTTCGACAACATACGCGATTGGAACACCGTTGTTTCCGGAGGTCGAATTCAATCTCGAGAACGGAAAATCATTCAGAATCGTCGCAAAGGATGTTTCTGACAAGAACATCTACATTCAATTCGCGGTGCTCAACAATCGGCCATATCGAAAGTCTTTTATCGACCACGCGGATTTGATGGCGGGTGGCCAGTTGGTTTTGCAGATGGGTCCACGCCCGAATCAGCATTGGGGAACTGGACCAGGGAACGAGCCCGTATCACGGATCAAATCTCCTTCGATCGTTCCAGTGCCGGTAATCAAGAGCGCCGGCCAGACTTTCAAAAACAATCTCACAATCGATATCCAGGCGGTTGGTCCAGCCGACAGAATCCACTACACAACTGACGGCTCGGCGCCGACCCCGAAGTCACGTCGATTTACGAAGCCATTCGCGATCGACAAGTCCTCGACGGTAAAAGCAATCGCGATTCAGGTCACGCGACAGAGCCTTGCTGCGACGGCGAAGTTTCATAAGATCCCGCACGACTGGAAACTAACTCTACTTTCAAAGTACAGCCACCAATATACAGGCGGCGGTGACGATGCATTGATCGACGGCATTCGCGGCACTACGAATTGGACCAGCGGAGCATGGCAAGGCTACTGGGGCAAGGACCTCGTCGCGGTTGTCGATCTCGGAAGGCCGCAGTTGATCTCAAGACTCGGCGCAGGGTTTTTGCAGGATGCCGGTTCATGGATCTGGATGCCGCGCACCGTCAGCTTTGAGCTTTCGCTCGACGGTCAGAATTTCGTCCCAGCCTTAAGCATCCCGAATGATGTTCCTGATGGCAGCAATCCAGATTTCAATGTCGGCATCCTCGCGAAAGACTTCGTCAAAAACATAACGCGCCAAGAGGCGCGTTACGTGCGGATCACCGCCGTGAACTTCGGCAAGATTCCGGCATGGCATCCCGGCCACGGCGGCGACGCCTGGATATTCGCTGACGAAATAATTATCGAGTAGTTCCGTAATCTCTGCGTCCTCTGCGCCTCTGCGGTTTACTGCTCTTACCTAACACATTTACCGCAGAGCCGCGGAGGAACGCAGAGACTTCAAACGGTTACCAGCTCAGCTCAAACTCGTATTCGGACGCTCCACCGCGCGGATCCTTGATCCTTATCACAGCAGTGAAGTTGTTCTCGCGCGTAGGCTGTTCTTCGATGTAAACCTGCCCACGTGCTCTCCTGACGTTCAGCCGCACGGTGACGCGTCGAGACGGCAGCGAACCGGAGAAGTTGGGCTGCGAGTCGTTGTAAGCCGTTCCGCCAATCGTCTCGACCTCCGCTTGGCCGCCACGAATCGCGATGCGCACATCGTCGTCAACACGACCCCTCCAGGTCATGCTCCCCCCGCGTCCGCCACCCGGTCCCTGTCCGCCACCGCCGCCATCGGATGAATCGAGATTGAGCTCGCGCCCGAGATCGGTCAACGTCCTTTGAACGTTGAACCACGCGGTTCGTTGCTGGTTGTTGCGTTCGACTGAACGCGCCAACTCCTGCAGAAAGCTGAACGCTTCTCGCAAGTCCTGATTGCGGCGACGATCGACGACCATGCGATAAAAGATCCGCGACGCGCCTGCGAACTGTTGTGACAGAATCACCGCTTCGATCTCGTTGCGACCGCCGCGAAACGAATTCGAATACGCGTTGTAAGTTGTATCCGCAAACGAGTCCGCGTCGCGCGAGAGCCGATCGGACAGGTCGTTGAGCCGGTTTGATTGATTGAACTGCGCCGGCGCGGGCTGTGCGACGAAAAGCAGGGCTGAAAGTGCGATTAGAATTCTTGTGATCCTCATGGGACCTCCTAGTTACGTGGGTGAATTCTCAAACTTGCCAACTAACATACCTCTACACTACTGTGTCGCGGGTCTTCAAGCGTAAATATTAATCAAAACACAATAGGAGCAGAGCATGTCAGTAGAAAACAAGCAAAAGATTGAAGGAATGTACGCAGCCTTTGGAAAGGGCGATGTGCCTTACATCATCGGTGCACTCGATCCGGAAGTCGAATGGTGGGAAGCGGAAAACTTTATCTACGCTGATAAAAACCCGTATGTTGGACCACAGTCGGTGCTTGCGGGCGTGTTCGGGCGGATCATGCAGGAGTGGGAATGGTTTACCGTCACCCCCGAAGAGGTTTTAGACGCAGGCGACACGGTGGTTGGCCGTGGAATTTACGCCGGAAAATACAAGCAAACTGGACGTGAGGTGCGCGCCCAGTTTGCTCATGTATTTAAACTTCGTGACGGTAAGGTGGTGAAGTTCCAGCAGTACACGGATACTGCCCAGTTTCTACAAGTTACGACTTCGCAGTAAATCCGCGTTTCTTCATGAGCGCGTCGATCTTCGGGTCGCGTCCGCGGAACGCGCGGTAAGCGTCTGCCGGATCCACCGTGTTGCCTACCGAGAAAACGTTCTTTCGCAGCCGTTCAGCTACCGTTTTGTCGTACGGACCTTTGCCTTCGACGAAGGCGCCGAACGCATCAGCGGTCAGCACGTCCGACCAAAGATAGCTGTAGTAACCGGCGGAATAACCGTCGCTCGAAAAGACGTGCAGAAATTGCGGCGTACGATGTCGCATCACGATCTCTTTCGGCATGCCGAGCTGCGCGAGGGTTTCGCGTTCGAATGCGTCGGCGTCGATCTTTTGATCGCCCGCGAGGTGCAGCTTCATGTCGACCAGGGCCGCCGAAAGATACTCGACTGTCGCGAATCCCTGGTTGAACGTCGCCGATCGGTTGATCTTGTCGACGAGTTCCTGCGGGATCGGTTTGCCCGTTTGATAGTGAAGCGCAAATCGCTGCAACACTTCTGGCGTCGGCAGCCAGTGTTCCAAAAGCTGCGACGGAAACTCGACGTAGTCGCGCGGAACGGCAGTGCCGGCCACGGACGGGTAAGTGACGTTCGAACTCAGGCCGTGCAACGCGTGGCCGAATTCATGGAACATCGTAAGCGCGTCGTCCCAGGAGATCAGCACCGGCTCGCCGGGCTTGCCTTTCACGAAGTTCGAGTTGTTGGAAACGATCGTCGTGATTTCGCCGTTGACGCGTTCCTGCGAACGATACGCATTCATCCACGCGCCCGAGCGCTTGCCGGCGCGAGCGTAGGGATCGAAATACCACAGACCGATGTGCTTCTTGCTGGTCTTGTCAGTAACTTCCCAGACGCGAATGTCGGGATGGGCCACCGGGACGTTCGTTACCGGCGTGAAATTGAAGTTGAAGAGTTCGCCGGAAACCCAAAAGATGCCTTCACGTAACTTCTCGAGCTGTAGATAGGGTTTGACTTCGTTCTGGTCGAGATCGTATTTCGCCTTGCGGACCTTCTCCATGTAGTGGCGATAGTCCCACGGTTCGATCTTGATCTTCGCGCCTTCCTTGTCGGCGAGTGCCTGCATGTCGGCGACTTCCTCGTGCACGCGCGCCACCGAGGGCTTCCACACAGCTTCCATCAATTCGAGAGCGCGCTCGGGAGTCTTGGCCATTGAATTTTCGAGACGCCAGTGAGCGTGCGTTTTGTAACCCAGCAACTTGGCGCGTTCGGCGCGCAGTTGCAGGATCTCGGTGATGATCGCGTTGTTGTCGTGCTCGCCGCCGTTGTCGCCGCGGTTTACGAACATGCGCCATGCTTTTTCACGAAGGTCGCGACGATCGGAGTAGGTCAGGAACGGATCGATCGACGAGCGAGTGTTCACGATCACCCACCCGCCGGGTTGTTTCTTCGATTCGGCTGCGGTTTTGGCCGCGTCGCGCAATGACTGCGGCAGTCCGGCGAGCTCGTCTTCGCTCTTCAGCACGATAAACTGATCTGTTTCCTCGGCAAGCACGTTTTGGCTGAACTTCGTGAAGAGTCCGGCGAGCTGCTGATTGATCTGCGAGAGTCGCTTCTTCGCTTCGGGTGACAGACGAGCGCCGGCGCGCACGAAGTTTGTATAGTAAAGCCATGTGAGACGCTGTTGCTCAGGCGTCAGTTTCGCCTTCGCGGGTGAGTTGTAGACGGCCTCGATGCGTTTGAAGAGCGCTTCGTTTTGCGTGATCTGGTCGTTGAAAGCAGCCAGTCGCGGCGCCATTTCGCGTTGCACGGCCTGGTATTCAGGACTGGCCATCGTCGCGCCCCAAACTCCGTAAACCGTTGTCACGCGATCGAATGTTTTGCCGGTGCGTTCGAGTGCCGCGATGGTGTTTTCGAAATCGGGCGCAGCCGTGTTCCTGGCGATGGCGTCGGTCTCCGCGAGCTGTTCCGCCATGGCTGTCTCGAGCGCTGGTTTGAAGAGCGGAATCTGGACGCGGTCAAACGGCGGCACGCCACCATGCGGCCCTTCCCACTTCATCAGCAACGGGTTTTCGTTGGTTGAAAGTTCGGTTTCAGGGTTCATTGCATTGGAAATTTGGGCAGTCTTAACGACGACGACCGAAACGATCATCGCGATAACGGCGAGCAGCGCGAGGCTGCGGATAGTCAGAACGCGCATAATTAGACTTCCTATCAGGGTGTATTCGGGAGAGTTATTGCAAGTTCGTTAGTATATTGGGGGGCCTCTGAGGTTGTACAGGCAAGGCGAATCGTCCTAAAGTGGACTTCACGAAATCCCAGATTACTTGAAATATTAAGCGGCCAAGACCTCAATTAATTATGAGCCAGGATCTGATCTGGGTCGCAGGGAGGACACTCAAACTCCGATGAAGATCTACATCTCATCTACCTACCAGGACCTTATCGAGCATAGAAGTGTGGTCGATCGGACGCTCCGGCGAATGGGCCATGACGTGATCGGAATGGAGCAATATGTGGCTGAAGGGAATAAACCTTTGGATCGCTGCCTCGCGGACGTTCGTCTATCGAATCTTTACGTCGTCATGGTTGCGTGGCGGTATGGCTATATTCCTAACGACCAGCCTCCACCTGGAGCACCGGGCGCGCTCTCGATCACAGAACTTGAATACAACGAGGCTGTAAAAGAGAAAAAGCCCATCCTTGCCTTCCTGCTTGATACCGACACTCCCTGGCCAACCAATCGCATCGATGCGATGAGCACGGAACCTCAACGCGGCGAGACTAAACCAGGATCCAACATCGCACGATTCCGTTCAATGCTCGGGACAAACTACCTCGCTGGAATGTTTCGCACGCCGGATGACGTCGCCAGCCAGGTTGCAGCCGCAGTCGCAGCTCAGGGGCTCAATCGGTTCATGGTCGATCGCGTGCTTGTTCAGACGTCGGTCAGTGCCGGAGAGATGGGTGGGTTCGGAGAAGGTCAGGCGTTGTTCGACAGCGCCATTGACGCCATCAAGACAATGGTCAAGGGAGCTGGTTCGACACGAGCGATTGTGGTTGATCTTGGCGATGGCGATCTTTGGTGGTCCACCCGGCTTTTTCTACTCTCCAGTCTCTTAGACGCACTCACGGGAGTAAGACAGTTAGTGTTTCGTGACGCTACCGGCCGGTTCTGCGGAATGGCCAGTCCAAGCGGTGTTCTTGATCGTTTTTCCGCCGCCTTTCCGCTGTGCGCGAAGTTTCTCAACGAGTTGCGGCAACAAGAGGCATCGCTCGACATTGAGCGAGAGACAGATCGACAGCTTGCGTTGTGGTCCGTCGTGCACATCCCGCCCGCAAACGAACCTCAGGTAAAAGTAGGCGTACGATCCGAGCTGCTGCAACGACTGCTCGGTGAACGCCTCGTTACGCGGTGCATAAACGTCGATGCGCAAGGACTTACAATGGCCCAGGTGCAACAAATAGTGGAATCTCCGTTGGCTGACGTTCCGGTCGATCGTTTGTTGGGTGACGAATCCGAAGCGGATCACGTGCTGCAAGTTGTCGACCGGGATTCGTTTGCGCTCGAGTTGGCCAGAGAATGGGTCAAAACAGGCCTCCCGCGGAACCCCATTCGTTAAGATCCGACTGCTGTAATTAGTACGGACAGTTGCGGCAGCCGCTGTCGCAGCAGTAACCACGGCGCTGCAGGTAGCTGGAGGTGAAGACCATCGCGCCGTTTTGGAGGTGGTAGTCTTTTCCTTCGAGCAGAACGCCGCGCAGTAGCTCTATGTCGACGCGTTGAAATGAGTCCGAATGCGTGTCGTCGAATAGTTCTGGATGGATTAGGTGGGCGAGGAGTTCGGCGCCTTCGACGACGCGCGGGCCGGGACGCGCGAAGTAAGAATTTGCGTCGACCGCGAAGACACGGTTGTTTTTGACTGCTGGCAGATTGAAGAAATGAGATCGGCCGGCGCCGGAACCATAGGGAGCAAAGACGCTCCAAATCTGTTTCATCGTCTGTTGCAGGTTAAAACCGCACGGAATGATGATCAGTATTTCAGGCGCCCACGCTGCGACGTCGTCCCACGACACACGCACCGACTCCCCGCGCTCACTTCCCAACTCGTCGATGCCGCCGGCGATCTTCACGAGTTCCGGCACCCAATGTCCGCTGGCATAAACCGGCTCGAGCCACTCCATGCAGAACACGCGCGGACGCGTGGCCGCTTTTGACATTCGCTCCGAAAGTGTTGCGAGTCTCGCCGTGCAACCGTTCACGAGCGCATCGGCTTCCGTCGTCCGTCCAGTGGCAGCTCCGAGATCGCGAACGTTGTCGAAGATCTCGCTCAACGATCGCGGCGTCATCCACAGGATCTGCGGTGTCTTCGGCAACGACTTGAGCACCTGCGAGACCTCGTTCCCCGAAGGAGCACACACCTGACAAAGATCCTGCGTGAGAATCAGATCCGGCGCGATTTCGCGCAGCAACGACTCGTCAATCTGATACAGACTAAGGCCCGCACGCATTCGTTCCGCCACCGCGTGATCGATCTCGCTCTGGCTCATCTGCTCGATGGGCAACACGTTGCGCACGACGACTGGCTTCGTGCGCACTTCCGGCGGGTAATCGCATTCATGCGTAATGCCGAGCAGCGAATCCGAGAGACCTAACGCACACGCTATCTCGGTCGCCGATGGCAAGAACGAAACGATACGCTGACTGTTCATGGTTCTTGTCGAGCGCCGTTAGTGCTTGTCGTCCTCGCTGGACCAAGCACTTGATCGACTTCGGCGCGTATCGCATTCAACTCCTTCTTCAATACCTCGTAACGCTCGATAGCGTCGCGGCCTATCTTTTGATCGACGTTTGCTGTCATGCCCGCGAGATAAGTGATGTGCGCCTGGAGTCCGGGTTTACCATAACGTACCGGCTCGGTCATGAGTTTTGAAGCGATCGTTGTGAGCCGTTTTGCGGTTTCGAGATCATTTCCGGCCGTGTTCTGTGCCTGACGTACCCTCGTCATAAGTTGGTTGACGGTGGAAACCATTTCGCGCATGCGCACGTTGTGTTCGAACTGCTCCTGTAGATCAGCCTGCGTCACACCATCCGCCGCGACACGCGGATCGATCAAGACATTGAATGGCTCCGTGAAGACGGCGCCGCCTGTCTTAATGCGGGCCTGGTAACGACCCGGCGGCAACGTCACGCCTGCCTGGTTCCGAATGTCCCACACGAAACGATTGAGTCCCGCAGTTTTCGTAACACGCGGAGGTGGCGTGGACCGTCGCACCGGCGCAGCATCAGGATCCGGCGGCTGCGACTCCGGTCCCGCGCCGCCAACGCCAGGCATCGCACCGGGCATCGCTGGTCCAACGCCACTCCCGCGAGGATTGCGCAACACAGGAACTTCGCTGCTATAGGAGTTGAGCACATTTCCTTTCGCATCGAGAATCTCGATCACAACGCCGATCCCCTGCGCAGGTGCCGAGCGCAGGTAATAGTCAATCGTCGGTCCCAGACTACTTGCACCGACGCGCGTCCGGTATCCATCGCGCGGTTTGAACACGTGGAAGTCAGACCTTCTCATCTGCGACGTCAGTTGATGCAGCGGAGTGACGTTGTCGATGATCCAGAACGAGCGGCCCTGAGTCGAAACGATCAGATCCTTGCGATGTACCTTGATGTCTGTGATCGGTACGTTCGGCAGGTTCAACTGAAACGACTGCCAGTGCGAGCCGTTGTCAAAGGAAATGAACATGCCGAACTCGGTGCCGGCGTACAACAGTCCCGGACGATCGGGATCTTCACGGACGACGCGCGTCGGCCAGTCGATGGGTATGCCGTTGTGTCCGGTAGTTAACCTGGTCCAGGTTTGTCCGTAATCGTCAGTGCGGTAGATGTAAGGTTCGTAGTCGCCCAGCAACCAGCGATAAACCGCGAAATATGCCGAACCCTTGCGGTGAGGCGAGGCGTCGATGAACTGCACACGCCCGCCCGGAGGTATATCCTTCGGCGTCACGTTCGCCCACGTCTTGCCGTTGTTGCGCGTTACGTGGAATGGACCATCGTTTGCACCCGCCCAGATCACGCCTTTCTCCAGTGGCGACTCTGCAATCGCATAAAGCGTGCTGTAAAACTCTTCGCCCGTTACGTCGCGCGTGATCGGCTCACCACTGACACCCTGGCAACAATCGGGACGAGCAGTCAGATCGGGCGAGATCCTTTCCCAGCTCACGCCTTTGTCGCGCGTGCGATGGACATACTGCGATCCGTAGTAGAGCACTTCCGGATCATGCGGCGAGGTCGCCATCGGAGAAACGCGTTGCATGCGGTAGATCAGATCGCTGGCGGGGTTTCCGTAGAGCGACTGCCCGCCAATCCAGTAATTCTTCTCCTGCCCGGTCTTCAAATTCATCACGCCGTACTGGCCTTTGCACGATCCGTAAACGATCTCGGGATTCAGCGGATGCGGCATGATCGGTCCGGTTTCGCAACCTGGACCAGTTCGCCAATCGGCAGTTGAATTTGGTTCGGCGACACTCGAGATGATGAGCGTCGTGTTGTCCTGTTGAGCGCCGTATAGCTTGTAGGGAAACTGGTTGTCGACCCAGACACCGTAGATCTCAGCCGTAGGCTGGTTCATTTGCGTGGACCACGTTCTTCCGCCGTCGAACGAGACATTAGCGCCGCCGTCGTTTGCCTGGACCATCGTCTGACTGTTCTTCGGATTGATCCAGATATCGTGATTGTCGCCGTGAGGCGTGCGCATGGCGCTGAATGTCTTGCCGGCATCGACCGACTTGAAGAAACCTTCAGCACCGGCGTAGACGAGGTCGGCATTCGAAGGATCGGCGCCGAGTGTCGTGTAGTAAAACGGACGCTGAATCAGCGAGCCCTGCGAGTTGATCAAAGCCCATGTTTGTCCGGCGTCTTCGGATCGATAAAAGCCACCACCGGGTTTCGCTTCGATCAATGCGTAGACACGATTCGGGTTTGCAGCAGTGACGGCGAGATTACCTTTGCCGATCAAGTCATTAGGCAGACCGGCGGAGATATTCGTGAAGGTTTCGCCGCCGTCAGTGCTTTTGTAAAAGCCGCCTTCGCGCGAGCCGCTGATGATGGTCCATGGTTTACGTTCCAGTCGCGACATCCAGGCGTAAACGATATTTGGATTGCCGGGTTGTATCTCAACGTCCATGGCGCCGACGTTGTCTGAGATAAACAAAACCTTGCGCCACGTTTTACCGCCGTCAGTGGTTTTGAAAATGCCGCGTTCCGCGTTCGGTTTGAAGATGTCGCCGCCGGCCGCCACCCAAACGATGTCCGGATTCGTCGGATGAATACGCACCGCACCTATCTGTCCCGCGTTGTAGAGGCCGATGAACTTCCATGTCTGGCCGTCGTCCGTCGATTTATACATACCGCGTCCGGTTGAGACGTTGCTACGCACACCGTCGGAACCCGTTCCGAGATAGATGACGTTCGGCTCCGAATCAAAGACTGCGACGTCGCCGATTGATCCTACCGGCACTTTTCCGTCGGTTAACGGCGTCCAGGTTGTGCCGCCGTCAAGCGTGCGAAAGAGGCCGCCGCTGGCTACGCCCATGTAGAAGGTTCGTGGTTTTGAAGGAACGCCGGTCACAGTCGTAACGCGCCCACCGCGCGATGGTCCAACAAGGCGATAGCGCAGACCGTTATAGAGTGACGGATCTGGCGCTTGCGAGTAGATAGGAAGCGCCAGGAAGAGAAGCGTGATCAACGCGAGAGAACCAGACCGGAGCATAGCCGTCCTCCTGAAACTGCGCGAGCTTTTTTGAATTAAGACGTGGCCGGTGCAAACCATCCGCGAACGGTCCTCGTCACCTGTTGGAAGAACCGGCGAATGCGTTTGAAAACCATGAACGATATCACTAAACCGACGCCGACGATGATGAATATCAGTACTGGCACGAACACAGAAATCACTATCGAAACAACCGCGATTATGTCTTCAATAATGCTGGCGACCGAGTTTGAAACTGGTTCTGGGCTTGCGTTCAGCGCGAGGCGCGTCGCCGCTTTTGTTCCATGAGACGAGAGGGCCAGTCCGCCGCCTAAGAGCAGCGCGATCACCTGAATGCCGCGATCGAAATCGCCGAAAGCGCCCGCTGCCAGGACTGCGCCTGCGGGGACGCGAATGAAGGTATGAATCACGTCCCAGGTGCTGTCGATCCACGGCACCTTATCCGCCACAAACTCGATCACGTATAGAGTGACAGCGACACCGATGACCCACCAACTCGTCAACACCTGAAGTTCGCCGGGAAGTTGCAGGTTTGCGAAACGGCCCAGCAGACCGAGCGTGCCGACGCAGGCGTAAAGATTGATGCCTGAGACCCACGAAGCGCCCATTGCTATGGCGATGGTTGAGATTAGCTGCGTCACGGATTTGTGATTATAGCGGTTTTTCAATTAGTTTAGCGGCATCCCATGCAGTTGTTGAGGCACACGCCTGTTTTCGATGTGGAATCCGCGAGTCGGATCGCGGAGGAGTTGTTTGGTGTGCGCGCGAGAGCGAGTGTGTTGCCGAGCGAGCGTGATCAGAATTTTTTGCTCGATGCAGCAGGTGAACGTTTCGTGTTGAAGATTGCAAACGCGATGGAATCGCGCGTGTTGCTCGAGGCACAAAATGCAGTTCTGGAGCATCTGGGAACACGGATTTCCTTTTGTCCACGCGTTGTGCCGGCCTTGAACGGCGAACTAATCAGCACTGAAGCGGATCATCTTGTTCGGCTGGTGACGTATCTCCAAGGAATGCCACTGGCGAAAGCGACGCACACACCGGAGTTATTAGGTGATTTCGGGCGAAAGCTCGGGCAGTTGGACCGTGCGCTAGCGGACTTCGATCACCCGGCGGTGCATCGTGATTTTCATTGGGACCTCGCGAATGGCAATCGAGTAATCGATGAGCATGCGGGTTTAATCGAGGATTCAAGTTTACGTGAGTTGGTTTTTGAATCCCGGTTTGAAGTGACTTTGGATTTGCGTCGCAGTGTGATTCACGGGGATGCGAACGACTACAACGTTCTGGTAGACGCGGACCGCGTGACAGGTCTGATCGACTTTGGTGACATAGTCTATAGTTGGACCGTCGGTAATCTGGCGGTTGCCCTTGCGTATGTCGTGCTTGGAAAAAAGGATATAGCCGCCGCGGCCGCGCACGTGATTGATGGCTACACGAAAGAGTTTCCATTGACGGTTGAAGAGCGTGGTGTGTTATGGCCGCTCGTACGTTTGCGATTGGCGATGAGTGTTTGCCTTGCTGCGCACCAGCTACAACAACGACCTGACAACGAGTACCTGCGGATTAGCCAACGAGCCATAGTGGAAACGTTGCCGAAGTTGAAACACAAATGAAATCGATAATTGAAGCCCGAAAGCGGTTGCTTGGACGCAATCTGGGCATCGCATACGACAACCCGATCAATGTCGTGCGTGGCTCGATGCAGTATCTCTACGACGATGCGGGACGGCAGTATCTCGACGCCTACAATAACGTCGCGCACGTGGGACATTGTCATCCGAGAGTGGTGGAAGCCGGTGTGCGACAGATGCAGGCGCTAAACACCAACACGCGTTACCTGCACGATACGATTCTGAATTACGCCGAACTTCTCACCGCCACATTACCCGACCCGTTGAACGTCTGCTATTTCGTCAACTCTGGCAGCGAAGCAAACGAGCTCGCGATCCGTCTGGCTCGCGCACACACGAACGCGCGCGACACGATCGTTCTCGATCACGCTTACCACGGAAACACTACGACGCTGATCGACATCAGTCCGTACAAACACGACGGTCCGGGTGGAAACGGCCCGCCATCATGGGTACACAAAGTTCCGCTTCCCCGCACAGCCGAGGATGTGCAACAGGTTATCGACGTCATCAAGACGAACGACAAACTTTGCGCTTTTATCGCCGAATCAATGCCTAGCGTCGCCGGTCAGATTGTTCTGCCTCAGGGTTATCTAAATCGGGTTTACGACGCGGTACGCGACGCCGGCGGAGTGTGCATCGCAGACGAAGTGCAAACGGGCTACGGGCGTATCGGCACGCACTTCTGGGCGTTTGAGAGTTACGGCGTCATTCCCGACATCGTCGTGCTGGGAAAGCCGATCGGCAACGGACACCCCATCGGGGCCGTGATAACAACACCCGAGATCGCGGCATCATTCGATAATGGTATGGAGTTTTTCAGCACGTTCGGCGGGAATACGGTGTCGTGTGCGATCGGGTTAGCAGTACTCGAGGTTGTGGAGGAGGAAAACCTTCAAGCTCACGCACAAATAGTGGGCGAGCACCTACTCAATGGATTACGCGATTTGCAAAAACAACACGAGGTGATCCGTGACATCCGCGGCTCCGGATTCTTTCTTGGTGCTGAACTAAGAAAAAAGGAAGACGCCGATCGTATCGTGAATGCAATGCGTGACGAGGGGATCCTGATCGGCACGGATGGTCCATTGCACAACGTCTTAAAAATCCGACCGCCAATGCCATTCGCAACGAATGACGCAGACCACTTGCTCACGACGCTACGAAAACTGCTTTAGCGCGGTCCAAGCAAAGCCATTAGACCGTCAGCGAGCAAGCCACGCCAGCTCAACCCATCAGGGCCGCCGACGAATTGTTGATAGTGCACGTCATAGCCTTTTGCCCGTAACACGTCGCGCAGATGACGCGTGGCTTCCAGGATGCCTCGCCTCCACCCTCCCTATCGATTTGGTGCGCACCGCTCTTCTACGAACCGGTTTAATGAATGAGAAATCAAAATCCGGGAACGGCTTCGTCAGCCGGATCAGAAAGCGCCCATACGGTGGAGTAAGGGCGCTTGTTTTCTTTTCCATCGGGAGAAATCCTACTTCTTCGCCGGAAACAGCGAGACCTTCACGTACGACGACGTATTCAAGTATTTCTTCGCTGCCTCTTTGACCGCTGCCGCGTCCAGCTTCTTGTAGAACTCAGGCATCAGCCAGATGCCTGCCGGATCTTCGCCGTTAAAGAACCGCGACGAAATCTGGCCCAGAAGATACCCGTTCTGTTTGCTTTGCGTTTCAAACTCACGAAGCAGCGCCTCTTTCTCATCCGTAAGTTGTTTCTCCGTGGGTCCTTCCGCTTTGAACTTCTCAATCTCCGTAAACACTTGCTTGATCAGATCCTCGGTTCGCTCCGGCGAGCTGCCGAACTGAATCGAGATCGAATACTCAGGTTTCGGATACTTCTGATAACTGTCGTTGACGCTCACGCTGTAAGTGCCACCGAGTTCTTCGCGTAACTCCTGGAGGAGTCTCATTTCGAGGATCTCCGCCATCGCTCGGAACGCTACACGACTTTCCTGGTCGAAAACGAATGGACCGTCGAAAACAATCATCGACAGACTCTTCGGCTCGATCCCTTTCTCGACTCGCTTCTCAATAATGCCCGTAGGAGATTTGACGCCCACGTCCTTCCACGTCTCTTTGCGCTTCAACGAAGGCAACGAAGCGAGATAACGCTCGACGAGCGGCTTGAGCGTCGCTTCGTCAAAACTGCCGACGAAATAGAACGTGAAATCACTCGCATCCGCGAAACGGTCCTTGTAAAACGCGAGCGACTTGTCGAGGTTCCACTGATCAATCATCGGCGCGGTCGGTCTTTGTCGTCGAGGATGGTCCTGGAAAAGCGCTTTCGTAAGCTCGGTGTAAAACTCAAACTCCGGCACCACGCTTTGATTCGCGAGCAGCGTTTTCATCTGCGTCGTCTGCGCGGCGAACGCGTCCTTATCGGCCCGCGGTTGCGTGAAGCGCAAATGAATAAGCTGGAACATCGTTTCAAGATCTTTGCGAGAACTCTGCCCGGTCAGTCCCTCTTCGAGTTCACCTATGAAAGCACTCGCAGACGCGACCTTGCCTGTCAACATCTTCCCAAGATCGATCACGCTGAATTTGCCGAGGCCGCCCGCTGATAGCACCTGCGTCGCAGTGCTGGCGGGAATATAATCCGCATCGCTTGCGAGTGAAGTTCCACCCGGACTCGCCGCGCGAAACAGGATCTCATCCGCTTTGAACGTCGTCGGCTTGAGCACCACTTTGGCGCCATTGCTGAGTTCCCAGATCGTCAGACCTGCTTTCTCGTTGGTAGTAACGTTCGTGATCTTGCCTGCTGACGGCGGCGACTCGATCAGCGCCGTACTCGAAACGGTATCAACGTACGCCTTCAAATCGGCCGGCGGTGGCTCTTTGATGATCGCCGCAAGCTTTGCTTCATCGGGTATCGTCAAACCGCTCTTCTCCGGCGCCGTCAACACGACCATCCGATTCTTAGTGCCCTCTGGAAACCACTCGCGCGCGAGTTTATTGATCTCTGCGAGTGTGATCCCCGGGAGGAACCGTTTGTGTAACTCATACTCGTCATCGGCGCTGGGCAACGTCTCACCTTGCAGGAAGTTACGAATGTACTCGGCCGCCTTTGCGGACGACTGCGTGTTTGCTTTTTCTGCGAGGTACTGTTCGTAAGCTCGCAGGATATCCGTCTTTTGACGCGCGAGCTCGGTTTCGGTAAACCCGAAACGCGCAACTCGTTCCGCTTCAGTGCGCAGCGCGCGCAACCCGCGTTCAACGCCGTCGTCTTTCACGACCGCCGACAGAAACGCGATCTCTTTCGTCCGTGCGAGAAAAGCGCCGCGACCTGTGAAGCCAAAGAGAAATGGCGCATCAGGTTTTTGCGTCATCTCGGAAAAGCGCGCGTTCAGCATTCCGGAAAAAAGTCGGTCAATAGTCTTTTGCCGGTAAACGCCGATGGTGCCTTCTTCTTCAGCAGGCAGTAGCGTGCTGAACTCAACGCTCGTGTTAGCGGTCTCTTTGTCGGTGAGAATCGCAAAACTGGTGTCGGCGCGATCCGGCACGTCGTAAGTTGTACGCGGTCGTGGATTGGTCGAAGCGGGCAACGATGCGAAGTGCTTATCGATAAGTTTTTGAATTGCTGCTTTGTCGAAATCGCCGACCGCGACGACGGCCATCAAATCCGGCCGGTACCAGTCTTTGTAAAACTGGACCAGACGTTCCGGTTTGGCGTTTTGGATGATCGCCGGTAGCCCGATCGGGATCCTTTCCGCGTAACGCGATCCCTTGAACGCGATTGGAAACAGTCTTTCGACGGTGCGCATTCCGGCGCCGCGACTCCCGCGCCACTCTTCCATGACGACGCCGCGTTCCTTCTCGATCTCAGCCGGTTCAAATGTGACGTTGTGTGCCCAGTCTTCCAGCACTTGGAACGCCCGCTCGATCGCTCCCGGTTTGTCTGTCGGGACCTGGAGCATGTAGACGGTTTCGTCGAAGCTCGTATAGGCATTCAGATCCGCGCCGAAGCGCATGCCTAACGACTCAATGAACGCGATCAGGTCGTGCTTCGGAAAGTTCTTCGTTCCGTTGAACGCCATGTGTTCGACGAAGTGGGCGAGTCCGCGTTGATCGTCCTCTTCGAGAACGGATCCTGCTTTCACCACCAGTCGAAGCTCAGCGCGCTTCTCCGGTTTCTTGTTGGCGAGAATGTAGTAACGGAGTCCGTTTGGAAACTTACCCATCGTGATCGCGGGATCGACGGGCATCGGTTGTTTCAGATCTGGTGCCTGGGCTGCGGCCGTAAGACACACTGCGGCGACGAAGAGGAGGATCGGAAGGATCCGTGTAAAGAATTTAGTTTTCATTAGGCAAAATCACGATTGAGAATGAACGACAAAGAGTGTCCACGCGCCGTCCATCCTTCTTTGGAATAAGCAATGGGGAGATCGACTGAGCCGTTACCTTCACCCCTTGTATCATTGGCCCAGGTGCTGCCTGAGACCTGTTCACATCGAAGCAGGTAATGCTCGATGCCGGTGAATACGCTGCGCCAGTAGCCGCCGTACAGAGTCTTATAAACAACTCCGTCGACTTCAACATACACTCGTTTGCCGCTGATGATCCGGTAGTTGATGCGGCCAAGGAGATCGAGCAGCCGGCACTGGTCGAAGACGCTTGGGTTCGACGCAGTCGGAGAACCCGGCAGGGTGTCGTCTACCGAATCGTCGCAACGCCATGCTTCAGGTTTGTACATCGGGGCTCCCCGGAACGTCCCAGCATTATATTCCTTCGTCGGTGTTTAGAGAACTCGTTTCGCGGCGTAGAGCCCTAAAGGTACTTTCGCATCGTCCGCCGCCGGATGTGAGGCGAGGCTTGCCTCGCCGGCGACTAATTGAAATTAGTTGGGCTCTGCCCTTTGCTACCGCCTTTGGCCCATAAGCCGGGCAAAGCCCGGACCATGGGCGCAGCCCAACATTTACTCCCGAGCCATCGGCGAGGCAAGCCTCGCCTCACATCGGGCGGCGGAGCCGCTTCAAAATAGACTTTTTGTTCAAAGCCGTTTCGCGGCGTAAAGCCCAATGAAGATAAATTCGATTTTCCCGCTCTTA
>Ga0209486_10000219_pt1 | contig 27240 bp, 21 predicted proteins | sample NCCompost_FD_187518 | JGI IMG/M metagenome (GOLD analysis project Ga0209486, IMG submission 187518) | Agricultural soil microbial communities from Utah to study Nitrogen management - NC Compost (SPAdes) (version 2) | ecosystem: Environmental > Terrestrial > Soil > Agricultural land | place...
TCGGGCCCCTCCTTCAACAACAACACGGTGTCGTCGCCCGCGGTTGCCGTTGCCATGGTGACGGACCAGAAGAATGCAGGCTACGACCTGTTGAAGATTCACCCCGGCGTTCCGCGAGTCGCCTTCGATTCCCTGGCGGCTACGGCAAACCGTCTTCGCATTCCGTTCGCAGGACATGTGCCGCTGGAAATCGGGCTGGATGTCGCCTTGACGTCGAAGTACTCGACCATCGATCACCTGGACGGCTTCCTCGAGGCGATGTACAACGGAACGCAGCCGCTCACGCCGGAGTTGAACGGATTTTTCGGGCTTGGCATCGTCAGGCAGCTGGATCCATCGCGCTTCCAATCGATTGTCGATCGCGTGAAGGCGTCAGGCGTGGCGATGGTTCCCACGCAGATCCTGATGGACAACTATACGAACGACCTGACGGGCGAGCAGTTGACGTCCACCGAAGAGTTCAAATACTGGTTGCCACCGACGGTCGCTCAGTGGCGCACGATGAAGAACAACCTGCTCGCGCAGCCCCAGGCGGCTTCCGAGCAGCGTCAGGAGTTCACGGCGTTGCGCCGAAAGTTCATCAAGACGCTGTACGACAGTGGCGTGACGTTCCTGCTCGGCTCCGACGCACCGCAATTCTGGAACGTCCCGGGTTTTTCAGCTCACCGTGAGTTGGGTGCACTGGTCGCGGCGGGACTGACGCCGTATCGGGCTCTTCGCACCGGAACGGTGAACGTCGCGAAGTTTCTGGGGGAAGAGGGACGATCAGGGGTGGTTCGAGTGGGCGCACGCGCGGACCTGATCCTGCTGGACGCCAATCCGTTGCAGGACATTGGCAATACACTACGCATCAACGGAGTCGTCGTGAACGGCCGTTGGATCGGGCCGGCGGAACGAAGCAAGATGCTGGGAGCGTTGGCGAATCAATAATCTGCGGTTCCAGGTCCTGCGCTTTTCAGCCGTTACACAACGTTTCAGGCATTAATGGTGTCTCTCCTCCAGCTCATCTAGAGGAAGGACGCCGAAATGCCCCCCGAATCCGCCATCGTCCAGCGCACGCTGGAAATGCTCGTCCTCAAGGCTCTGTCCCTCGCGCCAATGCATGGCTGGGGCATCGGCCAGCGCATCGATCAACTGTCGAAAGGTGCGTTCCAGGTTCCGCAGGGATCACTCTACCCTGCCCTGGTCCGCATGCGCCGACGGGGATGGATCAAGAGCGAGTGGCGCGTGACCGAAAACAACCGGCGCGCGCGCTACTACCTCCTCACGCCGGCCGGACGAAAACAGCTCGGCATCGAGACCGATGCCTGGGAGAAAGCATCGGAAGCCGTCAACGCGTTCCTGCGCACGCGGACACTCGAGGACACACCATGAGCTTCTTCACCGATGCCATGGTGCGCGTCCGCGCGATGTTCCTCCGGGAGACGGAAGAACGGGAGTTGGACGACGAAGTCCGATTCCATCTCGAGCGAGATGCCGAGGAACGCGTCCGTCGTGGGGTTGCACCCGAGGATGCGCGTCGTGAGGCGGCGCTCGCTCTTGGTGGAATGGAATCGCAGAAAGAACAGGTTCGCGACGCGCGCGGGACGCGACCACTGGAAGAACTTGCCTCCGACATTCGTTATGCACTACGCGGCCTGCGGCGCAATCCCGGCTTCACGCTCACCGGCATCCTGGTGCTGGGCGTCGGGATAGGCGCAACGAGCACCGTCTACAGCATCGTCCACTCCGTTGTCCTTGCCGATCTGCCGTACCCTGAGCCGGAACGGCTCGTGCGTGTCGTCGAGAAGAACTCGCCAACGAACATCTGGGCGCTTTCGACAGCCGACGTGGTTTCCATCCGGGAACGTCAGCGGGTATTCGCGGAGTGGGGCGAAAGTACGAGACGGGAAGTGGCGCTTTCCGGCACAGGGACCCCGTCCCGGATCGTCGTCAGTCCCGCGTCGTCCGGATACTTTCGGGCGATCGGCATTGCAGTGGCCAAGGGTCGTGCGATTCAGCCCAGCGATGAGACGGCGGAGGCGCCCGCGGTCGCGGTGGTGACGGATGCCTTCGCCCGACGCGTGCTGGGGAGTGCCGACGCGGCGTTGGGGCGAGTGCTGACGCTCGACGGCGTTTCGCACACCGTGGTTGGCGTTCTTCCCCCCGGTCGCGACGAGTTAGGCGGCGTGCGATCCGAAGTCTGGCCGGCGCTCAAATTGCAACCGATCGTGCGGCGCGGTCCCTTCTGGTTGCGTGGCCTGGGCCGGCTCAAACCCGGCGTTTCACTGGAAACCGCCACGGCCGACCTGGCACGGGTCAGCGCCGAAATCCTCCCGATGTGGCCCGATTTCCGTGACAGCACCGCGAAGCTGACGCCGGTCCCGCTGCGGGAGGTCATCGTTGGACGATCGGTCAAACAGGTCGGCCTCTTCGCGGGTGGCGTCGCGCTCGTCCTGCTGCTGGCGATCGTCAACGTCGCGACGCTGGTGCTGGTGCGTGCCTCCGCGCGCGAACAGGAACTCGCGGTCCGCCTCATGCTTGGCGCGAAGCGAGGGCGCGTCGCGCGCCTCCTGGTCACCGAAAACCTGATCCTGACGCTGACCGCTGCCATGCTGGGATTGGGCCTCGCGTTTGTCGGACTCGATCTGGCAGTCGCTCAGCTCCAGAGCATGCCGCGCATCCAGGATGCCGCTCTCGATTGGCGCGTCATTGCGCTCGGCATTGGTGCGGCGGTGGTGTCGGGCATTCTCGTGAGCCTGTCGCCCATTGCCGCGCTGCAAGGCAACACGAATCTCGCGAGCCACGCGACGGGGCGGCGGACCGACACCAGTAACCGCACGAGCCGGATGCGGGCGGCATTTGTGGTTGCGGAGTTCGCGCTGGCGTGGCCGTTGCTGGTGGCGTCCGGACTCCTGCTGAGCAGTTTCGTGCGGCTTCAGCGCGTGGATCCGGGGTTCGATCCGCGGGGCCTGGTGTCGATCGGGGTGAACCTCCCGTCGATCCGATATCCCAACGACACCACGGTGTTTCAGTTCCGGGCGCGCGCGTTGCAGCGGCTGGCGGCGATACCCGGCGTGGTGTCGGTGGGGTTGGCGGACGACGTGCCTCCCGACCCGAACCACGGCAACTTCGACAACTTCAACCTGGTGCATAAGCCGGTGCCCGACGGGCAAGCCGAACCGGCGGTGCCGTGGTATTACGTGGATCCGACGTACTTCGAAACGTTAGGCATCCGCATCGTCGACGGGCGGGGATACCGGAGCGGCAACACCGCCGACACGCTGCCCATGGTCATCGTCAGCGAGTCATGGGCGAAGCAGTTCACACCCGGGGAATCGCCGGTCGGCCGGCAGCTCGTCCAGGGTGGGTGTTATGATTGTCCGCGAACGACCATCATCGGGGTCGTCGAGGACATCAGGAACCTCGGTCCTGCGCTGCCCATGGTCGCGGCCTACGGGTCGCTGGTGAACAACGGGACTCGGTCGGTGGAAATTCTGGCGCGCGCCCGGGCGGTAACGCCTTCCCTGCTGCAGACGATGCGCAACGAGCTGCGCGCGCTGGATCCCGAACTCCCCCTGGTGGAGACCGTCATCGCCGACAAGGTCGACGCCAGCATGGCGGACCCGATGCGGTGGGCAGCCGTGCTCACGGCGTTCGCCGCCTGCGGCATGGGGCTGGCGGCGTTAGGCGTCTTCGGCCTGATGGCCTACACGGTGCGGCAACGGCGCCGTGAACTGGGGGTACGCCTCGCGTTAGGTGCCGCTCCCTCGTCGGTCACGCGCCTCGTGGTTTCGCGCGGGATGAAATACGCACTCATCGGCAGCGGCATCGGGCTGGTCATGACACTGCTGTTCGTGAACCGCATCCAGACGATGTTGTTCGGTGTGAGCCCGATCGACCCGGCGACGTTCCTGGCTGTGGCATTCATGCTGGCTGGATCGGCATTTCTCGCGAGCTGGATTCCGGGACGACGCGCCGCGCGCATTCGTCCCATGGAGGCGATCGGGGCCGACTGACTGGATACCGCGGTTTTCCCTCTCTATATTCTCCCCATACCTGGGAAGGGGAGCGAGGGATGAACCGGGACGCGATGGAATTGCTGCAAGGAACGCTCGACGTGCTCATCCTCCGCACGCTCGCCTGGCAGCCGATGCACGGCTATGCTGTCTCGCGCTGGATCCGTGAGCGCACGGAAGGAACAATCGAAATCGAGGATGCGCCGCTCTACAAGGCGCTGCACCGCCTCGAGCGCGCCGGATGCGTGAGTGCCGAGTGGGGCGTGTCCGAAAACAACCGGCGGGCCCGGTATTATCGCCTGACCGCGACCGGCCGGCGCCGCCTCCGCGAGGAGGAGTCGGCGTGGCGTCGTTATGCAGCGGCCGTTTTTCGCGTGCTGGAGCCGGCATGAGGCCGCGCCTGCTGTCGTTGATCCGGCGCACCTCCTCGACGATCCGCCAGGATGTCGACGCCGAGCTGCAATTTCATATCGACGCGCGCACCGACGCGCTGGTACGCGATGGCCTGACCCGCGACGAGGCGCGATCGCGCGCGCTCCGCGAATTCGGTGACCTCGAGGACGCGCGAGCCTACATCCGCCGCGTCGACACGGCAATAGAACAGCAACGCAGGCGGAGGGATTCCATGAGCGAGCTTCGTCAGGACATCGCGTACGGGTTTCGCACGTTACGGCGCGCCCCGACGTTCACCCTCACCGCGATCCTGACGATCGCACTCGGGGTGGGCGCCAACACGGCCATCTTCTCCGTCGTCCACGGCATCGTCTTCAAGCCGCTGCCGTTTCCACAGCCGGAGCAGCTGGTCAAGGTCTGGTCCGCGAATCCCACCGCCGGTTCGATGCAGGTCACGGTCTCGGCGGTCGACCTCGACGACTGGCGCGCCCAGCGCACGCAACTCGCCGACATCGGGGGGTGGTGGTACGCCGACGGTGGGAGTGGCATCGATTTCACCGGATCCGGTGATCCGCAACGACTCTCGGTCGCGTTCATCTCTCCAGGCTTCTTTCCGACGTTAGGCGTTCAACCAGCCCTCGGGCGGTTGCCGCGCGAGGACGAAATGATCCGGGGCGGCAACGACCGCGTCGCCGTGTTGTCGCACGGGTTCTGGCAGAGCCGCTTCGGGTCACAGCGCAACATCGTGGACTCGACAATCACCCTCGGGGGCGCGCCCTATCGGATCCTCGGAGTCATGAAGCCCGAGATGCGATTCCCCTCGGATCGGGTCGAGCTGTGGATTCCCTTTTCCACGATCCCGGATAACGCCACTCCCCGCATTCGTCCGGTGCGAATCATGGACGTCATGGCACGCCTCAAGCCCGGCGCCACGCTGGCCCAGGCGCGCCAGGACCTGAACGCGATCACCCAGCGACTCGCGGCCACCTATCAGGAGAACACGAACTGGGGTGCCGCGACCGTCATGCCACTGGCGGACGCGATCACGGGAGACGTGCGCCGCGGTCTCGTGGCATTGCTCGCGGCGGTCGGCTTCGTGCTGCTGATGGCATGTGTGAACGTGGCCAGCCTGCTGCTCGCCCGCTCCACGATCCGCGAACGCGAAGTCGCCCTCCGTCTGTCACTCGGGGCGACGCCGGGTCGTATCGTCAGGCAGATGCTGACGGAAAGCGTCCTGCTGTCGTTGATCGGTGGCGCAGTGGGCGTGGCCGGCGCGACATTCGGATCACGCGCGTTGGTGACCATGGCCTCGGGACAGTTGCCCCGCACCAGCGAAGTACAGCTCGACGGCACGGTCCTGCTGTTCGCGGTGATTGCATCCCTCGTTACCGGTGTCCTGTTTGGACTCGCCCCGGCACTCCGCGCCCGTGGCACCGACCTGCAGGCGTCGTTGCGTGAAGCGGGCCGGGGACTCGTATCCAGGAGCGGCCAGCGATTGCGCACGGGACTCGTCGTCAGCGAAGTGGCACTCGCCGTGGTCCTGATTGTCGGCGCCGGACTCATGACACGAAGCTTCATCCAGTTGTTGGGCGTCGACCTCGGATTCCGACCCGACAAACTGCTGGCCGTCAATTTCACCATCAATACCTCACGACACACGGGACAAGCGCATCGGCTGGTGTATCGCGAGATGATCGATCGCGTGCGGACCGTGCCCGGCCTCGTCGCCGTCGGAGCAGTAAAACATGCGCCGTTCCGCGGCAACGGAGAGCGGATTTCGTTCGTGCCGGATGGGCTGACGTTAGGCGGCGGTGACCAGGCGCCGACAGCGCCACTGTTCCATATCAGCGACGGGTACTTCGCCACGATCGGCGCGCGGATGATCGAAGGCCGGGAATACACGGTTCAGGATGGGGCGATGTCCTCGCCGACACCTGGTGCTCCACCCGTCTTCAGCGGCACGCCGAGCCTGATCGTCAACCAGGCGCTCGCCGAGGAACATTTTCCAGGCACCAGCGCGGTCGGAAAAACCCTTCGGCTGGGCCAGACGCGTATCCCGATCATCGGCGTGGTCAATAACATCCGCCAGACGTCCGTCGAGGAGCCGGTACAGCCGGCCATGTACATCAACAACATGATGAATTCGCGTGTGGGCGTGACGCTTGTCGCTCGCACGCGTGGTGAACCGTTGGCCATGGCCAATGCCGTACGCGATGCGATCTGGTCGGTCGATCGCGAGCAGACGATCACGTCCATCTCGACCTTCGACCAGTTCGTCGGCGAAGCGGTGGCCCGGCCGCGACTCCTGACGATTCTGCTTGGCCTGTTCGGGACGTTAGGCCTCGTGCTGGGCGCGGTAGGGCTGTACGGCGTGTTGTCGTACCTGGTCAGCAGCCGCCAGCGCGAGATTGGCGTGCGAATCGCGCTGGGTGCGCCGCGAGGAGCGGTGCTCGGCATGGTCGTGCGGCGCGGACTGTTGATGACGGCTGCCGGAACAGCCGTCGGTCTGGTAGTCGCTTTCGCGCTCACGCGTTACCTCCGCGACGTCTTGTTCGGAGTCGAACCGACCGATCCGATGACATACGCCCTGGTGGTGGTCTCGATGCTGGCGGTGGCTGGTATTGCGAGCGCCATTCCGGCACGGCGTGCGGCAACCGTCGATCCCGCCATCGCATTCCGAAGCGAGTAAGGTCTGCGCGAGATCTGAAAACCAATTGAACAACGATTGAACGGATGACGCGAATTGCGCCGAAAAATACATCCAGGAAGCAGAAGAGCCGCGTAAACGACTCACAATCGATCCGCTAATCAGTCCGATCCGGGTGAGCGTTCTTCAATGGTTTTCATAAATCTCTCGTGGCTGGGTAATGCTGGACGAACCGCGAGCTCAGGTGGACGTCAAGCTGCACGAGTGGACCTTCCGTGCAGGTGAAGCCGTGCACCTCGCCCGCCTTGATCACCAGGATGTCCCCCGCTCCAGCCTCGAACTGCTCCCCGTTGACCGTCCAGATCCCCTTCCCCTCCTGGATGAACTGAATTTCATCGTAAGGATGGAAGTGCGGCTTTGGACCGGAGCCGGGCACGCCGTTGAACAGGAAGACGGAGACGTTCACATCGCCCTGATCAGCCCCGACGAAGTGGTGCGAGCTCCCTCGGAATGGCAATGCGCTTCGTTGAATTCGCAGCATGGGGTCAGAGTCGGTGTCAGGGAGGACGGGGTCAGACCAGGGTCAGACCAGGGTCAGACCAGGGTCAGACCAGGGTCAGAGTCGAATCTGACCCCTCATGCGTACGTGACGCACCCAGGCTCTCATTTTCTCGACTTCGGTTCCGCGTTCGTACGCATACCCGAGCCACACGGGCGTCAGGAGGCGCGACATGAAGCGAAGGCGGTCACGAAAACGCTCGTCGACCGGAGGATAATGTAGGAGCATCTCCGCCATCGAACCGCGTGACAACTGAAAGTCCGTGTTTGAACCAGTCGCCCGATTCGCCCGAAGCCGCTTCACGTGCGGCGACACCGGCGTCGCGCGCGGCCTGCTCCGGGATGGAATGCAGTGCGCGCAACGCACTTCCAATCTCCCGGGCCATGATGGACGCGAATCGCTCGTGTACTTCATCGATCGGGATGCCCGGGATGTACCGGTGGGCGGCAATCTCGTAAGGAAAGCCCGCCGCCGGCTTCCCTCTCAATTCGACATGAGGAATTCCAGTCTTCGTCGGGAGGAATCGGGAAACGAGCCGGTGAACGCCACGCTCCGCCTCAAAAAGCCGCGACATTTCTGCCCGTCGTGGAAACCTGACCACCCACCCGTCGTGCGTGAGGTAAGCGTCGAACTCCCAGCCGCTGCCGATCAGGCTTAATTCGCGAACGTCCAGCGCCGGTATCGACTCGCGAATGACCGCCGCCGCCAGCTCGAGCGACAGTTCGCGATCCGCATCCCAGGCATTCGACATTCGGCTTGCTCCTCGTCAGGCTGGATGTGGGAAGTATGGCTGAGTCGGGTGAACTGAGACAGAAAAAAGAGGACGTGGCGCGCGCCTCACCCTCCTTAGTATTGTTGAGTCCGAGACGCAGCGTGTTTCCCCGGGCGGGGAGTTAACGCGACCGCGATTTTTTTTGAGCTATTGCCGCGCACCAGTGGCGGCGTACCAGGAGAGCTGTCGTCGAGCAGTTGATGCGAGCCTTAAAGAGAGAGCCTGCGCCGACGCGCGACCTCACCCTTGGTGAGGTCCGTCCGTTCCCTCGTCGAACGGATCAATGGCAGTCTCTGGCTCGCGACGTCCGTTCGCTCCTCTCGCAGTTCACCCTTCGCCCGCACGGCGATCAGCTGCTTACTCCCACCGCGCGTTTCTGGATTTTCTGCGCGCGTGTCCTGATCCTGATCATGGCGTCCGCCGAGGCGGTGTCGTGGGGGTACGTCGGCTCTCTGTTCGGCAGCGGACCGATGGCGCTCCTGACCGGCCTCGCCGCCGCGGCAAGCCTCTTCTTCATCATCTGGCTCGTTGACGCGACCTTCGTCACGATGGACACGTCGCGAGCGTACTACCACAAGCTCCTGGCGACCGAAGATCAACTGTCGAGCGAGATCGAGCAGCGAAAGTTCTTTGCGGGTCTCGGCATTCGTGCGCTCATTGTCGTCGTCTCGCTCTGGATCACCGCTCCGTTCCTCGCGCAGCTGGTATTCCGCCGCGACGTAGTCGACACAATCGCTTCACGCAATCGCGCCGCCATTGCATCCACTCGCGCGACGCTCGTAAAGAAGTACGACGACCAGATCGCGCCGCTCGAAAACGCCTTGAACAACGCGCAGACCGCGGGAATCGAAGAAGCGCAGGGCCAGGGCCCGTCTGGTCGTTATGGACGCGGGGCAGCGGTCATTGCGATCGAAGAGCGTGTCGCGGACCTCAAGCGCCGTATTGCAACGGCGTCCGCTGAACGCGACAGCGTCCTGTTCGCTTACGATCACGCGCCCGGTCTCGAGCTGGGCTCGCGCTTTGGCGTACCGCTTCTGGACGACGGCCTGCGATCACGGAGCGAAGTCCTCGGCATCATGATGGAAAACCCGGATTACTCGGGGGCAAAGCGCGCGCTCGCGGTATTCCTATTATTCCTGTTCCTGGGCCTCGTGATCCTGAAGCTCTTCCAGCCGCGAAGCGTCGCCATCTACTACAGCGAACAACTGCAGAGCCTTTACACCGATTACTCGCAGGGCAAGTTCGACGACCATCTCGATCCGCACGATCGCGCGCGTGTTGGTGCGCCCATGACCCCGCAGCGGTTCGAGGAGTGGGCGCTGCGTTCCTACAAGCAGGTGCGCGACGAAGATGCGCGGCGTCGCGTGACCGAGGAGATGATCACGACGCACGAGCGCAAGATGCGCACGTGGGTCGAGGACCTGCGGCTCCAGGAAGACCTGCTCGACGAGCGACGCAAGCGGTTCGAGACGATTTCCGCCGAGGTCATCGAGATCGAGTCGCGACTCCAGACACTGAATCTCTCCGCGGATACCGAACGCCGCGAACTGGCACGCTCGAACAAGACGCTCGAGGCTATTGCCCAGCACATCGCCACCGGCACCATCGACGACGTGCGCAGCGTGGAGCGCGGCTTCGCGGCGTCGGCCAAAGTGCAGGCGCAGATCGACGAGCTGGAGGAGTCACTCCGGATCCGCGAAGGTCAGATCGGCGATCTCGAACTCCGCATTCCGATCCGTCGCGAAGAGGCCCAGAGCCTTCGCGAAGACATTGCCGATCTCGATCGAGTCGTTCGCGACCTGTATGCGAGAATGGGCAAGGAGCGGACGAGCTACAACGACTGGCTGGCCTCGCAGCCCTGGTTGCGCGGTCGCAAGCCTAACGCCTAACCGCAGGTCCTGCAGTCTGAGGTCGGGGGGGCGAAGGTCCCGCCGGCGAAGGTCCTGCGCCGTTCGCCTTTCAAGTAGCGTATTGCCCCGCTCCCATGAGATGCAGCGACACCTGCGTTTCCCGCCAGCGATGGCGCGCGCCGTGGCAGGATAGCAGCTACCGCACTGGTGGCTCCTCGAGTGTCGCCATCCAGGGATGGCCGTTGGGTGAGGTCAGGTCCAGCCACTCCCACAGCAACTGCCGCTCCGGCGGTGTCAGAACGGGCAGCAATTCACTGAAATCCAGTTCGTCCTTGGCCCGTGAGCGCTTGGCCTTGAACAGCAACTGTAAAGCCGGCCGCAGCACGGGAACACCCTGCACGTCTACCGCGAGTTGATCGACTCGGCCGTGAACCCGATCATCGCGGCGAAAAAACCAGGACGTACCGTCATCTTCCTGGATCATGATCTGCACCTCCCATCCAGCCGCGTTCGCGCGCTGCGCCCAGATGTCGTGCACGCGCCAGGTGAGTTTTTCGCCAGCTTCCCAGCGGCGGAGGCACCCCGGCGGGTCGGCTGCCATCAGCGTCCACTCGCGGAACCAGCGTTGCACCGCCAGTTGTTGCGACCGCAGCACCACGATGTCGATGTCGTCGTGCGCCCGATACGAACGACCGACGACCCGTTCGATCGCGTGGCCGCCTGCGAGGCACCAGAAGAAACCGGCGCCCCGCATCACCTCCACCACTTCATCCACCGACAGCGGCGACCAGCGCGACTCGACGTTAGGCATGACCACGTGCGAAAGCCTATCTCCTGAAGTGCAGGTGCGCTTCCTCGCCCAAGCCGAGAAAGTCGATATCCGTATGCAGCATCCCATCCTCCCGCTCCAGCATCTGCATTCCGGCAAACGGGACCTGGACTCGCAACACCACCTCATCGTCCACGAGATCCCACTCTCCTTCGAGCTCCATGCTGCCTCCCGCGGTCTGGCCATCAGCTTCGATGCGAATCTGGAAGACGAGGTAGAACGTCTCGTTCTCGCGGATCTCGAGGTACCCGGAGGAAATGCGAAGGACGTAATTGTTGAAGAAGGCGCCGGTGTTCGGATCCAGGTACGGCCCGCGGTGAACCGCGACCGGCAGGTCCTCCTCGTCAATATCGTCGAGGATCCAGGTACCGGTCACCTTCCCGCTGCTGTTCGGCGACGTCGGCCCATCCGAGCCGCATGCTGAGACTCCGAGGAATGCGGCAGCCAACAGGGCCAGCCGCATCCTGGCAAATAGCGTAGTCATTGTCATGATTCCATTCGTGTGGGTGAACTTCGTTATGGATTTCGGATGGCGCCTGCCATCTGTCCTCGTTAGGGCCGCCAGACCACGCCGGCCCGGACCCGGATGCTGGTGCTGGCATTGGCACTGAGAGTCCCGATGTCACCGTCCGAGTCGTAATGGTCGAACGTGCCAAGCCCCAGCTCGACCCCGCCGTCCAGCGACAGCTTCGGGGAGAGGAGGTACTGCAACCCGCCACCGAAGCTCAGCATGGTGCCTGAGAACGAGAGGTCGTAGACCTCGTCCTCATCGAGGTCCGTGATCCGCGCGCCGATGGCACGCTTGCCGATGGCCGCCATGAGATACGGCTTTGACTGGGCGTTGGTCTGGGACAGCTGGGCGCGCACTCCCAGTTCAGCGTGCACGAGACCAAACGACCCCTGCATCCAGCTCACACCCGAGTTCTGCTTCGCGACGTCCAGCGAGACGAACGCGGTGACGGCCCGGTTCAGCTCATAACCGGCCATGATACCCAACCCACCACCCATGGTCGTGCTGAACGGCCATTCTTCGAAGTCCGCGCCAGTGATGGAAACGCCTGGTGTGGCTATCGTATGAGCGCCGAAGACCCATTTGTTGGTGCGCTCTTTCGCGGTGGGAGCCTTCGTCGCCTTCGTCACACTGGTTGTGCGCTGGGCACCCGCCTCGGGCGCCATCGCGGCGACAGCTGCGGTTATTGTTGCGAAGATGATTCCCTTCAGACTCCGGTACATTTTCCCTCCTTCGTGATCTCGTGGTGACTGGCCAGTGGTCGCCAATTCCGTTTGCGTCTGGCGGCGTAAGCGGCAGTCGATAGGTTCTTGCGAACGCCTCGACACTAGCCGCCGCCCTTCACCCGCATCTCACCGCGTCAACATGTTGCGGGACAACCGTTTCCGACTCATCACCCTTGGCCGGCTTTCGCTCGTTGGAACCGGCGGTGAGGAAGACGCATCGTTAGCGCGCCGGAGACTCAAGCTCGCCGTGCTGGCGGTGCTCGCCCTGGCTCGGCGACCCGTTCCCCGAGACACACTGCTCGGCCTATTCTGGGCAGAACACGACGAGAGTCGCGCGCGTCACTCCCTGAGCAACGCACTCTCCTCCCTGCGCGGTGCTCTTGGTGAACGATCGATCACGACGCGCGACGCCGATGTCGCGCTCGATGCGGGCGCGCCGCTCGCCGTAGACGCCCTCGAGTTCAGCGAGGCGATCGAAGGTCGCGACTACGCAAGAGCCGTCGACCTGTACGCCGGGGCCTTCCTCGAGGGGTTCCACGTCGACGAGAGTCCTTCGTTCGACCAATGGGCCTCGCGCGAACGCCGCCGGCTGGAATCCATGTTCCTCAAGGCGTGCGCCGAACACTGTGGGTCACTTGCTCGGTCCCGCCGCTGGCCCGAGTGTGAGACGATCGCCAGTCGCTGGCTCGACGCCGAACCACTTTCGGCCGACGCCGCGATCTATCTATTGAATGCGATCAAGGCGCCGGGGACTCGCTCCTCGCTGGCGCGCGCACTCGAGGAGTTCGAGGCCCTGCGGACGCGCCTGAGCCACGAGTTCGACCTCGCGCCGCACCCGTCGATCGTCGAGCTGTCGGGCCGTATCCGCGAGCAGCTCGCCGCCGCTCCGCCAGAACCAGTCGTCAATATTCGCGTGACGGCCGAGACGAAGATCGAGCCGGTCACGGCCATCGCCTCGGCTGCCGCGGTTCCTGCAGCATCGTCACCGGCCGAACCGGTTCCGGCGCGCCTGACGAGTGAACAGACTCCGCGTCGCGTCATCATCCGCGTGGCAGCTGCTATTGCCGCCGTAGCCGTGGTTGCCCTTGGCGTCTCCTGGCTGGCCAATCGCGCGGAGGCGCCCGAGACGTCTCCCGTCATTGCGGTGCTGTCGCTGACTGTGCGCCCGTCTGATTCGTCGACGACGTGGCTGTCGGACGGCCTGCCGCAGATGATCGACACGAAGCTGGCCAACGTCTCCGCGATCGACATCGTGCCTGCCGCTCGCGTGCGCGCGCTCATGCAGCGAAGCGGCCGCACCGGCAACGCGCCCCTGCTTGACGATGTGGCACTGGACCTGGGGCGGCGGGTAGGCGCCACGCACGTCGCACACGGATCGCTCGCCCGGGACGCGCAGAACTTCGTGCTCGATCTATCGATTCACGACGTCGCCAGTGGCTCCCTCGTCCGGAATGTCGTGATGACCGAGGCGGATCCTCTCGCACTCGCCGACCAGGCAGCGGCCCGCATCCTGGCCGCTGCCAATGTCTCGTCAGGCGGCCCGCGACTCATGGACATCGAGACGGGCAGCCTGGAGGCGTATCAGTATTACATGCGCCACCTGGAGCAGGCGCAATTGGGACGGCTTACAGCCGCCGTTCGCGACCTCGACGCCGCGATTGCACTCGACTCCGGATTCATCCCTGCCCTGCGCGCGCGCCTTGGGGTAGGGATTTCCGCGAACGACACGGCACTGACCCGCCGATTACGCCAGTTGATCCGGCGACACGCCGATCGCACAAGTCAATTCGACCGGTACGAGCAGGAGCTCTGGGACGCGTACTACTCCGGCGAGCACGAACGAAGCGCGGCACTGGCCCGGGGACTGGTGCGCCGGTATCCCCGCGATCCCCGCGGCTATGCGATGCTCGAAAACATTCTGCTGTCCCTGGGCGAGTTCGAGGATGCCGAAAAGGTTGCCATCGCCGGACTTTCGCTGGATTCGCTGGCCATGCGCGCCGGCACTGGCCCCTGTGCGCAATGCAAGGGGTTCTCCAGCGTCATCCACATGCGTTGGCTCCAGGGTGACTTTGACGGGGCCGCAGCATGGTCGCGGCGGTGGATCAACGAGCAGCCGGACGCATCACCGGCGTGGTCCTACCTGGCCTGGTCGCTCGCGTACGCGCAAAAAACCGACTCGGCGCTCACCCTGATGCGGCGCTCGGTGACGCTGGCCGGTAATGAAATGTGGGCGCTCGATCAATACGCACGCATGTTGATCGTGGCGCGTCGTTATGCGGCCGCGGACTCGGTGACGGACCGGATTGAGGCGTTGTATGGCGACGCGGAGGGCCAGGTGGCAGACCTCCGGGCACTGCTGGCGCGCGAACACGGACGCCCCGGGGAAGCGAACCGGTTGATCGAGGACCTCGTGGCGCGGTCACCGCTGTCCGCCTACGGGACAGACGTCGTCCGGGCCGACAACCGGCGACTGATGGGCGATGTCGCCGGCGCCGTCCGCATCTACGAGAGCATCTCGCATGGCGGGCCGACACCGCAGACCAGCCTCCCTCTCGATCCGGGCGCGGCCCGCGCCTTCTGCTGGCATCACGCGCTGGCGGCCGACGCGTTAGGCGAGACGGGTGACACGGTCCGGCTGCGAGGCATCGCCGACACGCTGGAGATGGCGTGCCACCGCAGTTACTTCGCTCGTGACTGGAGACTGTACCATCACGTGCGCGGGCTGATCGCGGCGCGCGGCGGTCGCTACGCCGAGGCGGAGCGCGAGTTCACCCAGGCCGTGTGGACGCGAGTGGAAGGGTGGTCACGAACCGCCGTCGCACTGGCCCGGGCGCAGATGGCCCTCGGCAGACCCCGCGACGCGATTACGGCGCTGCGCTCCGGATATGCCACGCGACTCGACGCCATGGGTCGGTATGTGCCGATCTCGGAACTCGACTACTGGATGGCCCAGGCCTTTTCGCAGGCGGGAGAGGCCGACAGTGCCCGGCGGTATGCGGGCTATAGCGAGCAGGCGCTGAAGAATGCCGAGCCGGCGACGAAAGCTCGCCTGTCCATCGCGGTGGCACGGGGTCCTCGTTAGGCACGTCGCCAGCGTCAGCCGTTCGTCGGGTCGTCACACCCCCGATGGCGTCCTGGATAATTGCGGCCTATTCTCCGCCCTCCCATTCACTTCGGAGCGGTCGATGGCTTCCGTCAGCACCTACCTCAACTTCAAGCGCAACACCGAAGAGGCGTTCAACTTCTACAAGGGCGTCTTTGGTACCGAGTTCGTCGGACACATCGCGCGATTCGGTGAGATGCCACCCGCGCCCGATCAGCCGCCAATACCCGAGGCTGACAAGAATCTCATCATGCACATCACGCTGCCGATCCTGGCCGGGCATCTGATCATGGGGACGGATGCGCCGGAGTCGATGGGGTTCAAGCTCAGCCACGGAAACAACGTCTACATCAATCTCGAACCGGATACCCGCTCCGAGACTGACCGCCTCTTCAAGGCGCTCTCCGAGGGTGGGACCGTCGAGATGCCGCTGGGCGAAATGTTCTGGGGAGACTACTTCGGCAGCCTCAAGGATCGATTTGGCACCCAGTGGATGTTCAACTGCCGCAGCAAGACCTGATGCCCTTCGTGCGTCGCCGGCTCCCCCAGAGCCGGCGGCCGCACCGCACACTGCCGCGCTCGCCTGCCTAACGTTTGGCCGGGACGTGCGACAGGCTCGGCAGTACGCGTGCGCGAAAGGCTGAAGTAGAGCTCTCCCTTCCGATCGATACCGTCGGCGGCTCGTTCTCGCTTACGTTCTGGGCGAAATCTGTTCGGCTATCGATCCGAAGGGGCTGTTACTTGCGGCATGAATCCGGTACGCGCGCCCGCGCGTTAATCTCTGTTCTGTGTGTTACTGCGGCGGCCCTTTCCGCGTGCTCGAACGACGCCCTGGGGCCAGCTGTGGAAGCCGTCGGCTCCGTCGTGGTGGAGCCGGCGACGGCGACCGTAGCAGTGGGTTCCACCCTGACGCTGAACGCGGCAGTGCTGGACCCCAGCGGCGAAACAGTCCCGCAGTCGCGCATTTCGTGGGCCAGCGCCGATGCGTCGATCGCTGACGTGGCGTCGAACGGGGTGGTCACCGGACGAAAGGTCGGTACCGTCCTGATTGCAGCGAGCTCCCGCGGCAAGGACGCCTTCGCCAGCATCACCGTCCAACCCACGCCAGTTGGCGGCGTTAGGCTCTCGGTGAGCAGCCGGGCCATGCAGGTGGGTCAGACGTTCCAGATAGGAGCCGAAACCGTCGACGCCTCGGGGAATGTACTGCCCAACCGGCCGGTGACCTGGCTGTCGAGCGATGGCTCGGTCGCCACGGTGAACGCCAATGGCGTCGTCACTGCCCTCGCCCCGGGCGCCGCAATCATCACGGCATCATCCGAGGGGAGGAGCGCAGTCGCCACGATCACCGTGTCCCTGGTGCCCGTGGTTTCCGTCGTCGTGGCGCCGGCAACCAGTGAATTGGTCGTCGGGCAGACAACGCAGCTCACAGCGCAATTGAAAGACGAAGCTGGAAGCATCCTGACCGGGCGCGCGGTCACGTGGACGACGAACAGCCCCAGTGTCGCGACCGTGACCTCCCAGGGCCTGGTGACCGGGGTCGGCGCCGGATCTGCGACCATAACCGCGGCGAGCGAAGGGCGAAGCGCGACCTCCGCGATCACGGTCACGCCCCGTCCAGTGAGCGCGGTAATCGTATCACCGGAAGCGGTGACGATTTTCGCCACACAAACCGTGCAGCTCTCGGCGCTGGTCACGGACGATCGTGGCATGGTTTTGACCGGGAAGCAGATCACCTTCTCGTCCAGCAACAATCAGATCGCAACGGTTTCGTCCCAGGGACTGGTGACCGGTGTCTCCGCAGGAACGGCCACCATTACCGCAACGAGTGAAGGCGCAACGGGTCGAGCGACCATAACGATCGCGCCAGATCCGGTTGCGACGGTCGAGATCAGCCCTTCTACCGCGAGCGTCGTTGTGGGCCAGACCACGCAACTCGCAGCGACCGCGCGCAACGTCAGAGGTCAGGCTCTCACCGGTCGAAGCGTGATCTGGACGAGCAGTTCACCGGCTGTCGCCAGCGTCTCCACAACTGGCGTAGTCAGCGGTCTTTCGCCGGGAATCGCGGTCATCATCGCATCGGTGGATGGGAAACAGGGCTCGGCAACCGTGACGGTGCGCTCAGTCCCCGTGGTTAGCGTATCGGTGACGCCATCAACCGCGTCGACGATTGTTGGCCAGAGTGTCACGTTGACCGCGACAACGATGGATGGTGCTGGAAATACCTTGAACGGTCGCATCGTGGGATGGACGAGCAGCAACACCTCGATCGCGACGGTGACTTCCAGTGGAGTGGTGACCGGCGTCGGCAGCGGGACCGCGACGATCACAGCGTCGAGCGAGGGTGTCAGCGGGTCGGCAACTGTTACCGTGGGAGGCATTCCGGTCGCGTCAGTCACCGTTTCGCCGTCCACCGCCTCTGTACTCGTCGGTCAGACGACCACGCTCACGGCGACGCTGAGGGACGGGAATGGGAACGTGCTGACCGGACGCCCCATAACCTGGACGAGTAGCGCATCGTCGGTGGCCACTGTTTCTGCGGCAGGCGTCGTCACCGGAGTTTCGGGGGGGACGGCTACGATTACGGCAACGAGTGAAGGCAAAGCAGGGTCGGCAACGGTGACGGTGACGTCGCCGCCGGCTGCGATCGCCAGCATTGTGATTACACCCTCCAGCCCGCGCGTCGATGAGGGGAAGACAATTCAATTGACGGCCACCGCCTACGACGCCGGCAATAACCCTATCAATGGCGTGACGTTTACCTGGGCCAGCTCGAACACGAACAGAGCGACGGTAAACAGTACCGGTCTTGTGACGGGAGTACGGGATGGCACCGTGACCATCACCGCATCTGCAGGCGGAAAGACCGGCTCGGTAACACTACGAGTGGACGACTAGCTACCTAACGCCTTGCCGTAAAGCGAGTTAAACGCGCACGGCAGGGGCTGTCTTACGGGGTATCCAGAACGTAGTCCTTTGGTTTATAGCGCCACTTCCTGCAGCAGAGTACGTTCGAGCCGCGGTACGTCTTTTTCGCCGGGGCCAGCTGCTTGAGGTCAGTCTTTTTTCGCACATGTGGGTTTGTCGCGCTCGTCGGTGCCGGAATGGGTGCCTGTTCGAGCGCGGTCGATAATGACGCAGCCGTAGAGTCGATCACCGTCACGCCGGCGACAGCGACCGTAGCGGTTGGCGCCACCCTGACACTCGGCGCCACCCTTCGCGATGGGGATGGCGATGCGATGCCCGGCGTGCGCGTCTTGTGGACCAGCGAAGATGCGACGATCGCGAGCGTGTCGCAGACGGGCGTCGTGACGGGAGTACGTGTGGGCAGCGTCCTCGTCGCGGCCAGCGCGAGGGGGAAGGACTCGTTCGCACGCCTAACGATCATCCCCGCGCCAGTGGCCAGTGTACGGCTTTCCGCGGCAAACCACGCGATGTTTATCGGGGATTCCGTGCGGCTCGTCGCGCAAACCCTTGACGGCGCGGGCAACGTACTCGGCCGACCGGTGACCTGGTCGACAAGCAACGCCGCCGTTGCGTCGGTCACCAGTGACGGACTGGTATCGGCGATTACGCCGGGCGGCGCGATCATCACGGCCTCCTCGGAAGGCAGAAGTGCGGTCGCGTCGATTACGGTCTCGCCGATTGCGGTCGCGAGCATCAGCGTCCTGCCTGACGACAACACTGTGGTCGTCGGCCAGACCACGCAGTTGACGGCGGAGTTGCGCGATGCCAGCGGGGCGCCGGTGACAAATCGCGTCATCGCCTGGTCGTCCAGCGACGCATTGATCGCCACCGTGACGTCCCAGGGGGTCGTGACCGCCGTCGCGCCAGGCTCCGCGATTATTTCCGCCTCCATCGATGGAAAGAGCGCGTCAGCCGGTGTCATCGTAACCGCACGACCTGCCAGCGCGGTCATACTCTCCCCGGGGCAAATCACCATCTTCTCGGGACAGGCCCTCCAACTCGGCGCACTCGTGACCGATGATCGGGGCCAGGTCCTCACGGGAAGGGTGATTTCGTTCGCGAGCAGCAATCCCCTGATCGCGACCGTGTCGAATGCAGGGGTGGTAACCGGCCTTACCGCGGGCACGGTGACCATCACGGCGACCAGCGAAGGCGCATCAGGAACTGCCTCGATTACGGTCACGCCGGAACCAGTGGTGACCCTTTCGGTTTCGCCGTCCACGACGACGCTCACCGTGGGTCAGGCGCTCCAGCTCAGCGTGATCGCCCGGGGAGCAACCGGACAGTCCCTGTCCCTGGCCGGCCGCGCCGTGAGCTGGTCGACGAGCACACCGGCCATAACGAGTGTCAGTTCCGGTGGCCTGGTAGCCGCGCTGGCGGTGGGGACTGGCGTTGTCGTCCTCACGGTTGATGGCCGTCAGGCATCGGCAACGCTGACGGTAACCGTTGCCCCTGTCGCCAGCGTCGTGGTGAGCCCATCGGCGCCTAACGTGAACGTCGGCCAGACGGCCCAATTGACCGCCACGCCATTGAGCAGCACCGGGCAGACCCTGACCGGCCGCGCGACCACCTGGAGTACGAGCGCCGCCACCGTCGCGACCGTATCGTCGGCCGGGCTGGTAACCGGGGTCGGCGCCGGCACAGCGACCGTAACGGCTACCATCGAGGGAAAGAGCGCGTCGGCAACGGTCACTGTGCAGGTGCCGATTTCGAGCATCACGATGTCGCCCTCATCAGCGACGTTGAATGTGGCGTGGACCACGACCCTCACGGCCACCGCGCGAAACTCCAGCAACAACGCGATCCCGGGCGTTCAGTTCACCTGGTCGTCGAGCAACACGTCAGTCGCGACGGTGTCATCCAGCGGTGTCGTCACGGGCATAGCGCCTGGGAGTGCAACGATCACGGCCAGCGCGGGCGGCAAGACCGGGACGGCAGCGATCACGGTGCAGTTGGCGCCGATCGACCGCATCGTTGTCACGCCGGCCAATCCCAGCGTCAAGGTCAACAACACCGTTCAGTTGACGGCCACAGTCTATGACGCGCGGAACAACGTGTTGACCGGGCGCACGGTGACGTGGAGCAGCTCGAACACCAACAGGGCAACGGTCAACAGCACCGGACTCGTTACGGGCAAGTCTACCGGAACAGCGACGATCACTGCGTCGAGCGGTGGGAAATCGGGATCGACGGCGGTCACCGTGACGAACTAGCACGGCCAACGCCCGCGCGTGCCTAACGTCCGTGCATGTGTCCGAAGGCAGCCTCATAGTCCCTGATCGACGCGTCGACGACTTTCAGCGCCTGCTCCCGGCCATAGACCTGTTCTATCCGCACCTGGTTCGGACGCTCGGGCACGAGTTTGTACGTGGCGAAGTAGTGTTGCAGCCGCTCCACCAGCACCTGCGGAAGGTCGGCGATATCACGCGCCGAACCGTAGACGTAATCGTTGTCGAGCACCGCGATGATCTTGTCGTCGGCGTCTCCGTCATCGACCATCTGCAGGCCACCGACGACGCGCGCCCTGACGAGAATCTCGTTTCGGGCGATGGGGCGTTCGCTCAACACACAGATGTCCAGCGGATCGCCGTCGCCTCGCGTCGATGTGGGCGACAGCTGATGCACCTCGTGGTCGCAATACGTGCGCGGAATGAAGCCGTACAGCGCCGGCGGGTGCGAGGACCCGCGTTGTGGCCGATCAACCCGCAGGTAGCCGGAGTGCTTGTCCACCTCGTACTTGATCAGGTCGAACGGCGTGATCTCGATGTACGCGGTGAGCAGCCCGGGAGGCTCGGGTCCAGTGGCGAGGCCGTGCCAGGGGTGCGGGCGGTACCGGCTCGGCTCCTCGGAATTGGTCCGCGTCGTCATGGATGGGAAGCTACTCGTTCCCACCGCGAACTGGTGAACGTCTTCGCAAACCGGCGCGCCCCCCCGATCAACGCTGCGCGAGCCGCTCCAGGGCTTTTTCGAGCCGGCTGCCTAACACCGGCGCCATCGACTTGCTGAAGCTTGCCGTGAGGTGGTTGTCGTCGGTGAAGATGATCGTCTTGCCCCGGGTCACACGGCAGCGGGCCGAATTGCAGATCTGGTCGTTCATGTCGATGAACGAGACGCCGAGTCCCCGGGCGGCCTCCGTTTGCGCGTCGACGGCGATGCGGGAGAGCGAACGCGCCCGGTCGTAGGAGCAGTCACCCGCCAGCGGCAACCGGGCGGCGCGCCGCGACAGGCAGGCCGGTGTGTCGAACCACGTGCGCGGCGTTCCGCGCATCGCGATCACGGGGACGCCAGCCCTGGACAGTCTCTCGTACGTGCGGCGCAAGCCACGCCGCCACATCTCGGGCGTCACCTGCCAGTCGGATCCCCGGCCGTCGACGGGCATGTAGTGATCCCAACTCGACAGGATCGCCGCCGCGGGACGCATGGCGATGATGCGTTGCACCATGGCGTCGCGATACCGCGTACACTCATGGTAGTAACGCTTGAGCCGCGGCTGCATCAGCTCCGGCATGTCCGCGACCGGACACCCTCCTTTTACCATCGCCACGATTTTCACGCCGCGTTCCCGTCCATAGCGGTCAAGAGCGCCTAACCAGTGCTCGGCATGCGAGTCTCCGAACAACGCCAGGGTTGTCGTGGACCCTGTGTCGCCCAGTGCGCAGAGTCCGTGGACATCTTCCACCGTCGAAGCCCAGCACTTGTGCTGCATGCGGTCCCCACGCGCCATCGCAAACTGCCGGTGTACGGAGCCGGCCACATGACGACGGGCGGATACCATCGCTCCTTGCGCCAGCATCGCGACCGCCACGCTAGCCACCACCGTTCCGGGAAGGAGCCAATATCCGGGTATCCGGGAGAGCATGGTGCCGTTGCGCACCGGCTCTTCGATGAACCGGTGCGTGAGCCAGGCCAGTGCCAGTGCGGCGACCGACCATGCCAGCCGGCCCACGACCCCGATGCCCGGATAGAGCACGGCAGCGATGCCTACCAGCGGCCAGTGCCACAAGTACCACGAATAGGAGAGCCGCCCCAGCCAGCGCAGCGGCGGAACGGACAGTGCCCGACTGACCGCGCTGTCCGGCGAGCGGTCACCGCCCACGACCAGCAGCGCGGCGCCTAACGCCGGCAGCACCGCCGCGATGCCCGGGTACGGGGTGATCCGCTCGTAGCTCACGGCGGCGACCGCGATCAGCACGAGCCCGACGCCCTGCAATATCGTGGAGGCCGAGGTGCGCGTGTCCGTCCGGCCGTTGAGGAGCAGGGCGAGCGCGCCGCCCAGCGCGAACTCCCAGATGCGTGTCGGCATGCCGAAGAACGCCCACGGCTGCGCCACGTGCGTTAACCAGAGCGACGCGATGAACGACAGGACTCCCGCCACGACGATGGCGACGAACAGCCGTTGGCGCGCCCGAGCGCCCTGATCAGCGACGCCGAGGAACCCGACCGACAGGAAGAGCAGCGGCCAGATGAGATAAAACTGTTCTTCGACGGCCAGCGACCACGTATGCAGCAGCGGATTGTCGCCGGTGGAGAAGTAGTCCACCGCGTCCCGGGCGAGCGCGAGGTTGCCGCCGTACATCGCCACGGCCCGGGCGTGGGAGGCGATGTCGGCGCGGTCGATCGGCGCGTAGAGCCAGAACACCGCGCCTAACGTGACGACCAGCGTCACCAGCAGCGCCGGCAGCAGGCGCAACGCACGGCGGGTGTAGAACATGTTGATGTCGACATCGCCGGTCGCTTCCAGCTCCCGCGCCAGCATCGCGGTGATGAAGAACCCCGAGAGGACGAAGAAGACGTCCACGCCCACGAACCCGCCGGCCACGGCTGACACACCGGCGTGAAACAGCACGACCAGCAGGATGGCTATCCCGCGGAGGCCTTCGATGTCAGGGCGGTACGCTGGACGTCCGGGTTGTTCGGAAGCCACGGTGTTCGTACGGCAGTCGGGCGCCTGAAGTTACGACCTCCTCAGCCCGACGCCGGGGCGCCCACCTACGTTCTTTCATCCTGACCTGTGTCGGGGGCCAAAATACGCCCGAAGAGCAATGGAGCCGGTTGGCAAGGGGTCCGTAAGATGTTGAGGCACAACCCTTCCCCTCATCCTGACTGAGAAATGAGCAAGCTTCTGCGAGGTCTGGTCGCCGGCTATGGCGCGAAGAAACTCGGCGGCGGGTGTTTCTCGACCGTCCTTGTTTTCCTGTTGCTGTGGTGGCTCCTGGGTTACTGCAATGCCATGCAGTAAACCTTCATCGTGTTCGTGGAAGGCACGAGCGATTCATGAAAACCATTGAAAAGCGATCACTCGGATCTCAACGAATTTAGACGGATCCCGTACCGAGCTTGCCTGCCGCGAGATTCGCGTGATCCGTTGAATCGATGTTCAATGGTGTTCACATCTCGCGCCGAACTGGCCGCAGGCGTTCGAGCGATCGTCTATTATCGCCTCGCCGAATCGGGCAGGCTGAAGGTCACACGGCCGGAGTCATTCAGGAAGTCGACCGAGGCACGACCTAACGAGTCGACCCTCAGGCGCAGGCGGATCCGGCCAAGCGGGTCGAAAAGATTCACGACCGCGCTCTTTGCCGTATCACGGCCGGCGTACAGCCGTGTCGCGGCCAGCGGTACGCCGTTGACCGGGGCGAAGAGGCGTTGCAGGGCGGCGCGGCGGGCCGCCGTGTCCGGCATGGCGTTGATGGAGTCCCTCTGCATAACGAGATCGTAGATGTTCCGGTCGGCACGATCGGCCACGGTGATCCCGGTGCGGCGGCGGCCGTTGTTGTCCGCATATTCCAGCGTGAGGATCTGATCCTGGTCGAACTGATCGAACGACCAGCTGCTCGCCGCCCGGTAGCGGCCGGTGGTAGAATCGCGGCGGCCGGTAATCGTCAGGCCGCCGTTTTCAGTGCCTTCATCATTGAAGAAGATGATGCCCGGGCGACCCCCGCCCTCGTACCCGAACGGTTTCCCCTTGTAGATCGGGCCGATCGACCGCGGTCGATTCGAGATGACCATCCGCAGCTTTCCATCCGGTTCGACGATGTTGATGCGCTGGACATCGATTTCCACGAACCGGGTCGATTGCGATGGACGGCTGAATGCCGCGAGCACCATGACGACGGCGGCCGCAGAGATGAGAACGGCATAGACTCGAAGGTGGCGCGTTTGCCGGTGTACCTCACGGCGAATCTCGTCTGTCATGTGAGTGTTGGTATCGAAATGGGGGGGAAGGAACGCGAACGCATGTACAGATGAGCTTCCTCGTGCCTCAGCTTGCCTGCCAAACCGTAGTTGACGGTGTGTAAGGAAATGGCGTAGTCCAACTCTGCAATGACGTCTCCGATTGAACCAGATATGACAGACCCATATATGACCGAAAATCCTTCGCGAGGTGGAATATGGGTGCTGGCGACGCTGATGCTGGTGGTCGCCATGGCACCTGATGTTCTGGCCCAGATACCCGGTGCGGCCGTTTCGCCGGAGCCGGCAGCCGAATCGCAATGGGAGAGCGTGCTCCAGGCGATGCGTAGAATACCGCTCGCGGCGGCGTTGGGTGCCCTGCTCGCCTTCCGGCCGCGGCGAAAAGGCACGCCGGCCCGGACCGCCGCGGTGGTACAGACGCAGATCATTCTCGCCATCGTTGGCGCCGTCGTTATGCTCGTTGTCGGCTCCAGTGTCGCGCGTGCGTTCGGTATCGTGGGCGCGGCAAGCCTCGTGCGTTACCGCGCGAAGATCGATGACCCGAAGGATGCCGGCATCATGCTCTCGACGTTGGGCATCGGGCTGGCGTCCGGGGTGGGATTGTGGGGGCTGGCGATCTTTTCGACGGTTTTCGTCGCGCTGGTTGTCGGCCTGCTGGAATCGTTCGAGCCCGAGGCGTACAAGCTGTTCGACCTGAAGATCAAGGCCAAGGACGCGCCGGCAATCCGCCCACGGGTGCAGCTCATCCTGCGCCGCAACAAGGTCCGCTACGAGTTGCGAAGTGCGGGTGACGACGAGATTGTCTACGAGACGAGAGTTCCGGCCGGTCGCAAGACGGATGGCATCACTGAAGCCATCCACGCCATTGACGCCGCGAACGAAGTAGAATGGGACGAGAAGAAGCCGAAGTAATCGACTTCACCCAGGACATTCATGCGGCTCATCGTGCAGCCGGAGGACGGCGTGGTGCCAGTGGTCAGTGGCATCCGCAAGGCAAAGAAGTCCATCGACATGCCGATCTTCCGCCTCGATCACATCGAGGTGGACAAGGCGATCAAGTCGGCCGTCAAGCGCGGCGTCGTGGTTCGCACCCTCATCGCGCACACCAATAGCGGTGGTGAAAAGGGGCTGCGGAAACTCGAGCAACGGCTGCTGGCGACTGGCGCCACTGTGTCGCGGACAGCGGACGATCTCGTGCGGTACCATAACAAGTTCATGATCGTGGACGAGACCACGCTGTTCGTCTACGGTTTCAACTACACACACCTCGATATCGACCGGAGCCGGAGCTTCGGCATCGTTACCAACAACAAGCGCCTCGTTCAGGAAGCGATGAAGCTCTTCGAGGCGGACTTCAACCGGCGACCGTACACGCCTGGCCTCAAATCATTCCTGGTCAGCCCCGAAAACGCGCGCGCCGGACTGGCGGGCCTGCTTCGTGGCGCGAAAGAGCAACTCCTCATCTACGAAGTTCGCATCACCGACAACGCCATGGTCCGCATCCTGAAAGAGCGGGCAAAAGCCGGCGTGATGATCAGGGTGATGGGGAAGCTTCAGAAGAAAGACCTGGATGCGCAGATCGAAAAATTTCCTGGCAAGCTTCACGCCCGGGTGATCATCCAGGACGGGCGAAGGGCTTTTGTGGGGAGCCAGAGCCTGCGCCGTCTCGAATTGGACGAACGTCGCGAGGTCGGGGTGATCGTCACGGATCCGCAGATCGTCCGCCAGCTGGTCTCGACATTCGAGTCAGACTGGGCGGAGACGGATTCCGGCAAGAAGGCCGCCAGAGAAGCGGAAGAGGAGAAGGAAAAAGCGAAGAAAAAGAAGAAAAAGAAGAAGGGGTGAGCGCTTACGTGCGAATATAGGCGACCATCTGCTCGATCATCTTTTCGGCGGATTTCGCGTATTCCTTCTCGTACTTTGCCAGCAATTTGTCGCGCGTTGGCGTCGCGCTCTTGGCCTGACCCTCCCATAACACGGACAACGTCGCAAATGGCGGTATCAGCAGCCCGATCGCGTTGAAGAAGTTGCAGATCTGGCCGATGATGTTCTGCGCGCCGTCCGAATCGCCAGTTATCACCACACCGCCGACTTTTCCTTCGAGGCCGGACGGCTTTCCGGCCATCAGATAGTCATGCAGTTCGTCCAGTCGCTCGATAACCCGCTGGAGCAGGGATGACTGGTTCGACCACCAGATGGGCGTGGCAAAGATGATGATGTCGCTGCTTCGCAGCTTCGCCAGGATCAGCGGCCATTGATCACCCGGCCCCATGTTCGAATACGTCCCCGGCGGAATCTCATAGTCGATCAGTTTGACCGTCTCGCATTCGATGCCGGCGCGTTCCATGCGCTCGACGAGGAAGTCGCACAGCGTGGCGGTACTCGACAAACCCTCACGCTTGAGCGTGCCGAGCAGGATGGTGGCTTTCATGGTGCGGTTGCCGGGGGCGGTGATCCTGTCACTACCGCCCGTGTTCGTCATTGTTCGCGCGCCCGGGCGAGCTCTGGAGTCAGCCCGATGACACCCCGCGGCGCTGCCGCAACGCCTCGTAGGCGGCAACGGCAACGCAGGTCGACAGGTTGAGCGAGCGGACGTGTGGTGAGAGAATCGGCATCGTCAGAAAGCGATCCGCGAAACGCCGATGCAAGTCAGTCGGCAATCCACCAGTTTCGCGCCCGAAAATGAGGACGAGG
>Ga0209486_10000221_pt1 | contig 27195 bp, 27 predicted proteins | sample NCCompost_FD_187518 | JGI IMG/M metagenome (GOLD analysis project Ga0209486, IMG submission 187518) | Agricultural soil microbial communities from Utah to study Nitrogen management - NC Compost (SPAdes) (version 2) | ecosystem: Environmental > Terrestrial > Soil > Agricultural land | place...
CGTCCATGGACCACTGTCGCGTGGATGTTTCTTACGTGCGGTATCGCGCTCGGCAGTTTCTGGGCGTATTACGAACTCGGTTGGGGCGGCTGGTGGTTCTGGGATCCGGTTGAAAATGCTTCGTTCATGCCATGGTTGGTGGGTACCGCACTGATCCATTCGCTGGCAGTGACTGAAAAACGCGGCGGGTTCAAGAGTTGGACCGTTCTACTTGCGATCGCGGCGTTTTCGTTGAGTTTGTTGGGAACGTTCCTGGTTCGTTCCGGTGTGCTGACTTCAGTGCACGCTTTTGCTGTTGATCCTGAACGAGGCATCTTCATTCTTGTTTTCCTGGGAGTTGTGATTGGTGGCTCGCTGATATTGTACGCATGGCGCGCGAGGCAGGTGGGACTCGGTGGAAAGTTCGACGTCGTATCGCGTGAATCGTTGTTGCTTGCCAATAACGTTTTGCTGACGGTCGCAGCCGGTTCGATCCTGCTTGGAACACTTTATCCGCTGATCGTCGACGCGCTTGGCGGCGGGAAATTGTCGGTTGGTCCACCTTATTTCAATCTCGTCTTCGTGCCGTTAATGGCGCCGGCGATCTTCTTGATGGGTGTGGGACCGATCGCGCGTTGGAAAAAGGCGAGCGTTCCTGAACTTGCGGTCAGACTGCGTTGGGCGTTCGTTATTAGCGTCGCTTGTGCAGCGGTGCTTCCGTTTGTTTTCGGCGGGTGGAAGCCGCTGGTAAGTATCGGCTTGTTGCTGGCGATCTGGATCGTGGCGACTATTGGAGTGAACGTTTGGGAGCGCGTGCGCGTGATTTCGGGTCAGGTGAGCACCTTTCAAAAGCTTCGCACACAGAGTCGTAGTTACTACGGGATGCAACTCGCGCATCTTGGCGTCGCTGTTTTCATCGTCGGCGTGACGATGGTGAGCGGTTATGAGTCCGAGCAGGACGTGCGCATGGAGCCCGGCAGCGCAATCAGCGCCGGTGGTTATGTGTTTCGGTTTATATCCGTATCGGATGTGGCTGGTCCAAACTACGTGGCGTCACGCGCTGAGATACTGGTAAGTCGCAACGGCAGAGAGATCGAACGAATGTATCCCGAGAAGCGCACTTACACTGCCCGTGGCGACGTAATGACTGAGACGGCGATCGATAGCGGGCTGTTTCGTGATCTTTACGTTTCGCTTGGCGAGCCGGTTGCGGGCGGCGCCTGGAGCGTTCGCGTGTACTACAAGCCGTTTGTCGGTTGGATCTGGGGCGGCGCAGTTTTGATGGCGCTCGGCGGCGGTCTCGCGCTTACGGATCGGCGTTATGCGTTGGCGAGAAAGAAAGCTTTAGAAAAACAGAAACTGCCCGGCGCGGAACCCGAGCCCGCTGTTTCATCCGTGCCATCTGTGGTGTGAAACTGTGCGTTACTTAATTCCACTTGGTCTATTTATCGTACTCGTGGCCTTTCTGGCGATCGGGTTGTACTCGCGCGATCCGCGTGATCCCGGCAAGCTTCCGTCTGCCCTGCTCAACAAGCCGGCGCCGGCGTTTCGTCTGCCGCAGCTGAAGGATCCCGACAAGACATTTTCCGCTGAGGACATGCGCGGGAAGGTTTGGATGTTGAATGTTTGGGCGTCGTGGTGTGTGGAGTGCCGTTATGAACATCCAGGCTTCTTCGAGATGGCGAAGACTGTCCCGGTTTATGGACTCAACTACAAAGACAGACCTGAGGATGCGCGCTCATGGTTGGGAGAGCTGGGCGATCCTTACGTGTTGAGTGTTAGCGATCTCGAGGGACGTGTGGGGATGGATTACGGAGTTTATGGTGCGCCGGAAACATATCTCATCGATAAAGGTGGCACGATACGTCACAAACACGTCGGCCCGGTGACGGAAGAAGCTTGGACCAAAGATTTTCTGCCATTGATCCAGGAATTAAATCGTCAGTGAAAACCAGATGACTCGTTCGCTCTTGCTCCCATTATTACTGCTGTGCTTGTTGCCTTCGATGACGACGGCGCAGGTTCCGGTCGAAGACAAACCCAGTGACGATCCCGTCGTCGAGCACCGACTGGCGAAACTGTCGCACGAACTTCGTTGTCTCAAGTGTCAGAATCAAACCCTCGCCGAATCACCCTCAAGCATTGCCGCGGATCTCCGTCGTGAGATACGCGAACAAATCAAGGCCGGTAAGAGTGACAAGGAAATCACCGCATTTCTCACACAGCGGTACGGCGATTTCATTCTGTATAAACCACGCGTAACCCCGACGACTTACATCTTATGGTTTGGGCCGTTTCTCTTATTGATCGGCGGCTTGATAGTGCTATTCCGCTACGTCAAACAGCGGCGGGATGCGATCACCGAGCAGCCGCTGACCGCTGACGAACGCCGGCGCGCCGAGGAGATGTTGCGGTCATGATTCTCTTCTGGCTCGTATGCGCATTACTGATCGTCATCGCGTTCGCCTTCGTGTTGCCCACGGCGCTGCAACGCAACGATAAATCGCAACGCGCCGTCGCCGACGAAAGAAAACTGGCGAACATTGCGATCTATCGCGATCAGCTTTCGGAACTGGAAGCTGACGTGAAAAACGGTATCGTCAGCGAAGAGCAATACCCGCAGGATCGCGATGAGATCGAACGGCGTCTGCTTGAAGACACGTCCGGCGCGGCGCCCGCAAAACGCAAGGGGGCAACTGCAACTGTTCCAGCCGCGAATCGAAACACTGCGTACGCGATCGCCTTCGGACTGCCGCTCGCAGCGGTGATTTTATATTTTCAAGTCGGTACTCCCGACAGCATTACCGGAGCGCCGCGCGTTGAGTCGCCATCGCCGCCCGCGGCCCAGACCAATGAACCTACGCAGGAACAGATCGAGGGGAGGGTTGCCGAGCTAGCGAAGCGACTGCAATCTAATCCCAACGACGTGCAGGGCTGGATTATGCTTGGCCGCTCGTATCGTTCAATGGAGCGGTACGGCGAAGCCGCCGGGGCCTACGCGAAGGCGACGGAGCTCAAGCCCAACGACGCGGACTTGTTGGCCGACTATGCGTTTGTTAGTGCCATGGCGAATAGTCAGCGACTGGCGGGCCAGCCAACCGAGCTACTAAATCAGGCGTTGAAACTTGATCCGGAAAACGTGAAGGCCCTCGAACTTGCGGGCCTCGCTGCGTTTCAGGCGAAGGATTACACGAAGGCGATCGAGTATTGGCAACGGGCGTTGAAAAAGATTCCGCCCGACTCCGATGTTACAAGAGCGATTCAGTCAAGAATCGACGAAGCGAAAACCCTGGCCGGCAACAAATAACAGCCCCATCATGTCGAGAGAAAACATACTTTTTGGAATCATCGGAATATTGCTCGGTTTCATCGTAGGCTTCATGTTTGCGAGTTCAATGAGCCAGAGAATGCAGACGGCCTCAACGGTGTCGCAAAACATGCCGGCGGATCATCCAGCCGTTGGCTCACAGGCCGGTGGCGGCAATCCGGAAGCGGTGCGCGCGCAAGTTACTGCTGATATCGAGAAAGCCCGGAACGAGCCGAACAACTTCGACGCGCAAGTCAAAGCCGCGGAGCTCTTTTACCGCATCGGTCGCTTCGATCAGGCGATTGAGTTTCTGCTGAAAGCAAACCAGTTGAGGCCAACCGACTACGACACTGTCGTTAGTCTGGGGATGGTGAACATGCAAGCCGGACATAATGAACCCGCAGAAAAATGGTTAACAGCGGCGCTCAAAATGAAGCCCGACGACGCTCAGGTTAAAGAGCAGTTAGATAAGTTGAAGGCCAAATAAAACCCGGATCGGTATTTAAGGCGCGATAGTCATCCTCACCACATTTATCAAGAGCACGCGACTAATCTTCCCGTCTTTACCCGTCACCACGACCTGCCCATTTTCGATATTCACTCGTTTGACTGTGCTCATCGAGCGATTGATTAAAGTTCCATCGTTCGTTTCGATGATCAGTCGTGGTCCAACTTCCACTTCAGGTTCGGATGCAGGAGGTACGGGCTTTGGCTCTTCAGCCGCGGCGGGTGGAGTTTCTCTTGTTGGCGGTGGACGGCGTGAGGTCGGCCGGCGTCCGCGTGTGTTGCGCGCAGATGGACGTGGCGGAGCTTCCGCTTCAGCCGTCGATTTCTCAGCTTCGACTGGCTTGGGTACTTCGACTGCTTTCGCCTCAGGCGTAGGTTCAGGTGTAGGCTCAGGCGTCGGCGCTGCCGCGACCTCCTTCACCGGCGGTTCGGGTTCTTCAATTCGCGCACCTACAGATGACACACGTTTCGTGTTTCTCCCGGCCACGGTGGTGGGTTCTTCTTTTTTCGTTTCCGCTGATTCGGCTTCGGCGATCTCAGGTCCGCCCGGAAGCGGCTCGAACGCTCCACCGAAGTAGAGACGATAAGTTCCCGGATCGTCATTCGGACTACGAGCCTCTACACGCAGGATCAGATCTTCACGCTTGCGTAAGTAGATTCCTTTCGTAACCGGCGACGTGCTCTCCGCGTACAGAGTCAGTTTCAACAACGGTCGCAACGTGACAGCTGTGAACACGTCGAGATCCCCGTTTAAGTTACTGCTCTGGATTGTGATCAGGAGGTCGCCGGGAGTGCCGGTGAAGGCGTAGTAGTGATCAGTCAGACGCGAGTCGCCCAGATCGCGTGCGGCAATCTTGCCGTTGACGCTATTCGATCGAACAGGTGTTGGCGAACCGACGTCAACCGACTGCCCGACTGACACTGTCGCAGTCAGCCACAGAAGCACAAAGAGCTTTCCCGCTAAGGCGCAATGTCGCAAAGTTCTTAACTTTGGGTGAATTGTCTTTGCGTCTTGGCGTCTTTGCGGGAGAAAACTCTTAAAAGCCGGTACCATGGCGCCGCAAAGCATATCAGATTTGGGTTATCCTAGTCGCATGAAGTTAAGTCGTACCGCTCTGCTTTCGCTGTCGTTCGTGTTGTTCTCTTCCTTGCCCGCTTTGGCGCAATCCTGGACGGCTAAACTCGATAAAGACATCCGCTTTTATCAACCAACCGAGCTCGGGGTGGTTGTCGTGGGAACTGAGAAGTCGCTTTATGCGATTGACGGCTCGACCGGCGACACGCTCTGGCGGCGCAAAGATGTCTCGCTCGATGAAACAGACGTCGCTCCGGTGCCAGCCACCGAGCTGCTGCTACTCAATTTTGAGAAGAGTGAGAAGTCGCGGATCGAAGCGGTCGATCTGTTGACCGGAAACTCGATCTGGCGCAGCGAGAAGATCAAAGGTGCGGTAATGCAGATGACGGTCGATCCGGAGCGAAGTCTGCTGGCCGTAGTGCTGGTGAAGGATCCGAAGAACCGCGCTCGCGACGGGTTCAAGCGCCGTCCGCTGGTCCATGTTCTCGATCTGAAGTCGGGCGACGAGTTGTGGAAGTACGAAGTCGGCGAAGTGGAACTAATGCCGTCACGCTGGCCGGAAGACGATGGCAAGGAAGTCGATTACACGCTGGACAATTATTATCCGCCGGTGTTCGTGGGCAATCGGCTGTACGTATTCTACGAAGGCGTAACATCGTTCGAAGCCCGAGATGGCAGGGGACGTTTGCGCGAGAAGTATCGCGTCAATGAAGAAGGACTTGCGCTGACTGAAGCCGAGCCGATCTTCGCTGAGAACGTTATTTATGTTTCAGGTCATGGGCGAGTCCGTGCCGTTTCGCGGGAAACTGGAGACACCGAGTGGGAAGCCAAAGATCTTGGACTTACGCCCGAGATGGTTCTCTTTAACGACGTCCTCTACGTGCGGACTGGAGGACAGTTCACACGGATCAATAATGGTGAGACGGTTGAGCGTGGTCCATACGGCGTGAGCGCGATCGACTCGCGTTCCGGAAAGGTTCTGTGGCGTTACAAAGGCGCCGACAAAGGCATCACCAATCTTCTGTTTTCCGCACGCAATACGATTGCTATCGCCGATCGCGACGACTTGATCACGATCGACGCGACGACGGGTAAACGCACGTCTCGTGTTTCACACAAGATCGAGCGCGCCGCGTTTGGTTTGATCAATGAAACCGGTGACATCGTAATCGGCGGGCAATCCGAGATTGTCGCGTTCGATGCGAGTGGCAGCCGGCAAGTGTGGCGCGCACGGCACACGCCCCCGGGTCGCGGCATCTTCCGCACTGTAGCCGCGATCGCCGCTCGCGCTGGATCGCTATATTTCCGTTACGGAGGCACAGCGATGACCGCGTTTCGCGGCATTCAAGTGGCGCGCACGGTGAGCGGCTTGAGTTGGTCGCGCTCGTCGATCTCGAATTTGCAAGCGCTCGCTACGACGACGTCGCGACGTAATCGCGGTTCGCGATTTGACAGGGTCGACCCGTTCGTAAAGCGAATCGATCCCGCACATCAACTCGAACGTCTCTCGCGCTTCTTCTGGCATCGTGAGCGACTTGCAGCGTTGCGCGGCCAGTGGATGTACTTCTACACCGACCTCAAGGGCCGCGACGGGAACGGGCTGGCAGGCGTAAACGTCAACAACGGTCGCACCGAACGCGAGATACGATTGTCAGATCTCGACGATCGCTTCGTTACCGACGAAGTGTTCGGCGTGATGTACGTCGCCTCCGGTGGCCGGCTACTCGGTCATCGTTTGTTTTGATCAGGGCTAAATCCGCGCGCTTCGCAAGCGTAACGCGTTGGCGATCACGCATGCAGAACTGAAGCTCATTGCGGGGCGAGGCCGAGCGAATCGTCAACACCAGGCACACCCAGAACCGCCGATTCATATCGACGAGTTCAGGGTTCTCTTCGTCGTCGAGTGACACCGTAACGGGTTCGAGCGCCATGCCGCAGATCGGACAGCTTCCGGTGCATCGCGGATAATTTCCGGGTGCATCGGGCATGTGTACTTTTGACCTGGCTTAGACTCGATCTTAAACTGGCTTACGCACCGATTTATACAGGTACGGCGGATTTGTGAAGAAAGCTTTCCGGGTCTTCCCGGAAGCGATGCACGCAGTGTGGGCTACAGAAGTAGTACGTTTTGCCTTTGTATTCGTAAGACCCCGCCGGCCCTATTCGGATCCACGGTCATCCCACAAACGGGATCCAACTCAAGACTCAAGCAGCTGTGCCTCCGGCGTATTGCAACAGACGCGCGAAATCGGTTGCAGACTGCGGGCGCTCGTCGGGATCTTTCGAGAGAGCCTGCATGATCGCGGCCGAGATTCGACGAGGCAGTCCCAACGAGGCCGGCAGTGGTGGCGGGTCTTCATACAGATGTTTGCTGATGACACCGGAAACGGTCTCTCCACCGAAAGGCCGCTCGCCGGAAACCATCTCGTAGAACATCGCACCGAGACTATAAACGTCCGAACGAGTGTCGAGCGGTTCACCCATGCATTGTTCCGGCGACATGTAGAACGGTGTTCCCAACACGACTCCACTTTTGTTTGCCGAGTCGGCGTCGGCGAGCAACTTCGCCAGACCAAAATCGACGACACGCACACTCTCAAATTCGTAATCGTCATCGGGAGCAACGACCAGTATATTTTCCGGCTTGAGATCGCGATGGACCACGCGCCGGCGGTGCGCCGCGCCGACTCCAGCACAGATGCCGCGCATCATGCGAATAGCCCGCTCGACCGGAAAGCGTCCTTCGCTGCTTAACAGATCGCGCAGCGGTGTTCCTCGCACAAACTCCATCACAATAAACGCCGGAGCAAGCTCGTCGTCCGTCTCGCCAAAATCATGAATCGTGATCACGTTTGGATGGTGCAGCATCGCGGCCGCTCGCGCTTCGCGACGGAATCGTGCCAGCGCAGCATCGTCAGTAACAAACTTACCGAGCAGGATCTTGACCGCAACATCATCTCCGATGCGCAAGCGGCGCGCGCGATAGACCACACTCATGCCGCCTTTGCCGAGTTGTGCGTTAAGTTCGTACTTGCCGTCGATGACTCGCCCGATCAACGGATCGGGATTCACGAGCCGGATCGTCGGCAACGACGCGTGGTAATGGTTTTCGTAGTACGGATGCGGGCCGGACGAATCAGGAAGACTTAGCGGCAAACCACACTCGGCACAAAACATTGCTCCCCGCTTGAGAAACATCTCACACTGCGGGCAAAACGGATGTTTGCCGCGCAGTTCGTTCAGCAATTCATCCAGTTCATCTTCGAGGCGCTCCAGACTTTCCACGCCGCCTGATGAATAGCGCAGCGTGCCGTCGATGTCGAATAGAAAATACGCAGGCAAAGACTTTGCTTCGTCACCGACTTCAGCGCGAATCTTGTGTTCGTTATCGAGCGCGCAGGGTTCGATCAGGTTAAATCTCTCCACAGCATCGCGCACTGCACGCTGCTTCTTTTCCGTTTCCGATTGCGGCGAGTGGACCGCGATCACGCGCAGACCTTCACGCTTCCGTCGATCGCGCCAGTCGGCAATCTGCGCAAGGTTGATGTTCGCAGTGTCAGCGCTCAGTGACCAAAAATGGAGCAGAATCGGCCGGCCTTTTGATTCACGCTTGAGAGCTTCAAGACGATCGTGGTTCGTCGCGTTAGGACGTTCGAGGTTCAGCCAGTCTGTGGCACCGGTAAATGAAGGCAGTTGTAACCCGACTTTCATTAGAGCTTGCATATTAGCATGACCTAATTCGCCGTCAGAGCGAACACGGATACTCGTAAACAGTAGGTATTTTTTCAGGTATCGTCTCTCGCTGTCTCTGCAAATTGCTTGACACAAACCTTGCTGTGCGCTTAAGTTTTCGCACCAAAACGTTTCCCCGACCCTCACTTACGCCCAGAAAAACTTCAACAGTGCACCCCGGCAGTACCCTGCCTACATGCACCAATATCTGACGGAGGACTGAAATGAGTAGATTACACAAGGCCAGAAGATCTCCGGGGCAGGGTCCTGCTGGTTTCTCTGGGCTAAAGCTGGTGATGCTATTTGCAGTGATCGCAGTTGTCGCTGCCGTAGCGTTTCTAACCGGCACCAAATCCTCGAATGCTTCTGAAAAGAAGTACAAGGCGACGCGCGAAATCGTCATCGACAAGGAAACCGGCCAACGCCGTATGCCCACACAGGAAGAGATCGACGAAGTTGTCGTTAATCTCTCTCAACTCGCGAATCGTCCTGAGAACTTGCCATCTACGGAAAGCGCCGGCGGCGGTGAGCTCGTTGATTTGGGAGGCGGATACAACGGTGTTCTGGTGGGCCGCCCCGCAGACGATGGAAGTTTCGAAACCAGGTGCGTCTTCACCTTTGAAGAAGGCGCCGAGTTTCTTGGATTGGTTGAAGACACTTCCGCGGAATAGGAGGCCCGACAATGCGAACAGCATTCACTAAACTCACGCTTATCATTTTCGCTTTTTCTATCGTCGGTCTCTCCGCGCAAACCAGCTTTGCCGGACCGGCACAGTTCGTAATCGTCAACATTAACGCCCCGGGTGTCGGCTTCAACGATCCCACGCCGAGGGCCCCCGTCGGTGGAAATCCTGGCACGACGTTGGGCCAACAACGGCTATTCGCTTTCGAGCATGCGGCCGCCATCTGGTCCGCGCGGCTCGACAGCAATGTGCCGATTCGCATTCGCGCGCAGTTCGTCCCGCTGGGAGCGGGCGTGCTCGGTAGCGCGGGTCCCGTCAGCGTCGCGAGAAACTTCCCCGGGGCGCTGTTGCCGAACACCTGGTACCACATCGCCTTGGCGAATAAACTCGCGGGCGTCGATCTTAATGCTGTCAACGATGACATCACCGCGAGCTTCAGCACCAACTTCAATTTCTACCTCGGGCTCGACAACAACCACGGCACGCAACCGGATCTCGTAGCCGTGTTGCTGCACGAATTTGCTCACGGGCTGGGTTTCAGCCAATTGGCGAACCTTGCGACCGGCGCGTTGTTCGGTGGCGGCCCCGATGCTTACAACACCAGGCTGTTTGACAACACGGTTGGCCTCTCCTGGCCGCAGATGACCAACGCGCAACGCGCTTTGTCGGCGATTCGTTTCGGCCGCGTCGTGTGGAGTGGTAGCCGCGTGACCGCTAATGTTCCGAATGTACTCCAGTTTGGCATTGTGGAGGTGCGGGTCACCACGCCCGCGACCCTTGCCGGGCCTGTTCAATTTGGTACCGCAGTCTTTGGACCATCGGTCGCAACGGTGAATGTTTCGGCTCCAGTTGTAGTGGCGCTGGATCAAATTGAGGTAGGCGGAAATCAGATCGATGGATGCACGCCATTCACGAATGCGGCCGAGGTTGCCGGAAAGATCGCGTTGATTGAACGCGGCGGCGCCTGCGGGTTCGCTGTGAAAGCGAGAAATGCGACGGAGGCGGGAGCGGTCGCGGCGATTATTTACAACCAACCCGCGAACGGCGGTGCCGCACCACCCGGAATGGGTGACGACGGCATTAACGGCGCGTTCGTCACGATTCCGACGATCAGTCTGCGCCGACTTGATGGTGTCGATATCTTCAGCGCACTCCCGACAACAGTGACAGTTAACATCGGAAACAACCCGAACATTCGGGCGGGAGCCGATGAGTTGAATCGCGCTCGCGTATTCGGGGTGTTTCCAATCGCTGGAGGCTCGTCGATTTCTCACTTCGATTCAGTTGCGCGGCGGAACTTGCTTATGGAGCCGGCAATCAACGCGGACCTGACTCACAAGTTGAAATCGCCGGATGATCTGACCTTTGAACTGATGCTCGACATAGGCTGGACATTCCCGGATGCCGACGGCGATGGTGTAGCTGACGATGAGGACTGCAATCAGAATTCGGATACGTCACCGACGATCATCATCGGTGGCATCGATACGGGCGTGCTCAACACGCTCTTCCCGACTGGTTGCACGATGTCAGACCTGCTCTCGCTACTTAAGGCTGGTGCGGCAAACAACGGAGCCTATGTTTCCGCGGTTGCGCATCTGACGAACCAGTGGGTCGCTGACGGTTCACTCACAGGCGCGCAAAAGGGCGCGATCGAGAATGCGGCCGCCAAGAACCACTGAGTTTTAGAACACTCAGTCAAAACTGAAAGGGTTGACGGTTCATATGCCGTCAACCCTTTCGCTTTCCGCTGACTGTTTTCTAATCTGACCCGACTTTAATCCTCTGAAGTCGTCGGATCGATAACCGTCTTAACCTGGGCCACGTGGTTCGCCGGAAAACCGCCGAGACGGGCGTGTTCCTGCACCAGTTCTTCATTCGGCGCGAGGTACACGCAATAGATCTTGTTGTCCGTCACGTAGCTATGAATCCACTGAATCTGCGGCCCCAATTGATTGAGAACATTGCACGACCGCTGGGACATCGTTTTTAGTTCCGCCGGCGTCATCTTGCTCGCGCCAGGTACTACTCGCTCAATGACATACTTTGGCATTGCTTTTCTCCATTTATAGTAATGAATTAGTGCCCCCTTAGATCTAACGCGTAATTACTGGAGTTCCTGGACCAATTGCTGAAACTCCGAGTCGCCGCGCAGCGATTCAAACGCGCTGTCGGTCTTCGCCCAGTGACCGACCGTCCGGAAACCGCTTTCATACGCGCGGCGAAGCATGACCAACGCCGATGGTTTCTCGCTAAGCAGCGCATAAGCGCAAGCACAGTTATAAACCGCCATTGCGTCGTTCGGTTCCAGTTCCAGCACTCGTCTCAACGTCGCATTCGCTTCTTCGCGCGCGCCAAAACGTGCATAGGCTTCCGCCAGACAGCTCATCACGATGATGTCGTCGAGACTAGCTTCCAGTTTTCGCGACGTGATCTCGATGACTTTCAACATCGCCTTGTTAGCAGCATCGATGTTTCCCAACTTTCGATGTGCGCCCGCTAGATTGCGCCAGGAGTCTTCGTCGTATGGTTTTAACTTCGCGGCACGGCGATAGTGTTTCAAGGCGCCTTCGAGATTGTTTGACAACTCGGCGATCATTCCCAGCCGTAGATAACCCGGGTAGAACTCGGAGTTCTCTTTGAGAATCGCCTCGAGCGCGCGTTGCGATTCGGCGAAGCGGCGATGATGGAAATAGACCATCGCGATACCAAACTGCGCGTCCAAAGAAGTCGGCTCGAGGGCAAGCGCCTTCTGGTTCATCTCGATCGCCTTGCTCAGCCACGTCGAGTTGCCGTCGTACCATTCGTACATTGCCGAGTAAGCCTCAGCCAATCCGGCGTAAGATGACGCAAAGTTCGGATCGATCGTGACCGCATTTTCAAACATGCGGATCGCGCTTTCGGTGTTTCGTCTGCCTTTCAAATACAGCATTTCACGCCCGCGCATGTAGAAATCGTAGGCGCGTAGATCGTCTGTCGGCTTTTGCGTCAGTAGCTGGCGCTCCGAGTCGGTAAGCGAAATCTTCAATGCGTCGACAATCTTTTGCGAGACCTCGTTTTGCAGATCGAAGATGTCTTCGACTTGACGGTCGAAACGTTCGGCCCAGAGGTGGTAACCGTCGCGAACGTTGATCAATTGCGCGTTGATGCGGATGCGATTGCCAGCGGTTCTTACACTTCCTTCGAGAATGTAGTTCACGCGCAAAGCTTCCCCGACCTGTCGAGTGTTTACCTCTTTGTTGCGGAACGGAAACACGTCGGCGCGCGAAACCACTTTCAGCTCTTTGATCTTTGAGAGGTCGGTAATGATGTCTTCGGTGATGCCGGCGCAAAAGTAGTCGCTTTCTTCGCCGCGATTCATACTTTCGAAATAAAGCACGGCGATCGACTTCTCCGGCACGGCGGAGACTTCGCTCGATATCGTTGTCGGAGCAGATGACGTCGAGGTCTTGTAAGACTGCGTCTCGATCTCACGTTTCAGATCTTTCAGATCGATCAGCAAGTCTTTGACACTCTGGTAGCGCTCTTCACGGTCCTTGCGCAGCGCGCGTGAAACGATGCGGTCGTACTCGCGTGGTCCTTCCGGCAGGTACGGTAAAAGCGAATTTGGTTCGCGACTCAGAATGCCCGACATGACGTCGACCTTAGTCGACGCCTGAAACGGCTGTTGTCCGGCGATCATCTCGTAAAGCACACAGCCAAGACTCCATATATCAGTCCGAGCGTCGACTTCAAAACCGCGCGCCTGTTCCGGAGACATGTATTGCGCAGTGCCCAGCACCATGCCTGCTTCAGTCTTGAAGAAGTGTTGAGTGGGCGCCATGGAATCGGTCTCGGTCGACGTCTGGCGCTCCGGAGTTAGTTTGGCCAAACCGAAATCGAGAACTTTAACGATGCCGTCATGACGCAGCATGATGTTGTCGGGCTTGATGTCGCGATGGATGATGCCAACGGTGTGAGTGGCGCAAAGCGCACTGGCGATCTGTATGCCGATGTCGAGCGCGTCGTGAGGTTCGAGGGCACCCATTCTTATGCGGTCGCGCAGCGTGTAACCGTCGACGAATTCGGTGGCGATGAAATGCTCGGAATCGATCTCGTCGATTTCGTAAATCGTCAGAATGTTTGGATGGTTTAGCGCGGAAGCGGCCTTGGCTTCCTGCATAAACCGGCGTATGCGATCGGTCGAGCCGCCAGACTTAGCTTCAACTACGTCTTGCGGCAGGATTTTCAGTGCGACTTTGCGGTCGAGTTTGGTGTCGTTGGCGAGGTAGACTTCACCCATCCCGCCCGCGCCGAGGTGGGAACAGATCTCATAACGACCAATTGTTTTACGCGCGGGAAACGACAAAGCTCCATCCGGGGAAAGACCTGGGGATTCCTGCGAAGAACGCATTGTAGATTAGATTGACGCCACGGCGCTAGGAGGACGTTTGGTTGGTATGTCTAATTTTCCTCTGCGTATCTCCGCGGTCCTTCGCGTCTCTCTGCAGTATATATTTTGCGGTGCTTTTACCGCAGAGGCACGCAGAGGCACGCAGACAATGACGGCAAACTGTTCGTCGGTTGGTTTATCACAACTCAAAAGCCGTAGCGATTTGAGTCTCACTCCGGGCTCCGATGCAGTGAATATCTTTCAAGTGACCGCCGAACAGATCCTCCTTCATCACGCGTAACCTCAAACAATCACTAGATCGATCGGCATACCCCTTGCACCGCCCTGGTTCATGGACCACGCGTCCGAGAGTCTAGTGGCATGCTGAAGTATCTGCGCGCAATTGCGATCTGGCTGATACCCCCATTGGCAGTCGTTGCTCTCCCGACGGAAGCACCGGAACTCACATGCTTCGCGATGCTCTATCTGTATCTCGGCGGGCTGGTTCTCGCACTCGCGTTCTTCATCAGCTTTTTCACTACACGCAGCAAGGCGGACGCAGCAAACGCTTTGATCCTCGTCGTAACGATCTGGCTACTCGTTTGGAACTACGGCTTCACCGTCGGAGCCAGAATCCACTTGTTCGTCAACGAACGTCGATACCTCGCGACGATCGCCGAACTAGACCGTGCTAAATCGAACGAAGAGAAAGTCCGGATCTGCAGTGAAGGATGCGATCCGGGTTACGAACGATCCATCGTCGTATTCCACTATTGCCACTGCTTCCTCAACTGGCCCGATCTCGTCTATGCACCCAACGGCGAACTCGACCGATCCCGCGACGAACTTCAAAAGATCGACTTCTATCTCTACGAATCGAAACGGTTATCCAAAAATTGGTACATCGGCTACTTCGGTGACTAAAAACCAAATCTAGTCATTGACTTTCCCGGCCCGCGTTAGTAAAACTTCCGCACTTTCTAGTCAGTCATTCCAACCAGGAGAATCGTCATGAAGTCTCTACTTTCCGCTTCCCTTCTCGTCGTCGTTTTTGCCGGTGCAGCGTTTGCACAAACAACAGTCCAGTGGAGTCCTGAGTTGCAAGTGAAACTCAAGGCCGCCGGTACGCCACGCGTTTCTCCCGATGGCAAACGAGTGGTCTACACCGTTTCAGAGGCGGTAATGACTGCCGACAAGAGCGAGTTTCTGACGCAGATCTGGCTCGCACCGATCGGCGATACGACGAAACCGAACGGTGCTCAATCGAGTCTTCCACGCAGCGTGCAACTCACGTTCGGCGACAAGTCTTCAACGAATCCAAAGTGGTCACCTGACGGCAACTGGATCGCGTTCACGTCAAATCGCAAGGACAACAAAAACAACATTTATCTCCTGAATCTCAACGGCGGCGAAGCCGAGCCATTGACCGACGTCAAAACCGGCGTGACAAACTTTGCGTGGTCCCCCGACGGACGATCGATCGCCTTCCGCATGGCCGACGCAAAGACCGACGAAGAAGAAAAGAACGACAAAGCGAAAAACGACTTCCGCTGGGTTGACGAAAACATCAAGTTCTCGCGCCTGTACGTGATCCCTCTGGAGAAGAATGCAAGCGGAAAACGCGAACCGCGCAAACTCACTTCTGACAACTACAACGTTGACGATTTTGACTGGTCAGCGGACGGCTCGCGAATCGCCTTCGGTCATACGAAGTCGCCGGTTGCGAACGATTGGACCACGTCGGATGTTTCGATTGTCGAGGTTGTGAGCGGGAAAGTTACGACGCTCGCAAACACCCCCGCCGCTGAGAGTGCTCCTGTTTTTTCGCCAGACGGAAAATCGATCGCCGTGCTCGTGAGCGACAATCCGCCGCGCTGGGCGCAGAGTGGCAACATCCAGATCTATCCAGCGGGCGGCGGCGCGCCAAAGAGTCTAGCCCTTTCGTACGATGCCCAACCCGGAATCGCCGGGTGGTCGGCCGACAGCAAACGTATATACTTCGCTGAACCCAAAGGAACAGGTACGCAACTCTACGTCCTCGATGTCACCGCGAACCGCATTCAAGAGATTAAGACCACGACCGCAGTTTATGGCGCAATGAGCTTGAATCGTTCGGGCTCGACGTTCGGCTTTGTGCGTCAAACGTCTGACACTCCCTCTGACGTCTTCGTCGCTTCCGCTACCGATTTCGCACCTGTTCAGATCTCGCGCGTGAATGGCGATATGAAGTTGCCCGCCGTGGGCCGCACCGAAGTCATCACCTGGAAATCCAAAGATGGAAAACCGATCGAAGGATTGCTGACGTACCCCGTCGGTTATCAAGCCGGTCAGCGTGTGCCGTTGATTCTTAACATTCACGGTGGACCAGCGGGCGTGTTTCAACAATCGTTCCTCGGCGGGCGAGGTGCTTACCCGCTTGCGACTTTCTCGTCACGCGGCTATGCGATCCTGCGGCCCAATCCGCGTGGATCGAGCGGTTACGGAACCGACTTCCGCCGCGCAAACATAAAAGACTGGGGTATGGGCGACTATCAGGACTTAATGACGGGCGTAGATTTTGTTATCCAGCTGGGTGTCGCCGATCCGAATCGTCTAGGCGTCATGGGTTGGAGTTACGGCGGATTCATGACGTCGTGGGTCGTCACGCAAACGAAGCGCTTCAAGGCAGCATCGGCTGGTGCGCCGGTGACTAACCTGATGAGCTTTAATGGCACTGCCGACATTCCGGGATTCGTGCCTGACTACTTTGGCGGTCAGTCGTGGGAGATAATCGACGTCTATCAAAAGCATTCGCCGATGTTCAATGTGAAGGGTGTGAGCACGCCGACGATGGTCCAACACGGAGAGGCTGACGTTCGCGTCCCGATCTCGCAGGGCTATGAATTTTACAACGCGCTGAAGGCGCAGGGCGTGCCGTCTCGCATGCTGGTGCTACCGCGGCAGCCTCATGGTCCAAACGAGCCGAAGATGCAACTCGCGGCGATGCAAGCGAACCTCGACTGGTTTGAAAAGTACATTGGTTCGAAGGCGGAAACGTCGCGGAACTAAGTAACGGGGCTATTTGGGGCGGGCTTCTCCGCCCCACTACTTATCTTTAGACTTAAACCCCAGCTCGATGCTCACGTGCCTTTGTGGTTTGAGGGTGAATACAACAGACGTGTCGCTCAACTGGTCTCGACTAAAGCCCGAGAACCCTATCCAGGAGGGATCGAGGTTTACGCCCGGGTCTAATTCAGGTTCGAGCCGGTAATTTCCTGGCGGCAACCCGTAGATTTCGAAAATGCCTTTATCGTCAGTTCTCGTTTCATACGAGTCCGCCTCACTGACGATACGGATCTTCCGGCCCGCTACCTTAAGTTCCCGTCCGTAAAAACCTCCTGTGTATTTGCCGGACACCCGCGTCTTGCCGCGCACCTGATCCAACTTGTCCAGGTAAAGCAAATCTTCAGTGGCGCTTTTTACACTCGCCGATCGTCCACAGAACGAGGCAGACCATGGCGCTCCCGCCGGCGGGCGACCTTCGTAAACCAGAATTCGGTCGCCGATGGTTTCTTCACTAAATCTCATCAGGCAGTTCGTACCGTTTCCTTGCGCAAATACCAGCTCCTCTCCTACGCGGACATCTCCCTTGTAAACCCTTTCTACAACGAGCCGCGACGATCGAACGCCGTAGTCATGTTCTGTTTTGTCCGCTTTCGCGGCTTTTTCTACCGATGCAATACGGGCGATTATTACGACCTGCGCCCATTCGTATTCGTCGAGTACCGGACGTTTCGGAGCACACGTGCAGGCGAAAGCGATCGAAGTTTGCAGCAAGACAGCAGCGGCGGCAAAAACAATTCTGCAAAAGATGTGACGCATAACGAACAGCCCCTATATTAGCGGATGATTTTTATCGCATAAACTCAAACGGTGGTTGCGAAAGTTCGTATCGGCACTTCGGGGTGGCATTACAAGCATTGGTTGGGCGTGTTCTATCCTGCCGGAACACGGCCGTCTGAGATGTTTGAGTTCTACTCACGACATTTCGATACAGTCGAGATCAATAACAGTTTCTATCGCCTGCCCACGGCGACTACGTTCGACAACTGGCGCGAATCATCTCCGCGGAACTTCTGCTACGCCGTGAAAGGCAGCCGCTTCATCACACACATGAAGAAGCTGAAGGACCCGGAAAGCTCGTCAGAGAAATTCTTTCACGTCGCCGATCGATTAGGCCCAAAGCTCGGTCCCATCCTCTTTCAACTGCCGCCTCGATGGAAACTAAACCGCGAACGGCTTGAAGAATTCCTGCGCACGCTACCTGCGGAACACCAGTATGCCGTTGAGTTTCGCGACGAAACGTGGCTCGTGCCCGAAGTCTACAAACTGCTCAACAAGTACAACGCCGCGTTTTGTATTCACGACTTCTCCGACATGAAAGTGCCGCGTGAGATCACTACGGACTTCACCTATGTTCGTTTCCACGGTCCGACCAGCGCGAAGTACTGGGGCTCGTATTCCGATGGCGAACTTCGCGCCTGGGCAGACTGGATCAAGGAGCATCGTCGTAAGCTGTCGTCGATCTACGCCTACTTCAACAACGATCCCGAAGGCGCAGCAGTTAGAAACGCGCTGACGCTCAAGCAGTTCCTCAAAACTTAGTCTTGGTGCTAATACTGAATCAAACTTCCTTCGCGTTTCGCGCGCCGGACAGCGCGGGAGAAGATCCAAAGCGACAGGGGAAGAAGCACGGCCAGGAAGATGAGCAGCGTGATGATCGGTCCACGCGCTTCGTTCAATCCGTTGTTTTCGATGAGGACTCCGCGAATCGCGGACAAGCCATACGTAGCGGGAAGGATTTTCGAGACCTGCTGCATCGTCGACGGTAGCAATTGCGGTGGAAAGAATACGCCCGAGAACACAGCCGTTCCCGTACCGAGAAGTAGCGCCACTGGATCAGGCTTCTTGAAGACCATCGCAAAGCTCGCCGACAGTATTCCCAATGACGCAAACACCATCGTAGTCAGGATCAGAATCAGAAACGCGAGCAGATAACTACCCTGATACGTCACGCCAAAAAAGGCCGCGCCGAACACGAGATAGAGCAAGGAGAAAAGCGTTGCCTGAAAAAAGTCCAATGCCGAACTCGCCACGATAAGACCCGGAACGCTGATCGGCGTCATCAACACACTCTCCAGCGTCCCCTGCAACTGCTCCGAACGAATCGCGTTTGCGAGACTCGAGAAATTCGTCATGAAGTAGCTTAAAACGGCCAGACCCGTGATCCACGCAGCGAGTGGATCGCGCCAGTTACTGAACGCCTCGGCTCGGCCCATGAAAGTGCGCGAAATGTAGTAAGCGATCGTGACGAAGATCAGGATCGATAACACGCGGAAAAAGAACGCGAGCCGGTAACTGATCGCTAATTGAAAGTCGCGAATCACGAAAGCCCGCATACGATCCCACAATGCCAGAATCCGTTTCATCGATTCCCTTTATCCTCTTCGCGTTCGTACGCTTCCAGAACCTCGAGCAGCGAGGCTCGTTCTGTTTCGCAAGCAACCACGCGCGTGCCGTTTGCCAGAATCGCTCGCAACCCGCGATCGAGTCGATCGTCACCTATTTCGCGTGAAAAGGTTATAATGGTGCGTGGTCCATCCTTCGCGACTTCAACATCCGCGAGGGCGGGCGCGAGGACGTTCACTGCGCGCTCAATTGAGATTCCGTCAAGCACGAGTCGAACACGTTCGCGCGCCTTGTGAAGCGTGCGAATACGATCCGGCGTGTCGAGCTCACGAATGCGGCCATGACTGATAATCGCGATCCGCTGGCACAGCTCTTCAATCTCATTCAGGTTGTGCGACGTGAGCAGGATCGTGACCGGAGGATCACCCACCGCGAGCGAACCGATGAACGACCGCATGCGCGCGGCCGCGAGCGGGTCGAGTGAGCGCGTCGGCTCATCGAGCAAGAGGATCGGTGGCGTACTGAGCAACGCGCGCGCGATCGCCATCCGTTGTTTGTTTCCCGTGGAGAGTTCGCCGAATCGCTTGCTACGCGAGTGCTCGAGGTCGAGTTGCGCTAACAACTCGTCGATTCGGGCTTGCGCTTGTCGCTTGGAAATACTGTAGAGCCGGGCGAAGAACATCAGGTTCTGCTCGACTGTGAGACGCCAGTAGAAGCTCCGCTCTTCTGCGGCGGCGAGCCCGATTAGTTCGCGCAGTGCTGCTGACTCGTTGACGCTGTCGAAGCCTTTGACGGTAACGGCGCCGGTTGTCGGTTGGACCAGCGTCGCGATTATCTTGGTCAGCGTGGTCTTGCCTGCACCGTTTGGTCCGATGAGACCAAAGATCTCGCCCTCGTTTACGTCAAACGAGACGTCGCACAACGCTTGCACGGGTTGCTTGCGCGGAGAACGACGCAGCAACCTGCGCAGTTCAAACGCTCCCGGATACGTCTTGCTGAGATTCCTGATTGCGATTGCGGCCGGCACCGAAGTCCTCTTCACACACAGATTACTTCAGATCTTTCCAGCCAGGAAATCGGAACACCCGCACCGCGTTATCGTGGAAAACTGCTTTCCAATGCTCCTGCGGAATCGCCTTCTTGTATGCGTCGAGATACGCTTTCATTGACGTCAACGGCCAGTCAGTCCCAAACATTAGTTTGCGCGGATCCTCAAGATAACCGAACACCCACGCGATGGGTTTTGTCACATACGTCTCAACCTTTTCCTTTGGCATTTGATCGAGATTTCCGATCAGCATCGCGGAGCATTCCATGTAGACGTTCGCGTTCTTGTATGTCACTTCGGCCGCCGATTCGATCCATGGGTTGCCGCAATGCGCGATCACAAACCTGACGCGCGGGTGGTCCACCGCGACTTCGTCGATCGTTAACGGGTCAGCGTACTTCACTTTCGCGCGCGCGGAGTAAGTATCGCCAGTGTGAAACACGACCGGGACGTCGTACTTCTCCGCGAGTCGATAGATCGCGTTGTAGGCTGGATCGTAAGCGAAACGATGAACGTATCCGAGATAGATCTTGATGCAGCCGTACTTGCCTGACTTCAACCCTGCTTCAATGCCGGCGGCGTCAATGGTTATGCCAACGCCGGCGCAATAAACTACGTTCCGGTTCTTCAAGTCGTGAAAGTTCGCGCCCACGGGACTCGTGTGGGCCACCGCGCCGACGACTCCAGCTTCGCGCCACTCTTTAAAATATTGGGCTTCCGTTTTGGCGATACTGCTGGTTCGTTCGGGACCACCCGAGAAGTCGGTGTGGGTATGCGCGTCGATGATTGGCATGTCTGTCTGGGCGTGGTTTTGGAACGCGGGTTGGGCAGAAGCCGTGTAATACACGCAACACAAGGCGATGACGAGGGGGAAGAAGTGTTTCACTGTTGATTAGCGACCTTTCTCCAGACGCGCCGGATGATATCCGACCAATGGCCGGCGAACAACATTCTTACCGCCGTACCTTTTCTCCGGTGGCGGATTATGAGAAACTGCGGCCAACTTAGCGCCCTGATCTTCTCGTCGGTCAGAGAACAACCCTTAGGTCCTGTTTATGAAAAAACTATTCTTGTTGCCCCTCATTGTTTTGGTCGCGGCGATTACGCTTTTTCCGCAATCGGGTCGGCGTATCACGAATCCGCAGCCGACCTACACCGCTCCTGTCCAACCGCCAATCAACCCGGAACCGGCGCCGAAGACGACCGCAGCGCCTATTCCGTTGATGTTTCTGTCGGAGAGCTTGCGCGAGCGCAAGATCAGAGGCATCGACAAAGGCGATTTTAAGCTCGCCGATTTCGACGGCAAGGTTCTTGTGATCAATATTTGGGCGACGTGGTGTGGACCATGCCGTCGCGAAGTGCCTGATTACGAACGGGTGCGCAAGAGTTACGAGGGTCAGGAAGTGGAGTTCGTCGCGTTAACCACGGAGGATCCGAACCAAGCTGGCGACGCAGTTAAGAAGTTTGTGCGTCAATCCAACTGGGGCTTCCGTCTTGGTTGGGCCGACCGCGAGTTGGCCCGAACCTTGATGAACGGAAAAGGCGGAATTCCGCAAACGATCGTCACCGACACCCAGGGACGTATCGTAAAGCACTGGACGGGTTACGCTGCCGGACGTAGTGCAGACAGGTTGAGAGACGCGATCGATCAAGCCCTGCCGCAGAAAACTCAATGACTACTTCACGTATTCCCAATGCCAGGGCTCGTAGAAGTACGGGCGAAAACCGAAGCGTTCCGCGTTGCGCACAAGCCATTTGTAAGCCGGAGTGTTGACCTGGATCGTGCGATTGGTGTCCTTGGTGTCGACTGGATCGCCGCCAACGTAGAGATCCAATGCGCGTCCGGTAAAGTGCGGACTGTTGTTGACCGCAAGACCTGCGCTTCCGGCGTTAGGTGATTTGCGACGCAACATCTCCTGGTATTCGCGGGAGCGAAACGCGGAGATGATCTTGAGATACCTGTCGTTCGAAGAGAGTTTTAGATCCTCTTTGGCGGCAGCGAGCATTTTCAGGTAAGCGTTATATGTTGCCTGCTCCACCTGACGGTGCTCTGCCGCTCGCGACGAATCGTAAAAGTCCGATGATGGTGCTGTGACGAGTTGATCGGGTGTCGCACTCGCACGGTTTTTGAGTCGATTTCCCTGCCAATGCGAGACCATCGCCATCCACCCGTTTTGATCGAGCATGCCGCTGGCGCCCAAACCTCTTCGCTTCTGCCACTTCGTAACCGCCTGAGCAAAGTCGTCGCTGATGGGATCATCATTAGTATCAAGTGTCTCCGCTAACAACGCGTCGTAGAGATACCAACCACGCTGCTGTTTTCCGCCAAACGTCCAGGTTAGTTCGTTCCGGAAAATCTGGTTCTGGGCCGCCGCGGCAGATGTCGCCGTCCCCGTCGATTTTGGTTTCGGGACGTTGGTCGAGACGGTTGATTTAATGGCTGGTTTGCTCGTAGTCGACCGTGATTGATTGCCACTGCCACGCGCAGTAAGACCAACAACACTCGCCACGGCCCCAATCAGACCAATAATTACAAGGAGATGAACTTTACGATTCTTCATAAACGGTAACTGTTCCGATGCACATTAGGACAAACGGGTTCGACTTATCTGGTACCTTTTGTGGCCAGCATTTTGCGCCCCTTGGGGCTAGCGACGTCGACGCTTTGAGGTTGCCCGTGGCCGGCGAGATTTCACAGTTTTTTTCGTGACTTTTTTGCTCTTTGCACGGGAGCTTTTCACGGTTGCGTGATGGGCTTGTTGCTGCGGCCCGCGCGCCTCTTCGAGCGAAGCGGCGATCAAGTCGTCATTCGGTCGCGCACCGTTCATAAACGCGAAAACATGATAGTTCGCATTTCGCTCGCGAATGACTTCGATGCGTCCCTCTCGCTTCAAACGAGCAAGCTCTTCCATCACGAACGCCTGTTCCGCAGCGATCATGTAACGGAAATCTATATCGAACGCGAGACCGGTTGAATGTGGCGGCGTGTCGATCATTATCGCGTTACGGTTCACTCGCCTCAACGCACGTTGATACTGCTCCGGCCGGACCAGCGAACTCACCGGCAAACGTCGCGCGAACTGCCGGTGATACGCCGACGCCACCTCTTCCATCACCTTCAACGCTTGCGGCCGAAGCGAACTGAGCATACTGATTTTGAGCGCGTACCGATCGGCTGAGTTGTTCAAATCAAACGAGCGGCCCGCGAAATTCTTTGCCAGCGACTGTAACGATTCGTAATCGCGAAACATCCGCTGACGCGTCTCGGCATTACCGTAAACCTCGTCGAGCTCTGATTTCTCTTTACTCGCAGCGGCCAACTCTGTTTCTCGCGCGGAGATCTGTTTTTGCAGTTCGCGTTGTTTCGCCCGTTCGCGTCTCTTCAACTTTCCTGCCTGACTCTTCAACGACGAAATGTCAGCGTGGAGTCGCACTCGCCTTTCGTCGAGTTGTTTGTAAGCGTCGGCGAGTTGTGACTCGTTATAGAGATTGATGCTGCGATCGTCTGTATAACGTGAAAACGCCTCCTCGGTCGCGCGCTGTCCGATACCGAACAAAATATAACTGTCGGTGAGCGCAGGCACGGTCACCATCTCACCGCGTTCAATCATGGCGGCGAGATCCATGTAATCCTGGGCGGTTTGGACGCGATGTTCTGCTACCTCTGCCACCTGCGTAGCCAGGAACCAATGGCGTTCTTCGTAGTGCTTGAGCTCAGGTGGCGTCTCCACGCGCGCGCTAACACCCGCAGGCTCGCCGCGATCGGCTTTGACCTTTTCAGCCGCTTGATCCCATGTTTCAGGAATGCCCGCGGTAGCGATCTCGGCCTGTTGGTGGACCTGACGCGCGTGCCACTTGGGCAGCACAAAACGAATCGCCGCCCAGGCGGTCACGCCCACAGCGGCGAATAAGAAGAGTATGAGAACGGTTCGCTTTGTCATCGATACGCGGTCGCTAACAAGTCACTCCATTATAGTGATTACTGGGCTGGGTATTTGGTTGCGAATATTTTGCAATTGCCGGGCGTTAGTTGGTATGGTTATTGCGACTATTGCCCCGCCCGACACTCATTCCCCCAGATTTGAAAGCTTTAGCGAGGTTGAGGGGGTCTTGTCGTGTCTGCTTTGCATAAATTGTCAGTAGCATTTCTGTTGGCTGTTGCGCTGCTCTTGCTTGGTCCGGGCGAATCCGCCGCCGGTCCGCAACGGAAACGTGTGGTAAGGCGTCCTCCAACGCTAACCGAGCGTAAGCAAGCGGAACGTCGTCTATCGGAGATGGGCTTCGTGGCTGGTCCAGCGGACGGCGTGATCGACGAGGCCACGAAAAACGCCCTCGTCCTCTTTCAGAAATGGGAAGAACGCAAAATCACCGGACAACTCACTCGCGCCGAGTTTGATGCGATCATGGACGCCGAGCCTCCGCAACCACGCGACCGGGGTTACGCGCATGTTGAAGTCGACGTCGATAAGCAGTTGCTGTTGTTAGTCGATAGCGACGGCGTAGTAGAAAAGATTCTTCCCGTCTCCACCGGCAGTAACAAACAGTACAACGAAAAAGGCATCCGCGGTCTTGCGTACACGCCGCGAGGTCGTTTCCGAATCTACGCGAAGATCGCCGGCTGGAGAAAATCACCACTCGGCCTGCTTTACTACCCCAATTACTTCAGCGACGGACTTGCAATTCATGGAAACCCATCTGTACCTCGAACTCCGCAGAGTCACGGTTGCGTTCGTATTCCGATGTCGGCGGCTGAGGAGATAAGCAAACGTCTTCCCGTCGGAACGATCCTGCTCATCTACGACAGCCAGTCGTTCGTCTCCGCGAAAGACTGGGCTGAAGCAGACAAACAAAAGCAGGAAGCGATCGTTCGCTAAATGCAAAAGACCGCGCCGGAGCGCGGTCCTCGCAAACACAGATTCAAACCTGATTACTCGTAACGCAGCGCAACCATCGGATCGACTCGTGTCGCGCGACGCGCAGGCATGTACGACGCCAGCGTCGCGACTACGATCACCAGCAACGCGATCACACCAATCGTGACGGGATCATTTGGACTGATCTCAAAAAGCAACGATCGCATCGTTCGCGTCGCGTGAATAAATCGAAACAATGCGACCGAAAAGCAAGGGTAAATTGCGGGGAGTAGCGAGAAACTACTCCGGAACAGTTTGCTCGCCGAAGTGTTTTGCCAGAGAGGTGAGATAGGAGTCGATTGTAGAAGTGTGTCCAAAGACGTAGCGCGACATGAAACGGAAGAGAACGTTTGAGACTTCGCCGTCTTCCCTGATTGTCACGCGTGTACCGCCGTTCTCTTCTGCCAACGTGTAGGTCCATTGGCCTCCATAGCCGAGATCCGTATCGCGGATTCTTGTGATCATCCGCTGATTTGGAACGTCTTCAATCAATTCGTAATTAACGGTGCCGTGCTTGCTATCCTCGCGGAAGTACACTGGACCACCCTGCGATGCTTCGACGTCAACCTGTTTTACGTCCGACCGCCATTTCGACATCGAGGCGAAGTCACGGATGACGACGTACACGTCCTGTGGAGACTTGCGCAGGAAGATCGATCGCGAAGCGACGTGGTTCTTCGGCAGTCGCGAACCAATGAGCGCCATGATTCCGACCAGCAGGACCAGGGCTACAACCACCGCGACGACGATATAGATCAGAAGTCTCATGTTAGTCGTTTAGACGACGTGCGCCTTCCGCAAGTAATGCAAGACCATGTACGGCCGCTTTTCTTTCAGCCGGCTTGAGCTTTTTCAACAGCGCCTGAACTCGTTCCGCATCGAGCACTGAGGTCGACGCAATCGCCTCCGCACCCCGCGCCGTCAGACGAATCTCACGTTTGCGACGATCTGTTTTGCCCGGTTCATTTGTCAGATAACCTAGTTCTGACAAACGCGACAGCGCCGCGGATAGCGTCGAAGGCGCGACGCCCAGATGGGACGCAAGAGAACGCGGACTCATGCCTCGCTCTCGATCCAGGTGAACCAGAATCGACGCATCCTGCGACGAGATGCGCCACTTGGTAGACGCCGCTCTCACGTGGTCCTTATGACACGCGAGATAGATCTGTGGGTAAAGACGTTGGACTTCGAAGACGTCATCATCGGCCATCGGGGAAGGATTATAGAAGGGGAAAATAGTTCGTCAAATCGAACGATTTTCTAATTAATGCTCAGTGCTTAAAACCTCTCCTCGTTTATCCAACTGCAGATGTCAGGGCCGTCGGCGCGTATCTAGGTTTTCTCAGGCAGGCTATGCGGAAATGCTCGTACAAGAGGATGCGAACCTCGCGGGAAGTTTCCGGTTCGTATCGGTGGCCAATCTGGCGCGCATATCTTCATTGGAGATCGTTCGTTGGTCGTCAGAGATTAAGCCCGCGTTGTACCATGAGATCAAACGCAAGCTCGCGCACAATCTCGTCATAAGACCTGTCATCTGGTTGGCGCTTTAGGATTTCGGCGCTGTGCTCTTTGGCTGTAACCATTTTGGCTGCGTTCTTCGGGCATAATAGCGGCGTTGATTGCAGACCACAATGATTCCTTAGCTGAGTGACTATGATGCAGGCTCGAAGTCTGGTTCCGATGGTATTTGTGGCGGATGTGGAGCGTTCGATAGCGTTCTACAAACATCTTGGGTTTGAGGTCGGGAATACGTTCCCGGAGGAAGCGGCGACGAAGCCGACGTGGGCGTGGTTGCACTGTGGCGAGGCGCAGCTGATGTTGGCCGCGGCCGATGAACCAACCGTGCCTGATCAGCAGCGCGTGCTGTTCTACATTTACATTGATGACGTCGCTGCGGCGCGCGCAGAGCTCGTCGAAGCTGGCCTCAATCCGGGTGAGATCTCAAATCCATTCTATTCACCTCGCGGCGAGTTCGAGCTAAAAGATCCGGACGGATTTTTGTTGATGATCACACACACCTCAGATTCAACCATGAGTGAGAATCGTTACGTTGCGCTACTCCGCGGTATCAATGTCGGAGGCAACAACCTGATCAAGATGATCGAGTTGCGAAGCAGCTTCGCCAAAATGG
>Ga0209486_10000222_pt1 | contig 27191 bp, 23 predicted proteins | sample NCCompost_FD_187518 | JGI IMG/M metagenome (GOLD analysis project Ga0209486, IMG submission 187518) | Agricultural soil microbial communities from Utah to study Nitrogen management - NC Compost (SPAdes) (version 2) | ecosystem: Environmental > Terrestrial > Soil > Agricultural land | place...
AGTCCGGTCATCACCGCCGCTTCGATGGGGGGAGGGAACTTGAGACCCTTGACCGCGTCGTTGAGCGGAACCGGCGACTGGGTCAGCAGCTGCTGAAAGAGCTCCCGGGGGCTCTTGCCGGGGAAGGGAAGCACCCCGGTCAGCAGGTGGTAGGCGATGGTCGCGAGGCTGTAGACGTCGGCCTGCTCGCCGACCAGCTCGCCGGAGAGCGCTTCGGGCGCCACGTACTGCAGGGTGCCGACGAAGAAGCCGGCCCGGGTCAGCCGGTCGGCGGGATTGTCTTCGGCATCCCGGGCGATGCCGAAGTCGAGGAGACGCGCGATCTGCGTCTCGTGGTCGTACATGATGTTCGCGGGCTTGAGATCGCGATGGATGATGCCGGCCCGGTGGGCCACTTCCAGCGCGGTTCCCAGCTGCTGGATGATCCGTGCGGCCACCGGCGGCGCCAGGCGGCCGGCCGCGGTCAGGAACGCGGCGAGCGGCTCACCCTTGGCCCATTCGAGGGCCAGGTAATACACCCCGTCGGACTCCCCGTAGTCGTAGGTCCGGATGATGTACTCGTGATTGATCCGGGCCCCGAATTCCGCCTCGCGGAGGAATCGTTTGACCGCCACCGGATCCTGCGCCATGCGGGGGCGCAACACCTTGATCGCCGCCTCACCGCGCTCCGGATGCTCGGCGTGGTAAACGGTTGCGGTGCCACCCTCGCCCACATGCGAGAGGAGTTTGTATCCGGCCACGGTGCGGCCGACGAGATTATCTTGGCTCATGGGAGGCAGTCCAAACTACTGCCGGGCCGGGGCCCCGAGCAAGCGCCGCGTGCGCCTCTGGGCCGTCCCGGGCGTCTCCATTGCGTCTGCCAACCTCTTCCGCGACTCTCGCATGACGATCTCAGCTTCGCACTGGCGCCGTGCACCGGCCTGGCTCCTCGTTGCCGTGGCAGCCTGCGGCGGGCAGCGCCCACCGGCGGGCGGGGTGCTGCCGTCGACCGAGCAGACCCTCACCGATCTGTTCAACCTTCCTGCGCTGTATCAGCGGATGGGCCGGTTGGCCGCCAGCGGACCGATGCCCTTCGTGGGCACCGTGGTGTTCGTGGCGGGGCGGGGCGACTCGACCATGGCGCGGGTGGGTCTCTCGTTCGAGAATCACGCCTTCGCGTTCCAGCGGGACGGACGCGCTTTCTCGACCCGTTTCCGGGTCGAGTACGCGTTCACCCGGGCGGGTGGAACGCCGGTGCAGGCGGTGCGGGACGAGGTCATTCGGGTCGAATCGTTCGCGGAGACTCAGCGCAACGACGAGAGCGTCATCGTGGAGCAGGGGTTCCTCCTGGCGCCGGGGAACTACACCCTCGCGGTGACGGTGCGCGATCCCGCCTCCAACGCCGCGTCGCGCGCCGAGCAGGCGGTCGAGGTGCCCAGCTTCAGCGGCTCCGGCATCACCGCGCCGATTCTGGTCTATCAGGCCCGGCCCCGGACCGCCATCGCGGATTCGCTCACCATGGTGCTCAACCCCCGCGGCACCGTCGCCAACGGCGGGGGCGATTCGCTGATGATGTACCTGGAAGCGTACCGGCTGAATGGCCCCACCCGGGTACCGGTCGCGATGCGCGACGAGCGCGACAGCGTGGTCTATCAGGGCGAGGTCTCGTTTGCCGGCGGGCGGCCCGTCGAAGCCCAGGTGGTGCGGCTGGCCTCCGATGCGCCGCCGTTGGGCCAGCTCGCGGTGGTGGTGGGGGAAGGGGCCCAGGCCCGGAAGGTGACGGCGCTGGTCTCCTTCTCACGCAGCTGGGTGGTGACCAACTATGACAACCTCCTCGCGCTGCTGCGCTACTTCCCCTGGGCCCCCGACCGGCTGAACGCGTTGCGCAACGGGAAGGCGGCCGACCGCCCCCGGCTGTGGCGGGAGTTCTGGGCCGCCACCGATCCCCAGCCGCAGACTCCGGAGAACGAGGCGCTGGACCAGTATTTCACCCGCATCGCCATCGCCAACGAGCGCTTCAAGGACGAGGGCGGGGCAGGGTGGCGGACCGATCGGGGCGAGGTCTACGTGACCCTGGGCGAGCCCGACCAGACCCTGGAAAGCCCCCCGGGCAACGATCAGCGGATCGTGCAGTGGGTCTACAGCACCTATCGCGCGGTGATCACCTTCACCGGCCAGCTGGGCTTCTCCCGGCTCCGCATGACGCCCGCGTCGCGGGCGGAATTTTCCCGGGCCCGGGCACAGGTGATGAGGCAGGTGCAGTAACCAGGGTGAGCGGTGAGCGGTGAGAGGGAAAGGCTTTTCCCGCTTACTGCTCACCGCTTACCGCTTACCTTTCGCAGATGCACGACCCCCCTCAAATCTTCCTGATTGATGGCCACGCCCTGATCTATCGCGCGTTCTACGCGCTGATCGCCCGACCCCTCCGCACCAGCGGGGGAGTCAACACCTCGGCGGCGTGGGGCGTCGTCAATTTTCTGCTCCGGCTCCAGACCAAGTACCAGCCCGAGTATCTGGTCTGGGTGCTGGACGCCGGGAATTCCTTCCGCACCGAGCGCTATCCCGAGTACAAATCCACCCGGCAGAAGCTCGGCGCCGAGCTGCAGGCCGACTTCGACACCGCCATCGAGCAGGTGAGCGCTCTGCTGGCGGCGTTCCGGATCCCGGTGCTGGCAATCGAGGGGTATGAGGCCGACGACGTGATCGGCACCGTTGCCCGCCGGGAAGCGGAGGCCGGCCGACAGGTGGTGATCGTGTCGGGCGACAAGGACTTCTATCAGCTGATCGGGCCCCGGGTCGCGCTGCTCAATCCGGGTCGGGGCGGCTCGGCCGGGGTGGAAGAGCATTGGGTGGACGAACGCAACGCCGCCGAGCGGCTGGGGATTCCGCCCAGCCAGGTGGCGGACTACCTGGCACTGGTGGGGGACAGCTCCGACAACGTGCCCGGGGTGCGCGGGATCGGAGAGAAGGGCGCGGTGCAACTGCTCCAGGAATTCGGCGACCTGGAGACCATCCTGGCGCGCGCGGCCGACGTGAAGGCCAAACGGACCCGGGAAGCGCTGCAGCAATACCCCGAGGAGGCGCGGCTCTCGCGCGAGCTGGTCACCATCAAGACCGACCTCGACGTCGTGCTCACGCTGGAGCGAGCCGCGTTGCAGGCACCCGACACCGATGCGCTGGTGAAGATCCTCACCCAGCTCGAGTTCCACAGTCTGGCCCGGCGCTACGCCGGGGCGGAGGCAGCCCCGGCGGCCCCCGCCGCCGCGGAGCCGGCCACGGAAGTCCCGGGCGCGATCGCGGTATCGGTCATCCGCACCGCGCTCCCGGAGCCTCTTGTGAGCGTGACCGTGCTGGACGATCCCGCCCAGCTGCCCGCGCTGGTCGAGCGGCTGCGCGCGGCTCCGATGGTCGCGCTCGACACCGAGACCGGCTCGCTCGAGCCCCACGACTCCCACCTGATCGGGCTCTCGCTGGCGATCGACCCTGAGCAGGCCTGGTATCTCCCCTTCGGGCATGAGCCCCGCGGTGGTGCGCTGGCCGCGCCGGCGCCGGTCACCAACCTTCCCGCGCTGAGCGACCCGGCACTCGCGCCGCTGGCCGCGCTGCTTCGCGATCCCGCGGTGCCCAAGGGCGGACACAACATCAAGTACGACTGGCAGGTCCTGCGAGGTGCGGGGGTCGAGCTGGGCGGGGTGGTGTACGACTCGATGCTCGCGAGCTTCGTGCTGGATCCGGCCCGCCGCTCTCACGCCATCGATACCCTGGCGCTCGACTACCTCGGCGTGGCGATGACGTGCTACGAGGACGTGGCAGGGAAGGGGAAGCTGGCGGTGCCCTTTGCCGAGGTCCCGGTGAAGGACGCCGCGACCTACTGCGGCAACGGCAGCGCGATGGTGCTGGCGCTCCGGGGGCTGTTTCTGCCCCGGCTGGCGGAGACCACGCTGCAGCCGCTGCTGGACACCATCGAGATGCCGCTGGTCGAAGTGCTGGCCGACATGGAGTGGACCGGCATCCGGATCGATCCCGCGCTCTTCGCCCGGCTGTCCCGCGAGCTGAACACCGATCTCACCCGGCTCGAATCCGAAATCGCGGCCGCGGCGGGCGGCACCATCAACCTCAACAGCCCGAAGCAGCTCGCCACGGTGCTGTTCGACCGGCTTCAGCTCCCCGTCCTCAAGCGCACCAAGACCGGCCCGTCCACCGACGCCGACGTGCTGGAGGAGCTGGCCGAGCAGGGGCACCTGGTGCCCCGGCTGCTGCTCGAATTTCGCGAGCTGCAGAAGCTCCGCTCGACGTACGTGGACGTGCTGCCCCAGAAGGTGCACCGGGTCACCGGGCGGATCCATACCAGCTTCAATCAGATCGGCGCGGCCACCGGGCGGCTCTCGTCGTCCGAGCCCAACCTCCAGAACATTCCGGTTCGCACCCCGCGGGGGGAGGAGATCCGCAAGGGATTCGTGCCGGAGCCGGGCTGGAAATTCGTGGTGGCCGACTATTCCCAGATCGAGCTTCGCCTGATGGCCCATCTCTCCCAGGATCCGGCCTTCCTGGAAGCCTTCCGGCTGGGCGAAGATATTCACCGCCAGACGGCGGCGATCATTTTCGGTGTGCCGCTGGCCGAGGTGACTCCGGAGATGCGGGCGCAGGCCAAGACGATCAACTTCGGCACAATCTACGGGCAGGGCCCGTTCGCTCTGGCGCGGATGCTGGGCATCCCCCAGGACCAGGCCAAGGCGTTCATCAGCGAGTATTTCCAGCGGTTCGCGGGAGTGCGCGCCTGGCTCGACCGCCAGGTGGCGCTGGGCCGGGAGCGGGGCTACGTCGAGACGATCTTCGGGCGGCGCCGCTACATCCCGGAAATCCGGGACCGCAACTTCAACACCCGCGCCTTCGGGGAACGCCAGGCCCAGAACGCCCCGCTTCAGGGATCGGCGGCCGATCTGATCAAGATCGCCATGACCCGGCTGCACCGGGCCCTGGCCGGCGCCGGCCTCCGCGGCCGCCTGCTGCTCCAGGTGCACGACGAGCTGGTGCTCGAAGCCCCGCTCTCCGAAGTGGAGCCGGTCTCGGCGCTGGTCCGGGAGCACATGGAGAACGCGGCGCAGCTGAGCGTGCCGCTGGTGGTGGGCGTGGGCGTGGGCGACAACTGGCTCGATGCGAAAAACTAGAGGGAGTAGCGAGTAGCGAAGAGGGTGAGGTCTTTCCTCTTCGCTCTTCGCTACTCGCTATTCCCTCGACAACGCTACTCGCTATTCTCTCGGCGCGAAGCGCCGGGCCACCAGTTCCACCGCCCAGCCAGGTGCATGAAGGCGGGAACCAGCACCATGCGGATCAGCGTGGCATCGAGCAGGACCGCCACCGCGAGCCCGAAGCCGAGGAACTGCACCAGCAGCACCCGGGCGAAGGCAAAGGCGCCGAACACCACGATCATGATCAGGGCCGCGGAGGTGATCACCGAGGCGGTGGCGCTCACTCCCTCCATGGTCGCTTCGGTATTGCGCCCGGTGCGGTCGTACGCCTCCTTGATGCGGGAGAGCAGAAACACCTCGTAGTCCATGCTCAGCCCGAAGACCACCGCAAACACCAGTACCGGCACCACGACGAAGATGGCCTGGGTTGCCCCGTCGAGCCCCAGCAGCCGGCCCCCGAATCCATACTGGAACACCAGGACGATGAGCCCGAAGGTGGCGCTCACCGAGAGGGAATTCATGATCACGGCCTTGAGCGGGACCAGCACCGACCGGAAGGCGATGGCCAGCATGACCGCGGTGACGCCCAGCACCAGGGCGATAATCAGGGGAAAGCGGCGCAGCAGCTCCTCCTGAAAGTCCACGCTCGCGGGGACATAGCCGCCCACATCCACCGTCGCGCCGCGGAGCTGGCGGATGCCCGGGGACGCTCCGATCTCCCGCACCCGACCGACCAGGTCCATGGACGTGGTGAGCGACACGGTGTCGCTGGGGATCACGTCGAGCAGGGTCATCCGGCCGTCCCGGCTCAGGTACGCATCCATCACGTCCTTGTAGCGCGCCCGGGCGGAATCGAGGTCGGAATAGATCAGCGAATAGGCCAGCAGCGACTGGCCCGGGGTGAGATCCACCAGGCTCCTCACGTCCCGGACCCGGGGATCGGCCCGAAGCGAGTCGGAGAGGTGCTGCAAGGCCCGCAGGCCGGTGAGGTCGGTTGCGCTCCGGCCCTCGGGAAACTCGACCAGCACCCGAATCGGGAAGAGGTACCCCGACACTCCAATCCGGTTGAGCACCTCGACTCCCGCGCCGGCCTCGGTGCGATCGGGCCACCAGTGCCGGGCGGGGAGGCCGATCCGGATCCAGAACAGCGGCGCGGTCAGGATCGCGACGGCGGCGCCTCCCAGGATGAGTGCCCGTCCCGGATTCCGCGCCAGGGTGCGGGCCCATTTCTCCCAGCCGCGGGGCGAGTGGTACCAGGTGAGCCGGCGGGCCAGCCAGCGGGGACGGTCGATGCCACGGCCGATCATCGCGAGCAGGGCGGGGAGGAGCGTGGTGGAGAGCAGCACCGCCACCGCCACCACGATCAGGCCGGCCACTCCGACGCTCTTGGTTTCCGTCAGCGGCGTCAGCATGAGCGCCCCGAATCCCACCACCACGGTGAGTCCCGAGGTGAGAACCGCCATGCCGGCGGTGCGGAAGGTGCGCTCCGCCGCCTCGCGACGGCGGTACCCCTTGGTGAGCTCCTCCCGGAAGCGGTTTACCACCAGCAGGGAATAGTCGATCCCCACACCCAGCCCGATCATAGTGGTGAGATTGAGCACGAACACCGACATCGGCATGTGCGTCGCCACGATCCCGATGACGGTGAGCGAGATGGTGACCGCGAGGAACCCGATCAGAATGGGGAGGATGGCCGCCACCAGGGCGCCGAAGGCGAGCACCAGGATGATCAGGGCCAGCGGGATGACCCGCAATTCCAGCCGGCGGCTGTCCTCGGTGCTGACCAGGCGGACGTCGAGGTCGAGCGGAGAGCGCCCGGTGACCCAGGTGCGGTAGGCGTCGCGATAGGGCACTCGCCCGACCGCCTGATCGAGCGAGCGGCGGAACCGGGTCACCAGCCGGCCGACGCTGTCGCCGCGAGGCCCGTCGATCGAGACCAGGAAGAAGGTCAGCTTGCCGTCAGGGCTCAGAAAGATCGAGTCCTCGGGCGATTTGTAGGAGAGCAGCGCCCGCACGTAGGGCTCTCGTCGCAGCTCCTCGGCGATCGAATCGAGCGCGGCGCGCGGAACCCGGTCGGTGAAGGGCGCGGTACTTTCCAGCGCCACCGCGAAGAACTCGCTGAAGGGCCGGGCGAACCGGGAATTCAGCAGCCGGTCGGCCCGGGCCGCCTCGGTCTCCCGGTCGGCCCCGCCCCGCACATTGAGGAGCTCCGGCGTGCGGGGCGCACGCACCACCGCCACCGCGCCGATCACCACCCAGATCGTGGCCAGGATCCAGCGGGATCTGACGATGAATGCCGCGACCCGCTCGGGCATCAGGTCCGGCTGGGCACGCGTTTCAGGCGGGCGTCCGTCGCAAGGGAATGGCGCGCAAAGGTTTGCAAGGCCGAATGTTAGGCCGCTCGCCGGGAACGCGCCAGTTGCCCGGAGCTCAACGGGCCCGGAACCTGCCGCATATAATTGCGGCCCTATGACGCGCCTCCTGCTGGTGGTCTTCCTTCTCCTTGTTGCGCTGCTGGTTTACGGTCGGGTCGACCGGGCCCGCGGCGCCCCCCCCGCATTGGTGGCTGCTGTGGAGTCGACGCCTCAGGGTCCCGCCCCCGCAACAGCCGGGGTCGCGACCGCGCCCCAGATCGTCCCGGCGGGAGGCACTCCGGCAATGGACCTGCTGGCGCGGCTGGAGGGACGGCGCCGGCTGGATCGTGCCGCCCGGACCACCTACTTCGATTCCCTGTTCGTCGAAACCGATTCGGTGGTCCGGCGCTGGCCTGATCAGCAGGGGATGGTCTTCGTGGTCGCCGTTCCCCCCGACACCGCTCAGAGTGACACCCCGCTCCGGGACGTCATCCAGCGCGCGCTGACCGCCTGGCAAACGGCCGGCCTGGGGCTCAGGTTTACCCTCTCCTCCGATACGACCGGGGCGAACATCGTCGCCTATTCCACCGGGTTTCTGGGCCAGGACCGGGCCGGCCAGACAGATCTCCAGTGGACCAGGGACGGCGCCATCCATTCCGCCGTGATCACCCTGGCCCGGAGGGATTCGGCTGGCCGGGTGCTTCCAGCGCCAATCCTCCACGCGATGGCGGTCCATGAAGTCGGCCACGCGCTTGGATTGTCCCACTCGCCCTCAACCGCGGACGTCATGTACGGAGTGACCAGCACCGGCAGGCCGAGTGCCCGAGACGTTGCAACTCTTACGTTGTTGTACCAGCTACCACTAGGAACCATTCGAGAGAAGGTGCCTTGATCCTCTCTCTTCTTCTTCTCGCCGCGAGCTCCGCGGCCCCAGTCGCCCGAACTGAAATCGACCCTTACGCCGCCGTTGCCGCTCTGGTCGAGCGGGGCATCCGGCAGGGCGTCTATCCAGGAGCGGTGGTGGTGATCGGTCGGGGCGACCGGGTGCTCTATTCCCGGGGCTTCGGACACCTGACCTGGGCGCGGAACGCCCCGAGGCCTTCGCCCACCACCACACTCTGGGACCTGGCGTCGCTCACCAAGGTGATGGCGACGACCAGCTCGGTAATGGTGCTGGTGGACCGGGGCGCCGTGGCGCTGGATGCCCCGGTGGCGCTTTACCTTCCCCGCTTCGGGGGAGAAGGGCGGGAGCGGGTCACTGTCCGGATGCTGCTCGACCATACCAGCGGGCTTCCCGCCTACCTCGCCTTCCATCGCCTGGCCACTACCCGTGACTCGGCTATTGAACTGCTGTATCGCCAGCCGCTGGTCCGGGAGCCCGGAACGGCCGAGCTCTACAGCGACCTCAACGCCATCGTGCTGGGCCTGCTGGTGGAAGCGGTGAGCTCGGAGACGCTCGATGTCTTTGCCGCGCGCGAGGTGATGCAACCGCTCGGGCTTACCCGGACGGTGTTCGCTCCCGCGATCGGCACCGGCGCCTCGGTGGCGCCCAGCCGCAAGGTCGGAGGCCGTCCGATGGCCGGCCGGGTCAACGACGACAACGCGTTCCTGTTCGGCGGGGTGGCGGGACAGGCGGGACTCTTCTCCACCGGAAGCGACGTGGCGCGGTTTGCCCAGCACTGGCTCCGGCAGGGCGCGGTGGAATCGGGGCATTGGGTCGCGCCCGCTACCATGCAGGAGTTTCTCCGCCGCTCCCCATCCGTCGGCAGCACGGGTGGCCGGGCCCTGGGCTGGGATACGCCCGCGGCGGGAGGCGACACCCCCTCCATCTACGGCACCAGGGCGGGCTCGCTCACCTACGGCCACACCGGCTGGACCGGGACCATGGTGTGGATCGATCCGGGACGCGACCTGTTCATGGTTTTTCTCACCAACCGGAGCCTGGACCCTAGGGTGCGGCGGTCGCTTACCGCAATGCGCGACATCCGGAGCGCGCTCTCCAACCTGGTGCTGGCTTCCGCCGGACGTTGACCGGCTCCCCGCCCGGGGGCATTGTTCCCGGGTGGGCGACTGGAGGAACCCGTGCCAACCGACCTGACTCCCGACCAGATCAAGAAGGCGCTGCGCGCCGTCAAGGATCCCGAGCTCGGGCTCAACATCGTGGACATCGGCCTGGTCTACGAAACTGCCGTCGATGACGAAGGCCAGGTCCACGTGAAGATGACCCTGACCTCACCGGGATGCCCCTCGGGGGCGGAGATCATGCAGGACGCCAAGATGGTCCTGGAAGATCTCGAGGGCGTGAAGAGCGTGGAGATCGAGCTGGTGTGGGAGCCCTACTGGACGCCGGAGAAAATGGATCCCCGCGTCCGGGCGTTCCTTGGATAGTGGTCAGTGGTCAGTGGTCAGTGGTCAGTGGTCAGTGAATAGCGCGGCCACTGACCACTGATCACCCTAGGGCTGACCTACGAGCTCCTTCAGGAATTCCTGCACCCGTGGGTCCTCCAGCCGCCCCAGCCGCGAGATCACCGAGCGCCGCACCGAGACATCGGTTTCGTTTTTCGCGATCAGGATCAGCCGGTCCACCGACTGGCGGTCGCCGTTGCGGAACAATCCATTGATCGCCGCTTCCTTGCCCCGCCGGTCCAGCGCCTGCTCGTAGAGCTTGCCGAGCTGCGCGGCGGGGGCGCCGGCCTTCTGCACCGCCTCGATGGCGTGGCCCCGGAGCTCGGGGGTGGCGTTGGGGTCGGTGGCCACTCCCAGCAGCCACTGCTGGTTCGCCGCGCCTCCCTGCTCGGCCAGCACCGACAACACCGCCTGCTTGGACGCGGCGGAGGTGAGGCTGGGGAAGCGGGAGCGCAGCAGCTCGATATCCTTGCCGGTCGCGTATTCCCGCCCTAACCCGCGGATCACCGAGGCGCGCAGGGCTTCTGGGAGCGCCGGATCCAGGAACGCGGTGCGAAGGAACTCCCGTGCCCGCGGGTCGCCCGAGCTGGCCAGCGCCTGGATCGCTGCCTGGCGGAGCCAGGTATCGGTTCCCGTCGCCATCCGGGTAAGCGCGGCCAGATCGGCGCGCTCGCTCCGGGCCAGCACCGACACCGCCTGCTGGCGGATCGGGGTCATCTCCTCCGGATTGGTGGCGATGGCGACCAGCGCGGCCGAGGCCTGGCGGGCTTCGTCCCCGCTGGTGCGATCGAGCTCCCGGCCCAGCCAGCTCATCGCCCCCTGCCGCACCGAGCGGGACAGCGCGCCGTTCCGGGCGATCTCTATCAGCTTGGGCCAGACCGAGGCGCTGTCGGCCAGCATGGCGGGAAGAATCGCTTCCCGTCCGGGCCGTCCTTCGGCCCGGGCCGCGAGATCGAGCAGATAGTCCGCCGCCGCGGCCGCGGACACCGCCCCGAGATCGGTCACGCCCTCCGGGTTCGACTCCGGGGCGATCTCGGTATCCACCCCGACGACCATCCCTCCCGAGCGGGTCACCCGCACCACCACCGGTCCCCTGCGGCAGGCGGGCCGGTCGACCCCGTTCCACACGTTCGAGTTGCCGGTGTTGATGTAGGTCGAGGTGCCGACCTGAATCGAGGACCCTATCCCGCAGACATCGGCCCGGGCCGCAAAGCGGAACTGGACCCGGGCATCACCGCCGCCCTCGACCCGGTTTCGGAGCGAGGACTGCGCCCCCAGCGAGGCGACGATACCCGTCGCCAGCATGGCCAGGAGCGCGCCGAGGACCCGCACCCGGGGGCTCACGGCTGCTTCTCCACCAGCTCGAGCAGCAGCTTGGTGGCGCGAGGATCGTCCCGGCGGGCGAGCGCCGCCACCGCCTCCTTGCGAATCTGGGGGTCGGTGCCCGACTTGATGATCTCGACCAGCTTATCGAGCGCCGCCGGCTCTTCCCGGGTGGCGAGCTGCCGGATCACCGCACTGCGCAGGTCGCGCTCGGAGAGTGCTTCGAACAGCTTGCCCAGCTCGTCGATCGAGAGGGCGCTCACCCGGAGCCGCGACAGCGCGTCCCGCCGCAGCCGGGTCTCCTCCTCCCGATTCTTGACGATACCGAGGAGGAATTGCTCGTTGGCGTTTCCCCCCATCCGGGCCAGCGCCGAGATGATGGACGACTTGATCACGGTCGAGGGCGCCTTCGCGTAGTAGGAGCGGAGATAGGCTGCCTCTTCACTGTTCTCCGGGACCACCGTACGTCCCGAGCCGCTCGTGGTCACCGAGACACCGGTCTGGGCGCTCGGGGCCCGGACCGCTCTGGCTTCCCTGACGTCCGACGCATTCACCGCCCCGCTGGCGAGCTGGGAGATGGCCTCCGCGCGCATCTTCTCGGACACCTCCGCCCGCTCGATGATTCCCCGGAGCACCCGGGTCGCCTCCGGGCCGCCCTTGTTGCGCAGCGCCATGAGCGCGGCCTGCCGGGTGCGGTCGTCGTCGCTGTCGTTGAAAATGGTCTCGAGGACCCGCACCGTCTCGGCGCCGGGCGAGCGGCCCAGCAGCACGATCGCATCGCTTCGCACACTGGGATCGGGGTCCGACTTGGCCACCTCGAGGAGATCGGTGGCCGCTTCGGCCGTGCCGCTACGGCCCAGGATGTATACCGCGCTCCGCCGGAGCCGGACCGAGCACTCGTCCCGGCGGGCCAGCACCTTCTTGAGGGTGGGCCGGGCCTCGGGCGGATTGATCTGGGCCAGGGCGTTGAGCGCCTCGGCCCGCACCTCGACGTCCTCCTTGTCGCAGGTCGGCCCGCCGGCCGTCGCCGCGCGAAGCGCGGATGCGGCTTCGGCATCGCCGCGCGCGGCCAGGGCAGCGTACAGCCGGGTCCGGAGGGTCGCGGCGTCGGGGTCGCTCGCCGCTTCGGGATAGCGCTCCTGCTGCGCCTTCAGGGCCGCGACGGCGGTGCGCAGCTCATCGGTGCCGCCGGCGCGGTAGAGCGCAAAGGCCCGGTAGTAGAGCGCCGCCGGAGCCACCCGGGACCGGGGATAGCGCTGCTCCAGCGTCTGGAACAGGGTGGAGGCCCGGGTGTATTCACCCCGGTTGAGCGCTTCGCGGGCCCGGCGATAAAGCGAGTCTTCCGGGGTCCCCTGCTCCGGCTGGAACCGCGCCATTCCCTCGTGCTGACCGAACAGCGTCATCGCCCTCGGTCTAGCCAGGCTCACGGAGGGGCCATAGGACATCGGAGGCAGCGGAGCCACCGGGGTGGGGAGTCCCTGCCCGGCCCACTCGAAGTTGTGGTCGAAGTCGAAGTCGAATTTGAAGTCGTGGTCGAAGTTGAACTCGAGCGGCTGATGGAGCTTGAAGTCGAAATCGAAATCGAGATGCTGGTTCCAGTCCAAATGGGTGTCAAACAGCCCCTGATCCCAGATCGTGCTGACCGAGGGGAAGTGCACGAACGGCTCCGGCGTCGTGAACGACCAAGGGGCCTGCGGCAGAGGGGCAATCTGGGGCCTTTGTGTCGCCTTGGGCCGGGGCGGCACCGGAACCTGGGCGACTGCCGCCGGTGCCAGGAGAATCGCGCAGAGAAGTAGCTGGGTGTGGCGCATGACGATCGCTCCGCCGTTCAAGGCTGCGAAGTGGGGGTCTCCGCGAGGTACACGCGGAGGCGGGGAATGACTTCCCGCTGGTCCAGGGCCTGGTCAATCAGATAGACATCGGGCGCTTCGGGGCGGGCCGGGAGCCGGGCGATCTGGGCGAGCACCAGCTCGAGGTCCTCCAGCAGCACCCGCAACTGGGGCTCGATCGGATCGGGGGAGTCCATCAGCAGCCGGGTGGTGGCGAGCAGGTCCCTCGCCTGGCTGGCCTTGTACCCCACCGGCAGGCCCCGGCTCGATTCGCCGGCCAGGGTGAGCAGCAGCGCGGTCACCCGCTCCAGGTAATCGGTCGCCACTCCCACGAAAGGACGGGCTTCGGTCGAGGCGGCGGCCGGGACCGCGGTCAGCCCGGTCTCCACCATGCCGTCCGCCGAGGTCCGGCTCGGCGCCTGGGCGAATCGCCCGAGCCCGAATCCGATGACCAGTGTCGCCGCGAGCGGCAGCAGGGTCCGGAGCCAGCGGGATGGCGTTCGGGCCGGCGCCGTGAAGGCGGTGGGCTCGATGGTCTCCCACATCCGGTCCAGCGGAGGGGGACCCGCGACCCGCCAGGTCTCCTTCAGCTGAGCCAGCCCCCGCTCGATGTCCTGTTCGTTCATCGTGACCTCCTCGTTTACCGGGCGACTACGCCGACCAGCGCCTCGCGCAGCCGCGCTCTCGCTTCGAACAGCCGTGCCTTGCTGGTTCCCTGCGGGATATCGAGCATCTCGCCGATCTCCCGGTGGGTGAACCCCTCGATGTCGTGCAGCACCACCGGCATCCGGAGCCGCTCGGGAAGCCGCTCCAGCTCCCGCGCCAGCCGGTCGCGAAGGTGGGGATCCCCCGGCTCCTCCGGTCCGGCCACCGATGCCGCTTCATCCAGCTCCGCTTCCCGGGCCCGGGTCCGCTTGAGCCGCCGGAACCCGGTCATCACCGACGACACCGCGACCGAATGGAGCCAGGTCGAAAACGCCGATTCGCCACGGTACTGCTCCAGCCGCTGGAACGCCCGCACGAAGGTGTCCTGGGTGTACTCGCGGGCGAGCTCTTCCTCACCGACCAATCGAAAGATCAGGCGGTAAACCCGCGGAGCGTGGCGATCGTAGAGGCGGCGCGCCGCCGTCCGATCACCGGCGCGCGTACCGGCGATCAGTTCCGTGTCGTCCACAACACCATCCCTTGCGGCCGCATGGGAAGAGTCTCGTGCTCAGGAAGTGGGACGGTTGCAGCGAAGAAAGGGTTGGATGGAAACCCTAGCGCCCAAACCACAATCCTCACAAGTAAGTAGTAGTATTCACAACTATTTCTTCACTGCTTCCAGTAACTCATTGCCAAACTGAGCGATCTGCCACCGCCGGATCCCGTCGACCTTGCCCAGGTCATCGGCGGTCTTGGGGGCGGAACGCGCCACTTCTTCCAGAAGCCAGTTGGGCGCAATCACGCCGGGCTGGAGATCGAGCCGGCTCACCAAGCCGACCCGGAGTGCCTTGAGCCGCTCCATCCGGCCCTCGAACGCAGGATCCGGCCGGTGCCGGGCGGTGCGGGTAAAGCGGGGGAGGTCGGCTTCGGGCAACTCCAGTCCCCGCGCGATCGCGTCGAGGATCTCCTGGCCGCGACGCTCCACCAGGTCTTTCCCGACCCCGGGGATCGCGGCCAGGCCGGCGGCGTCCTTCGGAGTGCGCTCGGTCAGAGCGATGAGGGCCTCGTTCCCGATGATCCGGAACGCCGCGCGATCGAGGGTCTCGGCGGTGCGGGTGCGCCAGACGTAGAGCTCGCGAAAGACCGCCAGCCCCCGCGGGGACAGCGCCCGGGCTCCTTTCATGGAGAGAGCGGCGACCTCGGGGGACTCGGGCGCCGGCCAGCGCACCGCCGTGGCCAGAGCGAATTCCTCTTCCGCCCAGGTCAGCTTGCCCCGCTCGGTCAGCCGGTCGCGCAGAATGTCGCGCAGCACCGGCAGGTGGCGGGTGTCCATGGCGGCGTATTCCAGCATCGGCTGGGTCAGGGGACGGACCGACCAGTCGGCTCGCTGAAACCGTTTGTCGGGCGTCACCCCGACGTATTTCTCCAACATCGCGGCGAGGCCGATGCCGGGCTCATTCAGAAACTGCGCCGCGATCCGGGTGTCGAACAAAGTGGCGGCGCGGAACCCGAACTCGTAGCCAAGCAACCGGAGATCGTAGTCGGCGTCATGGAATACCAGCTCGATCGCGGGATCCGCCAGCAGCTCGCCGAATCCGGGAAGCCCGGCGACCGCGAGCGGATCCACCAGGTGGGTCTCGGTCCGGGTGGAGAGCTGGAGCAGATAGACCCGGTCCTTGTGGCGATGAAAGCTGGCGGCTTCGGTATCGACCGCCACCAGCGGCTCGAGTCGGAGCCGCTCGAGCAGGTCGCTGTACTCGGGGAGCGTCTGGATGAGGTGCAGGGCCATGGCTGGAAGTAAGAGGCACGGAGGCAAGGAGGCAAAGAGGCAAGGTGGTCTCCGTGTGCCTCTTTGCCTCCTTGCCTCCTTGCCTCCTATTCTTCCGCATGTCCCTCTCCGACGTCGAGCAGGTGGTCTACCCCGATGATTGCGACGCCTTCGGTCATCTGAATCAGGCGGCCTTCCTCCGGGTCTTCGAGCGGGCCCGCTGGGACATCATGGCGCGGGGGCCGGGCATGGATGTGTTCATGCGCAACGATGCCTGGCCGGCGGTGCGCAAGACGGTCATCGATTATCTCGCCCCCGCCTTTCCCGGCGACGTGCTGCGGGTGCATCAGGCGCTGGTCCACCACGGACGAACCAGCTTCACCATGCGGCAGACGGCGCGCCGGGCCGGCGACGGATCGCTGGTGGCGACCGCTGAGTTCGTGTTCGTCTGCATCGACCGCGATGGCCGCCCGGTGCCGGTCCCCGAGGAAGTCGGCTCGTTCTTCCAGGCCCGGCCCAGCACCGAGCCCGCCGACCGGCTGACCGTCAACGGGGTGACCCTGGCCGTCGAGCATCGCGGGTCGGGGCCGGCGGTGCTGTTCGTGCACGGCTTCCCGCTGGACCGCTCGGTCTGGAGTCACCAGCTCGACACCCTCACCGGATTCCGCCGGATCGCGCCCGACCTCCGCGGCATGGGGCAATCCGACGCCCCCGATCTCGGTTATTCGATGAGCACCTACGCCGAGGATCTGCTGGCGCTGCTGGACGCGCTGGGCGAAGGGCAGGTAGTGGTCTGCGGGCTCTCGATGGGAGGCTACATCGCCTTCGAATTCGTGCGGCGGTGGCGGGAGCGGGTGCGCGGGCTGATCCTGATGGACACCCGGGCCGAGGCGGACAGCGCAGAGGGCCGCCGAGCCCGCGACGGGCTGATCGGCCGGGTCCGGGAGCAGGGAGTGATCGCCGCGGCCGAGGCGATGCTGCCGCGGTTCTTCACGCCGCAGGTTTCACCGGACATCATCGAGCGGGTACGTACCGCGATTCTGCGGACCCCGGTGTCGGGGATCGTCGGCGCGCTGTCCGCCATGCGCGAGCGCCCTGACAGCACGCCGCTCCTGGAAACGCTCACCGGGATTCCAACCCTGGTGCTGGTCGGGGCGGAGGACGCGATCACCCCGCCGCCCATCGCGCAGGCGATGGCGGCCGCGATACCCGGCGCCCGGCTCATGGAGATTCCCGGCGCGGGGCATCTGCCCTGCGTCGAGCAGCCGGTGCCTACGACGCGGGCGATCCTCAAATTCCTTCAGTCGCTGGGATGAAACCATTTGCGGGGACCGGGCGTCTATTAAAAAGACGGGCCGATCAGGTGCTCCATACCGGATCACCGTCAAGCCTCTAGCAGTTCTCCATCCCTGCGGCCCCGGGATCGGCGCTTTGTCCGATCCCGCGGGTCGTCCCACCAAGAGAGCAGGGGCTAAGGAGTTAGGGAGCTAGGGAGCTAGGGGAAACGAAAACGGCGCCGCGGAAACTCCGAGGCACCGTTCTTTGTTTTCCCAAGCTCGCCAACTCCCTAGCCCCTAGCCCCTACTTCTTCGGCCTTCCCGGCGGCGCGTCGGAGTTGAAGATCTCCTTGTTCTTCTCGATGTAGCTCTCCTGCGTGGGCGGGACATCCTCTTCGGGGAAGATCGCCGTCACCGGGCATTCCGGCTCGCAGGCACCGCAGTCAATGCACTCATCCGGGTGAATGTAGAGCTGGTCCTCCCCCTCATAGATGCAATCAACCGGACAGACGTCGACACACGCCCTGTCCTTGACGCCAATGCAGGGTTCGGTAATCACATACGCCATGACCGCGGGACTCCTCGTTGGGGGACAGCAGCGCCGGGTGGGACGCCTGTGGACAGAATTAAGGAGCCCGACGGCGCTCCGCAAGGGGAGCCGGGATTAGGTTTTGCCCATGCATGGCCGGCTCGCAGCACTCGCGCTCCTCTTCGGGACAGCCGGCCCGCTCCCGGCCCAGGCCTGCCCCGCCGCGCCCCTCGCGCTGGTGCTCGCCGGCGGCGGCGCCAAGGGGTTTGCGCACATCGGGGTCCTGCATTCGCTGGATCGGCTCGGCGTCCGGCCCGACCTGGTGGTCGGTACCAGCATCGGCGCCATCATCGGCGCGCTCTACGCCAGCGGCCTCTCCGCCCGGCAGATCGATTCCCTGGTGGGAAGCCAGCCGCTGGACGACCTCACCGGCACTTTGACCAACCGGGCTCCTCACAACTGGGGCGATCTCCTGCCGCTGCTCCTCTGGGAGCAGGGTCCGGGCGGGTTTTCGCTGGTGGCGGGAAGCGAGTCGGAGCTGCGCACCAACGCGATGCTCAACCGGCTCCTGTTGCGGGCCAATCTCCAGGCCCGGGGGGACTTCGACCGGTTGCCGATCCGGTTTCGCGCCGTCGCCACCGATCTCCGAACCCGGGAGCCGGTGGTGCTCGCCGGCGGGGACCTCGCCCAGGTGGTGCGCGCCAGTAGCGCCATTCCGCTGGTGTTCTCTCCCGAGCGGATCGGGAACCGGGTGCTGATCGACGGAGGGATCTCCGCCAACCTTCCGATCGGCGCCGCGCGCTCCGCCGGCGCCGGCCGGGTGATTGTGGTGGATCTGCGGGAGCCCCTCGAGCTCGACACCGCGGCGATCTCTTCGCCCGGCGCGGTCGCGGCCCAGCTTGCCGCCTTTCTCTTCCGTCAGCCGCTCGAGGAGCTGGGACCGGACGATCTGCATATTCGACCCGAGGTCCACGGGGTGGCCAACCTCGATTTCCGCCGGACGACCCAGGACGCGCTGGTCCTGCGGGGCCGACTCGCGGCCGACAGCGTCTTTGCCCGGGCTCGCTGTCTCACCCCCGCGCCCGCCGCGGCACCGGTACGGCTTCCCACCCATCTGGCCGGATGGGAAGTGGCCAACGGGACCGCCCGCGACGGCGAAACCATGGGACGCATGCTGGGATTCTCCCCGGGCCAGCGGCTCGACCTGGTGGCGCTATCGGCCCAGCTGGGCGAGGCCCCCAACCTGGAGCTGTTCCGCGAGATCTGGCTGGGACCCCAGGGCGCCGGCGACACCATCACCTTCCGGGCCCAGATCACTCCGGCCGGACGCAGGGTCGCGGGACTCGGAGTGGCCTACGATCACGATCTCGGCGGCCGGCTCTGGCTCGGTGCGCTGGATCGCAGCTCGATTCGCGGGGCGGAAGCCACCGCGGTCCTTACTCTGGGGCGATTTCGAAGCGACCTCACTGCCATGCTGCTGAGCCACCTCGGCATCGGGCGCACCCGGATGACTCCGCTGATCTCGCTCCGGCTGCGCTCCGAAGGCGTGCGACAGTTCGACGCCGAGGGTGAGAACTTCACCAAGCTGGACGTTTCCGAAGCGACCGGCGCGATCGGGGTCGAGTGGGCGCGGCTGGGCACTTGGCGGCTCCGCGGTGGAGGCATGGCCGTGGCCTGGCAATCCCCCGGCGGCGACAGCCATACTACCGGCGGCACCTTCCTCTTGGCCCGAACCGAAGCGGGACGAGTCCTGCGCGCCGAAGCGGAGCTGATCTGGATGGGCGACTACCAGCTCGCCCGAGCCGAAGTGGGGACCAGGATCCTTAGAGGACAGCTTACTGTGGAACCCGCGATTCGAATGGGCGCAGGACGCCGGCTCCCGATCCAGACCGAGTTCGAGCTGGGAGGGGAGGACGGGTTCCCCGGGCTCACGGTCGGTGAACGCCGGGGAGATCGCGAGCTCGTGCTTCAGGTGCAGAGCGCCTGGCAGGTCAAGGGTCCCATCGCGCTCCGCTGGATGGTGGCAGCGGGGCGCGCAGACAGCGGTGGCGGAGTGTTCGACGGCGACCGCTGGCTCGCGGGAGTGCGCTTCGGCCTGGGCGCCACCACGCCGATCGGCCCGGTCAACTTCGAATACGGTTTTGCGAGCAACGGGGAGAAGGCGGCGTTTATTCGTGTCGGCAGATGGTTTTGATTGGGAGAGTGCTATCGGCTATCAGCTATCGGCTTTTCGTCATGCTATCGGCCTGACGGATAGCCTGTCCGATAGCCGATAGCCAACGGCTGATAACATCTCTCAAGCCAGGAGATGCTAGAGGAGGGCCGAGAACGGTGTGGGGACCTGCTCGGAGCGGGGCTCGGGCTCGCCGTAGCGATCGGACCCGGTATACAGCCGGTTCCACTCCTCCCGGAGGCAGAAGGGATCGTTCCCGTAGGCCCGATCCACCGCGAGTACGCCGTCGAGATGATCGATCTCGTGCTGGAGCAGCTCGGCCATGTCGCGCTCGAGGTCGATTTCCTGGATCTCCCCCTTGAGGTCCTCGTAGCGGATCCGCACGTGATAGGCGCGTTGGACCCGGACCAGGAGATTGGGGAAGGAAAAGCAGTCGTCCCAGACCGTGAAATCCTCGGTGCCGATGTCGAGGACCTCGGGATTGATCATGGTCCAGGGGCGATCCATTTCCACATGAACGATTCGGACCGGGGCCCCGATCTGGGGGGCGGCGATGGCCCGACCGCTTCCGAACCGTGATTGCCAGTCTCGCAGGGTTTCCCGGAGGTCGTCGGCAATGACCCGCACGGCGGTGGACTTGGGCCGAGAAATGGCCTCGCAGCGGGTCCGGAGGATGGGGTCGCCCAGGAGCCGGATTCGGTGGATGGTCATATCTTTTAATCTCCACTTCCGGGCGGATTACTCAAGAGTGAGGGGTCAGTGGGCAGGGGTCGGTGGTCAGCGATTAGTGGTAGCATATACAACAACTATCCTTCGGTAGTCGGGCTGTTGCTCCTACCGGTTTCGCAAAAAAGCTGAAGGCTGAGGGCTGAAGGCTGTCGGCTTCAGCTGCCTAACCCATTGTCGGGTCTCCCTTTGACAATCCCGACCAATTCACTTAGGATTCGAGTCGGATCATCAGCTCCGGGACAATCCGAATCGACGATCCAGAGGGCGAGGTCAGGGAGACTATGAGCAGTCCGGTCGAATCACTGGTCAATCGGGAATACAAGTACGGCTTCGTGACCGACATCGAAGCCGATACGGTCCCCAAGGGGCTTTCCGAGGAGATCGTCCGGCTCATCTCGTCCAAGAAGCAGGAGCCGGAGTTTCTTCTGGAGTGGCGTCTCAAGGCGTACCGCGGCTGGCTCAAGATGACCGAGCCCCACTGGCCCAACGTCACCTACCCGCCAATCGACTATCAGGACCTGATCTATTACTCGGCACCCCGCACCAAGCAGCCCCTGGGGAGCCTCACGGACGTGGATCCGAAGCTGCTGGAGACCTATACCAAGCTCGGCATCCCGCTGACCGAGCAGAAGATCCTGTCCGGGGTCGCGGTGGACGCGATCTTCGATTCGGTGTCGGTGGGCACCTCCTACAAGAAGGCCCTGGGTGAGCTGGGCATAGTCTTCTGCTCCTTCTCGGAAGCGGTGCGGGAGCATCCCGAACTGGTCCGGAAGTACCTGGGCTCGGTGGTGCCGGCCAGCGACAACTACTTCGCGGCGCTCAACTCCGCGGTCTTCAGCGACGGCTCCTTCGTGTATATCCCGAAGGGGGTGCGCTGCCCCATGGACCTCTCAACCTATTTCCGGATTAACGCCCAGAATACCGGCCAGTTCGAGCGGACCCTGATCATCGCCGACGAAGGCGCCTCGGTCAGCTACCTCGAGGGCTGCACCGCACCCAAGCGGGACGAGAACCAGCTCCACGCCGCGGTGGTCGAGCTGATCGCCCTGGACGGGGCCTCGATCAAGTACTCGACCGTGCAGAACTGGTACGCCGGCGATGAAGAGGGGAAGGGCGGGATCTACAACTTCGTCACCAAGCGGGGGAAGGCCTTCCGCGGCGCCAAGATCTCCTGGACCCAGGTCGAGACCGGATCGGCCATCACCTGGAAATACCCCAGTGTGATTCTCCAGGGCGACGACTCGGTGGGCGAGTTCTACTCGGTGGCGGTGGTCAACAACCGGCAGCAGGCGGACACCGGCACCAAGATGATCCACCTGGGCAGAAACACCAGGAGTACCATCGTCTCGAAGGGCATCAGCGCGGGCCGGGGAAACAACAGCTACCGGGGCCAGGTCAAGGTGATGCCCAAGGCGGCCGGGGCCCGCAACTACACCCAGTGCGACTCGATGCTGATCGGCAACCGCTGCGGGGCCCACACCTTCCCGTACATCGACGTCCAGAACCCGACCGCGTCGGTGGAGCACGAGGCCAGCACCTCGAAGATCGGGGAAGACCAGATCTTCTACTGCAAGCAGCGGGGCCTCAACACCGAGAACGCGATCTCGATGATCGTGAACGGGTTCTGCAAGGAAGTGTTCAAGGAGCTGCCGATGGAGTTCGCGGTCGAGGCGCAGAAGCTGCTGGGCGTGTCGCTGGAGGGGAGCGTCGGGTAGGCGCGAAGACGCGAGGTCGCGAAGGCGCGAACCACCCGCGTCTCCCGCGCCCCCGCGTCCCCGCGCCTCAACAGGGAGCCATTCGAGTGCTGGAAATCAAAGGACTGCGCGCGTCGGCGGGCGAGAAAGAGATTCTCACCGGCATCGACCTGACCGTCAACGCGGGCGAAGTGCACGCCATCATGGGACCCAACGGCTCGGGCAAGAGCACGCTGGCCCAGGTGCTGGCGGGCCATCCCGCCTATCAGGTCACCGCGGGCACCGCGACGTTCATGGGGCAGGATCTCCTCGACATGGAGCCCGAGGAGCGGGCCCAGGCCGGGGTCTTCCTGGCCTTCCAGTACCCGGTCGAGATCACCGGGGTCAGTAACGCCTATTTCCTGCGGGCCGCGTATAACGCGATCCGGAAGGCCCGTGGTGAGGAGGAGCTCGACCCGATCGACTTCCTCGATCGCCTGGAAGAGAAGCTCGCGGTGGTGGAGTGGGGCCCCGAGATCATGCAGCGCGCCGTCAACAGCGGGTTTTCCGGCGGCGAGAAGAAGCGCAACGAGATCCTCCAGATGGCGGTGCTCGAGCCTGTGCTCGCCATCCTGGACGAGACCGACTCCGGGCTCGATATCGACGCGCTCCGGATCGTGGCCCAGGGGGTCAACGCCCTCCGCCGTCCCGATCGCGCGACCATCCTGGTGACCCACTACCAGCGGCTGCTCAACTACATCATCCCCGACTTCGTCCACGTGCTCTCCGAGGGGCGGATCGTCCGCTCCGGCGGGAAGGAGCTGGCGCTCGAGCTGGAGGAGCGGGGCTACGAGTGGCTCACCGGCCAGCCTGACGGCGTAATCGCGTGACCGCACCCTACGTCGAAGCCTTCGAGCGCTCCACCCGGAACGGTGGGGGCAAAGGCCCGGCCGAGCTGGTGGCCCGCCGGCGGGAAGCCTTCGACCGTTTCGTCGCCCGGGGATTCCCGACGACCAAGGACGAGGACTGGCGGTTTACGCCGGTTGCGCCGATCGCGCGCACGGAGTGGCGGCTGGACGGCTGGACCGCTGGACGGCTGGTGACTGCCGGGCAGCTCGAGACGTTTCGATTCGGCCAACCGGATTGGTGCACCCTCGTCTTCGTCGACGGACGGTTCAGCGCGGAGCTGTCTCATCGTCCAGACCTTCCTCCCGGCGTCACGGTAGAGCCCTTCGCGGAGGCGCTGGCGCGGGATCCCGAGTTCATCGAACGGAGCTTCGCCCGGGTGGCGGATCCGGACTCCACCGCGTTCTCCGCCCTCAACGCGGCACTGGCCCACGAGGGCGCGGTGGTCCGGGTGGCGGCAGGGACCGACCTGGCCGAGCCGATTCACCTCCTCCATGTCAGCACCCCCGAGGCGGCCGGGGCCGCCCTGCAGACCCGGACCATCCTCGCGGTCGAACAGGGGGCCCGGGCCCAGTTCGTGGAGAGCTTCGCAGCGCTGGGTGACGCGGCCTCCTTCACCAACGCGGTGACCGAAGTCACCGTGGGGGAGAACGCCTGGGTGGAACACAGCCGGATCCAGCGGGAGAGCGAATCCGCCTATCACGTGGGACTCACCGAGATCGCCCAGGCGCGGGACAGCCACTACCGCTCCTTCACCTTGTCCATGGGCGGCGCGCTGGCCCGGCACGATCTCCGGGCCCGGCTGGATGACGAGAACGTCGAGTGCCTGCTCTACGGCCTGTACCTGGGCCGGGGCGATCAGCTGGTGGACAACCACACGGTCATCCGGCACGAGCATCCCAACTGCCGGAGCTGGGAGGTCTACAAGGGCATCCTGGACGACCGGAGCCACGCGGTCTTCAACGGCAAGGTGTTCGTCACTCCCGAGGCCCAGAAGACCGACGCCAAGCAGACCAACCGGAACCTGCTGCTCTCGGATACCGCGCGGGTAGACACCAAGCCCCAGCTGGAGATCTTCGCCGACGACGTGAAGTGCACCCACGGGGCCACGGTGGGTCGGCTCGACGAGATCGCGTTCTTCTACATGCAGAGCCGGGGCATTCCCCGGGACGTGGCGCAGCAGCTCCTGATCTACGCCTTTGCCGCGGAAGTGGTCACCGAGGTCGCCTCCCTGCCGGTCCGCGAGGCGCTCGACCGGCTGGTCCACCAGCGGCTCGGGATCCGGGCCTAGGCGAATCATGACCCCCCTGGCCGCCCCACCCCCGCGCGAGTCCCGGACCGGACGCTCGGGACCGGTGTGGGACGTGGCCCGGGTCCGGGCCGACTTCCCGATTCTACAGCGGGAAATCCGCGGGCATCCCCTGGTTTATCTGGACAGCGCCGCGACCGCGCAGAAGCCCCGCCAGGTCATCGAGGCGGTGAGCCGGTACTACGAGACCGGCAACGCCAACGTGCATCGAGGGGTGCACGCCCTGAGCCAGGAAGCCACCACCGAGTACGAGCGGGTCCGGCATCTGGCCGCCCGCTTCTTCAACGCGGCGGACCCTTCGGAGATCATTTACACCGCCGGGACCACCGCGTCCCTCAACCTGGTGGCTCAGAGCTACGGCGGATCGGTGCTCCAGCCGGGTGACGAGATCCTGATCTCGGAAATGGAGCATCACTCCAACATCATTCCCTGGCACCTGATCGCGGAGCGGACCGGGGCGGTGATCCGGTCGATCCCGGTCATGGAGTCGGGCGGCCTCGACCTGGCGGAGCTGGAGCGGCGGCTGGGCCCCCGGACCCGGATCGTCGCGGTGACCCACGCCTCGAACGTGATGGGCGCGATCAATCCCATCAACGCGATCGCCGCGATGGCCCATGAAGTTGGCGCGGTCGTGGTGGTGGACGGCGCCCAGTCCGCGCCGCACCTGCGGGTGGATCTCCAGGCCATCGATTGCGACTTCTTTGCCTGCTCCGGCCACAAGCTCTATGGCCCCACCGGGATCGGCCTGCTCTACGGCAAGCGCGCGCTCCTCGACGCGATGCCTCCCTGGCAGGGCGGGGGCGGGATGATCCGGGAGGTGCAGATCGACCGGAGCAGTTACGCCGCGCCGCCGGAACGATTCGAAGCCGGCACCCCCCCGATCGCCGAAGTGGTGGGACTGGGCGCCGCGCTCGACTATGTCACGGCGTGGGACTGGGAGGCGCTGGTGGGCTACGAACAGGAGCTCGCGGCGGAGGCCACCCAGGCACTGGCCACCGTGCCGGGGCTCCGGATCATGGGCGAAGGCGCCGACCGGGTCAGCGTCCTCTCCTTTACCCTGGAGGGAGTCCATCCCCACGATGCCGGGACGGTGCTCGACACCCTCGGCATTGCGGTGCGGGCGGGACACCATTGCGCCCAGCCGCTGATGCGGCGGTTCGGCGTCACGGCAACCCTGCGCGCCTCCTTCGGCGCCTACAGCACCGAAGCCGAGGTGGGCAAGCTGGTGGACGGCCTGTTGCAGGTGCGGAAGGTATTCGGCTGATGAGTGACCTCGACGAGCTGTATCAGAGCGTCATCCTCGACCACAACAAGTCGCCCAGGAATTTCCGGAAACTGGCGGATGCCAGCGCCCATGCCGAAGGACGCAATCCGCTCTGCGGCGACGTTTACGACGTCTGGGTCCGGCTGGACGGGGACGTGATCCAGGACGTGTCGTTCGAAGGGCAGGGATGCGCGATCTCGAAAGCCAGCGCTTCCATGATGACCCAGGCGATCAAGGGCAAGACGATCGCCGAAGCGCGGACGCTATTCGACCGGTTTCACGAGGTGGTGACCGGGGCGGCGAGCGGCGCGCTCCCCGGCAAGCTGGAAGTATTCCGGGGGGTCAGCGCCTTTCCCATCCGGATCAAGTGCGCGACGCTGAGCTGGCATGCGCTCAAGGCCGCGCTGGAGAATCAGAAAAGCTGAGCGGTCGGAGGTCAGTGATCAGTGGTCAGAGGAAGTACCCCTGACCACTGACCTCTGACCACTGACCACTAACAAGGAGAAGCGCTCGATGACGTACCACGAGATGATGGTCAAGCCGATGCGGGAGGAAGTCACCCGGAGCGGTGTGCAGGAATTGCGGAGCGTGGGAGATGTGGATGCCGCCCTCGGGCCGGGGGCGGGGACCGTGATGGTGTTCGTCAACTCGGTCTGCGGCTGCGCCGCGGGTGGCGCACGGCCGGCGCTGGCCCTCGCGCTGCAGCACGCGGTCAGGCCCCAGCACCTCTATACGGTGTTCGCCGGCCAGGACCTCGACGCGACCGCACGGGCCCGCAGCTACTTTGCCGACTACCAGCCCAGCTCACCCTCGGTGGCACTGCTGCGGGACGGCGAGGTCGTGCATTTCGTCCACCGGCACGAGATCGAAGGACGCCCTCCCGCCATGCTCGCCGCGAACCTGATTGCGGCGTTCGACAGGTACTGCTCGCCCGAGGGAGTTGCGAAGAGCGAAGCGGGACTGAAGGCTGACGGCTGAAGGCTAAAGACTCTCGAATGAGAATTCGATGACAGGAATGATATTCCACCCCGGCCACGAAGAGCTCCACGGCATCACCGTCGTGGTCCGGGGCGCGTCCGGCCGCTGCTGGGTTGGCCGCTACCACGAGCGAACCGAGCGGGGCATCCTGCTCCACGACGTCGCGGTCCACGACCCGGTCACGGCTCCGGTAGACCGGGACGCCTGGTTGGCCCGGCTGCGGAAATTCGGGATCAAAGTCGATTCCAAGTATGTGGTGATTCCGGATAGCGAATCTGCGGAAATAGAGCTCCTGCAACCGCCCCAGCCCTGAAACCCAGCCGGTCCGTCGACCGGTCCAATTATGTCCACCTTAGTCAAGTGTCCTTGACAATCCGTCAAAGGTACTTTACCGTTGACAACAATGGAGTGTCCTCCCAACAGGTACACCCGGCGGTTATTGGTCTGGGCGCTGCTCTGCGCAGTGCTCGCGGTGGCCGTGGGCATCGCTCGACGCGAGGGGTGGATTCCTTGGTCGCTGCGCTGGGTGGCGGCACTGCTTCCGGTCGTGCCGATGGCGGGCTATTTCGTCGGATTGGGCGGCTGGCTCAAGTCGCTGGATGAGCTGCAGCGTTTGATCCAGCTCGAGGCCCTGCTGGTCCAGTTCGGACTGACCGGCGTCGTGGTGATGGGCTACGGACTGCTGGCCAAGTTCGAGGTGGTCCCCAACACCGGCATCGCCGAGTCGTGGTCCTGGCTCTGGATGGTCCTGTTCTTCAGCTGGGCCATCGGCCAGCTGATCGTGCGCCGAAAGTACCGGTGACCAATCGTCTCCGGGTGCTGCGGGCCGAGCGGGCCTGGTCGCAGGCCGATCTGGCGCA
>Ga0209486_10000224_pt1 | contig 27109 bp, 33 predicted proteins | sample NCCompost_FD_187518 | JGI IMG/M metagenome (GOLD analysis project Ga0209486, IMG submission 187518) | Agricultural soil microbial communities from Utah to study Nitrogen management - NC Compost (SPAdes) (version 2) | ecosystem: Environmental > Terrestrial > Soil > Agricultural land | place...
GATCGCGGATGCGACGGCGGTCGCGGCGCGCCATCCGCGGAGCGCCGTCCTCGCGGCCGCGCCGCACGGCGTCTCGCACACGCTGATCGACGGGCTGCTCGCGGCAGCGTCCGCCGCGGGCGCGAAACCTTCGGTCGTCGACATTTCCGCCGACTACCGCTTCGCCGACCTCGCCGAATACGAACGGGTCTACCGGCATCCGCACGGCGCGCCCGCGCGGGTGAAGGAGTTCACCTGCGCTGTCCCCGAGCACCTCGATCGCGCGCCGACGCCGCACGTCGCCCATCCCGGCTGCTTCGTCACCGCCTCGCTCCTCGCCGTCGTGCCGCTGCTGAAGCTCGGCCTGGCGGACGGGCCGCTGTTCGTCTCGGCCGTGACCGGCAGCACCGGCGCGGGGCGCAGCCCGGTTCCCGGCACGCACCATCCGCTCCGCCACTCCGACATCTACTCATACAGCGCGCTCGCCCACCGCCACGGCGCGGAGCTCAACGCGCTCGCGCGCGCGGCGGCCGGCCGCGACGGCCAGGTCGCGTTCGTGCCGCACTCCGGACCGTTTGCGCGCGGGATCCACGCGACCGTCCAGGCAAGGCTCGCGGCACCGCTCGACTCGGCGGCGGCGATCGATGCGCTCCGCAGTTTCTATGCCGGGCGCCCCTTCGTCCGCGTGCTCGACGAGCCGCCGCGCATGAAGGACGTGGTCGCGAGCAACTATGCCCACCTGTCGGCGGCGACCGACGGGCGGACGATCGCCGTGATGTCGGTCGTCGACAACCTGGTGAAGGGCGCCGCGGGCGGAGCCGTGCAGTGGATGAACCGGCTGCTGGGTTTCGACGAGACGGACGGATTGACTGCGACAGCTCCGGGGTGGACATGAACCATCGGGTGGACCAGGGCGCGGCGATCGCGGCGCTTCGCGGCGCCGCGCCGTACATCCGCCTCTACAAGGGCAAGGTCTTCGTGATCAAGGCCGGCGGCGCGATTTTCGGCGACCCCGCCGGGACGCGCTCGCTCGTCGAGCAGATCTCGATCCTGCACCACCTCGGCATCCGCGTCGTGCTGGTGCACGGCGGCGGCCCGCAGCTCGACGAGATGCAGCGCTCGCTCGGCATCGTGCCGCGCATGGTGCGCGGCCGCCGCGTCACGGACGAGCGCTCGATCGACGCGACCACCATGGTGCTGAACGGCCTCATCAACACGCGCATCCTCGCGGCCTGCCGCGAGCTCGGCGTCGACGCCGTGGGACTTTCGGGCGTGGACGCGGGGCTCGTGCGCGCCAGCCGCCGCCCCCCGGTCCAGGTCGGCGGCGAGTCGGTGGACTACGGGTTCGTCGGCGACATCGTCTCCATCGACCCGACCGTGATCCGCAAGGAGCTGGACGCGGGCCTGATGCCGGTGATCAGCCCGGTGTCGGCGGACGACGCCGGGGTCGTCCTCAACATCAATGCGGACACCGTGGCGGCCGCCGTCGGCGCCGCGCTCGGCGCCGAGAAGCTGATCCTCTGCACCGGCGCGCCGGGCATCCTCGAGCGCCGCGAAGATCCCCGCTCGCTCGTGTCGTACACCGACCTGCCCGGCCTCAAGCGCCTGGAGGGTGCGGGGAGCCTCGAGGACGGCATGCTGCCGAAGGCCTCGGCCATCGAGTCGGCGATCCGCGGCGGCGTGCGGCGCGTGCACGTCATTTCCTACAATGCCCGCGACAGCGTGCTCGCCGAGGTGTTCACGAACGAGGGCACGGGCACGATGATCGTCGCCGACGTCGAGGCGCTCACGCCCGCCGAACAGCTTCCCCAAGGAGACAGCAGGCCATGAACAACAAGGCACTGACCATCGTCGCCGTCGTCCTGATCGCGCTCGGCGCGTTCGGGCTCGCCCGCGGCAAGTTCAGCTACACCGAGGAGTCACACGAGGCCGAGATCGCCGGCATCGAGCTGTCGGTGAAGGACAAGGAGACGGTTTCCGTGCCGCAGTGGCTGTCGATCGGCGCGATCGCGCTCGGCGTCGTCCTGCTCGTCGTCGGCCGCCGGAAGTCCTGATGCTCGAGATGCGCGCGAACTGCTCGTTCGAGTGCACGTTCTGCGCCGGCCGGCGCGTAAAGTCGTATCCTTAGGCCGCAATCCACCGCCCCAATCCCCGGAGTCACCATGAACGAGAGCACTGGCAAGCTGATCCTCCGCATCACGCTTGGAGTTCTTATCATCATGCACGGCATCTCGAAGCTCACGGGCGGCATCGACTGGCTCGACGGCGCGCTCGCGAACGCCGGCCTGCCCGCGTTCTTCAAGTACGGCGTGTACGTCGGCGAGGTGCTCGCGCCGCTCGCCGTCATCGCCGGCTTCTACGCGCGCATCGGCGCGTGGCTGATCGCGGTGAACATGCTGTTCGCGCTCGGCCTCGTGCACGGCGCGGAGCTTTTGGTGATCGACCCGCAGTCCCTCGCGCTCGTCCTCGAGTTGCAGTACATGTTCTTCTTCTCGGCGATCGCCGTCGCGCTGATCGGCCCTGGCCGGTATGCCTTTAACCAGAAATGAGGGAACGGCACGGGACGGGCCGGACCGGCTGGCTGCGCGCCGCCGTTCTCGGCGCGAATGACGGGATCGTCTCGACCGCGAGCCTCGTGATCGGCGTCGCGGCCGCCGGCGCCGATCGTGGCGCCGTGCTGACCGCCGGCGTCGCCGGGCTCGTCGCGGGCGCCATGTCCATGGCTGCGGGCGAGTACGTCTCCGTAAGCTCGCAGGCCGACAGCGAGCGCTCCGACCTCGCGCGCGAGCGCCGCGAGCTCGCGGAGGATCCCGAGGCCGAGCACCGCGAGCTTGCCGCGATCTACGTCGGACGCGGCCTCGATCCCCGGCTCGCGTCCGAGGTCGCGAAGCAGCTCGCCGCGAAGGACGCCCTCGCCGCGCATGCGCGCGACGAGCTCGGGCTGACCGAAGCCCAGCGCGCCCGGCCCACGCAGGCGGCGCTGGCGTCGGCGGCCGCGTTCGCGACCGGCGCGGCCCTGCCGCTCGCGACGGCGCTGGTCGCGCCGGCGGCTCTCGTGATGCCGGCCGTTGCCGCGCTCTGCCTCGTGTTCCTGGCGGGGCTCGGCGCCCTCGCGGCGCGTGCCGGCGGCGCGAACGTCGCAAGGGGCGCGCTGCGCGTCACCTTCTGGAGCGCGATCGCCATGGCGATCACGGCGGCGATCGGCCGCGCCTTCGGCGTCGCGACCTGAGGGCGTCGCGATGGCCGCACACCCGCTGGACAACCCGGTGTGGCATTCACTTGCGACCGAGCACGCGGGGCTCGCGATCACCTCGGACGGCGCCGCGCGCTATCCGGCCGCGATCGTGCCTTTTGCGGGCATCGGCGAGCCGACGCCGCGGGCCTCCGACCAGCTGACGAGCCTCATTGAGGACGCGGAGTCCGTCTTCATCGTCGGCGTCGCGCCCGAGCCGCCTCCCGGCTGGGAGCTCGAGCCGAAGAAGCCCGTGCTGCAGATGATCTGCACGGCGCGCGCGCCGGAAATTCCCGGCCCGCCGGTGACCGCCATGGCGGCGGACCAGGTCCCCGACATGATCGAGCTGACGGACCTCGTGTTTCCCGGCTTCTTCCGGCCGCGTACGCTCGAGATGGGCAGCTATCTCGGCATCTACGACGGGCCACGCCTCGCGGCCATGGCCGGCGAGCGCATGCGCCTCGACGGCTACCAGGAGCTGTCCGCCGTCTGCACTCACCCGCGCTACACCGGTCGCGGCTACGCGCAGCGCCTGCTCGGCGAGCTCTGCAACTCCGCGTTCGACCGCGGCTTCACGCCCTTCCTCCACGTGTACGCCGACAACGAGCGCGCGATCGGGGTCTACCGGAAGATGTCCTTCGTCGACCGCACCGTGCTGCCGTTCTGGGCGCTGCATCAGTGAACCGGCTCGACACCGGGCGACTCGAACTCCACCCGTTCACGGTGGACGACGCGGACTTCGTGCTGCGGCTCCTGAACGAGCCGTCGTTCCTGCATTACATCGGCGATCGTGGCGTGCACGACCTCGATTCCGCGCGAAGCTACATAGAGGACGGACCCGTGGCTGGTTATGCGCGCCACGGCCACGGGCTGATGCGCGTCGTGCGCAAGGCCGACGGCGAGACCCTCGGCATGTGCGGCGTGCTGCAGCGGGACTCCCTGCCTGACCCGGACATCGGCTTCTCCTTTTTCCCGGCACACTGGTCGCAGGGCTACGCATTCGAATCCGCGCAGGCCGTGATGCGGCATGCGCGCGACGCGCTCGGTCTCGGCCGCATACTCGCCATCACGACCCCTGACAACGAACCTTCGATGCGCCTCCTCGGCAAGCTCGGCTTCCGCTTCGACAAGCTGGTCCGCATGGGCGGGGAGGACCTGCGCCTGTTCGTGAGCGACCCGTGAAACGCTGCGCCTGGGCCCGTTCGCCCGCGATGATCGACTACCACGACCGCGAATGGGGCGTGCCCGTGCACGACGACCACACGCTGTTCGAGTTCATCACGCTCGAGGGCGCGCAGGCCGGGCTTAGCTGGGAGACGATCCTCAACAAGCGCGATGCGTACAGGCGCGCGTTCGCCGGCTTCGACCCCGCAAAGGTCGCGCGCTTCACGGCCGCGCGCCGCGCGCGGCTCATGCAGGACGCCGGGATCGTGCGCAACCGGCTCAAGGTCGACAGCACCGTCACGAATGCCGCCGCTTTCCTGAAGGTCCAGCGCGAGTCCGGCAGCTTCGACCGGTTCCTGTGGGACTTCGTCGGCGGCAAGCCGATTCACAACCGGTTCCGCTCGCCGCTGCAGATGCCGGCGCGAACGGACCTGTCGGACGCGCTCAGCAAGGAGCTCAAGCGCCGCGGATTCCGCTTCGTCGGCACGACGATCTGCTATGCCTTCATGCAGGCCGTCGGCGTCGTGGACGACCACACCGCAGACTGCTTCCGCGGCGGAAGGCGATGAGCATCCTCGACCCGCAGGTCGTCGCGTTCACGCTGCTCGCCGCTCTCATGACCATCTCGCCCGGCGCCGACACCTTCCTCGTCGTGCGCAACACCCTGCGCGGGGGCCGCGACGACGGCTGGATGACCGTCGCGGGAATCTGCTCGGGTCTCTTCGTGCACGCGCTGCTGTCGGCGCTCGGCGTGTCCGCGGTCCTCGCGCACTCCGCGACGGCCTTCCTGGTCCTCAAGGTCGCGGGCGCCGGCTACCTCGCCTGGCTCGGCGTCCAGTCGCTGCGCTCGGCCGCGCGCGGTGACGCCGCGGCGGCGCCGCTGGAGGTGGCGCCGTCCCGCGTGCCGGCCGCTCGATCGTTCCGCGAGGGATTCCTCACGAACCTGCTGAACCCGAAGGTGATCGTGTTCTACCTCGCGCTGCTGCCGCAGTTCCTGTCCCCCGGCGACGCGGTGCTGCCAAAGTCGCTGCTGCTGACGGCGATCCATTTCGCCGAAGGGATCCTGTGGCTCGGGTTCGTCGCCTGGGGCGTCGACCGGTCGCGCAGGTTCTTCCTGCGCCCCGTTCTCCGGCGCTGGATGGATGCGCTGTGCGGCACGATCCTCGTCGCGCTCGGCCTGCGGCTCGCCTTCGAGCAGCGATGATCCGCTCCATCTCGCAGGTCGCCCTGCTCGTCCGCGAGTATGACGAGGCGATCGAATTCTTCACGCGCGCACTCCGGTTCGAGCTGCTCGAGGACAGCCCGCTTCGCGACGGCAAGCGCTGGGTCCGCGTTGCGCCTGCCGGCGGAGCCGGCGGCGCGCTGCTCCTCGCCCGGGCCGCGACGCCCGAGCAGGAACGGTTGGTCGGCAACCAGTCCGGCGGGCGCGTCTTCATGTTCCTCGAGACCGGCGACTTCGCGCGCGACCACGCGCACATGCGCTCGCAGGGGGTACGCTTCCTGGAGGAGCCGCGCCACGAGGACTACGGGACGGTTGCCGTCTTCCTCGACCTCTATGGAAACAAGTGGGACCTCATCGGCCGGAGGCGTAAGATCCGCGCCAAGGAGGGGACCCCATGAACAAGAAATTCCTGGTGGCGTGGCTGCTCGTGTTCGCCCTGTACATGGCGGGCGGGATGCTGGTCCACGGCGTGATCCTTGGCGACGACTACATGGCGACCGGCCTGATGCGGACGGAGGCGGAAGCTCAGAACCTGATGCACTGGATGATCCTCGCGCACGTGCTGATGGCCGGCGCGTTCACCTGGATCTACGTGCGCGGCGTCGAGAACAAGCCCTGGCTGGGCCAGGGGCTGCGCTACGGGCTCGCGGTCGCGGCCCTCTTCGTGCCGATCTACATGATTTATTACGTCGTGCAGCCGACGCCCGGCGCGCTCGCCGCCAAGCAGGTCGTCCTCGACACGATCCTGACGCTCGTCCTCGGCGCCGTCGTCGCCTTCCTGTACCGCGGCCAGGGGCGTTGACCGACGAAGGCTGGATCGACGTCGGCTCGAGTGCCGAGCTGTCGCGCCAGCCGGTGCAGGAAGTGCGTGCCGGTACGAAGCGCATCGCGCTGACTTTCCGCAACGGCGAGTTCGGCGCGATCTCCGGCATCTGCAACCACGTGGGCGGCCCGCTGGGCCATGGCACGCTCGACGGCGACTTCGTCACCTGCCCGTGGCACTACTACAAGTTCCACTGGCGGACCGGCGAGGGCGAGCCCGGCTACGAGGCGGATCGCGTGCCCTCCCACGCCGTCAAGGTCGAGGACGGCCGCGTGCTCGTCTCCGCGGCGGCCATCACCAAGCGCGGCCGGCTGCCGCACGAACCGCATCCGCTCGCGCGCACGCCACGGCGCGAGCCCGGGCCGATCCGCATCCTCGGCCTCTCGACGACGGCGATGACGAAGGACCACCCGCGTTACAGCACGTCCGAGGACCTCCTGCTGCACGCGCTCGCGAACGCGAGCGAGAGCGGCGACAGCGGGTGCGAGATGCGGCTCATCCGCGTCCGTGACCTGGATTTCCGCGCCTGCGAAGGCTTCTACTCGAAGTCGGCGCGCGCCTGCACCTGGCCCTGCTCGATCACGGCGATGGACCCGGGGGACCAGATGGACCAGGTGTACGAGGGCGTCGTGCACTGGGCCGACGTCATCGTGATCGCGACGCCGATCCGCTGGGGCGGCGCCAGCAGCCTCTACTACAAGATGATCGAGCGCATGAACTGCATCCAGAACCAGGAGACGGTCGCGAACCGGCACCTGCTGCGCAACAAGGTCGTCTCGGTCATCGTCACCGGGGGCCAGGACAACGTGCAGGCCGTGGTCGGCCAGGTGCTGACGTTCTTCGCGGAGCTCGGCTGCCAGTTCCCGCAGTTCCCCTTCATCGCCCACACGCGCGGCTGGAGCGCCGAGGACATGGAGCACAACGAGCAGCACGTGCGCGACTCGAAGTTCCTGCACGACGGTGCTGTCGCCCTCGTGCGCCGCTCCGCCGACATGGCCCGCGTGATGATCGAAAGCTCGCTCGGCGAGGACGCCCTTGTCCGCGGCGGGCGCAAGGGCCACCATCTCGACACGCAAGGGAGTCACCCATGACCGCCATCGCTGCGCTCTGGCTGCCGATCATCGTGTCGGCCGTGATCGTGTTCATCGCAAGCTCCGTCATCCACATGACGAAGCTCTGGCATCGCGACGAGCTCCCGCCCCCGCCCGACGCCGACCGGCTGCAGGACGCCATGCGCCCGTTCCAGCTGCAGCCGGGCGAATACATGCTGCCGCGCCCGAAGGACATGAAGGACTGCAACACGCCGGAGTTCGTCGAGAAGCTGAAGCGCGGGCCGAACCTCGTCATGACCGTGATGCCGAACGGTCCGATGTCGATGTCGCGGCCGCTCGCGCAGTGGTTCATCTTCGTCGTCGTCGTCTCGGTGCTGACCGCCTACCTCGCCGGCGCGACGCTTCCCGCGGACTCGACCTACCTTGCCGTTTTCCGCGTCGCGGGCACGACCGCGTTCATAGCCTACGCCGCGGGCGTCTGGCCCCAGTCGATCTGGTACCACCGCCCCTGGTCGACGACGTTGAAATTCACGCTCGACGGGCTGATCTACGGATTGCTGACCGGAGGCGTCTTCGGGTGGCTGTGGCAGACGGGGTAGTGATCTTCTTCCGCATCAAGACGACGGTCCGCGTTCACCCCGACTACCTGGAATTCGGCTGCGCTGGCATCTATTCCCGTGCGGAGGCGCTCCGCGTCGGCGAGGAAGCCTACCGCGAGGCGGCGGGCGCGAATCGCAGCGCCGTGCTCATCGACGTGCGCGAAATCAAGGGCCGTGTCCCGACGATCCTCGACCGCTTCGAGATGGGCGTGCGCATCGCGAGGCATTACCTGGAGTCCGATCCGCGCATCCGGATCGCCGTGCTCGGCCACGAACCGATGATCCACCCGGACCGCTTCGGCGAACTCGTTGCGCGAAATCGCGGCGCCGACGCTCGGGTGTTCACGGACGAGGCACAGGCGCGGGGCTGGCTGGAGGAACACGGCAACGGCCCCTGATTTTGCATTGCGGCAAGGCGGGGATACGCTAGACTCGGACCGACTCTGCGGGGGACAGGATGAAGTGCCTTTACTACGTCGCGCCCGAGCTCGACAGCACCTCCCGGATCGCCGATGACCTGCGCGACGTGGGCATCGACGACTTCTTCGTCCATGTGATCGCCAAGGACGAATCCGGCCTCAAGAAGCGCCACATCCACGCAGGCAACTACCTCGAGACCCTCGACTTCATCCGCGAGGGGTTCCTCGGCGCCGCGATCGGCCTGTTCGCCGGGGTCGTCGGCTGCATCCTGCTCGACCAGTTCGGCCCGTTCCGGAACATCCCGTGGTTCGTCTACGTCGCCCTGTGCGGCGTCGCGACCCTGTTCGGCGCCTGGGAGGGGGGGTTGATCGGGGTCGAGAAAGAGAACAAGAAGCTCGAGCGCTTCCATGACGACATCGAGGCCGGCCGGTATCTCATCCTGATCTATGCGCGCCGCGACCAGGAGTCGGTGGTGCGGCACTTGATGACGAAGCGCCATCCCGAGGCCGAGTTCGCGGGCGTCGACAGCCATTTCGTAAACCCGTTCACGACCGTCAGGCGGCGGCGGACCTCGGGCGATCGGGTGCGCGCTTAACACAGACAGGGGATTCCCCGATGGCGATCGCAGTTGTCCTGGTCCTCCTCGTCATCGGCTCCCTGATCTTCCACTTCGCGAGCCCCTGGTGGTTCACGCCCATCGCGTCGAACTGGACCACCATGGACGACACCGTGGTCCTCACGTTCTGGGTCACGGGCGTCGTCTTCATCGCGGTCAACCTCTTCCTCGCCTGGGTCGTGTGGAAGTACCGGCACAAGCGCGGCCAGAAGGCGACGTACGACCCGGAGAACAAGAAGCTCGAGTGGTGGCTCACGATCGTCACCTCGATCGGCGTCGCGGCGATGCTGGCACCGGGGCTCTTCGTCTGGGGCAAGTTCGTCAACGTTCCCGAGGACGCGGCCATCGTCGAGGCCATCGGCCAGCAGTGGCACTGGTCGTTCCGCTTCCCCGGCGCGGACGGCGCGATGGGCCACAGCGACGCGGCCCTGGTCTCCCCCGGCAATCCCTTTGGCATCGACCCGGAGGATCCCGCGGGCCGCGACGACGTGCTCGTCGCGAGCCCCGAGCTTCGCCTTCCCGTCGACCAGCCGGTCAAGGTGCTGCTGCGCTCGAAGGACGTGCTGCACAACTTCACCGTCACGCAGTTCCGGGTGAAGATGGACCTCGTGCCCGGAATGATCACGCACATGTGGCTCACGCCCACGGTGCCGGGCTCCTACGAGATCCTCTGCGAGGAGCTCTGCGGCGTCGGTCACTTCGCGATGCGCGGCCGCGTCGTCGTGACGCCTCGCGAGGAATTCGACACCTGGCTCGCCGCCATGCCGACGTTCAGCCAGACGCAGGCCCTGGCTGCGGCCGATCCCGCGGCGGGCGCGGCCCAGTACGCCGTGTGCACGGCCTGCCACGGACCCGCGGGCGAGGGGAATCCCGCCCTGAACGCGCCGCGGATCGCGGGCCAGGACGCGTGGTACGTCCAGAGGCAGCTGCACGCGTTCCGCAACGGCCTGCGCGGCGTGCACGAGGGCGACATTTACGGCGCGCAGATGCGCGCGTTCGCTTCGATGCTGCCGGATGACACGGCGATCCGGAACCTCTCCGCCCATGTCGAGGCGCTGCCGGGCGGCGCCGGAGCGGGGAGCGTGACCGGAAACGTGGATCGCGGACGCCGCCTGTACGTGACCTGCGGAAACTGCCACGGCCGCGAGGGCGAGGGCATCTGGGCGCTGAACGCGCCGCGCCTCGCCGACATGTCCGACTGGTACCTGGTGCGGCAGCTGCAGAACTTCCAGCAGGGCATCCGCGGCTCGCATGCCAGCGATCATTACGGGTGGCAGATGGCGACGATGGCGGACTCGCTCAAGGACGAGCGCTCCATCAACGACGTCGTCGCCTACATCAACACGCTCGATCAGGAGCCGGCTCGCACGGCGAGGAAAGACTGATGGCTTACGTCGCAATCGCGGACCGTGATGCACCCATCCACGATCCGCACACCTTCATCGAGAAGTACATCTGGAGCCAGGACCACAAGGTCATCGCGATCCAGTACGCGATCGTCGCGATCTTCGTCGGGCTCGTCGCGCTGGTGCTGTCGGCGCTGATGCGCCTGCAGCTCGGCTTCCCCGACCAGTTCCACTTCGTCGACCCGAACCGCTACTACCAGTTCATCACCATGCACGGGATGATCATGGTGATCTACCTGCTGACCGCCCTGTTCCTCGGCGGCTTCGGCAACTACCTGATCCCGCTCATGTGCGGCGCGCGGGACATGGTTTTCCCGTACATGAACATGCTGAGCTTCTGGGTGTATTTCGTCGCGGTCATCGTGCTGCTGGCGAGCTTCTTCGTGCCCGGCGGCCCGACCGGCGCCGGATGGACGCTCTACCCGCCCCAGGCCGTCCTTCCGGGAACGCCGGGCGCGGGACTGGGCATCATCCTGATGCTCGCCTCGCTCGGCATCTTCATCGTCGCCTTCACCATGGGCGGCCTGAACTACGTGACGACGGTCCTGCAGGCCCGCGCCCGGGGCATGACGCTGATGCGCATGCCGCTCTCGGTCTGGGGCATCTTCATGGCGACGATCCTCGGCCTGCTCGCATTTCCCGCCCTCTTCGTCTCCGCGATCATGATGACGCTCGACGGCACGCTCGGGACGAGCTTCTTCATGCCGGCGGTCAGCTCGATGGGCGACAACCCCGGCCACTCCGGCGGCAGCCCGCTGCTGTTCCAGCATTTGTTCTGGTTCTTCGGGCACCCGGAGGTGTACATCGTCGCCCTGCCCGCCTTCGGGATCGTGTCGGACCTGCTGTCGACGCACGCCCGCAAGAACATCTTCGGCTACCGGATGATGGTCTGGGCGATCCTGGCGATCGGCGGCCTGTCATTCGTCGTGTGGGCGCACCACATGTACGTGTCCGGCATGAACCCCTACTTCGGGTTCTTCTTCGCGACCACGACTCTCATCATCGCGGTGCCGACGGCGATCAAGGTCTACAACTGGGTGCTGACCCTCTGGAAGGGCGACATCCACCTGACCGTGCCGATGCTGTTCGCGATCGGGTTCATCTTCACGTTCGTGCACGGCGGCCTGACCGGCCTGTTCCTCGGCAACGTGACCGTGGACCTGCCGCTCTCCGACACCTACTTCGTGGTCGGCCACTTCCACATGGTGATGGGCGTCTCGCCGATCCTCGTGGTGTTCGGCGCCATCTACCACTGGTACCCGAAGATCACAGGCCGCATGTACAACGACGGGCTCGGCAAGGTCCACTTCTGGCTGACCTTCCTCGGCACCTACGCGATTTACCTTCCGATGCACTACCTGGGCATCCTCGGCGTGCCGCGGCGCTATTACGCCCTCGGCGAGACCGAGTTCCTGCCCCAGTCGGTGCACACGATCAACGCGGCGATCACGATCGCGGCGCTGGTCGTGGCCGGCTCCGTCGTGATCTTCCTCTACAACATGATCGTGAGCCTCTGGAAGGGCGAGAAGGCGCCGGGCAACCCGTGGAAGGCGACGACCCTCGAATGGCAGACGCCGGACACGCCGCCCAAGCACGGCAACTGGGGACCGCGGCTGCCCGTCGTCCATCGCTGGGCCTACGATTACAGCGTGCCCGGCGCGCCGGACGATTTCATTCCGCAGAACGTGCCCATAGACGAGCGGCACCCCAGCGGCTTCGGCCACGGCGAAGACAAGGCCCGCCGTTGAGCAACACGGCGATCGTCGTCGCGCTCCTCGTCGGCGTCGCGGTCTGGTTCGCGGTCGCGAGCCGGCTCACGGCCAAGCCGTGGGAGAACCGCGGGCAGGAAGGCGACTTCGGCGCGATCCGCTTCTCGCCCGCGCGCATCGGCCTGTGGGTGTTCATGGCGGTCGTGACCTCGCTGTTCTCGCTGTTCCTCACCGCGTACTCGATGCGCATGCACCACGGCGTCGGCTGGTGCCACCTGACGATGCCGCGCATCGCCTGGCTGAACACGCTGGTGCTCCTCGGCGCGAGCGTCGCGATGCAGCTCGCCTCGTCCTCGGTCGCCGGCGGACGCCGGCAGCCCGCGCAGGTCGCGCTCATCGCCGGCGGCGCACTCTCGATCGCCTTCCTCGCCGGGCAGGTGGCCGCCTGGCAGGCGATCGGCCCCTCGCTCTACTACGTGCAGGGCAGCCCCGCGATCGCGTTCTTCTACGTGCTGACCGCCGTGCACGGCCTGCACCTCGTCGGCGGCCTGTACGTGCTCGGCCGCGCCGCGCACCGTTTTGCCGGCGGCGCGGAGCTCGTCGACCTGCGCCAGAGCCTGTCGCTCTGCGCAACCTACTGGCATTTCCTGCTGCTGGTGTGGCTCGCCGTGTTCGGCGTGCTGCTGTTTCTCTGAGAGGAAGCCCTGCCAATGGCCCATCACGACCACACCGCCGCCTTGCCCCCGCTGAAGCAGGTCGCGGCCGATTACGCCGCCGACAAGCAGGCGTTCCCGGTGCCCTGGGGCAAGGCGATGATGTGGATCTTCCTGCTCTCGGACACCTTCATCTTCACCTGCTTCCTGACCGGTTACATGAACGTCAGGATCTCGACGATGGATACGTGGCCGAACCCGAGCCAGGTGTTCGGCCTCCACCTGTTCGGCACGGAAGTCCCGCTCCTCCTGATCGCGATCATGACCTTCGTGCTGATCACCTCGAGCGGCACGATGGCGCTCGCCGTGAACTACGGCTACCGACGCGACCGCAGGCGCACTGTCATGCTCCTGTGCGCGACCGCCGCGCTCGGCGCGACGTTCGTCGGCATGCAGGCCTTCGAGTGGACCAAGCTCATCATGGAAGGCGTGCGGCCCTGGGAAAATCCCTGGGGTGCGGAGCAGTTTGGTTCCGCCTTCTTCATGATCACGGGATTTCACGGCTGCCACGTGACGGCGGGGGTCATCTACCTCTTGATCACCGCGAAGCGCGTGGGCTCCGGGTTCTACGACCGGAAAGGGACATACGAAACGGTCGAGGTCGCCGGCCTGTACTGGCACTTCGTCGACCTCGTCTGGGTATTCATCTTCGCTTTCTTCTACCTGTGGTGACACCCGATGTCTGACGCGAAAGAAGGCCAGCAACACCCGCTCACGGTCTACCTGTGGATCTGGCTGCTGCTGTTCGTGCTCAGCACGTTCTCCTATCTCGTGGACTTCTACCACGTGCAGGGCATGCTGCGCTGGACGCTGATCATCCTCTTCATGCTGCTGAAGGCCGGGTTCATCGTCGCGATCTTCATGCACATGGCCTGGGAGCGGCTCGCGCTCAAGTTCGCGATCCTGCTGCCGCCGCTGTGCCTGCTGGTGCTGATCGGCTTCATGGCGATCGAGGGCGACTACACCTTCCTCACCCGCGGAGCGGCGTTCGTCAGGTAGAATCCCGGGGCCGTGAGCCCCGTGATCCGTGAAGCCGACTTCGTGCAGAGCGTCGCGGACGCGCTGCAGTTCATCTCCTACTACCATCCCGCCGACTACATCGCGCACCTCGGCCGCGCGTATGCGCGCGAGCAGTCGCCGGCGGCGAAGGACGCCATCGCGCAGATCCTGACCAACTCGCGCATGTGCGCGGAGGGCCACCGGCCGATCTGCCAGGACACGGGCATCGTCAACGTGTTCGTGAAGGCGGGACTCGGCGTACGCTGGGACACGAAGCGCTCGCTGCAGGAGATGGTCGACGCGGGCGTGCGTCGCGGCTACGGGCTCGTCGAGAACCGGCTGCGCGCCTCCATCGTCGCGGATCCCCTCTTCGCCCGGAAGAACACCGGCGATAACACGCCCGCGGCCGTGCACGTCGAGCTGGTCGCGGGCGACACGGTGGAAGTCACCGTCGCGGCAAAGGGCGGCGGCTCCGAGAACAAGTCGACGCTCGCGATGCTGAACCCGTCCGACTCGCTGGTCGACTGGGTGCTCGGGACCGTGCCAGAAATGGGCGCCGGCTGGTGCCCGCCCGGCATGCTCGGCATCGGCGTCGGCGGCACGGCCGACAAGGCGATGGTCCTCGCGAAGGAATCACTGATGGACCCGATCGACATGCACGAGCTTCTGGCGCGGGGGCCGTCGTCGAAGCTCGAGGAATTGCGCGTCGAGATCTACGAGAAGGTGAACGCTTTGGGAATCGGCGCCCAGGGACTCGGCGGGCTCACGACCGTGCTGGACGTAAAGATTCGCACCTTCCCGACGCATGCGGCGTCGAAGCCCGTCGCGATGATCCCGAACTGCGCGGCGACGCGGCACGCGCACTTCGTGCTGGACGGCAGCGGGCCTGTGGCGCTCGATCCGCCGTCGCTGGACCTGTGGCCAGACGTGCGCTGGAAGCCGTCCGCGGAATCGCGGCGCGTCAATCTCGATGCGCTGACACAGGACGAGGTCCGCAGCTGGAAGCCAGGCCAGACGCTGCTGTTGTCTGGGCGCATGCTCACGGGGCGCGATGCGGCGCACAAGCGACTGGCGGAGATGCTGCACTCAGGGCGCGGGCTACCGCCCGGTGTGGACCTGCGCGGGCGCGTGATCTATTACGTCGGTCCGGTGGATGCTGTACGGGGCGAAGCCGTGGGGCCCGCGGGACCGACGACCGCGACGCGCATGGACAAGTTCACGGACCTGATGCTCGAGCAGACAGGACTGTTCGCGATGGTCGGCAAGGCCGAGCGCGGGCCGGCGGCGATCGAGTCCATCCGGAAGCACGGCGCGGCGTACCTGATCGCGGTCGGCGGCGCAGCGTACCTCGTGTCGAAAGCGATCCGCAAGGCGCGGGTGGTGGCGTTCGAGGACATGGGCATGGAGGCGATCTATGAGTTCGAGGTGGAGGACATGCCGGTGACCGTTGCGGTGGATGCGCGGGGGGAGTCGGTGCATGAAGCCGGACCCAAAGAATGGGGGCAGAAGATCAAGACGCTGAAGATCCCGGTGAGGGTCGCCTGACGTAGGTCGAAGTGAAACTCGCTGGTGGCCGAACGACTTCCGGCGTCGTGCAGGTTGGCGACACCGTACGCCGGCCAATTTCGCCCAATGCCGACTTTGTCCACGGTCTACTCCGGCACCTGGAGTCGCGAGGATTTCGGGGAGCGCCTCGCTATCTGGGAATGGACGCGCAAGGGCGGGAAATTCTCACCTTTCTTCCTGGGGAAGTGCCGCAGGAACTTGGTGAATTCAGCGATGCGCAGTGCGTTGCCGCTGCCAAGTTGCTGCGATCGCTCCACGACGCGACCACCGATTGCACGTTGAGGGGCAGCAATGAAGTCGTCTGCCATGGCGACGCCAGCCCATGCAATTGCGTGTTCGTTGACGGCATTCCGCAGGGATTCATCGACTTCGACTCTGCCCACGCTGGCACCAGAGAGGACGACGTGGGCTATGCGGCATGGCTTTGGCTGGACATCGGCAACCGCGATCTTGACCCGAAAGTTCAGGGTCATCGACTTTGTGATTTCGTCTCGGCATACGATCCCGCAGCCCGGTTGGACGCACCGCAGCTCATTCTGTCCGCGCAGCAACGCCTTTCCTTGCGACTCGATGGTCCTCCAGGAAACCGCGAGTGGGCGCAGGCCTGCTTGAACTGGACGCAAGAGAATTGGAGCCAGATCAAGACGGCCTTCGATTCTCGGTCCGGTGGCAGTGAATTCGCACGCTAGATATCACGCACGTCGCCGCGTGAGCTCTCCGTCTTCTCCAGCAGGCACTGGACGGCGATGCCGTAGTCGATGGACTCGCCGGTCCAGCGGGTGATGGCCGTCTTCGGCGTGACGTGGATGCCTGCGGCTTCGTTCATGGCGACAAGTTCTTGCCAGTCGGCGAAGGGCGGCAACGGGCTCTCGAACGATTCGCCGTCCGGTCTGGTGAACCTGAACGCACCGTCGTCCAGGGTTTGCACGACGACCTGGCCCTCGTGCACAAGTCGATGGTGGAAGCGGCATAGAGTGACGAGGTTTGAAAGCTTCGTTTCTCCACCATCCACCCAGTGCTTCACGTGGTGGCCGTCGACATAGCGCTTGAATGAACAGCCCGGGAACCGGCAGCCCTTGTCCCGTGAATTCAAGGCCCTGCGGATGCCAGGCGGGATGGTGCGGGTCTTCCGTCCCACATCCAGCGGCTCGCCTTTCTCGCTCTCGATGATCCTGACGACGCTGGCATCGCAGGCGAGGCGCCTCGCGGTTTCGGAGGCGATCGCGGGCCCGCGCTCGAGCTCGCAGCGGCCGGCATGGCGGTGGGTCAGGGTCTTGGCATCGACATGCACCACGATCTGATGGCGATCCGCCCCGGACAGGTCCCGCGGCCCGGTCGCAAGGAAGCTCTCGGCGAGGGTCGCCAGCGCCTCGACCCGGCGCTTGCGCAGGTGATGCCGGTCGTCCAAACACGTTCCGGCCGGAACGTCTTTCGGGATCGGCAATGAATCCTCGGCCGCCTCGAGCGCGCGCACGAACAGGGCTCCGATCTCGGCCGGTAGCTTGCCGCGGATGACCAGCGAGCCGTCGTCCCCCGTGTAGTAGAGAAACCCCTGGTCGCGCTGCTGGATCGCTTCCCGGGAAAGCTCCTCGGCATCCAGCGCCCGGCGATAACCCCGCACCACCGACTCGACGTGGCTCGCGGTCCCGTGCAGGGCGATGTTGAGCAGGTAGTCCTCGTTGGCCGGCGTCGCAACGCGGGTCAGCTCACGGACCTTGAAATAGCTGAGCCGTCCCGCTGCCATCTCGGACGCAATGCGCGGCAATCCATCGAGCGCCCGAGCCGCCCGGACCTTCTCCCGCGCCGCCCCGAGCGTGATCCCGCACTTCCAGTTGAGCCAGTGGGCACAGGACTTCACGCCCCACTCGGCCCAGCCGCGACGCCGGTCGAGCTCGGCAAGCAGCGCCAGGAATCGCGCGTTCGCAGCATTCAAATGACCGGCAAGCGTCGTGATCTCGGCCACCAGATCGGGCGTGGAAACCGCGGAAAAATCGCTGTCCATGGGTCGCTCCATGAGCCTGTTGTTTTATACAGTACCCTGCCAAATACAGCGGAAAACACAAGGTTTTCAGGAGCAGCCAAATGAGCTTGTTTTACGGATCATATGAGCCGATAATGTCCGCAGGAGGCAACCCTGACATGGCCATTCCTGCCGACCGCGTCGCCCGAATCCTTGGGCTCCGGGCAAACGTCCGCTCCGTCGCCGACATCGCGGAGGCCGTCGAATCGGGCTTGCCCAAGCACAGCCTCGAGCGCGTCGTCGAGCGCGCAGGCATCGAGGGACCCGCCCGGGTCAAGCTCATGCAGCGCGTCGTGCCGGCCGCGACGTACAAGCGTCGCCAGCGCCTGAAGCTCGTCGAGGGCGAGCGCACCGAGCGCCTCGCCCGCGTGATCGCGCTCGCGGAAATGCTCTGGGACGACGAGTCCGAAGCGCAGCGCTTCCTGAAGACGCCGCACCCGGAGCTCGGACGCAGGAAGCCGATCGAGGCCGCGCTCACCGAGCTCGGCGCGCGCCAGGTCGAGGACATCGTCATGCGCGCGCTCTACGGCCTCCCCGCCTGAGCTGAGCCATGCGCTTCTATCGCATCGCGGACTCTCGCCATTCGCCCGAGAGCGGCGAAGGCGCGCGCCTTCACGGCGGGCGCTGGAACTCGCCCGGCCGTGCCGTCATCTACGCCTGCGAAACCCAGACCGGCGCCATCCTGGAGAAGCTCGTGCATACGAACGGGCGCATGCCGAAGCACCAGGTCTGCCTGATCTTCGAGGCACCGGATTCCGTAAAGGTCAGCTCGCTCGAACTCAAGGACATCCCGGGCTGGGACGGTGCGGACATGGTCGCGAGCCGGAAAGCCGGCGACGCCTGGCTCGAGAAGGCATCGACCGCGGTCCTGCGCGTCCCGAGCGTCGTCTTCGACGTCGAGCGCAACATCCTCATCAATCCCGCGCACGCCGACTTCAAGCGCATCAAGCTCGTCGCCACTGAGCCCGTGCGCTGGGATGAGCGCCTGTTCACGGAAAAGCCACGGTCCTAGCATCCCGGCGACGGCTTCATCTATCATTGCGGCCCCTCGAAAACCGGGCTGCCGATGATCCCGCTGATCCTGGGCTGGTTGCTGAGCGCAGCTCACCACGCCCCACCCCTGCCGGCGCCGTCGACCGCGATCTCCATCGCGGGCCTCGCGCCGCTCGCGAATCGCGAGGCGCTCGAGCTCGCGCTCACCGCCATGCGCTGCGCCCAGAATTCGGGCGTGGGCGTCGACGCTTCACGCCTCGCGTTCATCGACTACAGCCGCCCGTCGACCGAGCCGCGCCTGTGGGTCTTCGACATCGAGCGCAACCGGCTTCTCTATGAAGAGGTGGTCGCGCATGGCCGCGGCTCCGGCGAGAACCTAGCCAAGGTCTTTTCGAACGTGAGCGGCAGCCACGCCTCGAGCCTCGGGCTGTTCCTCACGCGCGAGACATATCACGGCCGCAACGGCTACTCCTTGCGGATGGACGGGCTCGAACCCGGCGTGAACGACGCCGCGATGGAGCGCGCGATCGTCATGCACGGCGCGCCTTACGTCGATCCGCGCGCGGCCGAGAAGCAGGGCCGTCTTGGCCGCAGCCACGGCTGCCCGGCCGTCCGCGAGGCCGTCGCGCGCGGCATGATCGACGTGTTGAAGGACGGGCAGTTCGTGTTCGCGTACTACCCGGACGCTACGTTGCTGGACCGCACTAGATGGAAGTGCGCAGGCTGATCAGCTCGGGAAAGAATCCGCGCTTCAGCACGTGCTCGAGATAGCCGACGCCGCTCGAGCCGCCCGTCCCCCGCTTGAACCCGATGATGCGCTCCACCGTCTTCAGGTGCGCGAAGCGCCACTGCTGCAGCTTGTACTCGAGGTCCACGAGCTTTTCGGCGAGCTCGTACAGGTCCCATTGCCCCGTCGCGTCGCGGTACACCGCGAGCCAGGCCGCCTCGACCGCGGGATGCGGCTTGTAGGGCTGCGTCCAGTCCCGGTCCGTGCACTCTGCGGGCATGTCGAAACCGCGACGGGCCAGCAGCCGGATCGACTCGTCGTACAGCGAAGCCGTCGCCAGCTCGCGCTTCAGGATCGCGTGCGCATGCTTGTCGCGCGCGTGCACCTCGATGAGCCGCGCTTCCTTGTTGCCGAGCACGAACTCGAGCAGGCGGTACTGCCAGGACTGGAAACCGGAGCTCTGGCCGAGCGAGTCGCGGAACTTCGTGTAGTCCGAGGGCGTCATCGTCGAGAGCACGTCCCAGGACTGGATGAGCTGGGTCTGGATGCGCGCGACACGCGAGAGCATCTTGAACGCGGGCTCGAGGTCGTCCGAGCGGATCTGCGCGCGCGTGGCGGCGAGCTCGTGGAGGCAGAGCTTGATCCACAGCTCGCTCGCCTGGTGCATGACGATGAAGAGCATCTCGTCGTGCTGGCCGGAGAGCGGCTTCTGCGCATCGAGCACCTTGTCGAGCTGCAGGTATTGGCTGTAGCTGATGGACTTGTCGAGATCCCAGTGGATCCCCGCCATCGGGTCGTCGGGCTTCCTGTCGGGCGTGTCGCTCATTCGGCGTCCGGTTGGGCCTCGGGGCGCGTGGTCGAGAATGCGGGCAGCGTCATCAGGTGCGAGTCGATCGCGGCCAGCGCCGGGTACGGCTTCAGGTCCAGATGATAGCGCCGCGCGTTGTACATCATCGGCACGAGGCACAGGTCCGCCATCGTGACCGCGCCGCCATATAAATGGTGTACGCCGTCCCCGTGCCGGCGCGCGAGCTCCTCGAGGGCGGTGAACCCCTGCCCGACCCAGTGGCGCACCCATTCGGCCACCGGGGCGTCCCCCTGCGCCAGGGGCCCGCGCAGGTAGTCCAGCACGCGGATGTTCTGCAACGGATGCATCTCGCAGGCGACGAGGAGCGCCATCTGCCGCACGATCGCGCGGCCGGTGAAGTCCACCGGCAGGAGCGGCGGCTCTGGATGCGTCTCCTCGAGATACTCGATGATCGCGAGTGACTGCGCGATCACCCGTCCTTCGTCCTCGAGCGAGGGCACGCGCTCCTGCGGGTTCACCTCGTGGTAGGACTCGCTGTGCTGCTGGCCGCCATCGCGCACGAGGTGCACGGGCACGGTCCCGTGCGGGATGCCCTTGAAGGAGAGCGCGATGCGCACGCGCCAGGCCGCGGAGCTGCGCCAGTAGGAAAAGAGCTTCACGCCGCCGCCATCGTATGCTCGAGGATGCCGACGCCGTCCACCCCGCCGCGCACGCGGTCACCGGGCGCGAGACGGCCGACGCCGGCGGGCGTGCCGGTAAAGACGAGGTCGCCCGGCTCGAGCGCGAACCAGGTGGAAAGCTCCGCGATGATTTCGGGCACGCGCCAGATCATGTCCGCGATGTCGCCCTCCTGGCGGAGCGCGCCATTCACTTCGAGCCAGATGCGGCCGCGGCCGGGATGTCCGATGTCGGCCGCGCGCGCGATCGGCGTCACCGGCGCGGAATGATCGAAGCCCTTGGCCGTGTCCCATGGCTTTCCTTCTTTCTTCATGAGCGCCTGCACGTCGCGCCGCGTGAGGTCGTTGCCCACGGCGTACCCGAAGATCTCCCGGTCTGCGCCGAGCGCGGCCACGAGCTCGATCTCGTGGTGCAGGTCCGACGTGCGCGGCGGAAACGGCACGACCGCACCGCTCTCGACTACGGCATCGGCAGGCTTGGTGAAGAAGAATGGCGGCGCGCGCAGGTCCGACGCGCCCATCTCCCGCGCGTGCTCGGGGTAGTTGCGGCCCACGCAGAAGATGCGCCGCACCGGGAATCGCAACGTGGAGCCTGCGACCGCGACGGTCGGCCGGGGAGCGGTGGGAACTGCATGTTGATCGGCCACGCGGCGGGTACACTAACCCAAAATCGGGAAGTGCAGCCATGAGTATCTGGATCCGCCAATTCACGGTCGAAGAGCTGGGGAAATTCCAGCGCGACACCATGGGCGCGCACCTCGGTATCGAGGTCTCCGACATCGGCGACGACTACCTCGAGGCGAGGATGCCCGTGGACGGACGCACGATGCAGCCGGACCGCATCCTGCACGGCGGGGCTTCGGTCGCGCTCGCGGAAACGCTCGGCAGCGTCGGCGGCACGATGTGCATCGACCGCGAGCGATTCCAGATCGTGGGCGTCGAGATCAACGCAAACCACCTGCGGCCCGCGATGAGCGGCCACGTCACCGGGCGCGCGAGCCCGATCCACCTGGGCCGGCGCACGCAAGTGTGGAACATCGAGATCCGCGACGACCGCAAGCGCCTCGTCTGCGTCTCGCGCCTCACCATCGCGGTCATCGAGCGCCAGCCGCGGTGAAGCTCGCTTATACTCCGGCGATGCGCGCCGCTCTCGTCCTTGCACTGCTCTCGACGGCCACGGCCTGCGGCCAGACCGGTTCCCTCTACCTGCCCGACGAGACGATCGAGTCGCCGGTCGAGATCCGCACGACCGCGCCGCCTGCTTCGACCGTGCCGCCGCCCGAAGTCGAAAAGAAGGAAGGCGAAGACAAGGCCACCGAGCCGCCGGGTCGCTGATCGCGATGCCCGGGTCCCGCAAGCTCTGGCTGGTGGACGGCTCGTCCTATCTATACCGAGCGCACTTCGCCCTCCCCACTCGACTCACGACTTCGGCCGGGGTGCCCACTGGCGCCCTGATGGTCGTGCTGAACATGCTAAACAAGCTCCTGAAGGAGGAAGATCCCGAACTCGTCGCCGTGGTGATGGATGCGCCCGGCCGCACTTTCAGGGACGAACTGTTCGAGCAGTACAAGGCGCAGCGGCCGCCGATGCCGGACGACCTTCGCCTGCAGGTCGAGCCTCTGCTTGCGGCGATCCCCGCGCTCGGGTTGCCATTGTTACGCGTCGAGGGCGTCGAGGCCGACGACGTCATCGGTACGCTCGCCGACCGTGCGGCCGCGTCCGGGCTGGACGTCGTCATCTCGACGGGCGACAAGGACATGGCGCAGCTCGTCAACGACCGCGTCACGCTGGTCAACACGATGTTCGACACGAAACTCGATCGCGCGGGCGTCAAAGCAAAGTTCGACGTGATGCCCGAGCAGATAGTCGCCTACCTCGCGCTCGTGGGCGACAACATCGACAACATTCCGGGCGTGCCGAAAGTGGGTCCTAAGACGGCAGCTAAGTGGCTTGCCGAATTCGGAAGTGCGGAGGAGCTCGTCGCACGCGCTCAGGACATCGCGGGCAAGGTGGGCGAGAGCCTGCGCGAGAATCTCGCCACGTTCGAACTATCGCTCAAGCTCGCGACGATTCGCCGTGACCTCGAGCTCCCGCTCGGCCCTTCCGAACTCCGCCGCAATGCTCCCGACGTCGCCGCACTGACGACGCTCTACAAACGCTTCGAGCTGAACTCGCTACTCCGCCAACTGACTGGCACCGCCGCGCAGGCGCCGGGCGGTCGGGACCCGGCGAGCGAGCGCGTAAGTTCCGGCGGCGCGAGCGAGCCAGCATCCCGCCCGGCCGCCCCGACGCGCGAGTACGAGACGATTTCGACGCAGGAACAGCTTGATCGCTGGATCGACGCGCTGAAGAGCGCCGACCTCTTCGCGTTCGACACCGAAACGACCAGCCTCAACTACATGCAGGCCTGCGTCGTCGGGCTGTCCTTCTGCATCGAGCCCGGCAAGGCCGCCTACCTCCCGCTCGCGCACGATTATGCCGGCGCGCCGGAGCAGCTCGATCCGCAGGCCACGCTCGCCCGCCTGAAGCCACTCCTCGAGGACACGAAGCGCGGCAAGGTCGGCCATCACCTGAAGTACGACGCGCACGTGCTGAAGGGCTGCGGGATCGACCTCGCCGGCATGCGCTACGACTCGATGCTCGAGTCCTACGTGCTGAACTCGACCGCGACGCGCCACGACATGGACTCCTGCGCGAAGCTCTATCTCGGGGTCGACACCATCAAGTACGAGGACGTCGCCGGCAAGGGCGCGAAGCAGCTCACTTTCAACCAGGTGCCGGTCGACCGGGCCGCCGAGTACGCGGCCGAGGACGCGGACGTCACGTTGCAGCTGCACCGCGTGCTCCATGCCTTTCTGGAAAAGGAGCCGGGCCTGCTCCGGGTCTACGAGGAGATCGAGCAGCCGCTCGTGCCCGTGCTGCTCGGGATGGAGCACCACGGCGTGCTGGTGGACCGCGAGCTCCTGAAGAAGCAGAGCGGCGAGATCGCGAAGCGCCTCGCGGAACTCGAAGTCGAGGCCCACGGTTCGGCCGGCCAGCCGTTCAACCTCGACTCGCCGAAGCAGCTTCAGGAGATCCTGTTCAACAAGCAGGGGTTGCCCGTGCGCCAGAAAACGCGCACCGGGCAGCCCTCCACCGCCGAAGACGTGCTCGAGGAGCTCGCCGAACGCTATCCGCTGCCGCGCATCATCCTGGAGTACCGGGGCCTCGCGAAGCTGCGCTCCACCTACACCGAGAAGCTGCCCGAGCAAATCGACCCGAAGACCGGGCGCGTGCACACCTCCTATCACCAGGCCGTCGCGGTGACGGGCCGGCTGTCATCGAGCGATCCCAACCTGCAGAACATCCCGATCCGCACGCAGGAAGGCCGTCGCATCCGCCAGGCATTCGTCGCGCCGCGGGGCCACGTACTGCTGTCCGCCGACTATTCCCAGATCGAGCTTCGGATCATGGCGCACCTCTCGGGCGACGAGGGCCTCAAGCGCGCCTTCGCGGACGACGGCGACATCCACCGCGCGACTGCGGCTGAGGTCTTCGGCATGGCGACGGAGCAGGTGACCTCCGACCAGCGCCGCGCCGCCAAGGCGATCAACTTCGGCCTCATCTACGGCATGTCGGCATTCGGCCTCGCGCGCCAGCTCGGCATCGAGCGCCACGCCGCGCAGGACTACGTCGGGCGCTACTTCGGGCGCTATCCGGGCGTGCGCGACTACATGGACCGCACCCGCGCATCCGCGCGCGAGCGTGGCTTCGTCGAGACCGCCTCCGGCAGGCGCCTGTACCTGCCCGACATCCGCTCGCGCGACCGCAACCTGCAGCAGTACGCGGAGCGCAGCGCGATCAACGCGCCGATGCAGGGCACGGCGGCCGACATCATCAAGCGGGCCATGATCCGCGTGCAGGCCTGGATCGAGGAATCGAGGGCCGAGGCCCAGCTGGTCATGCAGGTGCACGACGAACTCGTGCTGGAAGTTGCAGAATCGGCAATCGAAAAAGTCCGCGGCAAGGTCATTGAACTGATGTGCGGCGCCGGCGAACTCACTGTAGCGCTCAAGGTCGACACGGGCGTAGGACTGAACTGGGACGACGCCCACTAGCTTGAACTTTCGCGGAAGCCCCTCATCTAAGTTGACGAGCGCCGTGAGACGCTCCCCGCTTCCCTCCCTGAGCGGGTTGCCCGGATTGCATCCCCAAGCCGGGTATCGGCCCGGCGGTCTTCACGGATCGCCGGGCATTTTTACGTGCCCAGCCAGCATCGCCTCGAGCGCGCCCTCTGCCGCCCTGACGCCATCTCCCGATTCCGCCGAGAAAATCTGCACGCTCGCGCGTCCGCCAAGCGCCTGGCGCGCTGCCGCGAGCGCCTTCGCCGACTCGTTACGGCCGAGCTTGTCAGACTTGCTGAGTAGGACATGCGAAGGTACGGCGCGGGAACGCGCATAGGCGAGCATCGCCTCGTCGCTCGCGGCGATGCCCCGGCGCGCGTCCACGATGACCAGGAGCCCGGCCAGTGACCGGCGTTCCGCGAAGTACGCGTCCATCAGCCGCGCCCATTCGGCGCGAACGGCGGCCGGGACGTTCGCATGTCCATAGCCGGGCAGGTCCACGATCCGGCGCCCGGGCTCGAGCTCGAACAGGTTCACCGCCTGCGTGCGTCCCGGGGTCCGGCTGGTGCGGGCGAGCCCATGCTGGCGGACGATGGCGTTGAGCGCGGTCGATTTCCCGCTGTTGGAGCGTCCCGCGATCGCGACTTCGTACCCGGAATCGTCGCCGAATGTTCCGGCGGCCATGGCGCTTTTGAGGAATCGGGCCTTGGAATATCGGGACATATATAATTCTCGCATGAACAAAACCCGGGTCGGACTCCTCCTCGCCTGCTCGATCGCCGCGGGTTCTGCCCACGCCGGCGACGCGGCGCAGGGCGCGCAGAAAGCCGCCGTCTGCGTCGCCTGCCACGGCGTCGCGGGCAACAGCGTCAATCCGGAATGGCCGAGCCTTGCCGGCCAGCCGGAGGCGTACGTGGTTACGCAGCTCGAGGCTTTCAAGGGGGGCAAGCGCGTCAACCCGCTGATGACCCCGATGGCCGTGCCGCTGTCGGAGCAGGACATGCAGGATCTCGGCGCCTATTTCGCGCAGCAGACGCCGACCGGGCTCGAGGCCGACCCCTCGACCTGGCAGGCGGGCGAGAAACTCTATCGCGGCGGCGACGCGGAACGCGGAATCCCGGCCTGCATCGCCTGTCACGGGCCCCAGGGGCGCGGCAATGGCCCAGCCGGCTACCCGGCACTTCGGGGCCAGCACGGGGTCTATGCCTACGGCCAGCTCAAGGCTTTCAAGGATGGAACCCGCAGCTCGGCCGGCAACGACATCATGGCTTCCGTGACCGATCGCATGACCGACGAGGAAATGCGGGCGCTCTCCTCATACCTACAGGGATTGCGATGAACAAGCTGAACGTCTGGATGCTCGCCGCCCTCGTCATCGTCGCGGGTTGCGGCAAGGAAGCTCCGCCCGCGGCAAGCACCGAAGCCGAAGCCCCGGTACCCGATGCCGCGGACGTTGCGGAGGCACCACCCGCCGCCGCCCCTGCGGCGGCACCGGAAACGGGCGCCCGCGACGGCGAGAAGATCGAAGCGGCCGTGAGCGCGACGAGCCCGATCGCCTCGGCCGTCGCCGCGGCGACGCCCGCGCCGCCGCAGGGCGACCTCGGGCGCTGGAAGCAGGGCGAGAATTTCACGGCCTACCCGGTCGCGCTGCCGGTCAGCACCCCGCCGGGCATGGTCGAGGTCGTCGAGGGCTTCTGGTACGGATGCGGTCACTGCTATTCGCTGGAACCACGCGTCGCCGCCTGGGAGAAATCGAAGCCCGACTGGGTCGTGTTGCGCCGGCTTCCGGTGATCTGGAACGAAGTGACACGCGAGGACGCGCGGCTCTTCTACACGATCGAGGGCCTCGGGCTCACCGACAAGCTGCACACCGAGGTCTTCCGCGAGATCCACGCACGCCACCGTCCGATCACGGTCATCCGGGGCGGCCGGGTCGACAAGGCCGCGACAGAAAAGGCCGCGCGGGAGTTCCTGGTGTCGAACGGCGTGTCAGCCGAGGACTTCGAGAAGCAGTACCGGACGTTTTCCACGGAGAACAAGCTGCGCCAGGCCGAGAACTCGTCGCGCCGCTATTTGCTTGACCACACCCCGATGTTCATCGTGCACGGCAAGTACCTGACGGACGCCGACATGGCCGGCGGCATCGACCAGCTCTTCCAGCTGGTGAGCGACCTCGCCGCACGCGAGCACGCCGGCACCTGACCCGGACCCGGACGAAGCCCGCGTGCTGAACTGCTTCGTGCCGGGCAGCCAGGGCCTCAATCGCCTCGACCCGCCGCCG